>Ga0209251_1000986_pt1 | contig 23539 bp, 28 predicted proteins | sample SaaInlV_100m_DNA_6_FD_184665 | JGI IMG/M metagenome (GOLD analysis project Ga0209251, IMG submission 184665) | Marine microbial communities from expanding oxygen minimum zones in the Saanich Inlet - Saanich Inlet SI073_LV_10m_DNA (SPAdes) (version 2) | ecosystem: Environmental > Aquatic > Marine... | reverse complement strand
TAACTATTGGAACAACAACATTTATGCCCTTATCCAATTTTGACGTTATCTTAATGCGTCAGGATCCTCCATTTGATATGGCATATATCACGGCAACCCACCTGTTAGAACATTTACCAAAAACAACTCAAGTGATTAATGACCCAGCACAAGTAAGAAACGCTCCTGAGAAACTTTTGGTAACGCATTTTATAGATTTAATGCCTCCAACATTAATCAGCAATGATAAGAACAGAATTGTAGCGTTCAGAGAAAAATATAAGGATATCATTATTAAACCGCTATATGGTAATGGCGGCTCTGGAGTCTTTCGGCTACAAGAAAATGACCAAAATCTTAATTCATTACTAGAGATGTTTGCCAAAGCAAGCAGAGAGCCCTTAATGATACAAGCTTACCTGCCAGCAGTTCGACAAGGCGATAAACGTATTATGCTAGTAGATGGAAAAGCTGTAGGTGCAATTAATCGCGTTCCATCAGAAAATGAAGCACGTTCAAATATGCATGTGGGTGGTCAGGCAAAACCAAGTCAGCTAACTGAACGCGATCAGTATATTTGTGATAAAATAGGACCAACTCTTAAAGAGCGCGGACTATTATTTGTGGGTATTGATGTAATTGGCGATTATCTAACAGAAATAAATGTTACATCACCAACAGGAATACGAGAAATAGAGCGCTTTTCTAATATTAATATTGCCGAAATAACATGGCAGGTAATAGAAGAAAAGGCAGTTATTATTAAAGCACAATAAGTCGCTATTTTTATCTATTTTATATCTATTTTTATGAAACAAATGATTGAATTCGGTAACTAAGTGCCTCTGCTAAATGGTGAGGGTGGATTTCTGCTTTTTTTTCTAAGTTTTTTATAGATGTTGCTACTCTCAATATTTTATGAAACCCACGAGCAGTAAGTGAAAATTTATCAATAGAGTCTCGTAATAATTCTGCGGCTGGCGGTGTTAATTGAAAATTAAAATCTGCTGGTAATTTCGCATTTAAAATTTGGTTTTCAGATGGATCAATATAAGCATCTTCACGCGCATTTTTAACTCTATTTCGAATTTTCTCACTTGTTTCTGAGCGTTCAGATGATAATAATTCACTTGCTGATAATGTGCCCAGGAAAATGATCATATCAAATCTATCTAATAATGGACCAGATATTCTGTTTTGATATTGAACGGCGCAATCAGGTGCTCTGGAACACGCCCGTAATGGGTCAGATAAATACCCACAACGACACGGATTCATGGCAGCGATAAGTTGAAATGAAGCAGGGTATCTTATTGTCTGATTAGCACGCGAAATTACGATTTCTCCTGTTTCCAGAGGCTGCCGCAAACTATCAAGTACATTTCGTTGAAACTCAGGAAGCTCGTCTAAAAACAATACACCATTATGAGCTAACGATACCTCACCTGGCTTTGACTTATGACCCCCGCCAACCAATGCAGCCATAGATGCTGAATGATGAGGATCTCTAAAGGGTCTATTACTCACTAAACCTTGATCTGGCAGTGTGCCATTTATGGAATGTATCATAGTAATTGTCAGTGCTTCTTTGGCAGAGAGTTCAGGTAATATATTTTTCATTCTCGCAGCAAGCATGGATTTGCCTGCCCCTGGAGGACCAATCATAAGAACATTATGTGCCCCAACGGCAGCTATTTCCAAAGCCCGCTTTGCCGTTTCTTGGCCTTTTATATCAGACATATCAATTTTTTGTGATTCTGGTTTAGATAGCTTGGCTACAGGATAAGCTATGGGTTGAAGCCCACGCAGATGATTACATAAAGCAAGTAAATTGGGTGGTGCTATTACCTTCAAATCACCTGCCCAAACAGCTTCTGACCCGTTTGACTCAGGACATATCAAAGATAAGTCTTTGTCAGATGCGGCAATAGCGGCAAGCAAAACACCTGGTACAGATAATATAGAACCATCAAGTGATAATTCACCTAATATAATAACATCATCAAAATAATCCTGAGGCAAGGCACCCATCGCAACCATAATAGCAAGTGCAATCGGCAAATCATAATGTGCGCCTTCTTTCAACATACCCGCTGGAGATAAATTTACCGATATACGCTTGGCTGGAAAAGATAATCCTATATTTGACAAAGCTGCCCGAACGCGCTCTTTTGATTCAGCCACTGATTTAGAAGCTAATCCTACGATGGTAACAGAAGGTAGCCCAGTCGAAATATGCACCTGTACTACAACATCATTAGCAAAAAGCCCATTAAATGAGACAGTTTGTATAGTTGCATTCATTGGGTCTCCGTTTCACCAATATTTTAATATGTTCCCACATTAAAGCGTAAGTACGAAGAAATGATTAAACCTGCTTAACCTTAATTTTACACTGAAATCTAAAAGGCTTAAAATTCACTTTTTTTGGAGTTTTATCTCATTCTCATCGGACCAATAGGTTCTCCGCCAAGAATATGCACATGTAAATGAGGTACTTCTTGATGACCAAAACCACCTATATTTGAAATCAGCCTGTAACCCTTTTTATGGGCACCTGACAGCTCAGCTGCTGTTCCAATAGCTGCCACAAAAGCAGCTTGTTCTTCTGTTGACGCCGACTTTGAAAAATCATCCATATCAAGATAAGACCCTTTGGGAATTACTAATATGTGAATAGGGGCTTGCGGATTTATATCATAAAAAGTCAGTGTGTGAGGGCATTCACCTAATTTCTTGCATGGGATTTCCTTCCGGAGAATTTTAGCAAAAATATTTTCTGTATCATATGATGGATGTGTCATTTATACCGCCTATCAAATTTTTTAAGAAATACGTGACCTGTTTTGTTTTTCTGCATGTCCTGAGATACCTTCACGATTGGCTAATTCAGCAAGCACTTCAGAGAATTTTATATCTGCAGCAGCAAGTACAACAAGATAATGATATAAAACGTCTGCCGCTTCCTTGGTAGCTGCCTGACTATCATTTTTCATAATATCTATCACCAACTCAGTAACTTCTTCTGTTAGCTTTTTAATCGGTTTTTCAGGTGAATTAGCCAACAAAGACGCTGTATAGCTGCTATCTGGGGATGCTGTTTTTCGTGATTCTATTGTTTTGATTAGATTTTCTAATACTAATAAGGTCATTTATAGCCCCTCTGATTTTCGTATTTATCTCCCTTAATAAAGAGAGTCCCGAATGATTATATCTGCATCATGCATTGCTTGTTTTACTTCATTTATTGAAATTTCACCAAAATGAAAAACAGAAGCTGCTAAAACAGCAGAAGCGCGCCCGATTTTTACAGCATCTACAAAATGACTTGTCGCTCCTGCCCCACCAGAGGCAATTACAGGCACACTAACCATATCGCAAATAGCCCTTAGCATGGGCAGATCATATCCTTGTTTTGTTCCGTCACCATCCATTGATGTAAGTAAAATTTCTCCTGCGCCTAACTGAACCGCTTCTTCTGCCCATTCAATTGCATTTATTCCTGTTGGTTTTCTGCCACCATGTGTGAATACCTCAAACATTCCTTGCTCATTGGTTTTAGCATCAATTGCAAGTACCACGCATTGAGAGCCAAATTTTTCGGCTGCTCTTGATAGCAGATATTTATCATCGACTGCTGCTGAATTCACAGAAACCTTATCTGCACCAGATAATAACATTCGTCTAAAATCGGCTACCTGCCTTACACCGCCACCTACTGTTAACGGAATAAAACAATTTTCGGCGGTCTTTGATATAACATCATAAATCGTCTCACGATTCTCATGACTTGCCGTAATATCTAAAAAACAAAGCTCATCAGCACCTGCAGCATCATATAATTTTGCCTGCTCCACTGGATCGCCAGCATCAATCAGATTCACAAAATTAACACCCTTAACCACTCTGCCAGCATGCACATCAAGACATGGAATAATTCTAGATGCCAACATTTTAAATATCCTTTGTGGATAGTTGGTTTGCTGTCTGTATCGCTTCTTTAAGTGATAAACGACCATCATATAAAGCTCGACCAGTTATAATGCCATCAATACCAAAATGGGCAAAGTTAGCACAAGCTTGGATATCTTCTATTCCGCTTACACCCCCAGAAGCAATCACAGGAATATCAACTGCTTTTGCTAAATCAGCAGTAGCTTCTGCATTTACACCTGTCAGTGCACCGTCTCTGCTAATATCAGTGAAAATAATAGCTGCTACGCCGCAATCTTCAAACCGCTTGGCTAATTCGATAACAGGAATAGCGCTTAACTCTAGCCAACCTTCTGCTGCTATCATTCCATCCCTAGCATCTGCGCCAACTGCAATTCTTCCCTCGAACGCTCTGGCTGCTTCTTTCAAAAGCGCTGGGGTTTTCAAAGCAGCTGTTCCTAAAATAAGTCTATCTACACCTACGCTAAGCCAGTCTTCTATGGTCTGTAAATCACGTATTCCGCCACCAAGCTGGACTTTTGAACCTGCTTTGATGATTTGTTTTACTGCATGATTATTAACTGGCTTTCCTTGTAAAGCACCATCTAAATCAACGACGTGAATCCAACTGCAACCGGCTGCAACAAATTCCTTTGCCTGCACCTCTACATCTGGGGCATAAACAGTCATTTTATCAAAATCACCATGAAGTAATCGAACGCCCTGACCATTTTTAAGGTCTATAGCAGGATAGATATGCATTATTTCTCTCTAAATCTGTTTTGTAAAATAATAACCAGCGACATATTCGCCGTCGATCAATGCATAATTAGGATGTATCCCAATTTTAGTGAAGCCCAATGTTTCAAAAGAATGAATGGCGCGGTCTTGGGTTGCTCTTACATCCAAATTTATGGTTTGAAACCCATTAGATTTAGCATAATTCTCAGCTTCGACAACAAGTTGCCCAGCCATACCATATCCACGTGCCCATGGGGCTAGAAAAAATGTTGTTAGCTGACAACTAAATGCCTGTGCCTCGTTATTTTGTGGGGGTTTTAAAATCTGACAAGAACCTGCGATAACATGATCTAACTTACCTACAATTAACACTCTATCTGGTATTAATAACACCCCACGCCAATAATTTTCCAACACAGAACGAGATGGTGGAGCAACCCATCCAAATCCGCCACCTGCTTGAATTGCCTCCTCTGTCGCATCACACATTTCACTCAAATCACCTGCATGGAAATCATCTATGGTTTCAACCGTTACAATCGGAATTCGAGAGGTATCTAAAAACTCTTTATCTGCTATAATAAAATCATCACTCATATTATATTCGCCAATTTAAAAATGAAGATAGCAATGTTAATCCTGCTTTTTGACTTTTTTCTGGATGAAATTGTGTGCCTATTTTATTTTCATTCGCAACTATCGCTGTCACATTCTGCCCATAATCAGTCACCGCAATACAGTCATCTGGGTTATCTGGTACAAAATGATAAGAATGCACAAAGTAATAAAAAACATCATCTACTAAATATGATGAAAACGAATGGGCACTCTTTCTTAGGTTGGTTTTATTCCAACCCATATGCGGGATTTTATATTTATTTTTTGGTTCCGGTTTAAGAGCGATAACATTACCTTTGATCCAATTCAACCCTTGCGCTGAGGTGCCTTCAAATCCATTGGTTGCCATTAATTGCATGCCAACACAGATACCCAAAAATGGAATGGCAAAATTCTGAACACGCGTTTCTAAGGCTTTCTCCATATCCTGTATTTTACCTAAATTGTGCTTACAGTCTGCGAAATGACCGACACCAGGCAGGATAATTTTATCTGCATTTAATATGTCTTTTGGGTCAGAAGTTGTTGTAACCTGCCATTCTTGTGATTGCTCATTTGCAACCCTGCTTACTGATTGCTGAACTGAATGTAAATTACCAGAACCATAATCAATAATGACCAGTGATCTCATATCACAGGCTCCCGCCGAGCGTGCCTTTAGTAGAGGGAATTTCATCAGAGGCACGAGGGTCAATTTCTGTTGCCTGGCGCAAAGCTCTTGCTAATGCTTTAAAACAGCTTTCAATAATATGATGTGTATTTACGCCATAAAAATTTTCTACATGAAGGGTTATTCCTGCCCCCATTGCAAAAGCCTGAAACCATTCTCTGAATAATTCTGTTTGCATAGTGCCTAGAGTTTGGGAAGGTAAAACGACACGCCAAACCAAAAATGGTCTGCCTGACAAATCCACCGCGACCTGAGACATTGTCTCATCCATTGGCAATAAGCTTGACCCATATCGAGTTATACCTCGTCTATCTCCAAGAGCTTCCTTAAATGCCTGACCAAGTGCCCAGCCTGTATCTTCTGTTGTATGGTGATCATCAATATGCAAGTCACCATTAGCTTTAATGATAATATCCATTAAGCTGTGCCTTGCTAATTGCTCTAGCATATGATCAAGAAAACCTACACCTGTGTTTATTTTCCGCTTGCCAGAGCCATCTATAATAAGACTAACTGAGATATCTGTTTCATTGGTTTTTCTGCTTACATCTGCTTTTCGCATATTGACGCTCTTTGTAATGATTTACGCATTTAAATTAATCTTTTTTCGTTTCAGACTTACCAGTTTTTTTAAAATTTGACTAGTCTGCGATTATATAGATTACATTATTTAGATATCTGATTTTGCGTAATCATATGTATCAGACAGAGAAGAAAGCATCTTATCTACCTGAAACCGTAACTCACCACATTGGTTTTCTGATAATCTGTCAATATTATTAGCCAAGATATTACTAAGTGCTATTGCTTTGGGACCTAGATGAGATGCATTTAAAACTGGCTTTGGATGAGAGAGTAATGCTATTCGTTTTAGCTGCTCAGCTTCATCCCAAATCAATCCTAGCCAAACACATATCTGATCAATAAGTGCAGCAGAGGGACGCCCTTTTTTTCCATGCTCCAAAGCTGATAAATAAGCAACAGATACTGATAATTTATCTGCTTGCTGCTGGAGTGTTTTTTTATATTTAGTTCTTAAAAAACGCATATGCTCACCAAATGGGGTCATTATAGCTTCTCCCTATTTCTACGAAGTCTGATATAAAAGGCGCCACTGCCTCCATCTTTAGCCTGTGCCTGTCCAAATGCCAAAATATAGACAGAGCACATATCTGATTTCAACCAATCAGGTAATTGGTTTCGCAAAATTCCTTTGCCCTCAGACCCTTTGCCAGTAATCACTAAAATAGTGCGCAACTGTTTTTTAACAGATCGCTGAATAAATGATTGTAATGACCGATAAGCATTTGGTTGGGTCATCCCGTGTAAATCTAAAGTTGCCTCAATTTCAAACTTACCTGATCGTAATTTTTTTGAACTAGATGCATCTATGCCTGAAGGTTTGTCATACCTTAAATCTGATGGAGTCGGTTTTTTAGTGATGGCATCATTTCGCCCAGAAATAGAGGCTAGCGAGGTTGATAGCTGTTTTATAGATTTTTTATTTGGTTTATGAGTACTGACTTTTTCATCTATATTAGGTGTTAGAGCAACAGGTGAAATTTTATTTGATTTTATAGGCTCAACAGTTTTAGTTACTTTTTGCCATAGATCTAAACTGTCGGGTTTGGATTTTTTTTTCACCATTAGCCAACCTAATTATATACTTCAATCCGTGGGGTTGATAATTTAGCAGCTTAATCGTTTTCTGCTGTTCCTGTTTCAACCAGCCTCCAATTAGGATCTGAGCTTCTGATATCACGTTCGAATACCCAAATATCTTCTATTGTTTCACTTGAAACGCTATCCTCATCAATAATATTATCACTTGCATCAGTAAGCGTTCTGGATTGAACAGTAACATATTTAACAGAAACAGTAGCAATTCCCTCTATAATTTCTGAATCCAACAATTGTACATCTTTTACTTTTTCAACATCAATTTTTAATATTTCCCCAGCAGAGTTTCGTTGATGAATCGCACCTGAGAATTCTTCATATAAATCAAAACCCAGATATCGCCTTAGCTCTCCTACATTTCCTTCAGCAAATGCACCAAGAATAAGTGAAAAAGCTGCTTTAGCGCCATCTAAAAATTCATCCTCTTTAAAGGATGGATCCATTTTTCGAAGATCCTTTAAGCCAGAACCATTCAACATTATTGGTTCAGTCACAGATGATTGATCCTTAAAATTAATGACATTATCTTTAGCGGATTGTGGTTTGGATTTGGGTTGCGGTTTTTCAAATCCCTCCCTGCCACCAAGAATAGACCTTAATCTAAAAATTAAAAAAAGCGCAATAACTGCAAAAATTAAAATATCAATAAAAGGCATGATGATTCCCATCGTTTCGAGATGAATTTAACACAGCGTTTTAATTCTGCTATGATTGTATTATAACTCTACAAATAGGCTATTAATAAGACAAGAACAACCAACGAGAATTAAAAATGCGTAAACCAGCCGGATTATTTATATTTTTAGGGTTAGGAATCTACGGATGGATAGAGTTTGAAGCACTAATTTTTGTTGGAAATGCTATAGGAGGCTTCTTAAGTTTCATTGGAATTTTTTTAACTGCTTTTATTGGGTTGTTTCTCATCAGAAAACTAAATAAGCGTGTTTTTGCCGCTTGGCAAAAAGATAGAGAAAATAATAAACACGGATTATCTAAACTAGCAGAGGGTCTATCTATACTTTTGGGAGGGTTGTTGCTTCTGATACCTGGTTATTTTACAGATCTTATTGGGCTTATTTGCATGTTGCCTTTTATCAGAACGCTAATCGGAAGTATCATTATAGCAAATTTTGCAGATCTCAGAATTTTTTCTGATTTACGCAACAGACATCATCAATATTCTAATAACATGAACGATAATCCTCCAAACTCACCAGAACAAACAATAATAACTATTGATGGTGATTATACAGAGAAAAAATAAAACCTATCTCGTAAACAGACTCCTTTTAATACTTTATTAACGAACCTATAGTTAATGAAGTACGTCTAACAACATTCAACGCAGGTATCCTGCAAAAAGTCGCATTCGCCTTTTACATTCTATGGAGCATTTTATGGCTAATCAAGAGAACAAAAATACAGCATCCCCTTCAATCACTATGCATGCCCAATATATAAAAGATTTATCTTTTGAAAATCCGCGTGCTTCTGCTGTATTTACTAAACAAACAGGTCAGCCAGATGTGGAGGTAGGGGTTAATGTCGGAGGCAGCCCACTGGATGATGATAGATACGAAATTTCACTAAATCTGAATGCAAAGGCGACTGTTGATTCAGAATTACTGTTTCTTGTGGAGCTAAGCTATGGCGGCATCGTAAGCGTAAACAACATATCTGATAAAGACAAAAACCCCTTTATAATGATAGAAGGTCCACGATTATTATTTCCTTTTGCAAGAGCAACTATCGCTAATGTTACAAGAGAAGGTGGGTTTTTACCGTTGAATATTCAGCCTATAGATTTTGTTGCTGTATTCAAATCAAATTTCGAAGCAAAACAAGCTAATAAAACCAAAGAATAATATGATATTAAATTTTAATTAATCAGGTCTTATCCATATAGGATCTGTAATTAGCTTCAGAAATTCTGCGTGTTTTTCAAGCTCACTTTGTGTTGCTGAATGAGGGCGCGCAGGCTTTTCTGGTTTGTTTATCTCCTTAAATGAGATGTGGGGATTAGCTGTTATATTTAACCCTGCATCTATGTTACCAGTATCCTCATCTGATAATAATGTTGGTTGCTGTCCGCCTCTTAATTCAACATATACAGCAGCAAGCAAGTCAGCATCTATCAAAGCACCATGTAAATCGCGGTGAGTATTATCAATTTGAAATCTTCTACAAAGTGCATCTAGGGAAGCAGCAGCCCCTGGAAATTTTTGACGCGCAATTTTAAGCGTATCAATTATTTTATCGTCTTTTATTATGGGAAAGCCAGATGAAATAAGCTCTGAATTTAAAAAACCAATATCAAATGATGCATTATGTATCACCAGTGTATCATCTTTAATAAAGTCAAGAAACGTCTGTGCGATATCTTTAAAAATAGGTTTATCTGAAATAAAGGCATCTGTAATGCCATGAATTTTTATTGCGTCAGGGTCAATTTCACGCTCTGGGTTTATATACAGATGTAATGTCTTTCCAGATGGGACAAGATTGATAATTTCAAGAGCCCCAATTTCAATAATTTTATGTCCTTTGGATACATCCAATCCTGTTGTTTCTGTATCTAATACTATTTCCCGCATATCAAACCTTTAAATACAAATAACAAGATTTATCTTTGTGTTATCAACCAACGTTTTAATAACTTAAAACTATAGGCTTTCCCTAATCCCGATGGTAGACAAAAATCAGCTAATCGCATTTTTTCATATTGAGGTAATTGATGATGTAAAATTGCATTTAATTTATCTGATGTCATTCCAGCCCGTTTTAATGCACGTTGTCTAAGCAAAAATATCGGTGCCCAAACACAAATAACCTTATTACAAATAACATTGCTGCCTGTCTCAAACAACAGGGGAATATCAACAATAATTACTTTTTTTCTATTGTGTCTCATCTGTTCTAAAAATTTATTTCTATCTCTCCATACGAGTGGGTGAATGATAGATTCTAACTCATATTTTGCGGATTCATCTGAAAAAACAATCTCCCCTAATTTTTTTCTATTAATGCCTTGGTCAATACTTCCAATATTGCCAAAAATGGATAGGAGTTCAGGCACAGCCAAGCCATATGCCCCCATTAATTCATGCACCGTTTTATCTGCATCATGCACAGGGATACCTAAATGCCTAAACATCTGACTGACACTTGATTTTCCTGAGGCAATAGAGCCTGTTAGTCCAATTATTTTCATTTTTCAATAATAGGAGAGTATATATCTAGGCCATGCGTTCTCATAAAATCTAACAATGGAAGCAACGGAAGGCCTAGAATATCATAAAAAGAGCCAGTGGTTTTTGATATAATGTGACATCCTTGATTTTCAATCTGATAACAGCCTGGTGTGGTTAAAGCAGCTATTCCAATTTCGTTTAAGTACGTATCAATTTCTAAATCGCTAAGTGAACGTAAGGTAATATTAGGCGAAGATAAATGATGCCAAACTCTTATTCCATTTAAAAAAACAACAACACTGGTATGTAATTTATGCGTTTTTCCTTGTAGCTCTTGTAAATGTATTTTTGCTTCTTCCATCAAGACAGGTTTAGAAAAACAACGATTATTTAAATCCAACAATTGGTCAGACGCTATAATAAATGCATCTGTGTGTTTTTGAGCAATTTTATTGCCTTTCATCTCTGCTAATAAAGTAGCGCAATCTGCAAGAGGCATACCTTCAAAAATCGCGCTTTGTTTTATTGATTCCTCATCAATTAATGCCGCTTGGGCAGAAAAATGAATATTCGCATTTTGTAACATCGCTTGACGTGAGGCTGAGGCTGAGGCGAGAATTATAGGTTTATCTTTAAATTCATACATTTTCTTTATCATCTAACCATTGTCTATGAAGATGAATAATGGAGGCTGCTATTTCTTCGACAGAACGGCGAGAGACATCAATAACAGGCCAATTATGTTGAGTGAATAGTTTACGTGCTTCTCTTATCTCATTTGTTATTAATTCGATATCAGCATAAGTAGCATTATTTGAATCTGACAGATGCTGAAGTCTGGTTTTACGAACTTGCATTAATCTTTTAGGATCTGTGGTTAAACCTACAATAAAAATATTCTTATTAGGCAATTTTTCGATTGGAAAAGGCACGTTTGGCACTAATGCATAATTACCAACCTTAAACCCTCTATGACCAAGATACATAGAAGTGGGCGTTTTTGACGTTCGAGACACACCTACTAATAGCATATCTGCATCATGTAAATTTTCAATGTTAAGACCATCATCATGCACCACAGCATATTCAACTGCTGCCATGCGTTTAAAATATGCTGTATCTAATTTATGTTGAGCGCCGACTTTTTTAGTTGTTTGAGTGCCAAGAACAGTAGAAAATAAATCTACTACCGGGTCTAATATTGATAGGCTTGGCACCCCTTTATCATTACATATTTTTTCTAGCATCTGTCTTATTTCTATATCTACAATAGAAAAAAGAACCACCCCAGGGGTTTTTTCTAAATTACGTTCCACTGCATCAATATGAGCTTTGTTGCGTACTAATGTCCATATATGTTCTGTTATATTTATATCTTGGAATTGACCCAAACCAGCACGCGCATATTGATGCACTGTTTCCCCTGTAGAATCTGATATAAGATGCAAATGTAATTGATTAATTTTAGCCATTATAGCCTTATTTATGAAATTGAGTTTACCTAGTTAATAAAATTGTTTTTATAAATATTATATAGTCACTTAAATTTGTGGATAACTCAACTATCGTTTGTGGATAAGTGAAATATACCTAATAAATAAATAGGTTATTAAAGTTATACACAAATTTTATGTGAGAAAAAAAGACTGTTTATAAGTTAATACAAGAATTACTAAAAATGTGAATATATAATATAAATTTATTAACTGATTGAAAAAATTGAATAAATAAATACAATATAAAATGAAACGTTACATATCTATGTGGATAATATTGTGGAAAACTATGGTTTTACTGTTTTTACCATTTACGATACATACATCTAACACTACATCCTTATTATAAATAATATTATTATAGATGGCATCATGCATTTTATAGAAACCTTACATGGACTAAAAACAAAAATACCTCCTATCTGGATAATGAGACAGGCGGGAAGATATATGCCTGATTATCGTATGGTACGGAAAACAGAGAGTAATTTTATAGAATTTTGTTTGAATTCAGAAAAGGCTAGTATTGTTACATGTCAGCCTATTGAAAAATTTCATATGGATGCTGCTATTATTTTTTCAGATATATTGCTTGTTCCACACATGCTTGGTCAAAAAGTGACTTTTATTAAGGATATTGGTCCTAAATTAACACCATTAGATATTGGAGAAAAATTATTAGAACCTGATTGGACAGATTACAAATTCCACCTAGAAAATGTTGGTCACGCTATAGATTTAACTCAAAAGAAATTAAATAATTTATCTGTAGGGAAAAATCTTCCAATAATCGGCTTTTCAGGCTCACCATGGACATTATTTACTTATCTAACAGAGGGTGGATCATCTAAAGAATTTATTAATGCACGAAAGTTCTTATGGTCTGATACTAAAAATGCAGAAGCTGTATTCGATATATTAACTTCAGCTATTATCCATTTTTTAGATATTCAAATTAAAGCAGGTGTGAGTGCTGTTATGTTATTTGATAGTTGGGCTGGTGCTATTCCATCTCGTTTTAGAGATAAATTTATTTATCAGCCAACTCAAAAAATTGTAAATTACATAAAAAAAACCTATCCAGGGCTGCCAATAATATGTCTTCCAAAATCAATAGGAGAAGGCATTTTAGAGTTTTCTGATAAGGTTCAGCCTGATTGTATAGCTGTAGATCATTTAACAGATATTAAGTTTGTTAATAAATATCTTCCAAAAGAAATAGCTATCCAAGGTAATATTGATCCCATTTGTTTAGTAACTGGCGGGGATGTGCTAAAAAGAGAAGTAGATTATTTGCTTAATTTAGTAACGGATAGACCCTATATATTTAATTTGGGGCATGGTATATTACCTGAAACACCTGAACAGCATGTAGCTGATCTTATTTCCTATGTGAGAGGAAAATAAAATTGGATTATCAATTAGTTAAGGCATTCCATTTGATTTCAATTATAGCATGGATGGCTGGATTGCTTTATTTACCACGATTATTTGTGTATCATTCTATGGTTGAAGTTGGGTCTGTTCGCTCACAAACATTTAAATTAATGGAAAGACGATTACTAAAAGGGATAATGAATCCAGCAATGATAATAAGCTGGTTGCTTGGTCTCTATATGATCCATCTTAACCCCATGTTATTACAAGAAAAATGGCTAATTGCTAAGCTTGTTTGTGTTATTTTTATGACGTATTTTCATATGAAATTTGCTGGTATGAGACGCAGGTTTGAAATGGATGAAAATAATAATTCCGATAAATTTTATCGGTATTGGAACGAAGCTCCAACTATATTAATGATAGTTATTGTTATATTAGCAGTGGTGGAGCCTTTTTGATATTATTTACTATATTTTTAACTTAATTGACATAAAGCATAATAATAAGATATCATAATTTATCCTTCCTTTAAACTTAATCAGATAAGTTTACCCCCATGCATCTACAAGAATTAAAATCACGGTCTCCGTCAGAATTATTAGCTTATGCAGAAGAATTAGAAGTAGAAAATGCGTCTACTTTGAGAACACAAGATATGATGTTCGCTATTTTAAAGCAATTAGCTGAGAATGAAGTTGTTATTAGCGGCACAGGTGTGCTTGAAGTGCTTCAAGACGGATTTGGCTTTTTACGAGCGCCAGAGGCTAATTATTTACCTGGACCAGATGATATATATGTATCACCTAGTCAAATAAGAAGATTTAGCCTGAGAACAGGGGATACTGTTGAAGGAGAAATTAGAGGACCTAAAGAAGGAGAACGTTATTTTGCGCTTCTGAAGGTTGATTTGATTAATTTTGAAAAACCTGATTCTGTACGTCACAGGATAAATTTTGATAATTTAACACCTCTTTATCCAGATAAAAAACTCACAATGGAATTACCGTTTGATCCAGATAATAAGGATAAAACGCCGCGCATCATGGATTTGATTGCACCTATGGGTAAGGGTCAAAGAGGTCTTATAGTTGCGCCACCTCGTACAGGTAAAACAATGATGTTGCAGTCTATTGCACATGCGATATCGCTAAATCATCCAGAAGTTTATCTTATTGTGTTACTTATCGATGAGCGTCCTGAAGAAGTCACAGACATGCAACGTTCTGTTAAAGGGGAAGTTATTTCATCTACCTTTGATGAGCCAGCGGTCCGGCATGTACAAGTAACGGATATGGTTTTAGAAAAAGCAAAAAGACTTGTTGAACATAAACGTGATGTTGTTATTTTACTTGATAGTATCACACGTCTTGCGCGTGCATATAATACGGTTGTTCCTTCCTCTGGTAAGGTTTTAACAGGTGGTGTAGATGCTAACGCATTGCAAAGACCAAAGCGATTTTTTGGGGCTGCTCGAAATATTGAAGAAGGTGGCTCACTTACAATTATTGCAACAGCTCTAATTGAAACAGGGTCTCGCATGGACGAGGTTATCTTTGAAGAGTTCAAGGGAACAGGCAATAGCGAGTTAATATTAGATCGTAAGCTTGCAGATAAGCGCGTATTCCCAGCAATAGATGTTACAAAGTCTGGAACAAGAAAAGAAGAGTTGCTTGTTGATAAAGCCACGTTAAACAAAATGTGGATGTTGCGTCGTATATTAATGCAGAGCGGGCCAATAGATGCAATGGAGTTTTTAACAGACAAATTGCGTTACGCAAAAACCAACGAAGACTTTTTTGAACATATGAATAGTTAGTGAAAATGTGCTTCTAAATTTAGAAGCCAATTCTTTCTATTAATGTTTTGTTCATCTCTTGGGTTTTGTGTCCCACCACCACTATATTGGGTAATGCTACCATTTGAAGACACAATTCGGTGGCACGGGATTATTATGGGAATTGGATTGCGTCCACACGCTTGACCAGCTGCCCTTGCGGCTTTTTTATTTCCCCATTTTTCTGCTAATTGCTGATATGAAATAGAGCTGCCATAATCAACTAAAGTGAGGGATTTAAACCATTTTTGCATTTCTACAGACCAATTTGATAGGTCTAAGGGAAGAGAAAAACTTTTTATCGACCCAGATAAATAGTGCTGTAATTGTCTAATTGTTTCATGTGAAACATTTTGATTCTCGTCACTCAAACAATCTCTTTTACTAAAAGGCATTTGTTGCCATTTTAATGAAGTTAGCCCCTTTGCAGAAGATACTGCTAGAAAATAACCCAGATTTGTTTTCAGTGTATTCATTTAACAGTTTTCAATCGCGTATATTGGTGCTAATCAGCCCCTATATTATAAGTTGATTTATAACCTTGTCAAAGAAACGGAAAATAGGGTGAGTGTAGCGGACACAATATTTGCATTAGCAACACCCCCTGGACAATCAGCAATTGCTATTGTCAGGATATCGGGTGCCAATGCGCATAATATACCTGTTTACTTTGGTATGACAGAAAAACCGCATATTGATAAGCCAACTGCAAGATATCAACGATTAAAATCACCAGATAATCAATTAATTGATGAAGTAATGCTTTTAATGTTCCCTGATACAGCCTCTCCTACGGGGGAGGATATAACCGAGATTCAATGTCATGGAAGTCAGGCTGTGATTCAATCAATAATGTCTCATTTATCAGGATTAGAGGGATTTCGTCCAGCAAAACCAGGCGAATTTTCACTCAGGTCCTTTAATAATGGTAAGGTGGGTTTGTTAGATTTAGAAGGGTTGGCAGATCTGATTGATGCAGAAACAACACTTCAGCATCAACAAGCCATGGATCTTATGAGTGGAAAGCTATCTGAGCTTTTAATGTCTTATCGTGAAGAGTTAATATCTATTTCTTCAAGATTAGAGACTATTATTGATTTTTCAGACGAAGATTTGCCGAAAGACGTTATTCAGGGACAGTCGCACAGAATTCAACATCTTATTGATCAAATAAAGGTGCTTGTTGATAGTAATAAGATAGCAGAGCAAATACGCTCAGGTGTCAAGATAGCGCTCATAGGTCCCGTAAATGCAGGTAAATCAACCATTCTTAATGCATTTGCAAAACGAGATGTTGCCATCGTATCTTCGATAGCTGGAACCACACGTGACGTGATTGAGGTTCGATTAGATTTACACGGTATCCCTGTTATTCTAAAGGATACTGCAGGCGTCCGTGAATCCGACGATTTTGTTGAAAATGAGGGTATGAAAAGAGCAAGGGATGTTGCAGAAGATTCTGATTTTAGTCTATTGGTTTTAGATTCATCTCAACCGAATTGGACCGAGAGCCTTTGTGAGTTTGAGCAGTGGGATATAAAGAATAGTTTGGTTATTCTGAATAAATCTGATTTGGTATCACGTGAAGAATTAAAAAATAAAATTAAGCAAACACATTCATCCATTTTAAAAGAAAATAATCCGGTAATAGGCAGCTTCATTGACCAGAGTAGCACCCAATCCTTAATCGATAGATTGTCCGAATTATTATCATATATTAATTTAACTAATAGTGATTTGCGATTGACCAGATCCTGGCATAAATCAAGTTGTCTTTGTGTTATACAGGCATTAGAGCGCGCTTTAGTTCTTGATATAGCGGTGGAGCCAGAACTTATAGCAGAAGAGTTGCGGGTTGCTTGTGATGCCCTTGGAAGGCTTACTGGAGAGGTAGCGGTTGATGATTTGCTAGATAATATTTTTTCTAGTTTTTGTATTGGAAAATAGGGTAATCCTGTCTTTTGACATATAGTTATGCAATTAGGTATTATATAAGATAACTAAGGTTTAATTTTTTAAAGAAAAACAAATAGATGTTTACTAAGAATATTGATGTAATTGTAATAGGCGGTGGTCACGCTGGCACAGAAGCAGCCAGTGCTGCTGCCAGAATGGGTGCAAACACTCTACTTGTAACAATGAATCTTCAAAAAATAGGCGAAATGTCGTGTAACCCGGCTATCGGCGGTTTGGGCAAAGGTCACCTAGTGCGCGAAATCGATGCATTAGATGGTATAATGGGACAAGCTATTGATAAGGCTGGTATTCAATTCCGTATGTTAAATAAATCACGTGGACCAGCGGTTCATGGACCTCGGGCGCAGGCAGATAGACAGCTTTATAGTAAAGCGGTGCAAGAGGCGTTAAAGGAGCAAAAAAATCTATCTTTTTATGAGGGGACAGTTGCAGATCTTAGTGTGAAAGATGGCTGTGTAACAGGCGTTATGCTTACTAATGGAACGCATATTACAGCTAGGTCTGTTGTGTTAACAACAGGTACTTTCCTGGGGGGTATTATTCACCTTGGTTCTGAGAGAACTAACGCAGGTAGATTAGGGGAGGAGCCATCAAACCAATTGGCTACCAGATTGCGCGGCCTTGGGCTGCCTGTTGGAAGACTTAAAACAGGCACTCCTGCTAGATTGGATAAATCATCCATTGATTGGGATTCTCTTGAAATGCAACCAGCTGATGATATTCCTATCCCTTTTTCCTATTTGACTAAGAACATAACAACACCTCAAATTTCATGCGGTATTACTAGAACAACAGAAAAAACCCATCAAATAATAGCTGAATCTATTCATTTATCAGCTGTATATAGCGGTCAAATAGAAGGCAGAGGTCCCAGATACTGTCCTTCAATCGAAGATAAGGTGCACCGTTTTGCAGATAAATCATCCCATCAAATTTTTCTTGAGCCAGAAGGTTTAAACCTTAATACTGTTTATCCAAATGGCATTAGTACAAGCCTGCCACGTGAAACACAAACACATATGATAGCTTCTATTCCAGGGTTGGAAAAAGCCAATATTTTACAATTTGGCTATGCTATTGAATATGATTTTATTGATCCAAGGTCATTGGACAGGACATTAGCATTAAAATCACTTCCCGGGTTGTTTCTTGCAGGTCAAATTAATGGAACCACAGGATATGAGGAAGCAGCAGCACAAGGTCTAATGGCTGGCATAAATGCAGCATTACGTGCATCTGGGTCAAAAACAGCTTTTCACTTAGATAGAGCTGAAGCCTATATTGGCGTTATGATAGATGACCTTATTACAAGAGGCGCTCCTGAACCCTACCGAATGTTTACCTCACGAGCAGAATACCGCTTGCTACTTCGTGCAGATAACGCTGACCAAAGATTAACCCAAAAAGCAATAGAATTAGGGTGTGTTAGTTTACATAGGAAGAAGGCATTTCAAGATAAAAAACAAACACTTGATGATGCAATGAAGATTTTAGCCAATTTAAAAGCAAAACCTTCTGAGCTACTAAAGCATAATCTTCCAGTTTCTCGAAATGGCAGTATTACACAGGCAGTAGATTTACTCTCAAACCATGATATCCAGCTTCAAGATTGTATATCCTTATGGCAGGAAATAGCTAAAATTCCACCACAAATTCATTCTCAAATAGAAACAGATTGTAGGTATGCTAATTATATAAAAAGACAGCAAGCTGATATTGAGGCGATGAGGCGTGATGAAGCTTTAGTAATTCCGCAAGATGTAGATTTCTCCCACATTGGTGGGCTGTCATCTGAATCAATAGAATTATTTAAGCGCTTTAAACCAACATCGATTGGTCAGGCCAATAGAATACCAGGATTAACACCTGCTGCTATCGTTTGTGTGTTGCGTTACATTCGTCGCAATCCAAAATCTTCAAGACCTCATATACACTCATCATCCGCAATATAGTTTTTTGGAAGTCATAGTTAAAATGAATGACACGATTACAATATTGCAAAAAGAATATAATGTTTCACATGAAACATTGTCTCAATTATCTGCGTATCATGACTTATTACTAAAGTGGCAGACAAAGCTAAACCTTATCTCTGCCAATACAATTGATGATATCTGGCACAGGCATATCTTAGATTCAGCACAGCTATGTAATTATTTACCTGAACAGCCAAGCCGAATTTTGGATGTAGGTTCAGGCGCTGGGTTTCCGGCTATTATTCTGTCTATTCTAACCAAACATGAGATACATATGGTAGAATCTGACATACGAAAATGTGCATTTTTAAGAACAGTATTATCTCGCGTGAAAGTCAAAGCCATAATACATGAGTGTAGATTAGAAGAAATGCCCTCAATTGACCCAGATATCATAACAGCCAGAGCATTTGCCCCAATCCCGAGATTGTTACATTTAACAGAACAACAACATCATAAAAATTTAAGATTTTTATTATTAAAAGGTAGAGAAATAAATTCGGAGTTGATTAATATAGACTCATGGCAGAAACTACAAATAATAAATAAACATGCATCTATTACCTCTGAAGACGGGTGCATTCTTGAATTAGAATTTACGGAATCAGTTTAGGGATTGTAAATGGCCAAAATAATTTCAGTTGCCAATCAAAAAGGGGGTGTTGGAAAAACTACAACAGCTGTAAATTTGGCAACTGCATTGGCAGCCTGTGATAAGGAAGTGCTTTTGGTTGATCTAGACCCTCAAGGTAATGCCAGCACAGGATTAGGTATTGATAATATAAGCAGAAGCACGCAAATATATCATCTACTTATAGACCAAGCGTTAATTAATGATGCTATTCAGGATACTATCGTTCCAAAATTATCAATCATACCAGCTGATACTGATTTAGCAGCTGCGGAAGTTGAGATACGTGACAGAAATAACAGAGAATATATTTTAAAGCAGTTATTGTCACAGATTTCGGCGCTATATGACTATATTATAATTGATTGCCCACCATCTCTTGGCTTGCTAACGGTAAATGCGTTATCTGCTTCTAATTCAGTATTAATTCCCCTGCAATGTGAGTTTTATGCTCTTGAAGGGTTGGCGCAGCTGCTACGTTCAATTGAACTTGTTAAGAAAAATTTGAATACTGAATTGCAGGTACAAGGTATCGTATTGACGATGTTTGATAGCCGAAATAATTTATCAGAAATGGTTGTATCAGATGTGAGAGAACATTTTGGAAAACAGGTTTACCAAACAATCATTCCTCGAAATGTAAGAATCTCAGAAGCACCATCATTTGGGCAACCAGTTTTGATGTATGATATTAATTGTTCAGGATCAAAGGCATATGCGGCTCTAGCAGCTGAATTGTTGCAACAGGAGAATGTAATTTTATGACTCAAGCACCTAAAAAAGCCAAAAAAATTCAGCGCGGTCTAGGGCGTGGATTATCCACTCTGATTGGGGATATTGAGGCACGATCTTCACTAGATGAAATTCCTATGGAAATCTCAGGTTCAGATACTGCTGGGGAGAAGTTTATTGAAGGTGGAGCATCTTTGTATCGCTCTACTGTTCAACAAATACCCATTGAATGGATAAATCCAGGTCCGTGGCAACCAAGAAGAAAATTTGATTCACATTCACTCAGAGAATTAGCAGATTCAATCCTGAAACAAGGCATTATCCAACCGATTTTAATACGCAATTCTCCTGGAGAAAAAAACAGATATCAGCTTATTGCTGGCGAGAGACGATGGCGGGCAGCGCAAATTGCAAAAATATATGAGATACCTGCTATTATAAGGGATTTCTCAGAACAAGATGCTGCAGAAATAGCCCTTATTGAAAATATTCAACGGGCTGATTTATCTTCTATTGAAGAAGCAATTGCGTATCAGCAATTAATAAAGACTTTTGGTTATACTCAACAAGAATTATCAAAAGTGATTGGTAAATCGAGACCACATATTGCCAATCTTCTGCGTTTATTAAACCTGCCTGATTGGGTGCAGGCAGAGATTGATAATGGAAATATAACAGTAGGACAGATTCGACCAGTTATTGGTCACCCAGATATTGAAAATTTAGCGAAATTAATCATTGAGCAGAATCTTACAGCTCGAGAGGTTGAAAACTTAATTAAAAAGACGAAAAAGTCTAATTCAGCCTCCAAAACAAGAGACCTTGAAAAAACATTTGAAAACAAACAGTTAGAAGATCAAGTATCAATCGAATTGGGGTTGAAAACAGAAATAATATGGAATCAAAAAACCGAAAAAGGCAGTATTAAACTCTCTGTTTCAACATTAGATCAGTTCGATATGTTGCTACAAAAACTCGGAATTCAAACACGCTGACGTGAAAAGCTAATGGCAATTCCTAATAAGGACTGTCCTATTAGACTATAGGGATCTGGATTTGTCCCAGTTTTACATTGTTTTTCTAATGATAATAACCTTTCCATCAAACTCATGCAGCGAGCTAAGTTACAAATGGAGCTATGTTTAATAACAGATTGCTTTCGTTTAAAGTAAACTGGGGGCCGAAGATTACTAACTGCCGATTGTAGTGTCACTCCAGTTTGAATCTGTGCATTTACAGCAACAAGAGTTTTTAAATAGGACTGGAAAGACCTAATAATTACAATAGGTTGGATTGACTCAATTTTAATTTTAGCTAATAAGGGCGCCAAATCTTCAGGTAACCCATTAAATACTGTTTCAGTTAATTTATCTATTACCTGTGAGGTATTATCCCCTAACAGGGTATCAATTTCATTCCTATCTATGCTTTTTGAATTTAATGAATATAGTATAAGTTTTTCAATCTCATTTCTGTTAATTGCTCTATCTGAGCTTAATTTCGAAACAATATAATGGATAAGCTCTGAATTTATATCTATGTTTTGGTCAGAAAAACTGTTGGAGACGAGCTTATAAAGATCTCGTTCTTCATCTGGATAACAAGCAATAGAGGCAATTTTGGGATTTTTATCACATAATGTAACTATACTATGTTTTGTGGTTGTGTCTTTTGCGGTAATGATAAGACGACAATCTGGATTTAAATATTCTAAGTTTGATTTAAGGGCTGCTGCCAGTTCTGTTGCGCTTCCTGACAGAAAGATAATTCTTAAATCGCCTATCAGCGTCATAGCCTTTAATGCATCTGCTAATAACGTTGTATCAGATTGCACATTTTTTCCGATTAATTTTGAAACAGAAAATGGGTCGTCTAGATTAGAACAATAAACGCTAGCAAGCTTCTTTGCACGTTCCTCAATTAGTCCATTATCTGACCCATAAAATAAATAGGCTAGGAAATTTGTATTTGGTTTTTCAATTAAGCCATTTATTTCCCGTGTAGCTATTTTCATCAGAGTTTAGCTATCAATAGTTTCTAAAAAATATAGATAAAGGTCTTGATAAACGCGCTCTGCTAAGACTAATGCAAGTCTTTCTTGGGCAAATTTTGCTGATTGCTCTTGTGCATATATACCTGAAACAGCACCAGATGTTGCTTGTGATGTAATAGTGCCTTTATGGACTATTTTTTCTGTTTGTTTATCTATCAAAACAAAGTCTATGGTCAGAGACGTATTTTTTAAATTGGACGAATTTCCAGTAAAAGCTAGTGCTTGCGTATTGGATATATTTAGCGAATATTGAAGCTCAAAATTTGAATTAGATGCATTATTTTGTGTAATTTGATTAAATTGTTGGAAAAATAACAATTCAAGATGCTCAGTTGGCGCGGTAACTGACACTGAGGAAAGTTTCTCCTTCATAAAGTTGTTATTTGCAGATTCAATGTTTGAAACACACGCTGAAAGAAAAAAAGCCATTAGAAAAGCCAATACATATGTATATTTTTTAGTAAACAACATTAATTATCCTATTTGGAACTACAATTACACGTTTTACGTCATTTCCGTCTAAATATTTTTTAACGTCTTCATTTAAAAGAGCTGCCGTTTCCACCTCATTTTTTGGCATATCTAGAGGCAAATTTAATTTGGCTCTTACTTTCCCATTAATTTGAACAGCTATCTCAATAGTGTCAT
>Ga0209251_1000982_pt1 | contig 23595 bp, 30 predicted proteins | sample SaaInlV_100m_DNA_6_FD_184665 | JGI IMG/M metagenome (GOLD analysis project Ga0209251, IMG submission 184665) | Marine microbial communities from expanding oxygen minimum zones in the Saanich Inlet - Saanich Inlet SI073_LV_10m_DNA (SPAdes) (version 2) | ecosystem: Environmental > Aquatic > Marine... | reverse complement strand
TGAACCTGCAGCCATTCTTGCGGTTCGAGAGCTTGTCCACCGCGGCGAATCTGCCGATCAGATTATTAAGGAGCTTGAGTTACAGCTTCAACCTAGCCTCGATAATGGAATGCCGATGCGTTCATGCCAGGCTTTGATAGCGTCACTTAAATCTGAGTTCTGCGGATATGAATAGCATTGCTTTATTGATTGTTCAAACCCTTGAATTCTAATATATTTCTAGGATCGAGCTTATTTTTTGTCTTCTCTCGCAGATTGTCTAAGCTTAAAGCCCCGAGATTGAATAGTGAGTTCAGCTTCTATCCGACGATTTATATTGACGTTGATCACAGGTTACCTGGCAATATTTGGAGTGAGGCAGCTCCCCTACGAATTTGAAAATGAATGGTTTGTCCTTGTTCCTGTTCTTCTGATCGTCTATGTACTCACGACTTGGGTTGATGGGCAGGTGTTTGGGACCGATGAGCCAATAACCTCCGTTTCGAAGAAGAAGAAGTTAATTACAAAAAATACAGATAAGAAAGGTTTTGGTGATGGTTAACTACTTTTGATCCCTAATAATTATTTTCCCAGCTAGTCGGAGGGTTTGTTGGCGTCTGTATAAGGATTCTGGTCGGGTTTCCAGTTGCCTTTGTAGTGGGGGTATAAAAAGGTCCAATCTTCGTCAACTCTAATCCCAAGTTTTTTGAGTAAGCGTTTGGACGAATCCGATGTGGTGTAACCGATGGCAATTTTCTTCCTCTTCCCACAGGTATGAGCGATGGCATCAAGGACTTCTGTACACCCCTTTTTGTCTTCAAGAACTGCACGCTTCCACTGCCCATAGACTTTCTCCCCATGGCTATTGATGATGGCTTGACGCACTTGATGAGCACCAGTTTTGTAAAAGTCTCCGACTAGGACTGAGAGACTCCATCGAGGATAAGTTTCCTCGAGTCCTTCAGTGTCATCAAGCTCAAGAGATCCGCACCAGAACCCACTCATCCAGCAAAGTTGCGCACCATTTTTGTATTTTTGTGCAAATAATCCTTTTCCAGGTCGGCGAAGTAATAGTTCAATTTTTGCCGGTGACCGAACAACTTCATTGCTTTTATCGATAAAACTACGGCGGGTCCATTCGTCTTTGTCTGATTCCTTCAGGTGGCTTCTAAGTTCGTCGAGCGTTGGATCACGAAAGTGTGGTGGCTTATTGAAGTTGTGTTTTGTGAGCTTCCAGGACGTTCCGTCTCCTCGAGTCGGTTCGTCTATGAAATTAGCCATTAGTGAATCAACTCCGATGCACCTGAGGGTTGTGTAGGAACATCGTACAAGACATGCCTTGCTAACAGAATTTTAAGAGTTTTAATTTAGACGTTGGCTCAAAGATTTAATCTAAATGCAATAATATATCCAAAAGGGTTGAGTATTCTTCGCTGGAGCAGTGCTTGCTGTTGAAATAGTCTTCACTATTTCTATCTCTAGACCTGCATCCTGCCGACAATGATATTGATCAATGAACTTTAGGGCTATTTGATTGAGCCTATGGCGCTATATTGGGCTCTTAGGTTTTTTAATAAGACAATGAATTCCTTGCATGTTGACACTTTGGCAAGCTTTTGAAATTGATATGGTTTTATCTACTTCGGTTCTGTCGGGAATAGTTTCCAGTCACCTTCTGGAATCTTTGGAGGTTGCTCCAGGTTTTTGGGCTCCTGAAACAAAACGCGCCATTCAGGCACTCGACAGGGTACGAAGTCTGGGCTTTCAATCCGTATCCCTCCCAAAACCGAAGGAGCCCCCTGAAACCCTGATTTCCACAATCCTTCCTGTTTCAAGGGATCGCCCTTGAACCAAACCCAACAGCGCTCATTCGCGGAGGTTGTGGACTTTGGCGCCGCCATGATGAAAAGTTTCTACGTTTTGTATGAATCTACCCGTACTATCCAAAAAATTATTTTGATAGGACCAGTACTTGAGTGGTGATTATTGCTTTTCCACCCATTGAATGGGATATTGAGTTAACTTATTGAGGCTATGATTCCTGTTTTGTGAGGGTGACAGTGTCGTGCGGTAACCATTAATAAATTCCTTCAACCATTTTTTGGTGTCCTTTATGGTCGAATATAAGTTCATCGACTCTGAAATCTCTACTTAGATCTTATCGATTTATTGAGTTGTCGCAACATGCCGACAGTATCGAATTGGGTTAGCGACATCGATCGATTTGGTTGCGTATTTTTGTGATTGCTTTTGCTATGGGCTGGCCCAAGAAAACTCTTGGGGCTTGTTTATGGATTGGAAGGCCTTTTGGCCTTGATCTGTCAAGGGAGAGCCTCATGGATCGATCAGCAAACCCGAGAAGCAAGCTGATTTTTCTAGCCCTGTCTAACTTTCAACCCGTCCGTGAGCCGTCCGTCTGGCGCGACAACCTTGAGCGTCAGCCCTAGTCGACTTTCCTCTGCATCGTTGAGGTGCCCTAGCAGCAAAAGAGGTTTTACACCAGGCCCGAACGAATGGCCCTAGGGCTTGCCACCAAGCCTGTCGCTTCGCTCTTATGCACTGAACAGTGGGTTAGCGACATGAACAAACGAGCGAAATAGGCCGTCTCTTCCATACGGGAGGGGCGGCTTCCTTTTTCTAATTTATAGTTGAATCAGATGGTTAATGTTTGTTCAGCGATGATTCAAAAAAAGCCCCTAAAGGGGCTTTTGATCGTCAGTTAATGTAAGAGATGCCGCGTTGAATGCAAATCGTCTGTTCAAACTGACTCGTTGGCGCTTGGTGGGCGGTGGTATTAACACCGCAATAAGCGTTCTGGCGGAGATGAGCCATTTGAGCCCCATTGAGGCGTTGCTTGCGCTTCTGAATGCGCTGTGCGAGGGCGAGAGGTGACATTAAAGTCTCCACAGTGACCAGATCCCCGTTGCGTGACCTGGCTCTAACTGCAACCGACAGCCGTCGGTTCAACGTTTCATAATCATACAGATAATGTCGACCAGTTGGGGGCGAGTGTTGCTAGCAGCTTCTGACGATTGATCGATCAGGGTTGTCCTTGACCGTTTCTTCTGGGGTCAAGCCTTTTACGCCAGTTTGATGGCCCCTTCCCTGCAAACAAGATTGTGGCGTGAGCAAAGGCGTCCAGTCTGGAAGTGGGGTGTTAGGTCTTTTTAGTCGTACAAAGAATGGTTCTCTCCATGAATCGTTCGCATCAAGGATCAGATTAATTGGCTCGTGGACGACGTTCTCGAGAGAGCTCATGCCAAGCGATCCATCGCTTGGATGGGTTCTTTGAGTCGTCTGATTAGTTCCGTGTTTGCTTTTTGCCTGTATTTGGGTGTTGTTGTGTGATCTGCCCCGTGCGTCATCACCTTGATCAACTCAAATGGATCCTCCCCTTGCTCATCGTTGATGTCGATGTAACCCACGCCTTGGTCAATTGCCTTTGCAAGCCATTTCTCTGTTAAGTCGTTTTTGTTGCCGAAAACACCGATAGTGACCCTTACCGGGACGGTGATTTCGGTTTTCCACATCCCATCGCATCCCATCTCTTGACGTATTTCGGAGTTTTCCTCAAATCTGGGCTTTGAGATTTTCATGGATTTTCATTGGATGCTGTCAGTAAAGCGAAAATCCACCTCGAAAGCACTCTGAATGAATTTCTTCGGTTCAATCACTACATGCATGTCTTGAAGGAGATCGAGAGTCATCACGATCACAGGGCCGAGATTCATCTGTTGGTTTTTTGGTGAGCTTCATTGATCACCCTCGCGGTTGAAGAAGCTAAGGATGACCATATCCAAGGATCCTGCTCGATCAGGATGAATGGTCGGTTCCTTGTCAGGAGTGGCTGTGGCTTTGAAAGCGGCTGCCCAAGAACGGTCTTTTTGTTCACCGATCTACAAAGCCTCTACACGGACTTTTTAGGTTTATATGGGGCTCACACGCTCCAGTCAGGTAAAGGGATATCAGGTCGTTTTAAAAGACAAAATGTCGTACCCGCATTGCCACGGCAGATGCGCAGTGCATCATCCACAACGGTGATATCAAGCCAAGCTGGGAAACTTTGTTCAATCGTGCGCAACAGCTGCAGTTTGCGTCCTCCAATGATTGGGCCAACCCATCCTCCCCGCTTGAAGTTCACGTTCACCCTTTGTTGGCTGACAACGCTGATCTCAGCATCCACCTGGATGCCTGCAAGTTGCCCGAGCGGACCTCCCAATTGAAGAATATTGCGTCCTCTGCCTTGTTCCGGGTCAAGGATTTGCAGATTGAGTAATCCTGGTGATTGTTTCAACCACGGTTGACTCGAGCTACTCCATCGCAGCTCCCAAGTTCCGGTTAGTTGCTTGAGTTGTTGCGTTAGGTCGGCAGGCTGCTCTTGCTCAAGGCGATTCACCAGCTCGGAAATTTGCTTCGAGTTGGGTTGTTCTCGCAGCAGCTCAATCAAAGTGCTTCGTGTCTGTGTCAGCGTCGATCAACCTGTCAGTTCTTCCATGTTGGCTTGTCGAACCACAGTTCTGTGTTGCTTGAGTGGGTTGATAACCCTGATTGCCTGCCCCGTAAACGCCAATTGGCAACCCGAGCCCGAGTCCATGGCTTGGAGTCGACTACGCACGAGGCATCTCGATGGTGAGGGTTGGACTTTTGTCGATTCAATTTCTAACCCCCAGCTCCAAGCTGCTGAATACTTGCGCTCTCCGCGAGCCACCACAACTCCATCGGATGGAGTTGTGGTGGAGATTGAGGCTGGTCTGTTGTTAAAACGTGCCGATCAGGCGGATTGGACATCAAAAGTCATTCCGATGCGTGCTGTTTGCGACGCAGGGCGGATGGATCGCCAGGATTCGTCTGGGACTTGGAATGCGTATCCCGCTCGACCCGACACGCCGGTTAAGGTCGCGTGGATGTGTTCGCTACCATGACTCCTCAGACCTTTAAATACGAGACGCCGGAACGGTTTGGTGAATCCTTAACCACCGCCCGTCCGTGGAACCGTTCTGCCCTTGCGGAGGTGGAACGTCTTAACGGCCGTGCAGCGATGTTGGGCTTTGTGGCTGCAATCGTCGGTGAACTGATGACGGGCTCCGGCATTGTGGGTCAGCTCACTGGAGTTGTTCGTTGGTACCTCGACCTCGGTTGATTTATGTCTGTTGTTCGCGTTCTTGATGAGGCTCAGCGCTTCAAGTTAGATCGTAGTGATGATGCTCTTTTTTATAATGAGCCTCGTTTTGTTCATCATTTAGATGCGCCGTTCAGAGAACGACTAACAACTCTGTATCAGCAGAAGTTGCCCTCTTGCGCTGTTGTTCTCGATTTGATGAGTAGCTGGGTTAGTCACCTCCCAGATGACGTGACCTATGACGAAGTCATTGGACATGGTTTAAATCTCGAAGAGCTCAATGCCAACAGTCGACTCGATCGTAATTGGGTTCAAAATTTAAATAAGGATCAACATTTACCTTTGAATGATCTCAGTGTAGATGCAACATTAATTGTAGCTGGCTGGCAGTATCTGCAACAGCCTGAGGCTATTGCTGCTGAACTGTTGCGAATCACTCGCCCAATGGGGCAGGTGATTGTAGCTTTTTCAAACCGGATGTTTTTCACCAAAGCGCCTCAAGTTTGGACTGATGGTGACGATGGTGACCACCTGTCTTATGTGTCTTCCGTTTTGAAGGCTCAAGGCTGGATGAAACCTGAAATCATTGCAGAGGAGACCCGTTCTGATGGTGTTATGGGATTGTTTGGCGGTAAGGGTGATCCTTTTTTTGCTGTTATCGCTACGAAATCAAGGTAGCTATTCCCCAGTGCCAAATTTGGTAGATCGGCACTTGACAATTCGAAGGCGTTTCATCCATATCAAGCTCGAAAATAGTGAATGAATTCAGCTTTTGTCTAGGTTTAAAAGAGTTTGCCTTAAATTCAAGGCCTTCTTTGGTGCACAGTTTTCCCAGTAGATAGATAGCTAGTACAACAGTTTATTCTGCATGGGTTCCATAGACGTCTGTTGGTCATCCTGCGGTTATGGACTGTTTATTCCTTACTAGAACGCGAGTCGCTTGACACGTACGTCTGTTCTTCTTAAGAGGCAAGTATCAGCAATGGTGGTTTGCCATAAATTGCTGTTCTGGCTATGATTCAAGAATGAATCATGAAGTCTATTCTGCGGCTCTTCGCATTATTGAATTGATGCAAAGTGATTCGGGGCTGTCTGCCAAATCCTCCGAATATGGTGATTGGTATAATAATTTGTTAGAACATATTTGTGATTTTGAGTCAGAAAATTTTGAAATGTGTTTGATGCTCAGGGCTTTGCGAAAACAAATGTCAAATCACTCCTCACAGTTATAAATCGGCCAAGGGAACTTGTAGTGACAATGAACTTGATTGAATAATATTGAAAATAGAACTAACTAGCGTTTGAACGGATTTTGAGTTTTCATCACCCATGCAATGAATGCCCACGTGATGAGAAGAAAAATTGTCATTCTTCATTTATAATCACTTGACCAGGCTGATTGGAGTGTGTCTTGTGTACGGAGAACCGCATTGATCGCTATCTACGGAATGAAATCTGTCGCGGCTCGCATTTCGGTGGGGATCACCGCCGCTTAAACAAGTGCTAATTGAAGGCAAACTCATTAGAGTCCCAACAATGAGTGTTGTAAGAAATGATCGAAACCATCGATAACGTCTTGAATCAGCTGGTTCTGGCTGGTGGCGTAAAAATCGATTGGATCGAAGGAGAAGAGCGTAAATGCCCCAATGGAAGTTGGTGGGTTGATGACCCTGTTGACCATCAGTTGTTTGACGATCATCTCCAGCCAACAGCCATGATTCAGATGCAGCATTTAGCCATGGTGGTGGAACTCAACCAAACAGCACTCGCCCATCTCCATTTGTTGTTCGATCCAGAAACACGACGCATTGAAGCTGCTGAAGTTTCGGATCCCGCTACCGGGGGAACTCTCCTCACCCTGCTGTTTTGGCCGGGACTCATCTCGGCTCGAAAACTAGCCATCGCGACAATGACCCATTGGCTTCAAGCCATCGACGATGGTTGGTTGGACTCCCCTAGTGCGCTCGATGCGTCTCAATAGCCTTTCTTTGTCTTGTCGCTGCCCGCGACTGATGCATTGTTCGGTTGTAAAGGGGCGAAATGTTCACATTCTTTATCATTTCACCTTTTTTGCAGTCACGGTACGTTCCTCCGATTAGCGATCATATGTACATGAAAGACGAAATTAAGCTCAGTATTGCTTTTCTTGCCCTCAATGCAGGAGTCATTGCTTTGGTTGTCTCCGGTTATATCAAAGGTGGAATGAATTTCGGCTCAGTGGTCGATTACATTTTTAAATAGTAAAAACTGCTCAAATCAATTCAGGGTGATTAGGGTCTCCCTTGAATGGACCTTGAATTTTGCTTGTAATCCATCCGCCATAAAATTGTCCTGGTTGTGCATCAACCCTTTCTCCCTCTAGGTAGCACTGGTCCACGAGCTTCGGGTAGACGCTCACCCAAGATTTTAAGGCTGAATAGTGATCACTGGGATGCTCGTAACTCCAGCCGGCATGCTGCCTGAGACTGTCTCCATTGGCTTGAGACAAATTCCAATACGTTGCTAGACCTTTCCATTCGCAAAATGATGGGCGACCTGAGACTTGGTGCAATGTTCCATATGTGAAAGCTGATGGTTTGATATAAATACTCGGCGGGTGAAATGTTTCGCATACTCTTATATATTCACAATCTTGTGCAATGACTTCGTTTTGAATGACAATTGATACGGGGCCGGTGATGATCTCTATTCGTGGTGGACGTGGATAATCAGCAACAATTTCTTTGATAGCCATTGATGATGTCTCTGCTGACTGTTAATGCTAGACGTTTTAACTGATGCCTGATTATTTTATCATTCTTGGTAAGTTTACGTGATTCCAAATCATTTTAAAATGAGGACTTATGCCTATGAATTCCAGCGTTTAAGATCCTGTTGAATTGCGGGAATATTTTTAGTAATTCTTGCAAGGTTTTCTGGGATCTATAGATTTTACCTCGAAGTTTCTGGATGACAGGGATGGACACGTCGAGTTTATTTGGCAACGTGAATTACTTAGCTTTATTGGTGGTTCATGTCGTTCACTCTTCCTGGTTTGCTGTCTTGGCAGTTTCGAATTGTGCTGATTGGGCAGCATGTGGTTTTAGAAGCTTCGTCGGATAGTCAGCGACTCAGTACCATTCTTGATCCCACCAGCAGCCGTATACGCCGTGGATATGATTTAATTCAATCTCCTCAATGTGCTTTAATTAATGATTGTCCTGCTTGATGGCTTGGATAATCTGATGGGAATTAATCATTTTTTTATATCTTCTCAAGCCTTAAATATCTGAAGGATTTACCAACCCAGCTCATTGGCTCAGTTGGTTAGTGATTGGTCTATCTGAGATGACTTAGACGAGCCGTTTCGATCATTGGGAGAAAGTCTGCCTTTGGCGTAAATTGATTTCTTAACAATGTCGGTGCAATCCCCTTTGTCGTTGGTGATCTCAGTCGCAAAAGGCATGTGCCAATGGATTCCACTCTGATTAAGGATCCAAGAGGGATCACTTCTGACACAGCTCGTTCTCTTGAAAAGCAGTGAGATGAAATCGTTTTGCGGCTGGCAAGGTGGGCGGTCAGGCATTGTGAGGTCACATTGCAGTCGGATAGTCCGTTGACCAGCAAAAGTGTGAGTAGCAGCCCCAGTGGAATGGGTGGATTTGGCAGTGCAACACCGAATCGTTCAAAAGCTTCAAAGGCGAAGCGAAAGCCAGGAAAAGCCAACCACCGACGAGAGCAGTGCCCCTTAGGTCGTGATCCTGAGATCGAAGCCATCAAGGCTCGTCAGAGCCTTGGGTTGCCCTTAACGGGTCGCTTGAAGGCGCACCAGGTGAAACAAGCGCATAAGTTGCTTGCTGTTCAACACCATCCAGATAAAGGTGGTGATCCTGAGATGATGACGCGCTTTAACAATGCCCGTGATGTCTTGCTTGAACCCGTGATGGAAAGCATCGCCTCTGAATAACCTGGCTTCAACGCTGAGGGGGACGGCCAAGCACCAACCAACACATCAGAAGGACGCCACTTAGGCTCACGACTGTATAAATCCAGTCCGCATAAGGGGTCCAAAACAGTCCTAAGTAAAGCTGATTCAACGATCCCAAACCAAAACGAGAACTGCCAACAAGGCACCGAATACCAAGAATGGTGTTGCGATGGTCAAGATCGATTGAGTGTCCATCGACGTCGTGCATCAAAGAAAATTTTCTTCGCACAAGCCTAGAGTTGTCAATTCTCTGATATCGATTGATACCTATTATCAATTTATTCTTCTATAACATTCTGTTTGCCGATTCGTTGGTTTTTTATTTTTATTGAACAGGTGAAATTGAATTGAAGAGGTTTTATGACTGCGATCATACCGGTCTGAATTAACGAATCAAATTAACTTTAAAGAATCCGAGGCCCAGTCCAAATGATTGCTTTTTGTCGCGATGTAAGGTAATTGAGATATCAAAATCCATTAACCCATTTTGTTCAATCTCTTGACGTGTCAAGTAGTGGTTATCCTCGCATACAAACTGGTCTAGAATATTATCTTTATTAGTCTCTAGATTGTCTACTATATGTTTAAGTACGTATTCTCTCCAGGCATTTATTGCTTGCGGAGTCATCGATTCGTTGTTCATTGCAGTAGTACAAATTGCGATTTAGTGTGAGAAGCTGTAGCCTACATTGATGTGTGGCCGACTATATTGATAATAGTTTGGATTGACGATAACTGGGCGTGGTGCTCGCCATAATGGTGCAACGACTACAGGTCGACGGATTGGTTGATAATAGACGGGCGTGTGATTGTAGTATTTATATTGTTTTTTGAGTGCTTTTTTGTAGGCTTTATTGTATCCCCGTTGATAACCTTTGTTGTACGACTTTTGTTTTTGATTCTTATGATGATGCCCATGGTGATGGTCGTGGTTTTGATGGGCAAAAGCTGGTGCGTTGAAGAGGCTTGTTGATGCCACAACAAGTGAGGCCATAACAGCTGCACAATTGAAATTCGGCATGCTTTGATATTCAACTGTATTGAATGTATTGAGTCCTGTTGCCTATGATGTGAATGTTCTACCTTTAAATTGTGACTAGATGTGATCTTATAAGTCTGGTTCGATACGCAAGCATTGCCTCACTAGATCAGCCAGTAGCCTGTCCAGTCTGGGACCTTAGATTCAGAGATGCCTCCTGATACGGGTGTCAATTGAATGTGCCATCGCCCATTGCCATCGATCGGTAGGAGATCATCGATGAGTGGGTCGCCATTAACCGGGTGTAAATCATCTTTGTGGATTTGCGTCATGCCCTTGAGCCAGCGTTGCTTAGCTTTGGACTTTGCTAGCTGCTGTGTTCGCGCAACAATGATTCCAAATTCGTGTTGTTCAGCCATGCTTTGGCTTGAGTATCCCCCTAAATTGACAAACCATAGGTAGTCTTCACCCAATGATTTCTTCACGAATGGTGAATGAACGACAGATACGTCCATCCCATCAACATGCTCAATCATTCGATAGCTATCGATATGTAGTCCCTTTTTATCTCCAAACCATTCTTTTTTAAGTGAGATAATTGTATCTTCAATCGATTCCCCAACGACCCAGCGGACATCATGGAGTTCAATGTTACAGCCATTGATTCGACCTCCTAAAACAACAAGGTACAAATGGCTTGTCATGGATGAAGAATGTCACCAATTTTTGTTTGCCTGATTAATACTATTCGTTTGTTTCATGCTTCGGTTTATATTGTTACTTTCTTAAGCTTCCTTGCCCATAGCATCCTTTTGCATGCGCATGATGCGTTCAAGCACAGTTTCATTTGACATTCGAGAATTGAGACGCTCGACTAATAAAGGAAAGGCAAGCGGACCAGGTCGTGGTGTTTGTACATGTAGCCATTCTTGAGTAGCTGCGCGAGTTAATGCCTTTTCTAATCTGTTGAGTTCTAGCTGATCGTGTATCACTTCGTGATAAGCCTGCTGAAGTAAACGATTGTTAGGTTCATGGCGACTAAAAACATCAAATAGCAATGATGCACTGATTTGGAGTTGACCTGTACTTTTGCTGGAGCCTGGAAAACCTCGATTCATCAGTCCTGCGATCTGTGCAATTGCTCTAAAACGTCGTCGTTGCAGCTCTGAAAGGTTAAGCGCATTTTTTAAATCATCCTCAAGGTTCTTTTGATCCAGTAAACGGTCGGCGTGATCTTCCACAAGTTCAGCCATTGGGTAACTTCTTGGTGCTAATAATTCGAATCCATAATCGTTTACAGATACTGTAATCGTTCCGCGTTCCAATTTTGTGAGCCTTGATGCCCATAAAAATCCTATGCCTTCATGTACAAATCGTCCTTCAAAAGGATATGCAAAAAGATGTGTTCCTTCCCGGGTTTGACACGTTTCAATCAACAGTTGATGGATTTTGGGTAAAACTGAAAGGTCCTGCTGTCGATCAAATAATGGTTTTAATGCTTTCAGTTCTGGTGTATCAAGATCCCCTTGTCTTGCGCGATCTATTTCTTGACGTAAGTGATGTGTTAGTAAATCAGATAGTGCCATCTGACCACCTGCCCATGCTGGCACTGTGCGGCTTTTCTTCGTACTAACTTTGACGTAGGCAGTCATCTCCCGTAATCGGATGAATTCGAGTTGTCGTCCGGCAAAAAAGAAAACATCCTTGGGTTTGAGTTGACTAATAAATGTTTCTTCGACATGCCCTAGAACAGCGCCTCGAATAAATCGAACTGTTATTGAGGGTGCTGCTGTAATCGTTCCAATATTAAATCGGTGTAATCTAGCAATGGTTTTTTCACGAATATGATATCTTTTGGTTTCTGCATTCCACTCTAGTTTTTTGTATCTTGAATAGGCCCCCAAGCATTCACCACCTTGTTCGAGGAACATTAAACACCAATCCCAGTCTTCTTGACTAAGATTTTTATAAGATGCACTACTTCTGACTGAATGAAGTGTTTGTTCTGGGTTGAAACCAGGTCCGCAGGCAAGACTCGTTAGGTGTTGTAGCAATACATCAAGTGGCGCCGTTGGCGGCTTGCGTTGTTCAACTAACCCCTCTTCTAGTCCTCGTCGTACGGCACTAAGTTCTAGGAGCTCGAGTGCATTTGTTGGCATAAATAATACTTTGGATGTGCCTCCCGGTATATGGGCAGATCGTCCTGCCCGCTGTAGCAGACGGGCTAGATTTTTTGGACTTCCAATTTGTACAACTTGTTCGACTGGCTGAAAATCCACACCTAAATCGAGTGAACTGGTGCAAACAACCCAACGAATCTCTCCAGCTTTCACTGCTGCTTCAATTGATTCGCGTTCCCCACGATCGATTGCGCTGTGATGCAAGGCGAGAGCACCTTCCATTTCAGGACAGGCGAAACGCAGGCATTGATGCCAGCGCTCTGATTGATTTCGCGTATTGGTGAATAGCAGCGTGCTGATGCACGGATTGAGCACAGCAACCAATTCTTCATACATTCGTAGTCCTAGATGACCCGCCCAAGGAAAACCATCAATTGTCTCTGGAAATATGCTGCTGATTTCTGTGGTTCTGGCAGGTGCACCGCCAATCATTTCTGGTTGGCTGTTAGTCCCCAGTGCGTGATGTGCCGCTTGGTCTAAATTTCCAATCGTCGCACTGATTGCCCATGTTTGGAGGGCATTGTGTTGTTGGCGAAGCCACGAAAGACACAGTTCCGTTTGGCTGCCTCGCTTGCTCCCCATTAATTCATGCCACTCATCCAAGATCACGGTGTCGAGGTTGTTGAACAACTCCTCTGCTTTTGGATTACTTATCAGGAGGGTGAGTGATTCTGGCGTAGTAACAAAAATTTCTGGTGGTGCCTTGAGTTGTTTTGTTCGTTCATTGCTTTTGGTATCTCCATTGCGGATTCCCACCCGTAATGGCCAGCCCATCGTTTCGATTGGTTCTCTGATTGCAATTGCGAGATCTCGACTCAATGCGCGAAGAGGGGTTAGATAAAGCAATCGAATGCCTGGCCGCTTCGACTCCTCAGCCAACATTCGGCTAATGGGTCCCATCACTGCAGCGAACGTTTTACCGGAGCCTGTAGGCACCTGAATCAGTCCACTTTTACCCTTTCGATAGGCTTCCCAAGTTGCCTCTTGAAATGGCAAAGGGGTCCATCCTTTTATGTTGAACCAATCGCGAACAGTATTGTCATTTGATGAAATATATTTGGGCATATATCAGAAATAATATCTTATGATTTCGTGAAAATAAATAGAAATAAATTTAGTGGTCTTCGCATTGATGTTGCCCTCCAAGGGTCTTCCTGCCTTGGTATCGTAGTAATAAGTTCTTGAGTGTGTTTGTAGCACGAGCGTTGTCGTAGTTAAATCAAGATAAACAATCTTTTGTATCGAATTTATTGTCCGGTGCTTGGGTTTGCATGGTTACGCTTTGCTAAATGCCAGTTGATTCACAAATTCCTTGCCATGATGACAAATGATTGGCAGTTTTCTGATGTCCACCGCTCTTTCGGCTCAAGCATTAACTGATATCAAGCACTCCTTTTTTGATTCACCTGTTGATTTCCGGTCAGAGGTTATTTATTTCTTAATTGTTGACCGTTTTCATGATGGACATGCAGCTGAAGCGAAAGAGGGTTCAGAGGTAGAGGAGTCAAAGGGTCTGTACGACAAAACGCATCAGGACTGGGGTAAGTATTGGGGGGGGAATATACAGGGAATTATTAACAAGATTGACTACTTGAAAGAACTTGGTGTTACTGCGCTTTGGCTTTCTCCATTGTTTGAGCAGGTGAGTGATCTTCAATTCAGTCGCGCACCAATGCATGGATATTGGACAAGAGACTTTAAGAGGATCAATCCTCGTTTTTTAAAGGTAGATGAACCGAATACTATTCATGACTCTCCCACGATGAAAACTCTTGTTGATACATGTCACGCAGCAGGGATAAAAGTTGTACTTGATATCGTTTGCAATCATAGTTCTCCAGATATCAATGGGACCAAAGGACTTGTCTTGGATAACGGAAAGCCTATTGCAGATTTTAATAATGATTCCAATGGGTTTTATTATCATGAGGGTGAAATTTCCGATTGGGAAGATGAATATCAATTAATTCACCTGGAGATGATGGGGCTAGCCACCTTTAATGAGAAAAATATTGATTACCGTAATTATATAAAATCTGCAATTCGCACTTGGTTGGATGCGGGTGTTGATGCCTTGCGAGTTGACACATTGAAGCATATGCCAATTTGGTTCTGGCAAGAGTTCACGACTGCGATGAAAGCATATAAGCCTGGTTTGTTTATGTTTGGTGAGTATGGCTTTAGTAAACCTTGGGAGCAGAGATCAGTTGACTATGCCAATAATATTGGCATGTCTATTCTTGATTTTGGTCTTTGTGACGGCATTCGTTTCTGTTTTTCTGGCCAAGAGCCTGGTGGTTTTCATCAAGTCGAACGTGTTCTTGCTTACGACAAGGTTTATCACAAGGCCAATGAGCTTGTGACATTCATTGACAACCACGATATGCCTCGATTCTTATCGATTGTTCCGGATCAGAAAAAACTTGATTTAGCCCTTGTGATGCTGCTGACGATTCGGGGGGTTCCTTGTTTATTTTATGGAACTGAGCAGTACCTGAATAATGCAACGAATGGTGGTCAAGATCCTTACAACCGCCCCATGATGGATCGATGGGATACCAACGCGCATCCCTATCAACTGGTGCGTAAATTGCTGCAGCTCCGTAGTAGTAATCAGGCACTTGCTTTTGGCTCTCATCAAACCGCGTGGGTGAATGATGATTTCTATCTATATACACGCAATTTTCGCGATTCAGCTGTGATGGTCATGGTTAATAAAAGCGAGAGTGATCATGTTGTGAATGCTGAGAACATTCATATGCCCAACGGGGTCTATTCATGTTTGCTGACTGGATTTCCTGTCGAAATCGTAAACGGTTGCTTGCAGGGATTCACCGTTCCTGGGAATACTGCATTGGTGATTAGCGTTGATGGAAAACCTGTTGAGGCCCCTTTGGTGGCAGTCTTTCAAATTAATGGCTTTGAAACACAGCCTGGGCAGTCTCTCTCAATTATTGGCGATTGTGATGAACTAGGTAACTGGGATCATGCCAATTCTTACGGAATGGAGTTCCTGAATGAAAACACCTGGATTGCAACTGTAGGCTTCAGTCCGACGCAACCCAAGGTTATCAACTTTAAGTTTATTGTTCATGATTCTAATGGAGAGCCGATCGTTGAATATTTGATCAACAGGAAATCTGTGTTGCCCAGAGAGGGTCGTATTGCAATCGATTGTTTTTGGAATAGTGCTAATTAGTTGTGATCTCAATACTGTGAAATGCTAACTTTTTGCCAGCATCATTAAGTCGTTGACTGTATTAATATCTTCAATTGATTTGTCCTTTCTTTGCCTTAGGATCCGAGGAAAGCGCACTGCGTAGCCACATTTGTGTCTTTTTGAATGGTGAACGCCCTCAAATCCGATTTCAAATATTTGTTCGGCTTTGACCGCCCGTACTGGCCCAAATTTGTTCATTGTGTTGCCGCGTATCCATCGATCTAATTCAAGTATTTCCGTGTTATTCAAGCCGGAATATGCTTTGGCAAACGTAACTAGTTCGGGAGTCTCTGAACCGTTCCATAGGCCGAAGGTGTAATCAGTGAACAGATTGGCGCGGCGTCCGCTCCCGGCTTGGGCATACAGCAAAACGGCATCCAAGGTCATTGGATCTAATTTGTGTTTCCACCAGTGGCCACGTTTCCTTCCATTGAGATAAGCAGAGTCAGCACGTTTGAGCATGAGCCCTTCTGCATTCTGATTCCGGGCCATTTGTCGTTGACGCTCCAATTCCTCCCAACTGTTGAGTGTCCAGTTTTCGCTCTGCTGCAGACGCCATCTCTCGGCATGGCCGTTGTTATTGACAAGTTCAGCAAGCTTCTGCTGCCGTGCATGCAGCGGCCTATCGCGAATGTCTTCACCGTTGTCTTCCAGAATGTCGTAGACGATGAAACGAACTGGACACTCCTTTTTAAGAGACGTACTCACTTGTTTTCTGCCAAGCCGTCGTTGCAACTGGTCAAAGCCCAGAGGTGTTGGATCGTTTTCTTTCCAGCAGATCACTTCCCCATCGAGAACAGTGCCATCCGGTAGTGCAGCACCTAATGAGATGAGCTCCGGGAAGCTGTCGTTTATAAGTTCCTCGCCTCGACTCCACAGAAAGGTGCCATGTCCTCGATGAATTAATTGACCACGTATGCCATCCCATTTCCATTCGACGCGCCATTCATTGGCTTCGCTGTCTTTGAGGCGATGAATCTCTAGTGGGCTGGCTAGGAAAAAGGGGTATGGAGTTCCCTTCGATCGTTTCTCCTCTGCATCTGCCGGCAAGATGAGTTGTTGAAAGTTCTCTGCAGTGGGTTCAAATCCGCCCATTAATCGTTGGATAATGAGCTCTGTCTCGAGATCGAAGGCCTCTGCTATCGCACGACTGATCAAGCCCGTTGAGACGCCCACTCTGAAGCCACCCGTGAGCAGCTTATTCATCACAAAGTGTTGGTTCCCAGGGACCGACTGCCAGAGTTCAAGCACCGCATCGGCTTCGGCGTCGTCTTTAAGACTGCTAACAGTTGGTAGAAGAGTGTCCATCCACCAATGCAGCGGTTGATGCTCCGGAATCGTTGGCAGGTCTGATTGCACAGGTTCAACCTTGCTGCTCACGGCTGGCCAAAGCAGGGTGATCGTTTCAGCTGAATCGCCGACTTGAGCGTGACATTCGGCAATTAACCACTCAGGGATTCCACCCCGTTGTTCAAGGATTGTGCGCAGCCTTCGGCCGGTGATCAGCCGACGTTTCCGTTTGCCTAAAAGAAGAACAAGACACCAAGCTGCATCGGCTGCTGGTACGGAACGGAAATGTTCAACAAGCAGTAAGACTTTGGCGCGTGTGCCAGTGACTTGGTCGAGCTGATGGAATAAGGCCTGAAAGGCCAGCATGGTTTGTAAAACGCTTCCGATATCTTGACGAAAAGAGTGGATTTCTGGGGCCGATGTCCCTGCTTTTGCAGCGATTCAAGAGCCTCACGTCCAAGTTGATCGAGACGTTTTGTAATTAATCGGTGTTGATTGCTAGAGCCTGTGTTGATCTAAGGCTCACATATTTCGTTGGATGAATGGCACTTCTTTGGGAGAACCTTGCACAACAGCTAACAAGTGTGCGCTCATCAACCTCCATTGCAACTCCACTGACAACCCCCGGGTCACAAGCTTCTGGTGATAATCCAAGTGACCGCCGGAGACGTCTCGAGACGGCGCTCATCGCGATTCAAGACAGCGGCAACACCATGATGATTGAATCGCTTAAGGCAGCTATCGAAGGGCGCAAGGCAAATTTGAATTTCCCACCTCTCCCTGGAGGACTTGCTTCAGACGGAAATTGACGCGCTGCGTTCAAGCTTGCTCATCGTTAAACAGGGTCTCAAGGGGCTCGGCAGCAATCCCTTCGCACTCTCGTAGATATCGAGAGAGAACATCGCTTTGCCCATGGGTGACGTAGACCTTTCTCGCACCAGACTCCCGTACGGTTCGAATCAGACCCGGCCAGTCAGCGTGATCGCTAAGTACAAAGCCCCGCTCGTATCCACGTCGTTGCCGCGCACCGCGCACCGCCATCCATCCAGAAGCAAAACCTGTTTGCGGCGCCTTGAATCGACGCATCCAAGTGGAGCGATGAGCGGAAGGGGGAGCAAGGATTAATCGGCCATTCAGAGGATCTTTGCGTGGGTAGTCGCTGACGGGTCTGCTCGGCGTCATAGGGACTTGAGCATCGCGATAGTGCCGAGTCACTGTTTCTACTGCGCCATGCAAAAGCACTTCTTCTTCAACACCTATGGCTTTTAATTCAGCTAGAAGCCGTTGTGCTTTGCCAAAGGCATAACAGAACAACAATGTGGGGCGACTTCGATCACCCTGCCACCAATCACGGATCAAGCTTGCGACATCGGCCCCACTGCTCCAGCGATAGATCGGCATTCCAAATGTTGCCTCAGTGATCAAGACATCACAGGGAACGGTTTCAAAAGGTTCGCAGCTGGGATCGTGGTCGCGCTTGTAGTCGCCACTCACCACCCAGACGTGGCCATCAGATTCCAGTCGGATTTGAGCTGATCCCAGCACATGGCCGGCACTGTGGAACGACACTTTGCATTGACCGAGCCAAAACTCCTTCCCATAACGCACTGGGTGCAGATTGATTCCCTGTCCCAGTCGTTGACGCAACACGCCTTCGCTGGTGTGAACAGCCCAATATTCGCCGCACCCTGGTCTGGCATGGTCTGCGTGGGCATGGGTAATCAAGGCTCTAGGAACTGGTCTCCAAGGATCGATCCAGGCATCAGCAGCCCGGCAGTACAGGCCAGATTCGGTGCGTTCTATCAAACCCAGCCCTCATCGCTGCGTGAATTCTGCAAGTCACTAAAGTGCCAACGTGGTTTGTCCCTGGCTAAATGAAACGTTTGATAGCAGCCTTCGCGGTTTGTTCGTTGGCTTTGCCGGCATCAGTTTTGGCTCAAAAAAGAGTCGATAAGGCACCTGGACATAATCAATGTCCGTTGGGTTATGTGAATACCCTTGGCACAACTTGTGTGTCACCGATTAATTATGAAATGGAGCTCACGAATGGTGAAGCGTGTCAATCCGGCTGGATGAATGTTGGTGCCGGTTACTGCCGTAAAAAATGATTGAATCGCTTTAGCGACTCATCTCTAGCATTTTTTGCATTGGGAGGAGGGCTTTCATTCTTATGCTCTCCTCCATTTCAATCGCCGGCTCCAAAGTGCTCAAGCAGTCGTGGAGTTTTTGAAGTGTATTTAGGCGCATGTATGGGCAGGCATTGCAGCTACAACCATCCAAGCCTGGAACCTCCAAAAGTATTTTTTGTGGCACACGCTGTTGCATCTGGTGAATGATGCCTGGCTCAGTTAAAACAATGAATGTGTCGGTGTCGCTGGTTTCGGTGTAACTCAGTAGCTTGCTTGTGGAACCGATGAAGTCTGCGAGATCAAGAAGATTCTCCTGGCATTCCGGATGAGCAATCACTTCAGCAGTGGGATGTTCAAGTTTCATTTGAATTACAGCTTCTTCGCTAAATGTTTCGTGAACAATGCAACTCCCAGCCCATAGGGTGAGATCTCGGCCACTTTGTCGTTGTACCCAACGCCCTAGGTTTTGATCAGGCGCAAAAAGAATGGGTCGATCCTTGGGCAATTGATTGACCAGGTCAACAGCATTGCTGCTGGTACAGATCAGATCGCTTTGAGCTTTTACTGCAGCAGTGCAGTTGATGTAGCTCACGACTAAATGATCTGGATGTTGCTGACGAAACGAAGCGAATGCGTCTGCTGGACAGTCGTCCGCGAGGGAGCATCCTGCATTGATATCAGGAATGACAACTGTTTTTTCTGGGCTAAGTATTTTTGCTGTCTCTGCCATGAAGTGCACGCCACAGAACACGATCACATCGGCTGAGGTGTTGGCGGCTTGTCTCGACAGCTCCAGGGAGTCGCCGATGAAATCGGCAATGTCTTGTATTTCAGGTGACTGGTAGTAGTGCGCAAGCACAACTGCATTCCGCTGTTGCTTGAGCCGTTCGATCTCCGCGATCAGGGCGTTGTTAGCGCTCATTGGGACCGAACGCGTCAGGATGACACCAGCTTAGGCAACAGCTCTGAAAGATCTGCGCATTGCGATTGCTGGAGATCTTCACGGCGCTTGGGGAGATGCTGATGAACAGCTGTTGAACCTGCTTCAGCCCGATGCCGTGTTGTTTGTGGGTGACCTCAGCGATGGGGATTTACGTTTGACCCGCCGCATTGCCTCACTGCCCTATCGGGTGGCTGTCATCTTCGGCAATCACGACAGAGGGGCTGACAAAAGTGGTGAACTCCTGCGTCAGCAACTCGTTCTTCTAGGGGATCGTCACTGTGCCTGGGGTGTACGTCGCTGGGATGACATTCCCCTAACAATTGTTGGTGCACGACCGTTCAGCGCTGGTGGTGGATTTCATCTCTCCAAGGCTGTGGAGGCGGTGTACGGACCGGTGACGTTGGATCAGTCGGTGGATCGAATCCTGGCTGCCGCTGCCTCTGTGCCCTTGGAGGAGCCTCTCTTGGTCTTGGCCCACAGTGGTCCAACAGGCTTGGGGTCTGATCCTGATAGCCCTTGTGGGAGGGACTGGAAAAGCCCTGCCATCGATTGGGGGGATCAGGATCTGTCGATTGCCATTGATCGGATCGCTGTGACCCGGCCCCCTGATCTTGTGGTGTTTGGTCACATGCACCATGCCCTCAAGCGGGGCTCGGGATACCGACAGAGCCTCATCCAAGATCGACGCGGCACGGCTTACGTCAATGCAGCCTGTGTGCCTCGTAGCGGTCTGGATACAACGGGACAACCTTTGCTTCATTGGTCATGGGCCGAATTCAGTGGGTCATGTTTGACCCATCTCAGCCATCGTTGGTACACGCCTGATGGCGAGCTCAGGCACCAAGAGTCGCTTGCACTTAACTCAGCTGTGCAGTGCTGATTTACGTCTGTAGCAGCAGTCATGGGTTCGGACATGCAGCAAGGGATGCGGCTGTTTTGCAGCAATTACGGTTGAGAAGGCCGGATTGGACGTTGGTGATGAGCTCCATGGTGGAGCCTCGTTTTTTGCGTCTGTTGTTAGGGGATAACGGCATCACCATTCGTCCCTGCCGTTGGGATGTGGGGATGGTTCAAGCCGATGCTCTCGGCGTTGATCGCACCCAAACATTGGTGGCACTCAACGCATTGGAGGCAGCTCTTCCAGCTCAGCTCGTGCGTGAAGTGGAGTGGCTTCGTGGACAGGCTGATTCAGTTTTAATTTTCGGAGACATTCCACCAGCTGCAGCCGCACTGGCAGATCGCCTCGATGCTCCCCTCGTGTGGATGAGCAATTTTGGTTGGGATGAGATTTATCGACCCCTGGGTGCCCCATTTGAGCCTTGGGCCGATGCCGCCTTGGCTGGATATCAAAGGGGGCAATTGCTGTTGCGATGTCCCTTTGATTTGAGGATGGATTGGGGTTTGAAGGAACAGGCACTGGGTTTGGTCTGCACCACTCCTCGTCCGCTGGCGTCTGATTGGGAACGTGCCATGCGTTCTCTCGATCGAACTCTTGTTTTGGTGGGTTTTGGTGGTTTGGGCCTTCAGCTCGATCCCGAACTGTTCCTCCGTTGGCCGAACCATCACTTCTTAATGGCCTCTCCAGCGCAAGCCGTTCAAGCGCGGGCGCTGCAACACGTTCAAAACCTCACCTGGCTTCCAGGCTCTGTAAGGCCAGTCGATGTCTTTCCGTTGTGTTCTCGTCAATTGGGAAAGCCTGGCTTCAGCACCTTTTGTGAGGCGCTTGATCAGGGGGTTGGCCTCCATGTGGTGGAGCGTCGTGATTTTGCCGAGGTTGCAGCATTAATGGATGGTCTTCGACGGCATGGGAACCATCGATTCCTAACCAGGGATCAGTTGGAACAGGGAGATTGGCAATTGGATCGCCCGTTAATCGCTCCGGAAGCTGCGCCCTTGCCAAACCATGGTGCGCAACGTGCCGCAGAGGCTCTGATCGCCGTGGCGGAATCGCAATAATATTTTCTACTCAGAAAAAAATGTTTCCGTTGCTGCATTTCTTTTGGAGCAGTTTTGGTCCAGGCACTCATTTTTGGCTTTTTTATCCATGGGTTCGATTGATCGACTGGCATATCTACCTATTGCTTGCGTTGATTTGTTCGACAAAGTCAGCCGGAAAGAATTTTCGTTTTTCGAGTTCTTTTGGGGTCTAGTCATTTACTGATGCGTTTTTAACCATCGTTTGACCTTTGTCCTTCGACACTTTTTTGTGGCTCTCTCAGGTTTGATTTGTCGCCATGGACTCGCACTCGCTGCGTTGTCTGGAGCATTGGCCTCATCTCTACCGAGTTCTCCAGCCAGCGCAAGCCTGCTACCTCCGGCGACGAGATCGCAGTTGGTGCACTTGCCCGACGTTCAGCCAACGCGTGCAATCCCATATGTCATTACCCCCGAACGTCGAGCGATGCTCAACACCATCCGTTTTGCGGAAGGTACTTGGAAGGGCGGTTTTGATGTCGGCTATCGGGTGATGTTTGGCGGAGGCTTGATGAGCTCCCTCAACCGGCACCCCAATCGCGTGATCTACAGCTCCCGTTATGCCAGTGCTGCTGCGGGGGCGTACCAGTTCATGCCCTTCACTTGGGATTTGGTTACGCGCAGCTTGGGTGTCTCTGGCTTTGGCCCTGAGGTACAGGACCAAGGAGCACTGTTCTTGATTCAACGACGAAAGGCTCTTGGCCTAACGGACACCGGCAATCTTTCCCCACACCTAGCAGCCAAATTGGCGCCAGAGTGGGCCTCGTTCCCTACCCTCGCGGGTCGAAGTTTTTACGGGCAACCTGTCAAAAAATACGACCGCCTGCGCTCGTTTTACAACGTCAATCTCGTGGAGTTGCGACGTCTACGTGATGAGAAGCGTCTCCAGCTGTCCCAAGCGGCGAAGCCAGCCGTTTGCACTGGCTCACGAATCGCCTGTGCAACACAGCTCTGACATCTAATTTCTCTTCTTACTCTTCGGATTCACTCTGAAGGCGTCGACCCATCGTTACTTGGGCAATGAAATAGGCGGCGACTCCTCCAGCCAGGAAACCAAACGTGTTGCGAATCAGTGGCAACCATTCCGAGGTGCGTGTGATCACGGGTGCGATGCCAAAGATGCCAAACAACATTCCCCATAGAGGAGAGAGCAGCAATAACCAGGCCCAAGCGACGGTTTCTCCTTCTTTACGTGGATAGGCTGCAAAACCAGCAATGAGCCCGCCTAAAACCGACGTGGTGAGGGTCCATAGCCACTGTTCCAGCGGCAAACCAGGCACCACCTGACAGCCACCTCGGTCTAAGCAGAGTTCAACGGCACCCAACGCATCAATCACGGAGCCGTCTTCACCGTGGTCTTTGACGTAATACTGATTGCCAAATCGGGTCTGTAATTCGACCCAATAGGTCCTAGGCATCATGGCGAAGTAAGCATCGCCAACATTGAAGTTGAGCAGGTTTCCGCCTCGGGGGTCTGCCACGAGCAACAGGCTGCGTTCGTCGAGTCCCCAGAATTCGCGAATGGCTAAGCCTGGTGTGCGTTCGTACTGCGTTAAAACCCGCAGCTTCCAGCCCGTTCGTTCTTCCACTTCACCGAGTGATTCCTCCAACCGTTCTCGTTGGGTTTCGCTGAAAACCCTCGCCAGATCGATCACCGGTGTGGGGTGGTCTGGGAGCAGTTCAGGGTTGTCGTAAGCCAGTACAGGGGCTGCGGCTCCCCAAAGGCCGATGACCATGGCCAAAAGGGCGCCCCACAGGATTCGAATGCGATGTGTTCCCATGGACCTGCTGAATTGACGGGCATTCTCTCCAATG
>Ga0209251_1000975_pt1 | contig 23754 bp, 20 predicted proteins | sample SaaInlV_100m_DNA_6_FD_184665 | JGI IMG/M metagenome (GOLD analysis project Ga0209251, IMG submission 184665) | Marine microbial communities from expanding oxygen minimum zones in the Saanich Inlet - Saanich Inlet SI073_LV_10m_DNA (SPAdes) (version 2) | ecosystem: Environmental > Aquatic > Marine... | reverse complement strand
CTGGCTACCCAGCATGCCCGGATCACACCGAAAAAAGAACCTTGTTTGACTTGCTCGCAGCCGAAAATGCCATTGGGGTTCATTTAACCGAGAACTTTGCGATGACACCCGCCGCCTCGGTGAGTGGTTTTTATTTTTCCCATCCGCAGGCCAGTTATTTTGGGCTCGGAAAAATTGGCTCCGATCAAGTCACAAGCTATGCGGGGCGCAAACAATGGCCTATTGACGTGGCCGAGCGTTGGCTGAGACCAAATCTTGTCGGCTAGTCCTGAGCGATAGGGCAAAATTCGGTTCTGACCACCCGTGGTTGACGTCATTCATCTGGACAACCGACGGACATCGGCTATGCTGTGCTCAAAGATCATGCTTGACCTTTTTTGCAAGCTGGTACGCATGCGACACGATGCAAGCGTATTCTGGGCCGGCCTCTTAGCTGCCGGTTTTTTTGCGACCGAATTAATCTCTGCCCCTTTATTTCAAGGCAGACCACAAGGGAGCCCGTTATGTCAGACGATCAGCAATCACCCGATCAAAACACTTCAAAACCCACTTTCTTTCAAACGTTGGCCAGCGCCATCGGCGCGGCAATTGGTGTACAACGGTCTGACGTAAGAGCGCGTGATTTTCAATCCGACTCACCCATCCCCTTTATTGTTGCCGGCCTAATTGTCACCCTCTTGTTTATCACCACCTTGCTCACGGTGGTTTTCTGGGTGATCTAGCGCTGCGGGCTCACCAATTTTTCCAGTTTAAAACCGCTTAAGACGGTAACCCTGATAAGTAATAGACAACTGCCACAACCGGCAGCAACACAACGGCGACAACCGCTAGTGCATCAACCAATCCATCACCTTGATCCTGCCCTTCATTTTGACTCATTGCGCGCTCCTCAAAACGAAAAATTATACCCTGATTCAGAAAGGCATATCCTTAGAAGAACATAATTATTCAGCAAACTTGTGAGAGCTGATAACGTCCTGTCATCCATCGATAGGGTCAGACATGTATCAGTACAACGAAGAAGATCAAAGGTTCTTACAGCAACGCTGTGATCAATTCCGAGAACAAACAACTCAGTTCCTGGCTGGCGATTTACCTGCCGAAGAGTTTCAGCAACTGCGCTTACGAAACGGTCTGTATGTTCAACGTCTGGCGCCCATGCTTCGAATCGCGATCCCTTATGGTGAAGTCTCGGCAAAGCAACTTCGCGCGCTCGCCGCAATTACTAGGGACTTTGACAAGGGCTATGCGCACTTTACGACGCGACAAAATATCCAATTGAACTGGCCGAAAATCGAGGCAATGCCGGACCTTCTCGGTCGACTTGCCGAGGTTAACATGCATGCAATTCAAACCAGCGGGAGCTGTATTCGTAACATCACCTCTGATCAATTTGCCGGCGTTGCAATAGATGAAATTGCCGACCCAAGGCCTTGGGCAGAGCGCTTACGGCAATGGTCGACGCTGCATCCGGAATTCAACTGGTTACCAAGGAAATTTAAGATCGCGATTACAGGGGCCCAATCCGATCGCGCCGCCATCGCAGTGCACGATATCGGTTTGCGTCTACAGTCAGATGACGCTGGCCTATATTTTCAGGTCTGGGTCGGCGGTGGCCTGGGCAGAACTCCGCTCATAGGGGTCTGCATCAACTCCCGGCTGGAACCCAAGCACTTAATCACCTACCTAACGGCTATTTTGCGAGTCTATAACCAGTTCGGCCGCCGAGATAACAAATATAAAGCTCGCATCAAGATCTTGGTTAAGGCGATGGGTAAACTCGATTTTGAAGCGGCTGTTAATAACGCCTGGCTTGCCTTAAAAGATGGCCCGGAGACCATTGACGAAGATTCCATTGCACAGTTTTCGGCGCACTTCTCGCGTCCGAATTACCTGGCACTCACCGATCAAACCGCGCCAAGTGAAATCATCGCAACCGATCAACCTTTTGAGCGATGGCGCGCGCAAAATGTATTGCCACATCAGCAACCGGGCTATGCCGCCGTACACATTTCGCTGAAGCGGACGGGCGTTGCGCCAGGGGACGTATCGGATCGAGACCTCGAGGCCTTGGCCGATCTCGCCGAACGCTATAGTTTCGGTGAGGCCCGTGTTACCCATGAGCAAAACATCGTTCTCGCTGATGTCGAGCAAACCAAACTTCCCGATCTCTTTGAAGCACTGGGCAGACACAACCTCGATCGCGCCAATCGTGGTCTTGCGACCGATATGATTTGCTGCCCGGGCGGTGATTACTGCTCACTCGCCAATGCCAAGTCCATTCCCGTGGCCGCAGCCATTGAAGAAACCTTTCGAGATGCTGAAGCAGAGCACCAGTTGGGCGCACTCACCATCAACATCTCGGGCTGCATGAATGCCTGTGGACATCACCATGTGGGTAACATCGGCATTCTGGGCGTTGATAAAAAAGGCGAGGAATTCTACCAACTCTCGATCGGCGGTGAACCTGGAGAGGACGCAAGAATCGGACGGATCCTCGGACCATCCGTTGCCCGCGCCGAAATTCATTGGGTCGTGCAACGGCTAACTCAGTGCTACCAGGCACATCGAAGCGGCGAGGAAACGTTTAATCAAACTTTGGATCGAATCGGAATCGAGGTCTTCAAATCTGCTGCCTATGAAGGATTAACATCATGAGGTTAATCACGACCGTCAACGGCTATCCCGAGCGCCAAGAGATCGATTCGATTTGGTCAGGATATGATGAACCACTGCGCCTCGATGACGAAGCGCCGCGTTCTAAAGCTGCCAGCAGCCTTCAAATTGAAGCGGATGCGTTGCCCGATGCCTTTCAGCCCCATTTAGAGACTACTCGCCTGATCTTATTGCATTTACCAGTCTTTACCGATGGGCGTCCCTACTCCCTGGCGGCAATGCTCCGGCAGCATTATCGCTATGGCGGTGAGATTCGTATTTTTGGTGATGTTCGTGCGGCACAACTCGATCACTTGCACCGGTGTGGCATCAATAGTTTTGTATTGAAAGAAGATCAGGATGCTGCGTCTGCGCTGGACCAGATTGGTTATTTTTCAAAATGGTATCAGCCGAATATTTCAGCCTAGGTTCAGCCAGCGCTGACGCGTCCGGTCCATGCGTCTCATGCGCTCTAAATGACGCGGCTATTTTAACGCCTGTCAGTATCCGCTCAAAACGCGCATCGACGCAGTTCATGACGTCACAGCTAGGCCTGCCTAGCTGATCCTATTTCGCCTTTAAGACACTCGCACCAAAGTCCGGCCGACAACCCCGCCGGCTAATAGCGCATCGACTGTTTGAGAGATACCATCAAGTCCGACCTCTGTTGCCATCTGAGCAAGGTTCGGCAAGCGCCATTCCTCTGCAAGCCGAGTCCAGTTTCTGGCTTTATCTTCTAAAGGCAGCTCAACAGAGTCCACACCCAATACGTTGACCCCTCGCAGGATGAAAGGCAAAACCGTAATGTCCATCTTTGGCGATGCGACCAAACCACAGATCGCCACGCTGCCTTGAGGGTTTAACGATTTGATGACGTTCGACAACATATCGCCGCCCACCGTATCGACGGCATGCGCATACATCGGTTTTAACATCGGTCGACTCGATTGCTCCGACAAGGTTTCCCGACCAATCACCGTCTCGGCGCCCAGCCCTTTTAGATAATCGACTTGATCCTGCTTGCCAGAAACAGCAACCACTTCAAACCCTAGGTGTGACAATAATGCAATCGCCACGGAACCCACGCCGCCCGTGGCCCCGGTAACCAAAACCGGCCCCTGTTCCGGCTGAGCATTCATCCAAAACAGTTTCTCCAAGCACAGAGCCGCGGTCAGGCCAGCGGTCCCCAAGATCATGCTTTCTCGCAGCGATAGACCGGCTGGCATAGGGAGCACCCAACCGGCTGGTACACGAATATATTGACCAAACCCGCCCGCTGTATTCATACCAAGATCAAAGCCTATCACCAGCACCTCGCTCCCAATCGACAACGTCGGGTCCGTTGATGCCCGCACAATGCCGGCGGCATCAATGCCAGGTGTGTGCGGGTATTGCTTGGTGACACCCGGCACCCCGGATGCACTCATGGCATCTTTGTAATTGACCGAAGAATATAAAACCTCAATCAAAACATCCCCTTCAGGCAGGTCATCAAGTTCCCGTGTGATCACCTGATGACGAGTACCCTGTTCATCTTTTTCAACCCAAAACGCATCGAATGAAGTCATAGTCAACAATCCTTAATCAGTTCTTTTAGCCTAGCGGCTGCCAATAAAATGTGCGTACTTTTCCGCCTGAAATCTGTCGTTTAATCTAACGAGTGGCGGGCCAGCACCCGGTTTTGGGTAGGTATCAGCGTTGTCAGTTGCGCAAACCGCTTCACCAATTTTTCGACTTTGCTTTGCTGGATTTCGTATGCGATCTCGTACACTGCAGCGGTCGGCATTTTATCGATCAAATATTCATCGCTCGTTTGGATCTCATCAATCAGCTGCTGCTCAAGGGCTCTTTGTCCGTACCAGGCTTCCCCGGTAGCAACAATCTCAATGTCAACTTTGGGTCGATTATCGCTCACGAAACCTTTAAACAGTTGATGAACCTCTTCAAGTTCGTCCTTAAACTTCTGACGACCCTCTTCCGTATTTTCGCCAAACATCGTTAGCGTTCGCTTGTGCGCGCCGGCCGTATGCAATTCAACATCGACCTGCTGGGATTTTAATAGCCGATTAAAATTAGGCACCTGCGCAACAACCCCAATCGATCCCAGAACAGCAAAGGGCGCCGCGATGATCTGATCGGCAATGCAGGCCATCATGTAGCCACCGCTGGCTGCAACCTTATCCACCGAAACGGTCAACTTGATACCCTGCTTTGTAATACGGCGTAACTGAGACGCAGCCAAACCATAACCGTGCACCACACCGCCAGCACTTTCAAGGCGCAACAGCACTTCGTCCTCAGCTGTCGCCACCGCTAGAACTGCGGTCACCTCTTGCCTCAAACTGCTGACGGCGGAGGCCTCAATATCACCTTCAAAATTGAGCACAAAAACTCGAGATGCTGCCGCTGCGTTGGTCTCTGCCTCGTTGCTAGATCGCTTCATCGCCGCTTTCTCAGCTTTAAGACGTTGTTTTTCTACTTTCTTGGCAGCCTTCTGTGCAGATTTTTGTCCTTCGGGCGTCATCATGGCCTGATTCAACGATTTCGTGATCTGCTCATAGGCCTCATTGAGATGCTTGACCTCTAACCGACCCGGTTCACCCTGAGCGCCTGATTGTCTTGCACTGATCAGAAGCGTCACCAAGATCACCAACGCAACAACCAGGGTCACAACCTTAGCGAGAAACAACCCATATTCAATCAAAAATTCCAAATCACACCCGATCCACCTAAGATTAGACTTAAAATAGTATCACACTGTTACCGAGCCTCTGCCCAACATCCGGCTCGCATTTGTTTTAGGAGCTCGCATGGATATCACCTTGCTACTTAATACTTGGCAAGAAGCCCTCAAAGACCGATTTAGGTCTGGTTTTCTTCCGATCGAAGATACTATTTTTCAATTTCAGTTCGAGGCGCAAGCAGAGGCTCCACTGTTCTTAACCGCAAATCAGCAGGCCTTTGCCTTGTTCCCAGGAACCCACCAAGTGCCAACCCTCACACTTTTTGTCAGCGACCATGCGACCGCGCTCCGGTTATTAACCGGTGAAGAAGATGGCATGGCGGCTTTTATGGCTAGCAGTTACCGCGCCGATGGCAACATTATACTCAGCCAGCTATTGCTCTATGTCTTTCAACAACCTGCTTTACTTCAAACCCAAGAGGTCATTGATTAGTCCTGCGAACGGGGCGCAGCGAGATCATCCCATAAGCAGCCTTCTTCAGAGCTCGATCGAAGCATCTCTAACATGCTCTCGTGAGCAGACTGCTCCGCATCACTTAGCGTTACTAATGGTAACCCGCCTTGGGGACGCTCGAACCCGCCAGTCGCCCTGACGTCAGCGGACGTCTGATCGGCACTAGTGCCATCAAGAGACAAACTTCCTTGACCGCCTGTCAAGACCAGGTAGACCTCTGCCAGGATCTGCGCGTCCAGCAAAGCACCGTGTAACGCTCGTCCAGAGTTATCAACGCCCAACCGCTTACACAGCGCGTCCAGGTTATTTTTCTGGCCTGGATATCGCATCCGCGCCAGCGTTAGACTATCGATCACGCCGCAGCGCTGTCGCATCTTACGGGGTTCACGCACGCGCCTTAGCTCGTGATCTAAAAACCCAATATCGAAATCGGCATTATGAATAATCAGTTCGGCGCCCTCGACAAATGCGAGGAATGACGTCTTGATCGCGTCGAAATCAGGCTTATCGGCGAGAAACTCGAGCGATATGCCGTGGACCGCCTCAGCACCGGCATCAATTGCTCGACCTGGATTAATGTACTCATGAAAATGACGCCCCGTGAGGCGACGGTTTTTCAGCTCAACGCAACCAATTTCGATAATACGATGACCATTCGCCGCTTCCAGGCCCGTTGTTTCCGTATCCAATACGACCTGTCTCATGAGACCGCCGTCATTTGATCAATCGCCTCGTTCGCTAATTGATCTGCTCGTTCATTTTCAACATGACCGCTATGACCTTTTACCCAAAACCAAGAGACCGCATGCTTTTCTGCCAAAGCATCTAATTGTTGCCAAAGATCTTGATTTTTAACCGGCTGTTTATTGCTAGTACGCCAGCCATTTCGCTTCCAGCCCGTGATCCATTGAGTGATGCCTTGACGAACGTATTGGGAGTCAGTCGTTAAGCTAATCGTGCTGGGCTGCGAGAAATACGCCAATCCTTCGATCGCCGCCATCAACTCCATCCGATTGTTTGTGGTGTCAGGGGTGGCCCCTGATAAACAACACTCGTCGCCATCAATTCGAATCAAAGCGCCCCACCCGCCCGGCCCGGGATTACCTCGACACGCACCATCGGTAAAAACTTCTATCATCTGTTTACGCTACCTCTACGACTCATTTTGTTCGGCGAGAAGGGGTTAATCCCCCCGTGCTTGGTTGTGACAACCCCAATCCGGAAAACCGAATGGATCGTCGATTTGAAGGGCTGCGGATCGGCGTCAAAGGCCCAACCACTTTTCTGGCCACCAACATATACACCCCGCCTGTTGGCAGATTATACCGTCGACCGAGTCCTAAACCGAAACTTGGCGGCGGTAGCCGTCGCACTGACCAGGGCAACCCAAAATCGGCAAACAACACGCGGTCGACCTTAAAGTTCAGGAGATTCAGCCAATCCATTAACCGATAAGCCGACCAAAAATGACCCCTAAATGGCGGCCTCGCAGTGGCGCCGGATAAGCGTTTGCGCAAACCCCAAAGACTAAGCGGATTAAATGCGGTAATGATCAGCGTGCCCATCGGCATCACCATGCGAGCTGATTCAGCCAAAAGCGCTTGGGGGCGGTCTGAGAACTCAAGTAAATGGTGCAGCAACACAAGGTCTACTTGATCGGATGCAATCGGCATCTGCAGGGGCGACGCAATCAATTGCGGCGCCAGCAGGCCATCTTCGCCCAAACAAACCTTACTTAGAATCGGGCTTTTTTCAAACAACGGGCTGTCTTGAGCGCTAATCTGTATTAGATGGTAGCCAAAGGAGTCTTCCAGTAATTCATCATGCAGCGCTTGCTCTGTCCCCATTATCCGCTGCCCGAGGGATGTATTGAACCAAAGAGAAAGTGCTTTGCGCTCTGCAGACAACGCCTGCGTTAAATCAGGCATCGGAGCGAATGTCTCTGTGCAGTTCCATGACTGATTTCCTAGGCGCTTTCGTTTGCCTTATAGTCTACGCCATTTTACCCCAGATCTGATATTCAGCTGCGTGCTCCGAAACCAATTGGCGCTGAAATCATGACCCCGCTACCCGTGTAACTGAGGCGTGCTCTCGGCTCTAAGCCCGATCCATAGCCTGCATCCATAACCGGCGCTTTTATCACCCTCTTGACAATATCTGATCCAACCTTGGCTCGACCGCAATCAGCTCGGCGTCAGTGCCTATTGAATACAATCTTGTCCTAACCACTGTGAAAAATCCTTTATACTGCCAACATGCAAACCCTCTCAAACCGCCTATCCTACAGTCTTGGCCTTGTCTGTCTGTGCCTCGTCACTGCGGCCTGCACACAACTACCGCAACAGGCCGCCAGTACGCAAAAAACCAGTGCGCCTTTAGCCGCCGAGCACCAGTTGGCGACGGGCGTTATGCCCACTGAAAATACTGGACGCCAAGACATCAACTTCGAATCAGTTGGTAAAGCCCCCCCAACGGCTTTTTTGGATATCGGCGACAGCCAACCCGCGCAATGCCCCCAAACAGGCAATGAAACTTGCCGAGTCCCTGACCCAGCGTCCATCCCGAAGGATTTTTGGGCGCACCTGCGCGGTCAATTTAACCTTGCACTCCATCTTAATGAGCCCCAGGTTCAAGCGCAGTTGAATTGGTTTATCGCCAATCCTGATTACCTTACCCGGGTTTTTAAACGTGGCGCGCTGTATCTTCCGCATATTGTCACTGAGGTCCAAAAAGCTGACCTTCCGATGGAGTTCGTCCTTTTGCCAGTGGTAGAGAGCGCCTTTGATCCATTTGCGTATTCGTCAGGCCGAGCATCCGGACTTTGGCAGTTTATTCCATCAACGGCTCGGCTATATAACGTCAACATTGACTGGTGGTACGACGGGCGTCGGGACCTAATCGATAGCACAAATGCGGCTACCACATTTTTATTGGATCTAGGTCAAACCTTCGATGAAGACTGGCTACTAGCGCTTGCGGCTTATAACGCGGGCCCTGGCACCGTCAAAAAGGCCATGCGGAAGAATAGAACTCGGCAGCGCTCTGAGGCATTTTGGCAATTAGACCTACCTCGGGAAACGAAAGGATATATTCCCAAACTCCTCGCGCTCGCAGCAATTGTTAAGCGTCCGGAACAATACAATATAACGCTGCCTGATATTGTGCCTGAAACTCAAATTGTTGCCTTTGAACTCGATAACCAAATTGACCTTGCGCTGGCGGCGGAACTCGCTGAAATCAGCCTTGAGCAACTCTACCGCTTAAACCCTGGTTTTAATCAATGGGCAACGCATCCGATGGGTCCTCATCGGTTAATTATCCCGGCTAAACAAGTCGAGGTTATGGCTGAGAATCTAGCGCTGCAGCCCCAAGATGGCCAAATGCGCTGGATACAGCACCAGATTCGTGCTGGCGAGACACTCGGCGGGATTGCCCAGCATTACGACATGTCCGTTAATGCCTTGACACAAGTGAATCACCTTGAAGGTCCACAGATTATTGCAGGTGATATCCTAATTGTTCCAACCCCGGTAAATCCGCCCTTGGCCTACGGCTTATCTTCATCCGGTCGGAGCGCAAAACGGCGGCAACATTATGAAACTCGTTACGGTGCACCGCCCCAAAATTACCGGGTCAAACCGGGAGACAGCCTATGGTCAATTGCCAAGGCCCATGGAATCAAAGTGGGTCAATTAGCGAAGTGGAATGGCCTCGCAACGAGAGCTCCGCTGAGGGCCGGAGAAAACTTGTTGATCTTCAATGAGCGACCGGTTGATGAGCGCCAAACAACGGCGCCTGCTAGCACGATGAATGCTGAGGCCACGCTACGCTCAGTCTACTACCGCGTAAGACAAGGCGATTCGCTATCGAAGATCGCGGCCCGGTTCAACACAACCGTCTCGGCCATAAAGGCTGAAAATGGCTTTCTAAATCGGCAAAAGTACTTGCAACCCGGTGATCAACTCACTTTGGTTTTAAACGTTCGCAAGCCTCGCTAGCAGGCAAAGCAGAGAAGGATTACCTAGAAATTCTGCCCTTGTATATCCCCTAATTTTTGCAAGGAAGATTGAAAGCGCTGGAACTCTAAACCGCCAAGCTGATTCTCCAGCAACTGTGCAATGGCTTGATTTTCCATTCCCGCAATGGGTGAATCCTCAGGATTTCTAACATTGGTTACCGAGACCACCGCAACATCACCATCATCAAGTTGCGCAATACCAATCGACTTTGCACTTGCAGAAGGCTTCGGTAAGGCAAAGGCCTGCGTTCGAAGCGCTTGTGGAATGTCTGATTGGTAGCGCGTCATATTGCTTTTAACCGACCATTCCACACCATACGCCTCAGCAACTGCCCGCGTGATTTCGCCCGCTTGCAGCTTTGCGACCACCTCAAGCGCTAAGGATTGCGCCAAGCCGCTAGCTTTGATTTGTCTCAACGTCGTCTCAATCTCTTGTGTCACCGCCTCAAAAGGCTTCAACATACTTTCTGCATAAGCCGTGACACGAACAACCACCGCCGCGCCATCATTCAGTTCGATTACCGCACTATTGTTGCCATCGATCATTAAATCAGGCGAGAAAAGTGCCTCTTTAACTGCCCCGTTTGACAAGATACCGACGGTTGAGCCTCGACCTTGACCGGTCAGCTCGACAATGTCTAAATTCAGCTGATCGGAAATACCTTGCAAATCAGAGTCCTCAAAAGCCATTTCATCCAGCTCACTCATCGATGCGACATAGTCTTCCTTAACTGTCTCTTCCCGATAAGCTTGCTCAACCGATTCAGCCACTAGGTCAAATGGGGTTACCATCGCCGGCTCAAGCTCCGACAGTTGGATCAGGTGAAAACCAAACTCCGTTTCGACCGGCGGTGAGATATCGCCTTGCGAGGCCAATTCAAACGCCGCTGTTTCAAAAGGCGCAACGAAAATATCCCGTTCGGCCATACCCAAGTCGCCCCCCACAGCAGCACTACCCGGGTCTTCAGAAAAAGATTTTGCTAATTCTGAGAAGGCGACTCCTGCGTCAAGTTCCGACTGAATTTCGAGGATTTTTGCCAGTGCTGCATCCCGGTCCTGGTCTTCAGAAACAGCAATGAGGATATGGGCTATCCGCCTTTGTTCGTCCTGCGTATAAAGATCGATTCGGTCAGTATAAAAAGCCTGCAGTGCCTCTGATGTGACGTCTACCGCGCTCATGAGATCTGCCTTCGCTAATTGCACATAGGCAACATCGATCATTTCTTCGGTGAAGAACTGGTCTCGATTATCATCATAGTAATCTTGAACACTCCCCGGATCGACCGTGAGATCCGTCTCAAGATTCTGGGCGTTAAACGTGATGTAGGTCACGTCTCGAGTCTGGCGCGTCAGGCTGGTCGTTCGGAGCATTTCAGCGTCAGTCATAAACGATGACCCTTGTATCGCCTCTGACAACTGACCTAAAGCCTCGTCTAGGCGGAGCTCCTCACGGTAAGTCACGGGATCGTAGCCTGCGCTGGCGAGCACCAACCGATACTGATTCGCATCAAAGCTACCGTTGACCTGAAAAACCTCAGTTTCCATCAACGATTGATCTAAACTGGCATCACTTGCCGTCAGGCTCAATTCATCGACGACTTGACTCAATAGCTTACGCGTAATTAAGGATTGTAAAACGTTCGCTCGCAATTCATCTTCATCAAGGCTTTCAGGCGTCATGCCTTGACCCATTAACATCCGCCGATTACGTTCAACCGCAACCTCCATCTCGGACGCGGTAACATCGTCACCATTGACACTCGCCACGCGCGCAACCGGCGTCAAAAAGGTGGTGATTGACCCTAAACCAAAGAACGCAAAGGCTATGATAATTAAACCAATAATTACCTTGGTACCGAAGCCTTGGCCCCGCTCACGCATACTCATGATCGACATACAAACCCCTTGCAGCAACTCGCTCTTCAATCGGTTAGTTTACACCAATAATTTATCTGAGAACCGCCCTGAGCCGGTTTAACACAAAATAAAACGGCGCCCTAGGGCGCCGTTTTATTCAACTACTTAATGCTATTCAAATTAAAGCTATTCAACTTAACACTTTTAAACTTGACTCTGTTGAACTTAAATCGATTCAACGTTTATCGGATACTCGACGCCGTTTCAACGAACCACGATCGGCGCATGAAACGGTTAAGTCGTTTAGTTGACCGCGTCTTTTAAAGCCTTACCCGCTTTAAAGGCTGGAACATTAGCCGCTTTAATTTGAATCGCTTCGCCCGTCTTCGGATTACGACCGGCACGCGCCTCGCGCCGACGAACAGAAAAGGTGCCGAAGCCAACAAGCGTCAATGAATCACCAGCCTTCAGCGAACCAGTCACAGAGTCAACCACCGCATCCAGCGCTCGGCTTGCAGCCGCCTTTGAGATATCAGCAGATTCAGCAATATTGTCGATTAATTCTTGTTTGTTCAAAATTCACCTCTTAATTTCATTTTGATTGTTAAATGGATACTTCTGACGTTTCTAAATGCACGTTCTTTTTATAACAACTGCCCCCTAACCGGTCAAGCAATACTAGTGTGGGCTCACACGATTTTCGGTTGTCGCCTCGGATTCAATCTCAGAGGGTGTATCAGCGCCGGCCACCCACGGCTCTGGCTGTCGCGCCAATGCAATCTCTAGCACTTGATCAATCCATTGAACCGGGTGGACCGTCAATGCATCGAGTATCACTTTGGGAATATCTTTTAGATCTTTCCGGTTATCCTCAGGAATTAATACGGTCTGAATCCCGCCTCGGTGCGCCGCAAGCAGTTTTTCCTTTAAGCCTCCGATGGCCAGCACTTGACCACGCAAGGTAATCTCGCCTGTCATCGCAACATCCGCCCGTGCCGGGATATCGGTTAACACGGACACCAACGCCGTACAGAGCGCAATCCCCGCACTGGGCCCATCTTTCGGTGTCGCGCCTTCTGGCATATGGATGTGAAGATCCACCTTTTTGTGAAAGTCTGGATCAATACCCAAAGCCTCCGATCGACTCCGAACCACGGTAATTGCGGCTTGAATGGACTCTTGCATTACATCACCAAGGGAGCCGGTTTTCGTAGTCACGCCTTTACCAGGCACTACAGCCGTCTCAATGGACAATAACTCACCACCAACACTGGTCACGGCAAGACCCGTTACCTGACCGATCTGATCTTCGGTTTCGGCCCGGCCGTATTTGAACCGACGCACGCCAAGATAGTCCTCAAGCTGCTCTGGCTCAATGACCATCGGCAACTGCTGCTCACTTGAGGTCACGGCCCTGACGACCTTACGACAAATTTTTGAAATTTCACGCTCTAGACCTCGAACCCCGGCTTCTTTTGTGTAAAACCGAATAAGGTCCAGCATTGCAGCGTCTGTCATGGTGAGTTCACCTGCCGTCAGCCCATTATTTTTAAGCTGTTTTGCGAACAAAAACCGGGTTGCAATATTTAACTTTTCATCCTCGGTGTAGCCCGGAATCCGGATCACTTCCATGCGATCAAGCAGTGGCGCCGGAATGTTCATTGAATTTGAAGTGCAGATAAACATCACTTCAGAAAGGTCATAGTCCACCTCAAGATAATGATCATTGAAGCTATAGTTTTGCTCTGGGTCGAGCACCTCAAGCAAGCCGGAAGCAGGGTCGCCCCGATGATCCTGCCCCATCTTGTCAATTTCATCCAATAGAAACAGTGGGTTTTTGACCGCGACCTTGGTCAACTTCTGAATCACCTTACCGGGCATTGAACCGATATAGGTTCGCCTGTGGCCTCTGATTTCCGCTTCGTCCCTGACACCGCCCAACGCCATCCGAACAAATTTACGATTGGTTGCTCGCGCAATCGACTCGCCTAGTGAGGTCTTACCAACACCGGGCGGCCCTACCAAGCACAGGACAGGGCCCTTATTTTTCTTGACCCGTTTCTGAACGGCAAGGAACTCAAGGATTCGCTCCTTAACGTCTTCCAACCCATAATGATCCTCGTTCAGAATCCGCTCAGCAGCGCCGATATCGGTTTTGACCCGAGAGCGCTTCTTCCAAGGGGTGTTCAGCATCCAATCAAGATAGCTGCGCACGACCGTCGCTTCGGCCGACATAGGCGACATCATTTTCAGTTTCTTAATTTCAGCGGTAACTTTCTCACGGGCTTCAGCCGGCATCCCTGAGGCTTCGACTTTGGATTGCAGTTGCTCAATTTCTGTTGGGCCCTCGTCTAGGTCACCGAGCTCCTTTTGTATCGCCTTCATTTGCTCGTTGAGATAATACTCGCGCTGGCTTTTCTCCATTTGTTTTTTGACGCGACCTCGGACTTTTTTATCCAGCCCCGAAACTTCAATCTGGCCGGTTAGAAGCGTCGATAGCCGCTCGATTCGACGCCGGACATTTTGGACCTCGAGTAGCGCTTGCTTTTCCTTCAAGCTAAGCGTCAGTTGGGCCGCGATCGTATCGACCAAACGGCTGGGTTGGGTAATACCAGAGACGGTGGTCACGACTTCCGACGGAATTTTTTTGCTGGCTTCAACATAGGCTTCGAAGGTCTTCATCAAACCCTGGCAAAGCACCTCGGCCTCACCCTCAACCAAAGCCTCTTCGGCCACCAATTCGATATCAGCCCGAAACAGCTCGGTTTCGTCGCGGAGGTCAAGCACCTGCGCCCGACTCTCGCCTTCCACAAGAATTTTGACGGTCTTGTCTGGCAGGCGGATTAATTGCAGGATCGTGGCCGTCGTGCCATACCGATACAGATCATCCGTCTTTGGGTCATTGTTTTCGGGCTCAATCTTCGCGAGTAATAAAATCCGCTTATCGCCCTCTTGCGCTTGCGCCGCCTCCAGCGCCGCAATCGACTTTGGCGTTCCAATAAAAAGCGGTTGAACGCCATGGGGATACACGACCATGTCCCGAAGAGTCACGACTGGCACTTCAAAAATTGTTGACATCTAATTGTTTACTCCGTTAATTCATCTTGTCTGCGAAGACAAACGCTTGCTGAAACTTGCCTTCCCAGTTGCCGCTTTCCATCTCATTCACGCAGCGGCAGCTCGGTCAGCCTGTTTAATCTTTCATAAACTATCACACCTACCTCTGAATATACGCGAACCTTTGAGACAAAAATCACTAATTATCGCGTGCACACCCAAAATATTTTGGGCGCAAGCAAAACAAGAAAAACCGGACGTGGGCCGAAGCAAAAACTGCGGGTCGGTTGCGTAAAATATCCCACCAAGCTTCCTGACTGACCGTCAATCCGCTCAAACCCAATAGCTTGCCTATTCCTAAACGGGGTTGCGCAAGAAATGGATCAAAGTGCTGAAACAACGCTGCAACCAAGGCCGTTTAGAGTAGATCGCGTTTTTTTGAAGACCGACGCTGACCCATGATGCCTCAGGGGCTCTCCGGCCGACTGACAACGGTGGCCCGGGTGCTCAGGTGACCACTGTCCATCGACAACAGCCATGGGGAAATGGTTTTGAGGTCTTGAACGCCGGATGCGCATCACCGCAGCTGGCGCTCATGGGTTGCTTTGCAAAACAGGTAAGGGAGACTTTACTGCTCTTGGCTCTTCTTTTGTTCCGGCGGCTGTTGATAAATCAGCATTGGCTCGCTCTTGCCAAGAATCACATTCTCATCAACGACCACTTTCACAACTTCTTCTTCAGAAGGAATGTCGTACATAACATCCAGCAAAACAGATTCTAAAATCGAGCGTAAACCCCGCGCGCCCGTTTTGCGCTCTGTCGCTTTACGGGCGATCGCCCTTAAAGCGTCTTCCCGAAAATCAATCTCAACCTCTTCCATTTCGAAGAGCTTGGCGTACTGTTTGGTGTACGCATTCTTAGGCTCTGTCAATATTCGTACAAGCGCGTCCTCATCCAGTTCGTCAAGGGTCGCGAGCACCGGTAACCGGCCAACGAATTCCGGGATCAAGCCATATCGAACCAGATCTTCTGGCTCAACGGTTTTGAGGGTTTCCCCTAGGTTTTTCTTACTGCTTTCTGAAACGACCGTCGCACCAAAGCCGATCCCACTTTTAGCGGAGCGATCCAGAATGACCTTGTCGAGCCCTGCAAAAGCGCCACCACAGATGAACAAGATATTGGAGGTATCAACCTGCAGGAATTCTTGCTGCGGATGCTTGCGACCGCCCTGCGGCGGTACTGAGGCCACGGTGCCTTCTATTAATTTCAATAGCGCTTGCTGAACGCCCTCACCGGATACGTCTCTGGTGATCGATGGGTTATCACTTTTTCGAGAGATCTTATCAATTTCATCGATGTAAACGATCCCCACCTGTGCTTTATCCACATCGTAATCACATTTTTGAAGGAGCTTTTGAATGATGTTTTCGACATCTTCACCGACATAGCCCGCCTCGGTCAGCGTGGTTGCATCTGCGATGGTAAAGGGCACGTCGAGCAATCTTGCTAAGGTCTCGGCGAGTAATGTCTTACCAACACCCGTTGGCCCAACCAATAAGATATTGCTTTTTTGAAGCTCCACATCGTCTTTCTTACCGGAGTAGTTCAGACGCTTGTAGTGATTGTACACTGCCACCGCGAGCACACGTTTTGCTCGGGTTTGACCAATGACATACTCATCGAGAATCGCGCTGATCTCGCGAGGTGTCGGGAGCTTTTTAAACTCGGCTTCATCAGGCGTTTCTTGCAATTCTTCACGAATGATATCGTTGCACAACTCGACGCACTCATCACAAACATAAACGGATGGTCCGGCAATCAGTTTCCGAACTTCGTGCTGACTTTTGCCACAGAAGTTACAGTGTAGTAACTTTCCGTCGCCATTATTTCCATCATGATCGTCAGACATATTCACCTCACTTCCGATTCTTTCGAAAAATTCCGAGTCGCTGGTGCAGTTTGCGGTCCGGCGCGACCTTGCTACGTTTAGATCAAGACATTACTTGTCAAGACATTGCTATCGATCTTTCAACGATACCCGAGTCTAAAACCGCTCGGACGGCTTCACCCGATGATAATCAACCGAATGACTAAACCTTAAATCATCCCAAGCGGTCTGACCAGTCTGTTGGTTAACACGACTCAAATCGCCACCTTTAAGGGTCGACCTTTGAGGATCGAAATTCGTCTTTGCGCCGCCGATTTTTAGTACCGCTTATTTGACGGCCGATAGATTAATCGATCTCGGCTCTTGGACCTTATCGATTAACCCATAAGCCTGGGCATCATGTGCATTCATAAAATAGTCGCGCTCTGTATCTAAGGCGAGCTGCTCTGGTGTCTTGCCCGTATGAAACCCCATGATTTCGTTCATCCGCTCACGCAGATATAGGATCTCTTTTGCCTGTATTTCAATGTCCGAAGCTTGACCCTGCGAGCCACCGCTCGGCTGATGGATCATCACCCTAGAATTCGGCAAACAATACCGCTTACCCGCAGCGCCGCCGGCCAACAACAGGGCGCCCATACTCGCTGCTTGGCCAATACACAAGGTTGATACATCGCAATTAATGAACTGCATCGTGTCGTAGATTGCAAGACCTGCGGTCACCGACCCCCCTGGCGAATTGATATACAACTGAACATCCTTGTCTGCATTTTCAGACTCAGCGAACAGTAACTGTGCAACGATTAAATTGGCCACATTGTCATCAATGGGTCCGACAACGAAGATAATGCGCTCCTTCAAAAGCCTGCTGTAAATATCGTAAGAACGTTCACCTCGAGCAGTTTGCTCTAGAACCATTGGGATCAAACCGAGACCTTGTGTCACCGGCTGCATTGAATCATTAAAATCTGACTTCATGGGTACGGCCCTTTTCCAAATCTGCTTTACGGGAAACTTAAACCTGTTCTAACAGGCTGATCGGCACCTTGCAACGCAAGGCTATTGGCCTTATTCGACCATTACACCTTTATTCTTCTATCTGCCTTTAACGGGCTTTCTCAGCAAACCCCTTTTGAACTAAGAACTAATCATCTGGCATCAGGTACTCAAAGATTGACCCGACGCCTGCACCCCTCCTGATATAAGCCCTAAATTTCAAAATTCAAGGGCCCATCCAGCGTGCGACCAGACTGCCTTGAATCTCGACCGCGCCTGCTTTTATTACGCGCTCATAACTATAAACATCTCGTCAGTCGTTCGTCTTTAATTTTAGACACGTATCTGCTACCACTAAGCAAGTTATAACCCTGCTGCCCCTTTTCTACGCATTTGGCGCCGCTCAAGATTATCGACAGACCGCAAAGCCTGCTTTTTCCGATACAAACTGACGTCAAACTGAACCCTAATAACCTCGCAGGAGAAACCCTAAATTCAGGACCCTTTAAGCTTTATCATCAGCGCCAGCGTTATCCGCCGTCGCGTCATCGAGCACCTCAGCGGCATCCTCGCCTTCACCTTCACCTTCACCTTCAGCGACTTCCGGTTCAGCGGGCTTAAGTGCCTCTTCATAGCTAACGGGTAATTCTTCAATATGCGCGGAGGCTAAAATTAACGCAACAATTTGCTCTTCCAGCACCAAGCTTTGAACCTGATTCAACTGCTGCTCATTACTATAGTAATAATTAATCAGCTGCTCAGGCTGCTCATAGCTGCTCGCTATTTCCTCTATTTTGGAACGGACCTGCGCCTCGTCGGCAACCACATTATTCTGTTCAACAATTGCGTTCACAATCAGGCCGAGCTTAACCCGCCGCTCGGCTTGATCGGTAAATAACTCGAGCGGCAGCATATTTACATCGAATTGCTGCCCCCCGCCAAACTGTTGCACCATTTCTTGGCGCATACGGTTGCATTCTTCGTTCACTAAGGCTTTAGGCGAATCCACAGGCGTCACTTTAATCAACCCATCCATCACTTGGGTTTTGACCCGATTTTCAACCGCTGCCTTCAGCTCTTTTTCCATATTATTTTGAACTTCAACTCGAAAGGCATCCATACCGCCATCTTCGACCCCAAATTCCTTAAAAAAATCCTCGTCTAATTCTGGCAGAGTCGATTCGGCAACCTCATGAACTTTGACCGCAAACACAGCCTGCTTACCCGCCAAATCTTCCGCCTGATAATCCTCGGGGAAGGTCACCGTGACATCTTGTTCATCACCCGTCTTTAAACCAACAATCCCATCTTCAAAACCGGGAATCATCGAGTTGGACCCTAGAACCAGCTTATTGCCGTCGGCTTGTCCGCCATCAAAGGCTTCCCCGTCGACCGTCCCTGAGAAGTCAATCGTTACCTGGTCTTCGAGTGCCGCGGCTCGGTCAACCGCTAAGAAGGATTTACGCTGCTCCCTGAGCTTCTCAATCATCATCTCGAGATCGTCTGGCGACACTTCAGCCACCGGCTTTGACACACTGATATCTTCGAACGCGCCTAACTTAATTTCCGGAAAAATTTCAATCAAAGCAGAGAATGAGAGGTCTTTATCCAACTCCATCACGACATCATTGATTTCCGGCATGCCCGCAGGCTTTAAAGATTGCTGATCAACGGCCGCTGCAAAGCTTTGCTGCATGATTTCGCTAGAGACTTCTTGCAAAATGCCCGGCCCAAATCGACGACGAACTTCTCTTATAGGCACCTTGCCGGGCCGAAAGCCTTTGATCCGAACCTGCCCCGCGGCCTGCTTAATCTTCACTTCGACCTTCTCGGAGACTTCCGAGGCGGGCACCGTAATGCGCATCTTGCGCTCAAGTTTTGAAACTGTCTCAACCGTAACTTGCATAACCGTTCACCACCTCGATATGGTACTCGCAGAACAGCCTTAAGCTCGTCGAGCTTTTAGCATCTTGCTGTTGTCTTAAAAGTGGTGCGAAAGGAGAGACTCGAACTCTCACACCTTGCGGTACTGGAACCTAAATCCAGCGCGTCTACCAATTCCGCCACTTTCGCATTGTTTGATCACCCCAGCCGGACGGATTACCCGAACGCGGACCGGTGCACCCGTGGATCTAGACCCTTCGGGGGCGGCAATTATAGAGCCTATAAGAAGCCATCACAACCGCCGAATCAGAACCTGTTCCAATAAAACCCAAGATGATTGCTCGTCAATCACATTTCTTCAGAAATCCAATAACTTAGCGTAACGATCTCGGTGGTAGGCGGCATTACCCAAAGCATTTTCAAGAACCCTCGCGCGCTTCAAGTAAAAACCGGCGTCGAACTCATCCGTCATCCCAATACCGCCATGAATCTGGATCAATTGGCTCGACATCTCGTGCAGAAACTCACTCGCCTTACATTTTGCCAGCGCAACCAGTTCCTGAGCATCCTGAGAGCCCTGATCAAGCGCTGTGAGCGCCGCTTCAACGCAAGAACGGGTTAACTCCATTTCAGCGTAAAGCCCAGCAGCGCGATGACCGAGCGCTTGAAAACCACCGATAACTTGACCGAACTGTTTCCGCGTTTTGAGATAATCCAAGGTCATATCAAAGGCCGCCGCGGCCGTGCCAAGCATCTCAGCGGCAAGCGCCGCCGTTGCAACGGAGAGCACTGCTTCGAGCACAGCTTTACCCGTATCGGGCCCTGCCAACATGGCATCTACATCAAGGGTCACCCCGTCAAAGGTAACACTTGCGTACCCTCTAGAATCCATCGTTTTGACAGCATGACGATGAACGCCCGGGGCATCACAGGCAACCAAAAACAAGCCAACGCCTTGTTCGCCCGCCCCATGATCGACATTTGCAACCACAACGAAATCGGTTGCTGCACTGCCTTCCATGACAAATTGTTTCGTGCCGGACAGCCTCACACCGCTCGAGGTCAGTTCTGCACGACACTTTATCTGACTGGGGTTGTGCCTTGGTCCCTCTTCCAACGCAAGTACGACCAGTCGGCTACCATCGGCAATTTTCGGGAGCAAACTTTGCTTTTGATCCTCAGAGCCCGAGTGCATCAGGGCCGCGGCCCCGACTACGGATGAGGCGTATAAAGGAGAAGCCACCAGGTTTCTCCCTAATTGCTCCAAAACCAAACCAAGCGTCTGATAGCCCAACCCTGCCCCGCCATACGGCTCGGGTACAACAAGACCCGTCCAACCCATCTCAATCATTGCTTGCCAAGTCTCAGAAAAGAAACCCTGAGCGAGACCTTGATCTCGCATTGCACGAAAGGTTGAAACCGGCGCTTGTTCCCGCACCCAGGCTGAGGCCTGGTCTTTAATCATTTGTTGCTCTTCACTCAATGCAGCCATCGTGATCTCCCGGCGTTAACCTTTTTGTGTCGTTTCTGGCAGACCCAGAATGTTCTTCGCAATAATATTGTTTTGGATTTCAAACGAGCCGCCATAGATCGAGATTGCCTTACCCCCAAGCCAGCCTCGGACATGCTCAATTTCATCCTCACTAAAGTCATCGCCTTCCCAGCCTAAGCCCTGGTGACCCATGAACTCCAAGGTGAGTTCGGCGCGCTCCTGAGAGACTCTTGTGGCTGAGTTTTTGAGGATTGAGGCCGCAGCGCTGACCTCGGGATTACCCTTGGCCTCTGCTGTGATCCGCGCAATGGTTAAACCATGTGCTCTGGTATGCATCAGATGGTCCGCAATTCGAACGCGTAGGTCCGCATCCGCAAGCTCACCGGTTTCCGTCTCACCAACATACGATTTGGCAAGCGATTGCAAAGAACCCGAGACTTTATTGCTGGTCGGGCGCGCGCCAGTTTGACTGGCCCGTTCGTACTGCAACAATCGCTTACCGACACTCCACCCATCGTTGAGTGCGCCAAGCAAATCGTCTTTCTCAGCTCTTGCATCATTAAAGAAGGTTTCACAAAAGGGAGACGCCCCTGCGATCAACTTAATCGGCCGCGTCTCAACCCCAGGCTGATCCATTTTAAGCATCAAGAAACTAATGCCATCACGCTTCTTAACACTGCTGTCCGTCCGCACGAGCGCGCCACACCACTGGGAAATATCCGCGCCCGAGGTCCATACTTTCTGACCATTAATCAACCAATGATCGCCATTTTCCTCGGCTTTTGTGGCTAAGGATGCGAGATCTGATCCGGCATTCGGCTCAGAGTACCCCAAGCACCAGCGAACCTTGCCACTGCAGATCCCTGGGATATGGCGCTGTTTTTGGTCTTCAGTACCATATTCTAGAATCGTTGGGCCCACCATTGTCACGCCCATTCCAGCCAACAGCGGGATCGGATTAATCGCCCCTACGCGATGCATTTCTTCCGACAAAACCTTCGCTTCTTGATGATTTAACCCGCCGCCGCCTAAGTCTGCCGGCCAGGTTGGTGTACCCCATCCCCGACTCGCAAGCCGGTCGCGCCAAAGCGCCGCGTCACCCTCGACCACTCGATCGCCTTCCACCCCACCGAAGGGCGCGATCCCCTGCCCTTTCAGGTTTTCTGGGAAGTTCTCTTGCAACCATCCTGCGACTTCCGCTCGAAACGTATCGAGATTAATTGCCTGCTCTGTCATGCTGATTCCTTTCGTGTGTTCGAGTCATGTTCCTCTTCGATGTTGCTTTACGAGCCGCTCGGCCTTAACTGACGGAGCTCCCAAAGGGCGCAACAGCCCTTCATCCGTGTGCTTAACCTGAGATCTAGGCGATCCCAGACATTGAATCAAGCGCTCGTCACACCCAGATTTGGTTGCTCGGAACTGTCGATTTTTGACCCTAATGACGCTCGGTCACGGACGCGAAACCCCGCAAGCATAGCAAACGACTGCCCCAATCAAAACGGCCTCAACACACGGACCGGATATTCATCAAATCAATATCCGTTGATCCTCAATCAAATCCGCATGAATTCTCGCTCCTGCTTCATCCGCCTCATCAAGCCAAGGTTCCTTTAGCGCAGCCGACACCCAATCCCGCATGGGTTCCAACGCCAAAAGTCGATGACAATAATCCAGACTTGGCTGCGAGAGCGGCAGTCCATAATTGGCAACCCGAATGGCCACCGGGCAAAAGAACGCGTCAACCGCCGAGAAGTCTTCTCCCGTTAAAAAGTCACCCCCAAAGCGCGAAAGGCCCTCACGAAACAAATCATCGAGGCGACGAAGGTCGCGATCAAGACCCGCTGACACTGATCGAAGTTGAAACCGAGCAGAACAAATCATGGGACATTGCCCACGCAAACTGTCAAAGCCGGCATGCATTTCACTGCTAGCCGAACGCGCATAGATTTTTGCTGCGACATCGTGCGGCCAAACCATTTCATGACGCTCTGCCAAGTACTCAATAATCGCTAAGGAATCCCACACGACCAAGCCAGCGTCATGCAAGCAAGGCACTTTGCCATTAGGCGAAAATGACTTAAAGCGCTGAAAATTGTTATGCCCGTCGAAGGGCGTTAAGTGCTCGGTAAAGGCGATGCCAAGCATGTTCAAAAGCATCCACGGCCGAAGCGACCAAGACGAGTAGTTTTTATTCGCGATGTAGAGGTCCAACACTTTTGCTCCTTTTCTAGCCGATTGTAAACCGACCCAAACCTAAACACATCGCTTCAACTTGGCCAAGCAAACCAACTTGCTACAACTGACTCAATCCCAAAATGATGTTTTGGGAACACGATAGATCCTCAGGAAGCCAGCAAGCCGCGTTCGTTTTCAGATGTTCCGAGGTAGAGCAACTGAAAGCCCCTCTGATTGACTTAATCCTTGCCGTTGCGCCGCCCACTTTCAAGCGGCCAATCCGATCTACCCTTTTGAAATACCACAACCCTTTTCATTCTCCTGGGCAATCCTTTGTGTAATAAACCATCACGGTCTGACTGAGGGCTGCGCTTCGTCCCCCAGCACCACGACGGCCTTCAAACCAAGCAAAAAAAAAGCTTGATGAACCTTTAAGTCCATCAAGCCTTCCTAAAAACGCTGCATGATCATCTAACGCTAAATCATACAGTTTTACCTCGGCAGGTTAAAAAGATGCTGAGAGCTCAACGCCGTA
>Ga0209251_1000973_pt1 | contig 23822 bp, 37 predicted proteins | sample SaaInlV_100m_DNA_6_FD_184665 | JGI IMG/M metagenome (GOLD analysis project Ga0209251, IMG submission 184665) | Marine microbial communities from expanding oxygen minimum zones in the Saanich Inlet - Saanich Inlet SI073_LV_10m_DNA (SPAdes) (version 2) | ecosystem: Environmental > Aquatic > Marine... | reverse complement strand
TCAAGGTAACCGATTTGTGAGTTTGTGTCTACTTTATTTTCACGGTTACGTGTTGCTGCGTCGTCTAATTGTTTTTGAAGTGCAACAAGTTGAATACTAATTTCCTTATTAACGTTTGTTAATGAGGCTTCTATTTGTTGGTTGCGTGTTTCTATCACGTCAACATCGATGTTCTGGACAATTTCTTTCATGCCCATGTAATCATCATATACTTGGAAAGCGCCATATAAACCACCGAGTATCGAACTGATTAATGCAAATAGCATACCAATTGTCGTCGGCGTCATGGTAATACCAAAGAGTTTCATCTTGGTATTTTTTAAATTTTCTACTTCCTGCTCAAAGTTCTCGATTCCTTCACCAAGATCTTTATCGGCCATGCATCCCTCCTAGTTTTCAAACTGCTGGCCACCGGATTCATTCAAACGCTTAAGAGCTTCGAGTTCTTGCTGTAATTTCAAAACCTCTAATCTCTTTTTTCTCAATTCCAATTCATACAAAGAGTTACAGTTAATTCTTTCTTTTGGTTTATCGAGTGGTATAACTATTCTTGCATACACACCGACATCTTTTGCTGAGTCCATCCCGTTACCGCTATCAAATGGACCATTGTAATTGTCAATGATACCGGTCAAGCCGAACTCAAGTTGTGTTGCGCCGCCGATCGAGTTTTTACAATCTAAATCGCCAGCCCTAATGCTATCTTGTCCAAACGAGCTTGCAGCGCCAGGCAGAGCCAAACCAATTTGACTGTTATCCGCCTGTGCTATTGTTGGTAGCAGCATTAGTAGTATAATATATTTTCTCATTCACCTAACCTTTTCACTCTAGAGCAAATCTTTGAAGACACTGCTGTTCGCTGTGTCGATGATTTTCTCAACTTAGATACTGAGCAAATATAAGTAACATCATATCTATCCTCAGATCTTACATAAATGTCAAAAGACACTGTGCTTAAGTACGGTACTTTATAGACTTTATAATTGGAAACAAACTTAATAGGTTCCCAGTCTTGTGTAAAAACACCAATTTCGTAATACTCAACCTCAGGTCTTTTATTAAACATTGTCATAGTTGTTCTATATAAACCATCCACATAAGCCGGTTCTAACTTTGGATACGTAGGAACCATCTCATGCGAATAAGCTGCAGAAGATATTATTAATGCCATGGTGGCAATAATGTATTTCATTTTAGTCATAATTTCATTCACCTTTAATTTAGGCCTTATGGTCCTGGTCCTGGAGAGTAGAACATTCCACCTCCACCTCCGTAATTTATTCCGGAACTAGAACTACTGCCTCCACCACTTCATTTAGCTATACAAGCCGCCTCGACTAATGAAGTATAATTACCACCAGGGAATGCTTTTGAGCCACCCATAGTCGCGGTTGAAGTAGTTTCAAACCATGTTGAACCTGTAGCTGTAAGGTTGTAACGATCTGTATAACCAGTTTCTAATTTTCCTGTTTCATATCCACTCATAGTTGTTGAGTCAGACATAGTTTTTACTGTCGTGTCGCCAACCCATGTTACCACATCAGATAAACCTGGTGAAGATGAAAACTCACTTGGCGCTGTAATATCTACATAATATGCAGCGGCTAAAGTTACATCAACACGAATTACTGGAGGTGAACCACCATCAGAATTTGCAGTTGACAGCGTATAAGCATTAGGGTTACCATAAATACCTGGCTGATCTGTTTGAATAATACAGCGACTTTGTACTGTACCATTAATTGGTGTGTCTTGGGCATAACTTGCGCCAGCGCTTAAAACTAAAAGCGCAGCAACAGTACCCGTTTTTAAATTAAACATTTACGTCTCCTTAGTTTGTGTTTATTAATCATATTGCATTTCGACCATTTGCTTATGAAGCAACTGTTGAGCTAAACCATTACGTAAACCATTTTTTGCATCTGGCAATTCGCTATCACGTAAGTTAACTGTATCATTATATACTCCGCCGGGAATTCCCGCAATAACATAAGTCTGAAGCTTCTGTGCGGAGCTCATGTTCATTGCTACAATTCTCGCATTCTCTGCTAAAAGGGAAGCTGCATCTGCAACACTCAAGGCTTTTTCTAATCTGTATTTTCTCTTAGCCTCTTCTTCTTCCTCTTTCTTTTTGCGTTCGTTTTCTTCTAAATTTGTTTCATCTTGTTCAACGGTCTTGTTTCTTTCCAAGTCTACGTTTTCATCGTCAAAAACATCATATAAATCGTCTAAGTTAACTTCTACTATAACAGGCATAGGTTGAACATAACCAGGACAGTTAGGATCGAATTGCGGATCATAACACGGCGTAACTTTGTATGTGTAAATTACGTTTGCATCATATACCGACCCATCACCTTCTACCTCAATACTTCCCGGGCCCCAAACTTCCCTTGGTAAGTCACCAACAGGAACAACTTTGTTAATCCCCATCCCTGCTACTGTTCCTGGCTTCCATTCATCGGTTTGCCTGAAAATATAACCAATTCCATTAGCATTTTCGTTTTGCACGTGAACGGTTACCCACTCACCAGTTTCTTTTTGTATTTTATAACTGTATATCACGTTTTGAACATCTAACCCAGCTGGATCAGGTAATGCGTTTCCCATAGACCAAGTTAATGATTGGTCAGTTATGGCGTTTCCTGTAGTACCCCAATATGGAGCAATACTCTCAGAGTAAGAGTAGGAAGGCCAAAATCCCAGCGCCAATAGCAGGAGCAGCTTTTTCCGCATCTATAGGTCCCATCAATTTGAGTTCTTTTTCTGTTTCTTCAACGTGAGTTTCCCAACCCAATTTAGCAGCATCACCAATTAATCCGTTATATGGGCATGGCGTACCTGCGTTCATCATGGCATCAAAGACATTTTTGTCTTGGCACATAGTAGAAACCGCAGCGACCTTCATACCCATGTCGTATAATACTTTTGCGTTTTTTAAACGCTGACAATTCTCTTCAGTAAACGTTCCGCCTCCAGAAATACCAAGAATTTGAGTCTGAACTGCAGCGGAGACACCGATTGTACATAAGTCGTTGTTACTTCCGGCAGAAAACTGCGGTGATATAGCTGTAGGTGGAGGTTGTTTAATAGTAGTAGTCATACTACCGTCTGTTGTAATATTACTATCAGTACCAGAAATGGTACAAACATAACCTTCAGGGCACTCGACTTCTTCTTGACCGTATGCAACTGTTGCTAAAAACAACGACACAAAAGCAATTAACAGTAGTCTCATTATCTCCTCCCAATTTAAACATTATTTTTCTATGTCTATTTATAAATAGAATGACCGGGCCGTCATTTAAATGACAGACGAGACTAAAAATGAAACAATAACATGAGGAAACAACCCATGAATACCAATGAATACGATATTAAAGTAATTAAAGTAGTTGATGGAGACACAGTAGATGTTGATATTGATTTAGGATTTGGTGTAACCCTTTCTGACGAACGCGTTCGTATTATGGGTATTGATACACCAGAAAGCAGAACATCTGATAGAGTTGAAAAACTATTTGGAAAAGCATCGAGCAAACGTCTTGGTGAATTGCTGGAACATGGCGCTAAGCTTATTACCACAGAAGATAAATCTGGCGAAGATATGAAAGGTAAATTTGGACGTATCCTTGGAGATTTTAGAGCTGCTGATGGTCGTTTAATTACAGAAATTATGATTGCAGAAGGACATTGCGTACCTTATTTTGGTGGATCAAAAGACGACACGCAGGCTGCTCACATGGTTAACCGCGAACGCTTACTTGCTGAAGGCATAGTAGACCGTGCGGAATTTGATAAGATGACAATTGCTGAAGCAAATGAAAAAAAATAATATAATACTTGAAAATCGGTATCACACCGTAATAGATGATGGAAATTATATTATAAAAGAGTTTAAAGTAGATATTGGCCACTTAGATGAAGAGTGGTCAATACTACATACAACGCATGCATAACGACAGGAAACTTACACTATGGAAATAATACATGAAAATCGGTATCACACCGTAATAGATGATGGAAAATATATCATAAAAGAGTTTAAGAGAGATATGTTTCACTTAAACGAAGAGTGGTCAATACTTTATGATGGGCTTTATAACAAACATCCCGATATTACACCAGAACTCATTGATCTCGTCCCATTTAAAAAGATCGTTATGGAAAAAGTTGAAGGTGTAATACCACAAAAAATCGTTTCCCCTGAATATGGGCACGTGGAGCTTAAAGCTTTAAAAATATTACTTAAAATGTGTCAAACTATCAATTTAGCGTTTGCCGATTATTCGTTAGATTTGAAAGATGATCACTACACCTATCACTATGACTTAAATCCTGGTAATGTTATTGTACAAGATTTAGAAAATTTTAAATTTAAATTTATAGATATTGATTCTATTAGATTTGACTACGCTTTTATGCGCCAAGGTCTTCTTGAAGCATGGCTTTCAGATATGTATGCAGAATATAGAGCCAAATCAATAGCAACTGAACAAGCTCAAAATATGATGATGAATAAAATTCATAATTTGCGTAATTAACGGTTGACATTCTCTTTTAAATAGTTTATATTGATTCTATAAAGTAAAACAAAAGGAATCACTATGACAAAGTTTGCAAAATTTGACCGTAAAAACCTAAAATCACTTCGTAGCGAAATGCAAGAATTGCTTGAAAAGTATGGTGTTAAATCTAGCCTAGAATTTAATGTTGGCAATATGAGCTTTACGGACTCAGAAGTTAATATTAAAGTTTCTGCTAAAATCAAAGGTGCAACAACTATGGTTGATCGGATTTTGCAAATGGAAGCTGATCGTCTTGGTCTAAAAATGGAAAATAAAGCAGGTGATAAACTTGTATCGTATAAAACACGTGCTAAACTGTACGCATTCATATACGAGTCTAATGGAAAAATGTATAAAACTGATGAGCGTGGAGCAATTGCTCGGTTTGCCGCATAATTATTGAAATTAACGGTTGACAATACTAAAGAATCAGTTTATACTAGATATATCAAATGGAAAAAAGGAATCACCATGGCTATTAACTTGACATTTTTTGAACAGACACAATCACAACGCATCGTTTCTGCTTTTGGGCGTAAAATGATGTGGGCTTCTGAGTCTGGCGAATATATGAATATTCCTTTGGAAATTCTTAACCAGTTTTCTCGCATTGGCGAGGAAATGGCTGAAACAGGTTCTATGGACAACCTTAGCACCTTAGATAAAAAGGTAATTAAATACGCAAAAGCTAAAATTAACGGTTGACATTACAATAGAATCAGTATATATTACTAATATAAGGAATGAGGAAAATCCGACCAGGCGATAAGAACTCATTCCTTATAAATCGAAGCATATTGAGTGGTTGTCGACGCCCCTATACTGAAGTATGGAAAACGACGTAAAGAGATATATTGCTTGACGTAGCCTGCGCGTCGTTAGTAAATAAGGCCGGGCAAGAATTCTGGTGAATATATTCGCCCGTGAAATATCGGTGACGTGAAAACCAGATAGGCAGGGACAGCCTGGGAGAGGTGTAACACACAGCCCAAAGTCCACACACAAGACCCGAGTAATAGGGAGATCATTAGTTGGTCTCCCTATTTTTGTTTTATTTTTTGCCTACAGCATCAGCAGCAAAGAATGCTGAAACCAATACCGCAATAGATGCAAAGTATGTTGGTGCGATATCAGCTACTAAACCAGCTGCTGTATCTAAATTTAACCATGAAGTTAAGATAATCGCTAATGGATATACAAGCAATCCAATTAATGAGAACCAAGCCATCTTACGAATAGCATCTCTTTGTGCGTCTTTATCTTCCAAAGCTTTACGCTTAAATTCTAAATGCATTGCCATTTCTTCAGCTGAGATATGACCGTCTCCGTTCACGTCAATTGCTGCCGCTGCTTCTGCATCGATAGTTGTTTCTGCCATTTTATTCTCCATTAAATTAATATGCACATAACAAAGAAATCACTAGGTTATTTATAAAACGATTAATATAAATAGACATGTATATTAGTCTGTAAAAAAGCATACGAAGGTATGATCGTGGATAATAAATAGAAAATAAAAGAGGAAAAAATTATGGCATTCATAGTTCAAGAAGGTGCAAATACCGAAATTATTGTTTCTGCAACTAGAGAGTTAGATCGCATTGGATCAGTTTCTACCGATGCTGCACAGGCCATTTCTGCCGGAATAGTTGCACTAAATTACCCACTTTTAATAAAAGCATCAAATGGTACCACAATCAAAACATATTATACCGCGTTTTCGTCATAGAGATTGGAGCTAAATAATGGCCGTTAGAACTCCAATACATTGGGATGGTAACGATTTAAAAGAACTTACTACGGCGCAGATGCTAATACTTAAGTCGCAAGTATCATACGCATATTCTTTAAATCCAGCAGTAGACTTAACTGTAGTAGCTTCCGCCGGATCTCTAGACGCTATGGTTGATCGTCGTATGCAAGCCGGTGTCGCTTCTTCAGATGCTACTGATTTTGACACTGAAGCTGAAACTGATGATATTTCTGCTATTAACACCACATACGATAAAATTGATGAAACAGTTACAGCAACTGCGGATCCAGGTGATACTAATAATAGAGCATACCCGTTATATTTTGACTCAGGAACAAACACTATTCAAGCTATGTCTCAAACAGATTTTTATGATACTTTTATAGATCCTGCAATTGATAACTTAGTAGCTTCTTACTCTGACAGCGAGCAAGCCGGAACCTATTACATATCAAGTAATAGCTCTGAAACTGGAATGACTTTAGTAAGCGCCACACCTGTTTTTATTGATACTAGAGCAGATGCAGACTTATATACTGCCAGTGGAATTGCTGAAACACAAGATCAACCGGAAACTATCACGTCATATTATTTGCACAAAATCGATGGCGTATCTGCTGACGGATCTAGTTCATTTAAATATCCATTGTATGCAAATGCTGATGGTTCTATTCAAGAATATTCTCTTGCAGAATTAAATACTTTATTTCAGAATTCAGTACTCTATCATACATCATCAGTAGTAGGTGATCGCATATCATATAGTATTAATGGTACTGGAACAAACCGAGGATCAGCTGTCGATACGTACTTATCTGGATCCTCTGCGGATGGTTATAATACGCTTCAAGTTGACGATGATTATCGTTCACAGGAGTTTCCAAATGGTACAGTTGCAACACTAAACACATATTTTTTAAAGATCACGAGAAGCTAATAAATAGTGTAAGAGATCAAAGGAGAAGATAATGCCAATTAAAGTAGGTAGTGATGAAGTAATCACAGATACAAAACAACTTGCTAATATTTCAGATACTGACTCTACAACACAAACAGCTATAAATGGCGCAATAGTTACTAACAATCATAAGTTAGAAATTAAAGATGCGGCTGGAAACGTTGTAAGGACTTTGTTTGTAGGCAAAGATCCAAACTTAGATTAGGATTTAACATGGCGGTAAGAGCACCCCTTTATATAAACGACGATGGTGATCTGCAAGAAATGTCTCTTGGCCAGGTTCAAAATTATGTTCTATGGACTAAGTATCAATTTGGCTTATCTCCAACCGTAACACTTGCAGTAGTAACTAACGGAGATGGTGACAATAAATTTGAAATGGAAAATAATTACTATAAAGCCGGCGCCGCTGGTGTTACTAATACATCGTTTCCAGCAGCAATAGCAAATATAGTTTTAGAAACCCTTACTTATAAAACAATAAAAGAAACAGTAGCAGTTACTTCTCCTCCTGCATTTTCTGACCCTATTCAGGATTTAGCATTTCCAGTTTACTTTGATGCAGATAAAAATATAAGAGCTATGTCGCAACAAGATATGCTCGACACGTTTATTAATCCAGCCCTTGCTTCTTTTAATAACGCTTCAACTGGTTCTAGTGATTCACCTGGCGGTTACTTTATTTCCCCAGATAATACCGGATTAACTGGTGCCACAATTGTGTCTAGCAATCCAGTTTTTACAGACTCAATAGCTAGTGATGATTTCCAATCTGGCAATCTTCCTGAAGCTATTGACCAACAACAAGATGTTACAAATTGGTACTTATGGAGGATTGACGCAGGATATGCTGGTGATGATGGCTCTGGTGGTACAATTACAGATCCTTACGCTGACACGAGCATAGGCGCCTGGCCTTTAGTATATAACGCAACAGATAAAAGTTTAACGCAAATAGCTCAGGCAACTTTCAACTCGTATTTAAGTACTTATATGAGCGATGCTTCTAGTAATACAGTAGGATCAAGGTTAAGATACTTTATATACGATACTACTGATCCAAACTATGATGCAGATAAACGTCGAGGTTTTGGTATGACAGATCGAACTAGAGAAAATACTCAATTGCGCCGTATTCAACAAATTGGAGATAACTATTACGCACAAAACGTTCCAAACGGTGTTATCGCAACTACTAAAACTTACTACTTACAACTTGAATTAGTTTAAAAATAAAAAAAGGATGATTATATTATGTCACTCAGCGAATGTGAAATTGTAGACGCGTACTATTTCGACGAAAAATTTAGTACTATCCAAGTGCTTATTAAAGGCGCAGACGGAAAAACATATCCACGAGTAATTCCTTCAAATCTTAAAGAAAACGATCCAGATCGCCTAGCGCTTGATGCTGCCGGGTTTGATAAAGTTTCTCTCGTAGAAACTACTGCAACTTTTCGAAAAAATCAATCTCTTGTTTATAATAGTAATCTTGATCTTTCAGTACAGCGTCAGCTGGAAAAGGAAAGGCTTGAAATTTCAGTACAACAGCAGATGGTAAAGGAAAGTCTTAAAATAAATGACGTCATGTTTGACGCGTTACTTTCTAATAATTCAAATAAAGAAGTATTATTTCAGCTTAAGCTATGGACTCTAGGAAAAGAATTAGATATAGATAAAAAAGTGAAATCAAAAATCAGAAAAGCTAAAAGTTTATTTGAAATTTTTAGCTTTATAAATGACGCGTTAAAGGAAAAATAATGGCAATTTTTACCGGTAAAGTATACGATGCTTTTTACATAAACAAAGAATATACTACTATCCAAGTTCAAGTTAATGACGAAGAGCGAGGAATTATTTACAACCATTTTGTAGAAGCAGATCCTAATGATGGTGAGTACCAAGCGCTTGTAAAAGAAGGTTTCGACGTCGACACGTTAATTACGAGAACCATAGAATACAAAAAACAAGCTGGAAGAAAATTAGCTGACATGGTAGAAAACCGGGCTCGGGAATTGTTGGAGACCGTTCTAATTAAAGAACGAATTCGAGATAGTGCTATGCCATTAGCAATTGAATTAGCTAAAGAAGCTATGAATATTCCAGAAATACGAGCAGAAAAAGACAACCTATTAGCAGAAAAAGATAATATAGCTTCGGAAATTAACCAAGCTGATACCTGGCTTAAAGATAAAACAGGTGCTTTAACTGATGTTGAAATTAAATTAGGACAAAGAAAAAGAACATTTGAATTGGGTGCAGAACAATATGACGCCATGCTCGATTCAAATAGTAATAAAGAAGAATTATTTAAAGCAAAACTCTGGGCCTTAGATTATTGTAAGCCTCGTTCAAAACAAATTAAATCTAAAATAAGAAGAGCTTCAACTGTATTAGAAATTTTCTCTATTGTCCATGCTTGTTTAGAAGAAGAATAACCTATGATGAAATGTATGGTGCCTGAAACAGGTATAACAATTAATCCAATTGGAGAAATGGTTTTATGTTGTGCTGGAGATCACGTTGCGGTTTCTCATATTAAAGATGTTGATAATTTATCAGAGTTTTTTAATGGCCCGATTTATAATAAGCTAAGACAAGATTTTAAAGATCAAAATTTTCCAGAACAATGTGAAGTTTGCTGGGTTCATCATGAAGCAGGTCGCACAGCTAGGTTTAATTCATATAACAGATTTAACTTCCCTACATATGAAGAAGATTTGGCATCTGATGTTATCCCTATCAGGTTTCTTGAGATTACTACAAGCAACATATGCAATCAGATGTGTGTATCTTGCTCTGGAAAGTATTCTTCTAAGTGGGCACCATATGAGCAAATGGCTATTGACTCTGGCTTAACTTGGAGAAACGAAAACCATAAGTTCCACACTGAAACATATAAAATGACCAAGGCTGATGTTGATAAGGTTCTTGATATTGTACCTAATTTACAGCACCTGACTATTAAGGGCGGTGAACCTTTTGCTGATCCTAATAACATTAAGATATTAAAAAAGTTAGCTGAGACTAATCCAAATTGTCGCTTAGAGATATGCACGAATATGCAACTCGTAACTAATACCGTTATTGAAATATTGCATCAGATAAATGAAGTACATATTCAAGCAAGTATTGACGGTGTACACGAAATGTACGATTGGGTACGTGGTGGTAACTTTAAAAGAACAGTGAATAACATTAAGAGATATCATGAACACTCCGGTCGTAAAGTTGTTATCGTATCTACAGTATCTGTATATAATTGGATGCACCTTCCAGAACTTATTGATTACTGGAAAGATATTGATGGTGTGGATAGAATTAGTATGGCTAATATGGTTACCTTTCCAAAATATTGTTCACCGTTATATTTAAAAGATAAACATATTCAAGAAGGATTGGATAAGTTCTATAATTATCTAAACTCTGATCCGTGGGTATTCAACGAGCATCATCAAGCTTACCATCAACCAAAGCTAACGGCACATGGCCTCGGTAATATGAATAGCGTTCAACCAGGATTGTTTTCGCTAGACGAAAAATTCATTATACAAAATAGAATGACTCAGTGGATTGACTTTTGTCAAGTTGCTCGTGAAAACAATGAAGACATATATGAGTTAGCACCATATTTAGAGGATTACAGATGAAGTACGTTGATATAATTAACAAATATAGAAGAGAAGATGAGAAGTTTTCTGATGTAGAAAGAAACGTAAGCTGTTGGGCTCCTTTTCAGTCTATTCATATTAACAAAAGAGGTGAACTTAAAGTATGTCCGTTCATCGCAAGGTCTGAAAGAGAATACGAAGATACAACGAAATTTGAATTAGATAAGAACACGCATAGAGCTAGATGGGAACCTGGCAAAAGCCTTAGAGATATTTGGCAGAATGATATGGGATTCGAAGAAGTTCGTGATGCTTCCTTGGCTGGAGATTTGCATGACTGGTGTAGATACTGTAAAGAACAATGCGACAAAGACAAACCAGCAAGTAGCTTAGACTTTGATTGGGTTGGTGGTGAACGAGATTTAAACCATCCAGTTCCAAAAGAAATTGAACTCGAACTATCAAATACTTGTAACCTCAAATGCAAATTTTGTAGTCCATATCATTCAACTCAACATATGTTAGATATGGGTAGAGATATGCCTGATGACGTGAAAAATGCAATGGAAAAACAATTAGGTAGAAAACTACCGAACGGTGTGGAATTTTCAGAATATAAGAGGTTTATGGACAAAATAAATCCTAAGCTACTTAATAGATTTGAAAGTATATACGATGATCCAGAAGTAGCTGATGCGTTCATTGAAGCATTAAGAGACATCATACACGAAGTTGAAAACCTTAATTTTACTGGTGGTGAACCATTCGCGCAAGCAATTGTCCACAAAATAATAAAAATGATAGAAGAAGAAAACCCAGAAAATTTAAAAATACAAATAACAACGAATGGCACTATTCTAAATGGTTACGCAAGGAAACTCGCGCAAAGACCAAACACAACATTCACAGTATCGTTAGATTCTATCGACCCAGAAATATACAAAGACTTAAGAAGAAGGAGTGATTTAAATAAGGTTTTAAAACATATAGAAGAATTGCAAGCTTATGGTGTGGCAAAAGTTGGGTGTTCTTTTGTTGTTAGTAAAGATAACGTTTATACCTTACCAGATATTCTATCCTTTTGTAATTCAAAACTATTAACCTTTTCTTATCATATACTATCACCAATGGGTGGAACATCAACGCCCAAAGACATAGAACCGTGGGCTGTAGAAGCAGAAACTAAAGAGTATCTATCTGAGTTAAAAGAGTTTTTACTTAACGCAGACATAACACCATGTAAAAACCGTCATATAGACAAGAAAAACACAAGAATGTATCATCAATATATTGAGAGATTAAAATGAGTATATGCAAATGGCCTGATCATGCTTTAGTAATTGATCCTCAAGGTTTTTTAAAGCCGTGCTGTATGATTGGTAAACGCGTATTGAACAATATTGATGATGATATGAATTCACCAGATTACCACATCAGTACAAACAATGAACTTGACGTGTTTCCATATACTGAACTTAATATGCATATACGTAAATCACTTGAGAAAAACGGCATAAAAGGTACGGATGCTTGTCATAACTGTGCTGAAAGGATTAAGCAAGGAGACAATACCCATGCTGACGCATTCGAATGGCTCAACCCAGATTTCGTTAAATACGAAAGTGGTACAGTAAGCTACTTAGAGTTTACTACAAGCAACATATGCAATCAAACTTGCGTCATGTGTTCAAGTTATTTCAGCACTAAGTGGGCTACTATAGATCACTTGTTTGGAAATGCATCTCATAAAGACATGCGATTAAGCGATAGTGACATTGAAAAGATTATGTCATTACTGCCTAATATTCATGTATTGCATATTAAAGGTGGTGAACCATTTGCTGATATGCGTAATGCAAAGATTTTGGAAAGGCTTGCTGAAGTCAACCCAGATTGTACCGTTTGGTTTACATCAAATTGTTCTTTGATTTCAAAACGTTTTATGGATGTACTTAAGAAATTTAAAAAGATAGAAATGGTTGCGAGTTTAGATCACATAGGCAAAAAGTATGAATGGATAAGAGGAACATCGTTTCAAAAAACACTTGATATGATTGAAAGATTGAATGGTGAAATAGGTGTTGTACCAAAGGTAATACCTACAGTATCCTATTTTAATATATTAGATATGAAAGAAATAAATGATTTCTATTCTGATTTACCGAGTGTTTATATTGGACAGAACGGTTTAAAGAGTTATAATCTTCTATTCAACCCACCCGAAATGAGTTATTTAAATACTAGGACACAAGATGAATTAGACACAGTGGGCTTTGGGTTGGTATCAGAATTTAACCAAAAACTATACGATGAACTTTACAAAAAGATAGACATAATGAATAAATTGAGAGGATTTAAATGGCAGAGTCTATAAACCCAGATAATATTATATTCGTAAAACATGGCGACAAGTATAGTGCTGAACATGTAAATAGATTGCGAGATAAATTAAAAGAGTTTTATCCTATGACACAATATTTCTGTTATACTGAAGACCCTATTGGTGTTGAGATCGAAACTATTCCATGCTTTAAGAAGCCTAGTCTAAGGTTCTGGTGGAACAAACTCGCAATGTTCAGTGCTGACTTTCCTGTAAAAGGTAAGTGCCTATTCTTTGATCTTGATATGGATATTAAGGAAGACCCAAGTTCTTTCTTGAAGTGGGATGGGCTGACAATTCTAAAAGACTATTGGAAAGACGATCTCTACATGGCTCCACATGCTTACGATGTACATATAAATAGTTCTGTAATTACATGGACAGCCGGTGAACAGAAACATATCTGGGATCACTTTATGTCAAATAAAGATTACTTTATGCGCAAATACAAAGGTATAGATAGATTTTTAGTCCACGAAGGATTAGAATTTAATACCTTTGAACATGGGCTCGTGAATAGTGTTGCAAATCCTTCTGAATGGAAAGCACCAATTGATATGTATAATGGACTAAAATATGACTTACAAAGAACAGCTATATAAAAATGCTTTAGATAGCATCGAGCAAATATATAAAAATTCACAATACGATCCAAACGAGGATTTGTATAGAAGCTATGATATTATTAACGCCACAAACTCTGCTCAATTAGAAAGTAAAGAGTGGCTAGCAGAAAACCTTTCTTCTATTTTAAAAAATAAAGAATACTTAAGAGATGGTGAAGTGCGAGATGTACTTATCATGGGTGCTTGGTATGGCATAACTGGTATTCTTTTAAAACAGCATTTAGATAAAGAATACAATATATGGAATGTAGATTTTGATCCGTGCTGTGAAAAATATGGACAATTATTACAAAGAGATATAAAAGGATGTAATAATAATACGTTTATTACAGAAGACGCCCTTGAATACTTTTTTGATAGAACTAACGCATTTCAAGTTCTTATTAATACGAGTTGTGAACACATGGAACAAGAAGATATAGATTTAATCTTAGCGTCAAAAAACCCTAACACTATTATATGTTTTCAAAGTAATAACTTTCACTCTCAAGCAGAACATATTACCACCTTCAATAATCTTAAAGAGTTCGAACAATCCTTAAAACTTGTTAAGGTGTATTGGTCTGGCACTCTAAAAACCAGCAGCTGTGAACGCTATATGGTGATTGGAATATGAAAAGAATTATCTTTAGTGTATACGACGATATTGAAATAGCAGAAGATACTCATAACAAGTTTTCACAATTTCAAATAAAAGAATATTGGGATAGGCTCGTTGGCAGTAAACAAAACTATGCTGAACACATAGGTGTAGAGTTTAAACTCTTTCATAATACGATGAAGGACTTTAATGTAGATGCAGACGTAGAATTTACTAAAGTAAACATATACAAACATCACTTGATGGCCGAGCTTGCAAAAGAATATGATGAAGTAATGTATGTTGATATGGATGTTATTTTTAACACCTCTGAAAACGTGTTTGAAAAATTAGATCTTTCGCAAGGCATTCATGTTAAAGATCAAGATGATAAAATTATTAGTAAAAATAGTAAGGGACTATCAGCTGAGACAATTGGAAAAAGAAATGCAACTCTTAAATATCACATTACTAAAGATCTATTAGATGGTAAGGATAACCACGTAATAAACACTGGCATCATGATTGGCCAAGCAAAACATATTAAAAAAATTAAATACATTAAAAGAATAAAAGCAGCGATCAATAAAATTGAAAAAATTAAAAAAGAAAACAATGTCGGTATTGACTTTAATTTTTTAAGGTTGTATTATTATCCTAATAATGAAGCGTTGTTTTCTTATGTAATTGAAAAACATAATATTCCTTATGTTATTATGGACGATGAATGGCACAACATAGTAGATCATGAGCCAAGAGATTGTACTGTAAAAAGTTCTAAAATTAATCATCTAGTTAATAAGAAATTTAACACAGTATTTAATGACAAAACAAAGTGCATCTATTCAATTTATATTGAAATACCAGATGATAAACTCGATAATCCTGTTGGCCCACCCGATGACGATGTTTCGAAGAGTAAAAGAACTAAAGAGCGTTTAGCAAAATATAAAGATCAATTAGATAAAAATCATAGAGATTATGCAGAAGCTTGTGGTGCAGAATATCTACACTTCGAAAGAGATGAACAATATGAAGAGTTCTATAAACAATATCCTAATTTATCAGAATACGATGTAATTAATCTATATAAGGTTTGGCTTCTCGATAAACTAACAAATGATTATGATTTAGTTTTATACGTAGACTATGATGTTTACTTTGTAGAAAAGAATGATATTTTTAATTATCTACCTGGTGAATACGCCATGTGCTGTGATATAAGTAATGCATTAGAGTCTAATGTCGATCCTCAAAGACCAGGATATTTTGAACACTATAATGTAGATTTCCGCAATCCACAATCTAAATATTGGAATGCACATGCGTTACTTCAAGAAGAAGATTTAGATGGAGATAACAACGTTTTCAATACCGGTATTATGATGGCTAGTAAAAACGTAATGGATAAACTCGATTATTTTGGCGACATACAAGAAGTGCTTGAAACTATGAAAGATCTTAAGGAAGACTCTATGTATCCTCCTAAAATTTCAGCCCAGTTTGGATATGATAACGAAACAATAATGGCCTATAAAGTAATTGTCAATGATGTACCTGTATCGGACTTAGATGAAGCATGGCACTACAAACACGATTTTAATAAAATTGACTCATATACAGAAGGCACAAAAGATTATAAAATTGCAAAGCATGAATTAGAAATTAATATTAAATTAAAGAAAGTACAACTAATTCATTTTATTTCAAAGAATTTTGGTTTGGTGTTTAATGATTATAAATACAATTAAGCTTAAATCAATACAAAGGGAATATTAAATGTCATACATTCAGAATAGTGTTTGGTCTAATAGCACCACTAATTTTCCAGATGCTGACACAGCTAGGGCTAACATGAGATCATATCTTCCAGAATCGCATAACTCGTATGTTAAACCAGAAGCAGAAAACGTTTCATTTGATGTTGCTACGCAGACCCTATCTTTTACTAGGAACTGGGATAGCGAAAGTGATTACATCGCGTTCTTCAATTTCTGCAGCGACAACTCTTTAAACATGGGCGAATGGCAAGAGATTACCTAATGGCAGTTCGCAGTTCTATATAATGGAGATTTTATATGTGGTTATCTATAGTCACAGGTATTTTGTGGTATCAAGTTATTGCTCATGTAGGTATTAGTTTAGGACTACATAGATATTTTTCGCATAAAGCGTTTAAAGCTGGATATGTATTTGAAATAGTTGTTCTGTATATGTCAGTATTGGCTGGTAGTCGTAGTCCAATTGGTTGGATTGCTACTCATAGAATGCATCATCATCACTCAGACACTGATAATGACCCGCACAGTCCAAACACAAAGGGCTTTTGGACTGTGTTGTTTTGTCTTTGGAAAGTAGAGTCTATACCCGCAAAATATAGTAAGGACTTATTTGCAAATCCCAGAATAAAGTTCTTTCATAATTACTGGAAGCGCATTTGGGCAATCTCTGCCATAACAGCATTAATTTTAAGCCCAACTTTCTTTTTATCTTTCATTGTAATACCCGCCCTAGTCGCGCCTATTGCATTTGGTATGGTGAATGCACTTACCCACTATGGTGGAATACATAATGTACCTTGGATCAATATATTAGTAGGTGGCGAAGGTTATCACAAAGAACATCATAATGGTAAAATTGTAAGGTTTCATAAGTATGATCTTACTGGATACATATTGGAGATTTTATTGAAATGGCACATATTCAAAAGAACATAACGCTATCTGACGAAGAAGAAAAGATTCATGTCTCAAAAGGTAGCCGTAGAGGATGGATGGATAGCGATTGGACGTACGATATAAAATCAAATGCAATATCTAAATTAAAAATAGATATAGAAGAAGACCTATGGAATGATTTATCAGACTTGGTGGTACAATTAGAATATAAAGACTTTTATTCTGAAACGTTAAGGTTATGTGAATGGCCTATATGCGATGCAACATCAAAACTCAAAGAAAAGTTTAAGGTGTTTGATGATGATGTAGCTAGATACGTGATTATGGGTCAGTTCGCTGACAAGCATGTGTTTCCACACGTAGACCCAGTACGATCTACATCTGTTTATATGCCGTTACTGCCAAGAGGTAACGATTACACGCCATTAGAACTGTATTACAACAACAAGATAATTGGGACACCCGCAAACGATAGCCCATGCGTCTATGCGTGGAACACCAAAATACCACATGCCGTATATCAGTTTGGAATGGCTCGTTACAACGTTCAAGTCGCCATTAACTTGCCATACAACGAGTTCTTCGAAAAGTATAGAGAATTGTTTGATGTTTAGTAAATTATTATATTTGCCACTTGACATTGAAACCCCACCACTAACTTGTCTTGAAAAGTTAAATGATAAAGAATATGATTTGCTGATACGAGATAATTACCGAAACTGCTTTCACGTCCCTATGATGATGAAGACAGATGAGGGTTTCGCTTGGACAGATACATCAAAAGAATTTCCCGATTTAATTGAGTGGGCAGAGGATTGCCTATTTCCTTGGTCTGGCAAAAGTCGCATCATGATTATTACGACACCACCAAGGGAAGAAAATCCCCCACATATAGATTGTAGCCCAGAGATGTTTAAAACTTTACAGCACAAGTTTAGATATGTATTACAAGGAAATATTGACGACCTCGTATTCATGTCTGAAGAAGGTGACATCCAATTAGATGAAACTATCAACAAGCCATTCATTATGAGTGGCAAGTGGCCTCATTATATGAAGAACAATACTGACACTACAAAGTTTACCTTTGCTTTTGGTGCGCCTTGGGATGGAGATTTGGAAGATTCTATGTACAAAAACGTTTTGAATACAAGCTATGATCTGTATAGTAAATTCTACAAGTCTTTTGATGGTCTGCGGCTACCAAAAGATTACCAAGATTATTATGAAGAAAAGTACAAATGAGTTACCTGAGTTATGAAGTAAGACGATATGTGGAACACATAGTCGATCTGAAAGGCAAAAAAGTATTAGACTTTGGATGTAACCACGCAAACTTTTTGCCGTGGGATGGCGACTACACTGGCTATGATATTGATGCGCAAGTCATAGAACAAAATAAAATAGACTACCCTGATTGCATTTGGTTGCAACAAGATGTTTATAATTGGCAGTACAATCACACTGGCAAGGACGCACACGATTGGAATATGTTTTCAAAATATGACATAATATTTTTGTTCAGTGTTTTTACCCACACCGACTTAAATGAATTTAAACAAACCACGAAAAACCTCAACAATCATTTAAATGAAGGTGGTAATATACTCGCATCCTATATATCTTTGAATGATACTAACAATTTATATGATATATTCAACCATAGGAAAGAATTGTTTGCTGATATTCCAAGCCTAGTAGAAGAATTGAGTGGTCTTAATAGCGCGGTGGTGGCAGTGGTAATAGAAACAAAAGAGTTGATGGTTTTTAAAAATATCGAAACAATACCAAAATTTACTAATAAGACATATTTTTTAGCATTATATGATGATGATTTTATATCAAAAACAATGGATGCTAAGGTAATAGATAACACTCATATGTTTGGTGGAATTATGGGGTCGCAGAAATGTCTATACTTTACACGTCATTAGTTAAACTGCCAGAAAAAATAACGTGCGTTGCTGACGCAACCTCTCAACTTAAAAGAGCTGTAAAGAAGCCACCAGCATTAGATAATGTAAAGTCGGAGATTGTGATGATTGATGAATGGCATATAAATATCATTAGACAGTTTGAGACCATACATCAATACCAAGCTTGGTTATTTTCTGACGATAGAAATAATAGTGATGATATATTAATGAAACGCGGGTTTTACCTCTATACGAAACAGGCACATATATAAATGAAAGATAGAAAACAACTTCCACCATTCTTGAAACTACAATATCAATTTGACATATCTCGCATATTAGATGCGTTTAAGAAGTTTGAAGACATTAATCTATATGACGACTTGAATGCAAGTAATCCTGATAGTGCCTATGGAGACTTCTATAACAGTAGCAGTAAGTTAGAACATCTAAAGAAATTTGCAGAAAGCAACGAAGATGTATCAAGGGGAAGTAAATTTTACAAACAACTTAGCCTAACAGAATTTGATGGTGATAAACCTCAGAGGCAATTAGAGCAAGATACAGGCATCAAAACATACAGAAAAAGTACAAACCCTGATGACCCTAGCTACGACCCCGTTATGGACGAACGTAGATATACAAAGCGCAAAGATATATGCACTGGATATTGGAATGACATACTAGATACGTTTAAATCGCCAGTTACAAGAACACGGTTTGCTTATATGGCTCCGGGACACAGCATTAAGCCTCATATAGACTACAACACAACGTATAGCATACGCCTGCATATACCTATCATCACCAATGAAAATGCGCTTATGTGTGTAAAAACAAAAGATGGTTTACAGAAAATACACATGCCAGCGGACGGTAGTGTTTATTTTTTAAATACAGGCATGACACATTGGGCAGAAAACAATGGCGACGAAGGTAGAATACATTTAGTAATTTCTTTGAATGGTCAAGAAGACTTATGATTAGCATAAAAGAAATAGATAAAAATCTTTTGTATAGCCCAGCGGCACACCAAGGTGATACTCGACCAGCAGAGATATATTCATTCTTTCCGTATGAATACCCAGAGAGAACACAAGAATTAAATGATTACGCCAAAGAACTGAACGATGACCACCGATTGGTAGATAACTACAGGGATGAAAATTTCTTTGATCATGAGTTTGTGAGTGTTTGGAAAAGAGATGGTAAAATTGTAGGATTTGCTTCTGGCCTTTCGAGAGACAACTATCCATTAAATTCTCTGCGTATCCTAAATAGATTTTACCACGATAAGCAAAATTCCAGAGTTAAATTCACAAGGGAAGTTTTGCGTCCAGCCACTTTTCACTGCATTCAGCATCAATTGATATTAGCTGACAGGTTGTGTTATGATTACGCATTTATAAGTAGAGAGCCACGAACAAACAAATTCTTTAAAATGTTTACAAAGGCTTTACACGAAAGAAGTACCCACGAATGGGAGTTCAAAGAAGGTCCGTTTTTATTAGTGGAGAATGACGAAGACAATCCTAAGGCGTGGCAAAGTATTTCTGTAGCGCATCTAAATAATGATAATAGTTTTTGGGAGAATTGGAAATGAAATTGACTAACCCGTTTGTTATTGAAACAGATATTAAAGGTGATCGTAATTTCTTTGAGCCATACATGGATCAAATGGAATGGACTGACACTAATAAACTTTACTCAGAGCATGAAGAATATCAAGATACGATGCATGGTAGGGAGATGGTCCACCATTACGTCAAGCATATTGATTCTTACGACATGTCTCTCAAGAAATACTTAATGCGTATGTTTAAGCGTTTTGGTATCAACACAAAAGATTTTAGGTGTGATTTCTTTTTGACTAAAGCTGGTGGTAGTATGCCAATGCATGTTGATGGAATGAGCAAGTTTGCCATTCTAGTACCGTTAAGCAAAAACACAGGTGCTTTGGTTTGTGAAGATCAATCTGAAAAACTGGAATTGGTGTACCAAACACTTACTATCCTAAACACTCAAATATCACATGGTGTTAATGAACCAACAGAAGACCGATTGCTCTTTAGGATTGCAGTGCATGATGTCAATTTTAAAGACATTGGAATTTACAAAACGTTGGCTTAGTAAGTTACGCACCCCACAATATGTATTCTCACAACATCGTTTGATGCGTTTATTGCGGTATGTCTTTTTGTTGTGTCTACCAAATAATGCGAACCATCTGCTGGGTATCTGTGAACTTCATCATCAATTACCATAAAGCAATGATCGTGTGTTATTAGTGGGATGTGTACCCTTTTAGATAAATCCACATGATAACTGTAGCATTGATACGGGTTCATTTTCAGTAATCTGGTGCGAAACATCCCCAAGTCCTTGAGTATAGAGTTGGTGTATGGTATATCATATATTGGCGTATCAAAGTCTGTTTCGCTGTGTTTCATGTTATCAAAACGACCTAACCCATACTCATTACTTTCGCCTTCAACTTTTTGCAGCATAAGCTGTCTTTCGTAATCTGGCAAATCACTTAGTTCTTTTATTACTTTATCAATGTCAATTTTCATATGAAATATCCAAGAATGGGATTGGTGTATTTGATGAATTAACTTTCTTAGCAATTATACCATGTTCTTTTAATTTGCTAATGATCCAACTCGTTTTATAAACAGCTATGAATGTCTCTCCGCTGGAAACCCCATAATTATTGTCAGTTAGGTAGAAATGATCATCACGGTTGCCTCGAAAATCAACAGATGTGTTATACTTATTTATTCTGCGTTGGTAGAAGTATTCCATAATCTTCTTAGAGTTTTCATCGCCATCATTACATAGATATGAAGTGAGAACTTTCTTTGGGTTCAACGATCTAAACCAATAAAGTGTTTCTATAATGTCTTCAATTACCATATGGCTAAAAACGCTGTAAGACCATATAAAATCTCTATGAGTCATTACTGGATAGACGTAGGGATCGTTTGTTCCATCATGATTATACATTTCATTGTATTTGTTTAGATGAACGAACTGTGCTTTAGGAAATTCTTTTTTGCCTGCGATAATAGCTTCTTCAACTACGTCAACAGAAGTATAGGTTTCTTCATTAATATCACCATTTGAAAAATGCAAAAGATTACCACTGGCCCCACCGTAGTCTAGCAACTTAGAGTCTTTTGTGTATTCAGGAATCAGTTCATTAAATAGCGGGTACCGATTGGTACTTTCATTTCTTGGATGTATCATTATGTATAGTACTCTATTTCAATCTCTTCTTTTGGTTTAGCTGGAAAGGTGAATGTTGGATCTGTATGATGTTCTCTTGGATCTCTATTATCGTCGGCATATCCTATACCTATCATTACTGCAGGATCATAACTTGAATCTTCTATTAAAAGTGTTCGTAAAGCATCGACATCAAAACAAGCATTTCCTCCAGTTTTATATCCAAGAGAGTTTGCTACAAAAAACAAGTAACCAAGGGCGATACCCATAGCCATGTCTGCGTCTCTCTTAAAAGGATATTCAAAATGGCCAACTCTATCTTTAAGTGATTCTTGTTTAGCATAAGGAATATTGTATTCAAAAACTACAAGTAGATTAGCAAGGGTTTGTGGGTTTGTGTAGAACGTCATATTATCAGGACTTATTGGTTGAGTTGGATCTGTCAAAACTCCAAAGCCTCCATTGCCACCTGGATTTGTAATGTCGTGTATTTGTTCTATAAGCTCTCTGTTAGTAATAAACTTTACGTTGTAGAAAGCATAGTTTTGCTTGCTAGGGCAGTAACGAGCAGCTGCCTCTAATAGATCTATATGATCTTGAGGAATTTGCCGAGATGTATCCCAGTTTCGCTGACAATGTTGAGTAGATTTGATAAAATTTATGTCCATGTTTATATTTATATGCTCGTCAAGAGGTATTTATCATAAAAACGGTTGACATATCGTTTTGCCTGTGGTATAATGATTCTATACTAGAAAGGAAACAGTATGACAATGTTTAAAAGATTCTATGAAATTACAGTAACTGATCAATCAGGTAAGGTTGTCCATACAGGAGAAGAATATTCTGGTTATTCTACATCTGAAGAACTAATGTATCTTGATAGAAAATATCCTGATTGTACAGTTGAAGCTGAATACAAAGAATTTGAAATTAAATCAAATTAGGGGTTGACATTACTTTAAGAATAGTTTATATTGATTATATAAGGTAAAACAAAAGGAATCAGTAATGGCTTTTACATACTCAGACGATTGTATCTCAGATCTTCACAAAGAAGTTTACGGCTACCGTCCTCGTGGTGCTTTTTTCGATGATTGGGCCAATTGTACTCCTGTTGAAAAGCAAAAGACTTGGGACGAATATTGTCGTGCTCTTGAAATCCAAATGGCTGAAACTAAATCTCAAGAAGAGAAAGATGTTGCAAACTTTGAAGCTCGAGTTAAAGATGTAATTGGTCTTGGAGCCAATGATCGTAAGACAGCGCTTAGCTGGATTACTGGTTCTGAAACCTTTTACCATTCTCAAGACGTTGAACATTTTGTATGGGAACAGGGAATTCTGTTTACTCAATACGGTAAGCAGTTAGTTAAAGATCTCTTGAAGATCGTTGAATATAAGGAATGGGCATGACACCTATAGAAGTATTTGAATACAAAAAATCTTGGCAACGAGAAGGAAGTGGATACTACATGGTACCTATTCATTCTGATTATCGTTGGCAAGCTAAACAAGTTATAAAGG
>Ga0209251_1000971_pt1 | contig 23913 bp, 24 predicted proteins | sample SaaInlV_100m_DNA_6_FD_184665 | JGI IMG/M metagenome (GOLD analysis project Ga0209251, IMG submission 184665) | Marine microbial communities from expanding oxygen minimum zones in the Saanich Inlet - Saanich Inlet SI073_LV_10m_DNA (SPAdes) (version 2) | ecosystem: Environmental > Aquatic > Marine... | reverse complement strand
CCCGAAGTCCGCCCCAAGTTTGAGATGGAGGTGTTGAGTGTTCACGAGAGTGTTCCCGGACATCACCTGCAAATTGCGCTGGCAGGTGAGTTGACCGACTTACCAGAGTTTCGACGGCGCAGCGGAGTCACCGCCTTTGTTGAGGGTTGGGGACTGTATTCAGAGCGACTCGGCTACGAGATGGGGCTGTATCAGGACCCCTACTCTCGCTATGGACAGTTGGTTTACGACATGTGGCGTGCAGTGCGTCTGGTTGTCGATACCGGCATCCACTACTTCGGCTGGAGTCGCGAGCGTGCCATCAATTTCTTCTTGGCCAATGCGGCAAAAACAGAAGCCGATATTGTCAATGAAATTGATCGCTATATAGGCTGGCCGGGGCAAGCGCTCGCCTACAAAATTGGGCAACTGAAGATGCTGGAACTCCGAGAGACCGCTGAACTTGCATTGGGCAATGCCTTTGACATACGAGCGTTTCACGATCATTTGCTGGGCGCCGGTGCAATTCCGCTGGACGCACTGGAAGCACGCATGGACACCTGGCTTAGAGGGCAGCTCGCGGCACAGGTGAAACCCTAAGCCTTGCGCTTTCAACAGCATGCTCAGGGGTAACCTCATTGCCGATGGTCGATAACCCATAGCCACCGCCACACACTGCGCACTAAATAATCGGGATGTCGTGGCGGGTGCATTTCAACCAGTACTTTGCGACTGTAGTACGCTTAATCGAGACCTATGGCGCCCACAACGTCGGCTACAGCATAGGTCACGGACTGCCCGGTTAATTTAACCCTATCGCCCGCTAACACACAGCTTAGCTCACCACCCCGCTCGGAAACTTGCGCAGCGCTTAGCGAGTCGCTGCCCAGTTTCTCTGCCCAGTAAGGGGTCAAAACGCAGTGTGCTGAACCCGTCACAGGATCTTCGTTAACACGCAAATTCGGCGCAAAAAAGCGGGATACAAAATCGTGACGCTCACCTCGAGCCGTTACGATAACGGCATGATCGACCGCCGCTGCTATTGCCGGAAAATCGGGCACAATCTCTCGCAGTGCCGTTTCACTTTCCACTTCATAAAGTGCTTTCCAGGGATGGATTTCGGGAATTGCTGCGGCGATCACAGGTGTCTTCAACGCGGCAAGCAGCGCAGGCTCCGGGCTGTGAGGTTGAGGTCTCAATGATGGGAAATCGAGCTCGATACCTTCGCCAATATATCGAGCACACAGCTTGCCACTAAATCGAGTGGAAAATATGACCTCATCACCCTGAAAGCCCAAGTGTGCCTTCAGCACATGCGCCGAAGCCAATGTCGCATGACCACAAAGCTGCACTTCGGCCCCCGGGGTGAACCAACGTAACTCGTAATGCCCCGCGCTTGTATGCACAAAAAAGGCAGTTTCCGAGAGATTATGCTGGGCAGCAATGGCAAGTAACGTTTCATCGGAAAACCAGTGCTCCAAGGGCATAACGGCCGCAGGATTGCCCCCGAAAGTGGTACGGGTAAAAGCATTAACGATGTAAAGCGGTAGGCTCATTAGAACCAGGCCGCCTCCATGGTGTAGGTTGTATCATCTAAGTCACTGAGTAAGTCTGCCCATACTTTGGTTTGTGGGAGCTCCCAGCGCGCAAAGTACAGCATGCTCTGGAGCTTGCCTCTATAGAAAGCGGTGTCATCCGAGTGACATTCAGCCGTCAATGCCTGCGCTGCAATCAGCCCTTGACGCAGCCACATCCAACCCACGACCACATGTCCAAAGAACTCAAGGTATTTCGCTGAGTTCGCCATCACTAGGTCAATATCGCGTTCCAGCATACTACCCAGCAGAACCTCAGTAGTGCTCTTGAGATGCCCCAAGGCAGCCTGCAGAGCAATAAGCATAGGCGCACAGTCAGCCACCCCCTCAGCCGCCTCTAGGGTCGATTCAATGGCGCTCAGGCAAGCCTGATACCCCGCCAGACCATTTTGCGGCACCTTCCTACCCAACAGATCGAGAGACTGAATTCCTGTCGTGCCTTCATGGATCGGATTTAGACGGTTATCGCGATACATTAATTCCACGGGATGCTCATTGGTGTAACCCGCGCCACCCAGCACCTGAATAGCAAAGTCGTTGGCTTTAGGCCCATATTCAGAAGGCCAGGTCTTTACTATTGGCGTCAGGAAGTCGAGCAGCTCGAAGGCTCCAGTCCGCCCAACTTCATCGGGATGGGTCTTCCAGTCATCGACCAATTGCGAAGCGAACAAACACAGGCTCCACGCACCCTCTGCGTATGCTTTTTGGGCGAGTAACATTCGTCGGACATCGGCGTGTTCAATCAGCATGACGGGATCTGCCAGAGGATCTTTCGAAGACGCCTTACGACCTTGCGGTCGCTCCTTGGCGTAGTCAAGGCTGTATTGGTACCCCGCCATTGCCAAAGTCGCACCACTGGTACCGACCATCACTCGAGCCTCGTTCATCATATGGAACATATAACGCAGGCCTTGGTGCGGCTCGCCCACCAGATAAGCAACGGCTCCCTCCCCCTCCCCAAAATTGAGTGCCGTTGAGGTTTGACCCCGGCCACCCATCTTGTGAAACAAACCGGCCAGCTGCACGTCGTTGCGCGCACCCACCGAACCGTCTTCATTGAGAAGAAACTTGGGGCAAATAAACATTGAAATGCCCTTTACCCCCGGCGGTGCACCTTCAATTCTCGCCAACACGGCGTGAACAATATTGCTGGAAAGCTCGTGGTCTCCGCCTGAGATCCAAATCTTATTACCAAATATCCGATAGGTGCCATCGTCTTGGGCAACCGCCTTGGTACGCATATCAGCAAGGCTAGAGCCCGCCTGAGGCTCTGACAGCGCCATGGTGCCCGCAAACTCTCCTGTGCGTAGTCTGGGTACCCAAGTCTCAATTTGTTCTTGAGAGGCATGTGTTTCCAGCAGATTGGCATTTGCTGCCGTAAGGGCATGAAAACCGTTGGTCGTGCTTGCCGCTGCAGTAATGTAGCCCATGGCGCATGAGGTGACGACTAGCGGTAACTGCATGCCACCCATCTCATAACTTTGATCAGGACAGATGAGGCCTGCCTCAGCCACCGCGTCGTAAGCAATCTTAATCTCAGGGATCATGACCACCTTTTCACCATCCCAATCGGGCTGATTGAGATCAACGGTCTTACGGATGGGAACGAAATAGTCCTCGGCAATTTTTTCAGCAATATCGAGCGCTGCGTTGAAAGATTCACGATTGTGATCTTCGTAACGCTGCCGCGTCGCAAGGGCCTCCACATCGAACATTTCGTACAGATAAAATTCTAGGTCACGTCGAGACAACAATGGTGCGGGCATGAGAGATTCCTAATAGCTACGCTGCAAGTTTTAGTGTGTTGTTTTGGGGAGAGGCAAATAACCTGCAGCCATCATATGAAGGCTGCCTAACCATAAGCGGTCTCCACAAGGAGTGGCGCTCGTGATGTAATTATAGCCCAGTGCCGGATCTTGAAGATTGGCAACCACAGAGCCCTCTAGGTTCACGCCCAAGACAAAGCTGACCGGAGTCGCTGCTGCCTCCTGTAGCGCCTTCGGCAACACTGACACCAACCGCCGGACTAGCGGCCAATGGGCTACCGCATCGACGCCAGCGCGCAGGGAAGGCATAGCAATCCAAAAGGTCTGGTCACCATCAAAATTAATGTTATCGGGCGTTCCTGGAAGGTGCTCTATAAACACATCAGCCGTTCCGGCTTGAGGCCCTTTCAACCAAAACCGTTGAACCCGTCCCAATCCCGTTTCATTAATTAACACATAGGCATCATCAGGGCCTAAAGCGACACCGTTCGCAAAAAAAAGGCCGTCGAGCAAAAGTTCAATTGACTGGGTCTGGGGCGAGTACGCAAATAATCTTCCAGTCATCGATCCTTCATAAAAATCGAGCAGGTTATTGTGAAACTCGAATCCCATTGAGGCGTCAGAAAAATAAATTGTGCCGTCGGCGGCAATGTCGACATCATCAACAAACTGAAGCCGCCTACCCTCGTACTGATCAACCAAGGTTTCAACCTGTCCATCGCGGCCAATCGACAGTAACCCCTGATAGGCATCAGCAACGATTAGCGCGCCCTGCTGGTCGAAGATCATACCCAGCGGTCTACCTTCAGTTTGCGCAAAAAGCGCGGTTTCACCTTGGTCGTTGAAGCGAACAATTCGACCGTCATCCAGCCCGCTGTACAACCAACCGTCGTTTGAGCAGGCTACATCTTCAGGTCCGAGATCTGGCATGGTCACGGTTTCAACGTTTGCCAAGTTCTGATTTTTCGCGAAAACGCCAGTAAGCCCCGGGTTGGGCGGCGCCTGCCAGACAACTGGCACGATAGGGGCAGCAATAAATGACCAGGCTAACCATCCAACCACGACAAATCCCAGCCCTCCCAAGAGCCGCTTTAGTGATGTATTCAAACTCGTATTCTCCTGCGCGATTAAATAGCGGCTGGCTAAACTGCATGGTGCAACGTTTTACAAAGCATGCCGCTTAAGAGTGCCTTACATCCCGTTGGGATAACCGTCCAAATCGACTGCGCCACCGAGCCTAACCGTGCCAAGAGCTTCACCGTAGGCCAAAAGTAATTTCAAGCTGTAATCTGCCCGGTCAACAAAGTAGGAATGGGCCTCGGGGTCGTTCTCCGCGGGATCGGCATTAAAAATCTTGCCAACGTTGCGAACAACTAACTGTTCGGGGATGTAGCACAGGCGATTATTTTTATAACTGCTGGTGCGAAGTTCCGATACAACATAGGCGCCACCATCACCGCCAGAAACCGCAGCTATTAGGGCCGGTTTATGCGCTAGTCCCGACTGAACGTTGCAGAGCAAGAAAAAGTTCTTCAGCGCAGACGTGGCCATACCGTGCCACTCAGGGCAAACCATCACAAAACCATCAGAACTCTGTAGCTGTTCAACCAAACCTGGCAGAAAAGCCCACTGGCCCTCACCACTGCCTAGATTTTCATCCCACAAGGGCAGAGGGTCGTGGGCGAGGTCATGCAACCACGTCTCAGCATTCAATGACTGCAGCTGTTGTTGCAAATAAAGTGCAACTTTTCGACTTTGGGAGTCACGACGATGACTACCCACGACAATGCCAATTTTCAACCTAAATACTCCTGCTCTACACCACACATGATCAAGCTAGCTCTTGTAGCGAATCAGCCAACGCACCGACCAACGATTCCATTTCGGGGCGTTCCATAACAAACATGGGAGCCAACTGAATCGTATCGCCTCCGTAACGCACGAGAAATCCTTTTTCCCACATTTTCATGGCGACCTCGAAGGGCCTGCGTAAAGGTTCGCCCGGATAGGGCTCCAGCGTTATAGCACCGGCAAAACCGTAATTGCGAACATCGGAAACGTGGGGCTTATCGGAAAGCGCATCGTGCAGCAGCGCCTCAAAAAATGGCGCCTCGTCAGCAACCCGCTGCGGCAACGCCTCACCAGTTAAAACATCCAATGCAGCCAGTCCCGCCGCACACGCTACCGGGTGTGCGGAATAGGTGTAACCGTGCGCGAATTCCAACGCATAATCTGGTCCACCGTGAGCCATAAAAGTGTCGTAAATTCCCGCTCGCGCGATAACAGCACCCATGGGAATAGCCCCGTTTGTAATCTGTTTCGCAACGTTGAGAATATCAGGCACTACGCCAAAGGCGTCTGCTCCCGTCATCGCACCGCAGCGACCGAAACCGGTGATCACCTCATCAAAAATCAATAAAATATCATTTGCATCACAAATATCGCGCAGCTTCTGTAAATAACCAACAGGGGGCGGGATAACCCCCGCAGAACCTGCCATCGGCTCGACAATGACCGCGGCTATCGTGGACGCATCATGCAGGGCAATCATTTCGTTGAGCTCGTCCGCAAGCTCTGCACCGTCTTGTGGCATCCCACGGCAAAAGCGATTTTGCGGCAGCATGGTGTGCCGCAAGTGATCTGCCTCCACGCCCTGACCGAAAAATTTTCGATTAGCCGCGATACCGCCGACGGAAATCCCGCCAAAATTAACACCGTGATACCCCTTCATACGCCCGACAAACCGCGTCTTGGTCGGCTGGCCCATTAGGCGCCAATAAGCACGAGCCATTTTCAGCGAGGTGTCAGCCGATTCAGAGCCCGAATTGGTGAAAAACACGTAGTCGAGATCTTCAGGCATTAATCCCTTAATACGATCGGCAAGCTCAAAGGCAGGGGGATGACCAAATTGAAACGGGGGCGCAAAATCGAGAGTATTGATCTGTTGAGATACTGCCGCGCTTATTTCCTTGCGGCCATGTCCCAAACCTGACGTCCATAGCCCGGAGTGCCCGTCTAGAACCTTACGCCCCTTGTCGTCGGTATACCAAACCCCCTCAGCGGACGTAATAATACGAGGATCTTCTTTGAACTGGCGGTTACCGGTGTACGGCATCCAATGAGCTTCAAGGGTTTTCCTGTCCATGGTGACTCAACCTTTCATTTAATAGTAGCTAGGAGCCTGGGGTGCTAGTGTAATCAATAAAAACAATAAACCGGCAATTATCAGAGCGATTACCAACGCCAACCCTGTGTTTTTGGGCTTCGAAAGACTAAAACGGCTTTTAGTTTTTCCCCACCACATGGCCCCTATTAACGGTTCTTTTCGGTACAACTGGTGGTAGGTCAGCGCCACCAGATGTAACACTATCAACACCTGCAAAACCAGCCAGTTGAGCTCATGCCACTCAGCGAAAACTCCAGACCACTCGCCCCCCCAAAACATCAATGGGCCTTCAAACATGACATCATCTGTGACAAACAATCCGCTCAAGCCCTGCAAAAAAATAACGAGCAGCAGGATCACCGTTGCCCAGCCACCTAGTGGGTTGTGTCCTTCTCCTTGGTAGGGCCTACCTCTGACATAGGCAACCACCGCCGACGGACTCGCAAGAAACGCTGCGAAACGGGCGCTCTGGCTACCAATGATCCCCCAACAAACTCGTGTGCCAACGGCCACTAGCAGGCTATAGCCCACCCAGCTATGCCAGTCGTAGAGCCCTTCCTCCCCGCTCCACCACATAAACGCTATCGCCAATGGCAAATACCAATGGATAACTCGTACGGCGCGATCCCACAACGGCCACTGCATTCCTGCGAGTGCCTCTTCCTAGGGTGATTGAAGCAAATCGGTTAACCCTGTCACTGACGCTTTAATACTGAGTTCAACAGAGGGTTCGGGTTCAATTTTGAACAAGGGAGAATGATGGGAAGCAACGGGCGGACCACCCGCTGCTGCCCGATCAAAATCGGCTTGATCAGTACCGCCTACCGCAAAATATACTGATGGAATATAAGGGTCTACCGTGAAAAATGGAAAATCCTCGGCACCCATCGCGAGCCGTTGCTCATTATAAAAAATGCCCTCCCCTAAAGTGTCAGTCCACACGCCTCTGACACGCTCCAGCATGGCAATATCGTTGAGTGTTGGTGGCACACCTTCATTTTCGTAGACGATTACCTCAGGCAACATATCACCCGACAAGCCCATCATGCGTCCCGTGTTTTCTGCGACGCGCCTGATCCCGTCAAGTAACAGTGCTCGGTCTGTCGCAGATTCGCTACGTACCGTAATTTGGAGTTTCGCGGCATCCGAAATGATGTTGTGTTTAGTTCCAGAGTGAAATGAGCCCACGGTGATTACACCTGGCCTTCGCGGTGGTAAATTTCGACTTACAACGCTCTGCAATGCCACAACAATTTGTGAGCCCAGTAGAACTGGATCAACTCCAGAATGAGGGCTGGCACCATGTGCGCCAACACCTTTAATCAAGATATCAACCGTGTCAGCGCCACTGTAAGGCGCAGGATCGGCGATTAGCATACCCGTAGGAACCGACGACGTGACGTGCAGCGCCATGGCATAGTCGGGCTGACCAAAGCGGCCCCAAATATTGTCTTCACGCATCAAACGCGCCCCACCAACGCGCTCTTCAGCCGGCTGACCAATCAGCATGAGTGTGCCTTGCCACGAATCTCTGCGCTCTGCCATGATTCTTGCGGTACCCACCAAACTAGTGACATGAACATCATGGCCACAGGCGTGCATGACAAAAACCTCGTTACCATCCCAGTCAACCTGCTTGGCCTTGGACGCATAAGCCAGGCCTGACTTCTCCTCAACCGGCAGGCCATCCATATCAGCTCTAAACATGACCAAAGGTCCCTCTCCGTTTTCAAGCAGCGCGACGATGCCGGTTCCACCAATGCCGGTATGCACGTCGTAGCCAAAGCTCTCCAATTCAGAAGCAAGACGCGCTGACGTTTTGTGTTCCATATGGGACAACTCTGGATTTTGATGCAGCCAGAGGAACAGCTCTTTCAACTCTTGATCGTAAAGTGAGTCAATTCGCGCATCTAGCTCATCTGCAGCACTGAAAGATGCTGGCAGTAATAAAACGAGGAACAAAGCACCGACAAGGTATCGAATTGACATTAGAATCTCCTGTGACAAACGGGGCAGGTATGCCTGCGAATGGTGTAGACTACGTTTTTTTTTAATCCAGCAACACACTGATCTGCGGGCGAGCCATTGTGACCGGTCAAGTTAGCCACAATCGTCAGGCCTCTGTCATCATGATGATCGAAACTTCGCTGGGTGCTGGCGCCAAGGAACATCAACGTTGAATAGCGACAAAATACGCGAGCGCTTTGGGCACTATGGAGTTGAGCTGCTCGAACAGGATACAAGGACGCGTCTGGCGAGCCTTTATTCCCTCTCTGGTGAGCAACGTATCACGAGAACCTTAGCTCTCACCCGTTTCGAGTTGCCGACTCACCCGGGAGTTGAAGCGCAGGATGCACAAATTCGTTCTGGAGAGAGTATTGGTGCAACACTGCGCAAAGCTGGATGGAGCATTGTTAAAAATGAGACGATCGACTGCCAAGTCACTGCAGGACAGCGCTTTGCATTGTTGGGGGGGGCTACTTTAAGCCCAGAGGACAACGTATTGCTCAGGGTTTATACCTTAAATATTACAAGGCAGGACCTCAGTATTGACTACGCGATAATTGCCGAGGCCTATCATGGAGAGCACATAGCCCCATCGACTGACCTACCCTCCGCAACCGAGGTAATGCCATCTCTGTCAGAGAGCCAGGCCTTGGCGCTCACTGATTTACTCGCAGCAATGCAACAACGCGATTAAGGTCAAAATTTAAGAGAACCCTAGCCCCGCCAAACCAATGCGAGAGACAGGTCAAAGCCAATCCCCCTAGCCACATCGATAGCCGCTGACTGGTCTGCTTCGCTGCGAGTAGCGACCCACAGGTTAGCGCAGCGAGTGCCCGTCCGGCAGTAAGCCAGAACACGATCACCGCTATCAAATAGTGCGGTCAACGCCGCCAGATCTTGCCCGGGGAAATTCGCGCCATCTATCGGATATCGCGTGAAGTTTACACCCGCGAGCTGAGCAGCCTCTGCCATATCATCCATCGTGGCCTGGCCTGGCACCTCATGGTCTGGTCTGTTGCAGATAACGTGCTGAAAACCCTGAGATGACAGCTCTGCCATATGTTCAGGCTGAATTTGTCCGGCGACAAAGACAGTCTCGCTGAGCTGAATAATCGGTGTTGTTGCCATCAGCTATTGTTTCCACGATAAATACGATCAAGGCCTTCCCGGAATTGTTCCCCCCAGGCATTCAGTATTCGCTTGGCATCTGCAGTATTCGTAACACTATTACTCCACTGCAAGCGCATAGCGTTTAAATTACGTCGTCGGTCAACGATACGAAATAGCGTTTCTCCGGTCGAAGCATCGGCGACTTCTAGAAACAGCGTCATCTCACCAGACTCCGTCGTGTATGAGCGACTGACCCCGGGACTGCTTACGTCGGGCGCCACAACATCAAGATTGATAATGTTGGGCTTTAGCAACAGAGTTCCCGCCGCAGCCTGCTCCTCGGGCACTACTGAATAAACGGGCTCCGTCGCAAGAACCGAAAGAAATTCGGTTTCGCAAAGTTCTCCGAGACTTACGCGGATAGCGTCCATATCTGAGTCGTTAATTCGTCGACTTGTAGAGCGTCGAGTAGAGTTTTGATCTCGCTGCCAATTTTTACGAAATGCCACCGTGCAATGATGAACCGCAAAGTTTTCATAATCCCTAATATCGACCCCCGGCTTGGCATAGACCAAGCCAAATTTTGTATCATCTTGCAGCACTAGCCCATCATGAGATATTTCGGGGGTTGTGGGTGACGCGCTGCACCCCACAATCAGTGCAAGCGCAACACCACCCAGTAACGACTGACCCAAACCGAACACTTTATCTTTTAATTTCATCGCTATTCCCCGCGTTGATATGTCTGCAATTTGGCTGCAAATGCTGGCCCGCCTCGGGAGATTCTCTACTCGAGGCTAAGCGGCCTGCCTTGTCGCCTAGACTAGCCCAAGCTCAACAGATAGTAACTCTTTGATTTCCGCTCTGGGATTTTCAGGCACTGTAATTGATGAGCCTATAATTTGCGCCGCAATCCCGAGATACGTCTCAGAGACATCCAGAAGCATACTTTGAGGTAACAGCGCGCTGCCAGCAAAAGTCGCGCGCTCGGCCATTCTGTGTTTATCCAGTAATAAATTTCTGTCAGGCACCCAATTCAGAAGCGCTTGTCGAAAGCCCTCCTTACTATTTTCTAAAACAGTGCCCTCAGCATAAGCTGCGGCATTCCAAATACGGGACGAATCTGGCGTCCCCACCTCGTCCATATAAATTAACTCGCGAGTGCCCTCAACGCCCGTCGCATAGCCAAACTCGAATTTGGTATCTACAAAGAGCTGACCTAATTTAGACAGACGATCGGCGATGACGGCGAAGCCCTCGCGGAGTAATTGTTCGTAATGATCAATGTCTTCTGGTTGTTCAAATCCCAGTTGCGACCAGTGACGCTCTATGTCTGCGCGGGTAATATTGACATCGTCGATCGCCGCGATGCCCTCCAACCCCTCTAACACTCCCTTGCTCGAGGGTGTTATTAACACCTCTCCTAATCGTTGATTTTCAGCGAGATGATTTGGCAAATCGTTCCCACAAAAGACGCGCTCACCTTTGGCGTAGGCGCGCCAAAGCGACCCAGTAATGTATTGACGAGCAATGGCCTCAATTTTTACCGGCTTAGCCCGCTGAACGACCCATACGAGGGGGTGTGGCGCCTCAAGGATGTGACTACGGGCAAGCCCAGCCTCCGCAAAAGCGTTAAACCATTCGAGTGACACTGCGTTGAGCGCCGCTCCCTTTCCTGGCACCCCATTCAAGCCACCTTCAGCCCGCCAAATGCAATCAAAAGCGGATAAACGATCGGAGACGATAAGAATAGCAAGTTCGGCATCGTGAGAAACGGGGTAATTTCTTTCCTCGATCAATCGACGACTATCTTCTGGTTTTAACCAGTAAACCGATCGCACTTTCCCTGAGTGCACCGCCTCGTCAGTAGGCACATTAAAATCGTCGTTACGCTCTAAAAATTGAGCACTCATGGTGTCTCAGCCTCAGTTAGAGCCCCAGTGGTGTCGCCGCTAGACATAGGCACGAAGCCCCACCGCGTCTCGAACTTGCTCTAACAGTGCTTTGCTTTTTGGACGCAACCGCTGCGCTCCTGCCTGCAACACCTCTTCAACTTGCATAGGCTTCGCCATTAACTCGTTATAACGTTCTCTGGCTTCGGCCAGCTCACCGTTAACCAGTTCGAACAATTGTTTCTTCGCATCTCCCCAACCAATACCGCCCTCAAAGTCGGCGTACATTCTTGCCCGCTCGTCATCACTTGCAAACGCTGACCAAATTTGAAACACCGTAGACTCTTCAGGAATTTTTGGCTCCCCCGGCTCCAGCAGGTTGGTCTTTATTTTATTGATGCTCTTTTGCAGCTGCTTAGGCGTGCCAAACAAAGGAATGGTATTGCCATAACTTTTGCTCATCTTACGTCCGTCAAGGCCCTGAAGCACGGCAACGTGCTCACCTACAACGGCCTTAGGTAACGTGAAAATATTCGAAAAATTATGATTAAACCGCTGCGCGATATCCCGTGCCATTTCCACGTGCTGAATTTGATCTCGACCCACCGGTACATCGTGAGCATTAAAAATGAGAATATCTGCAGCCATCAATACAGGGTAGGAAAACAGCCCCATTGTGACGCCAAAATCAGGATCCTCTTCGGCCTCGCGATTACTTTGAACCGCGGCTTTGTAAGCATGGGCACGATTCATTAAACCCTTCGCTGCGTTACAGGTGAGTATCCAAGAGAGCTCGGTCACCTCTGGGATATCAGATTGTCTATAAAAGTGTGCCTGCTCGGCATCTAAGCCCGACGCCAGCCAGGTAGCAGCGATCTCAAGGCTTGATTGTGCGACCACGGCAGGGTCATGGCACTTAATGAGGGCGTGGTAATCGGCGAGAAACAGGTAGGCATCTACTTCTGCTTCTCGCGAGGCAAGTACCGCGGGACGAATAGCCCCCACATAGTTGCCCAAATGTGGCGTTCCAGAGGTTGTAATACCGGTAAGCACGCGTCTGCGTGTCATGTTAATTCTCCAAGCAAGCGTCAGGCGACGCGATTGTAAAACGCAGTGAGCAATGACCCTAGGTAATCGACATCTGCGGTGCCCGCTAATTCGCGGATTGAATGCATCGCAAGTGTTGGCACACCCAAATCAATGGTCGTAATCCCTGTCTCGGCCGCAGTAATCGGTCCAATTGTACTGCCACATCCCATATCTGAACGAACAACAAAGTGCTGCAGTGGCACTTGCGCTCGCTCCGCTAGCAAGCGCAGCAGCGCAGAACCTTCACCCGATGTCGCATAACGCTGGTTACGATTAATTTTTACGACAGGCCCATGATTCAGAAGCGGCCCATGCGCCTCATCGTGGCGATCGCTAAAGTTTGGATGTACCGCATGAGCATTATCTACCGATAACATTTTCGATCGCTCTCGCAAGCGACGGCTCGCAGCTGCCGTACCGGTAATCGAGTTCAATACATCGACCAGCATGGGACCCTGGGCTCCAACCGCCGATGTACTGCCTACTTCCTCATGATCATTACAAACAAGCAGCGACCACTGCGCAGGGTCTGCAGCGAGCAACGCCAGTAGACCAGCATGACAACTCAACAAATTATCCAACCGCGCTGAAGCCAGAAACGCCTCATCAATTCCCACAAGACCTGCAGGCTGGCAGTCATACAGCGACAATTCAAAATCAAGAATGCGCACCGAGCCTTCTTCCGGATACTGGGCGCTTACTTGATCAGCGAGCAACACCGCCCAATCAATGCTAGAACCATCCGCTGTGGGTAGCCCCGCGATAAGCGGCAAGATATCGGTTTGGGGATTAATACTTCGGTTTTTATTAGCCTCGCGATCAAGATGAATTGCCAAGCTGGGTATTATTGCAATCGGCCGCTGAAAATCTATCAAGCGGGACTCTAATTCACCCTCAGAGTTTTCAAAAGAAACGCGCCCTGCAAGCGATAAATCCCGATCAAACCATGGGTTGAGTAGCGCTCCGCCATAAACATCAACCGCCAACTGGTGAGTGCCCGAGCGTTTTTTTAACGGGTTAGGTTTTACCGAAAGGTTGGGACTATCCGTATGGGCCCCAATCATGCGAAGCCCTTCTTCACAAGCACCCACTCCCGCTCTAAACGCGATAATTGAGCTATCGTTCGCTGTAACAAAGTAACCCTGCCCCGCTTCGAAAGTCAGGTCATCTAACTGTTTTACCGCTTTGAAACCTGCGTCCACAAGCCGCCTGCTCAGAGCAGCGACCGCATGAAAAGGTGACGTTGCTTCTCCTAAAAAAGCCCGCAAATCATCAAGACGCTCAGACATAAACCACTCCAAAAATCATGAAAGGATGATGACCACCACTAGCCCACAGCCCAAAATCAGGCGATACCATACAAACGGCATGAGGCCAATACGATCAAGAATACCGAGAAATAGTGCAATGGTAGCGTAGGCACTGAGGCCCGCCACCAGCATAGCGATCAAAAGTTGGCTGATAGGTGCCGTTGTAGTTTCACCGGTAGACCACGTAAACGCCATAAAGCCCATTGCCATCAAAATAACAGGGATAGACAATAAAAAAGAGAATCGAGCTGACGTGGCTAAGTTGTAACCCAACATCAAAGCGGCGGTTATCGTGACCCCTGATCTGGAAACACCAGGGACCAGCGCCATGCTCTGTGCTAAACCAATGAAAAAGGCATCGCGCAGGGAGATCGCGCGGTGGTTCGAGTGAGACTCCGCAGAAGTCATTCGTGCGGCCAAGCCCATCAAAATGCCAAAGAACAACGTGGTGAAGGCTATGACCGGCAGGTTCCGCAGGCTCCCTGAAATGATTTCATTGAACAGCAGCCCCAGCAATACCGTGGGAATTGTTGCCGCCGCCAAAAGCCAGAGCTCGTTGTCACCACTGCTCCTAAATGCCGCACCTGATGCCAGAGTACCAAATAGCGATATGAGGTCTGCTCTGAAGTAAATCATGACAGCGAGTAACGTGCCGCCATGAACAAACACATCAAACAGCAGACCCTGATCACTCCAGGACAACAACTGCGCAGGCAAGACCAAGTGGGCTGAACTAGAAATAGGCAGAAATTCGCTCAAACCTTGAATGAGGGCCAATAAGATAGTCTGCGTCCAATCAAGCACGACGAGGTTGCTCCGCTAGTTTCTTCCAACCAATATTGGTCTGCACATATAGGGGCTGAAGGTGTTCAGCCGGAAGGCTAGGACACCGGCCGGGGTTCTCAAGCACGTATTGAAGCGCTGCCAAAGCTCTGGGACGCACCATAGGCGAGAGATCTGTCTCCCCGGGCAAACTCGCATTGAGCTCTTGCAGGACCGAGGCTGCCGCAGAACCAACAATGCGCACTGGTCGGCTACCGCACTCGGAAACTTTTGCGACAAGATGTTCAGACATACCCATGCAAGGCTCAGTCACCGGCTCAAAAGCACCCCCGCGGCAATCGAACAAGCGCCAGTAAAACTGGCCCGTCTGCGCCGCAATAGTGCTCAGTAAATAAACATCCAGCGGTTCTTCCTCGTCACGCGCGGCCAATGCTTGGGACATTAAAGAGCAAAAAGGAATAACCGGCACGTTTAATGACCACGCCAAACCCTGCGCAACCCCCGTGGCAACACGTAATCCGGTAAAGGACCCCGGCCCAACACCACAGATTATTCCTTCTATTGCAGTCAGAGCCTGTCCCGCCATAACCTCATCTAACATGGCCAAAATATGGCGGTTATGGGCTCGAGGAAGAAGCTTATGACAATCCACAGTATGCTTCCCCATTACGCAGGCAAGGGAACAGGCATCTGTTGAAGTATCTAAGGAAAGTAGCGCCGGCATGGAAAACCGCAGAACATCCGTGGGACAATTCGACATGATCCCACAGTCCCTACCCAAATTGCATCGTTCAGAGTTCACACTTGGCGTTCTTGCCGGCGGCTCTGGTTTACGAGCGGGTCAACGAGACAAGGGGCTAATGGTCGCAAATGGAAGAACACTGCTGCAGAGGAGTTTGGAAGCCTACGGAACTGGCTTCAACGAAGTTATCGCCTGCTGCCGAGACAATGCGTGGTTCTATTCTCAATTTTCAAATCGCGTGCTCTGCGACGTAAAATCAGGACAAGGTCCACTACAAGGGCTTAGTGCCCTGCTGAGCGCTACTGAGACCACCTATCTTGCTGTACTTCCCTGCGATCAGTACAGCCTCTCTCCAAATTGGTTCGAGCAGCTCAGCTCAGCCCTCAGCCCAACTGTAAAGGGAGTATTTGCCGTCGACGAAGGCAGGCACACACCCTGCTGCGTTCTCCATCGAGATGCACAGTTGCAAATTAATACCTTACTCCAGCAAGGCAAGCGTTCGTTGATGGCACTGCTTGACTGTGATGGGCTTGAACTCATGACGGTACCGGGCGCGGGCATGGACATCGACCATACGCAAACGCTTCAGAGCAATTTCCAAAGCCCTGAACCGTGAGAGCCGCTTAACGCATAAAAAAAGCCGACTTACGCCGGCTTTTTTTAATTCACAAAGAATCTACTTCTTCTTTGCTTTCTTCGCTGGCGCTTTTTTAGCGGGCGCTTTCTTGGCTACTGCCTTTTTCTTGGCAGGGGCCTTTTTCGCAGGCGCCTTTTTAGCGACTGCTTTTTTCTTTGCAGGCGCCTTCTTGGCTACTGCTTTTTTCTTTGCAGGTGCTTTCTTAGCTACTGCCTTTTTCTTTGCAGGCGCCTTCTTGGCTACTGCTTTTTTCTTTGCAGGTGCCTTCTTAGCTACTGCCTTTTTCTTTGCAGGCGCCTTCTTAGCTACCGCTTTTTTCTTTGCAGGCGCCTTCTTGGCTACTGCCTTTTTCTTTGCAGGCGCCTTCTTGGCTACTGCTTTTTTCTTTGCAGGCGCTTTCTTGGCTACCGCTTTTTTCTTTGCAGGTGCCTTCTTAGCCGCAGCCTTTTTAGCAGGCGCTTTTTTCGCAACGGCTTTTTTAGCCGGCGCTTTTTTCGCTACTGCTTTCTTTTTTGCTGGTGCCTTTTTAGGTGCCGCTTTCTTTTTAGCTGGTGCTTTCTTTGCTGCTGCCATGCCAATCTCCAACTGTGTAGTAGTACGTACGTTTGCAAACTAACAATGTTTATTTTTAATGACAAGTAATTGCTGTAAGAAAAAGCTCAGTTCTGCAATAGTTTTTTTATCTCTGCGGAAATATTTTCGACGTTACCGACACCATGAATCTTATGATACGCGGGTCCGTCAAGCTTCTGATAAAAATCAACCAGCGGTCTCGTCTGCTGCTGATAAACATCAAGACGCTTTCGAACCGTTGCCTCTTTGTCGTCATCGCGCTGTATCAGCATTTCACCTGTTGCATCATCAACGCCATCAACCTCGGGCGGATTGTGCACAAGATGATAAATGCGACCACTTGCAGGATGAACGCGTCGCCCACTTAGGCGCCCTACGATCTCCTCATTGTCGACTGCAATTTCTATGACATGATCGACACTAATGTCGGCATCTACCATTGCCTGTGCTTGAGGAATCGTTCTGGGGAAGCCATCGAACAGGCAGCCTGTTACGCAATCAGGTTGCTGCAGTCGGTCTTTAACCAGACCTATGATTAGCTCGTCAGAAACTAACCCGCCAGCATCCATAATACTTTTCGCCTGTAACCCTAACTCGGTACCTGCCGCAACAGCAGCACGCAACATATCACCCGTAGAGATTTGAGGAATATCAAATTGCTCACACAGGAACTTCGCTTGAGTGCCCTTTCCAGCGCCAGGTGCGCCTAGGAGAATAATTCGCATGGGGACTTCCCTTTTTTTATAAACACGTAGATTTCGGTTCGGCGACCGCCCCACGACCGCCAGCCCTGCCCTTAATGGGAGGGCCAAAAGTACACAGCCTGAGCATCGGTTACAAGCGCTATTGCCTGCTTTTAGCTGACTGCCAGCGCGCTTCCATTTGAACACTTGACTCATTGCTCAATGAGCTGCCATCTTTTACTGCGGCTGCTTCCATATCATTAAAGCGGCTCTCGAATTTTTCATTGGCGTGTCGCAGCAGGTTTTCCGCATCGAATCCGAGATGGCGAGCGGCATTAACAGCGGTAAAAATGAGATCTCCTAGCTCTTCCGCCATAGCCTCATCGGAGTTATCGCCCACAGCCTGTTGAAATTCGGACATCTCCTCTTCGAGCTTCGCCAGCACCCCTTCCAAACTCTGCCAGTCAAAGCCTACCGTAGCGGCTTTTTTTTGAAGCTTTTGCGCTCTACTCAGTGCCGGTAACGCTTTAGGAACATCGCTAAGACTACCCGAAGCTTTGCCTTCGCGTCGTTCTTCGCGTTTGATCGCTTCCCAGTTTGCCTTGACCTCCTCAGTCGTCACCGGCTCCAATACCCGACCCTCAATAACACCATCTGCAAAAACATGTGGATGGCGCCTCAACAATTTACATGCAATGCCATGGACTACAGCATGGAAGTCGAAGGCATCGAGCTCTCTCCCCAACTCACTGTAAAACACCACTTGAAACAGTACGTCACCCAACTCCTCTGCGACATGAGGTAGATCGCCCTGTTCAATGGCATCTACCAGTTCGTAGCATTCTTCAAGGGTATGCGGAATAACGCTCGTAAATGTTTGCTTTGTATCCCACGGACAACCATCTGCTGGATCTCTAAGGCGCTCCATGATCCGCAACAAATCGGAAATCCCAAATTGGCCAGGCTTTTTAGAAATAGATAATCCACTCATTACTCTACAACCCTCTTCGCAGAAATCACGTTGTCGAGCTGGTGCAACTTTGCCAATAACTCCATGAGTGCATCGATCGTTGATACCTCAGCGCGAAGGCGCATATGGGCAGTATTGTTGTCTGGATGGCTCTGCGTATTAATCGAAGTCACATTCGCCGATGCCTGGGCTAGAACTAATGTTACGTCGGCCAACAGTCCCTGCCGATCATAAGCTGTAAGTTCAATGTCGACAGGAAATAGCTCGACAGCGGCGGCGCCCCAGTTGACTGCAATAATGCGCTCGGGATACTCGTCGTGTAATGCCAAAAGCCGGGCACAATCTGCCCTGTGTACCGTTACGCCACCAGATCGCGTGATGTAGCCCTCAATACCATCCCCCGGCACAGGCAGGCAGCAGCCTGCAAACTGGGTCAATAAATTACCAACACCGTCCACCCTCGCCGCACCTTCTGATGCAGCTTGCTGCGGATGAATAGCCCATTCAGGGTGCAGAGCGCCATCTGAGTGAGTAACGCTTTTTGCGACCCGAAGGACCTGTTTAGACGTGAGATCTCCAGACCCCACTGCAGCAAACATATCGTCCACGGCATCCAGGCCTAGCGCACCAGACATCGCCTTGTAGTCTAGCGAGGTGAGCGCCAGTCGAGCACACTCTCGCTCTACCAACTCACGTCCTGCGGCTACATTATCGTCACGATTCTGAGACTTAAACCATTGCTGAACGCGATTACGCGCACGCGCTGTCCGTAAAAAACCGGAGGACGACGACAACCAATCTCTGCGAGGCTGCACTGTGCTTGCTGTCAAAATCTCAACGCGCTCGCCGGTTCCAAGCACGTAAGTCAAAGGCACCAAGGTGCCGTTTACCCGAGCGCCTCTGCAACGATGTCCAACTTCGGTGTGAACATGATAGGCAAAGTCCAATGGAGTTGCCCCATGAACCAAGCTCACGACATCGCCTTTGGGAGTAAACACATAAACACGATCTTGTGCAGAGTCGAAGGTGAACTGCTCAGCAACCACCTCATCGTCACCCACCGTCTCGTGCCATTCTAAAACTTGTCTGAGCCAGCTGAGCTTTTCTTCGTAAGTATCCGGGCCTGCACCATGAGCCTCGCTAGCCTTGTATCGCCAGTGAGCGCAAACACCTAACTCGGCTTCCTCGTGCATCTCCTCGGTGCGGATTTGCACCTCTAGTATTTTTCCCTCTGGCCCAATAACAGCTGTATGCAATGACCGATAGCCATTTTCTTTAGGGCTGGCGATATAGTCATCAAACTCATTGGGTATATTTCGCCACATCCCATGCACGACACCTAGGGTCTGATAGCAAGCTGCTACATCATCGACCAAAATCCGCAGAGCTCGAATATCATGCACTTGGGAAAAGCCAATGCCCTTACGCTGCATTTTTCGCCAAATGCTATAGATATGTTTTGCTCGGCCTGTAATTTCAAACGCCAATTCAGATTGGGTCAATGTTTGCGTCAACTGTGCATTAACACGCGCAATAAAACTGTCTCGATCCTGCCGCCGCCCATCGAGTAGGCTGGCAATTCTGTGGTAGGCATCTTTATTGGTATACCGAAAAGACAGGTCCTCCAACTCCCATTTCAAATGCCCCACGCCCAGCCGATCCGCTAACGGCGCATAGACATTAAAAACTTCCCAAGCAATACGCTGCTGTCGATGCTCTTCAGCTCCCTTTAACCCACGCATTGCGACCGTGCGCTCCGCCAGCTTGATCAGGGCAACGCGCACATCGTCAACGATAGCGACCAGCATTCGTCTTATATTGATATTGGGTGCTGCAGACTGCCCTAAGACAGGAACATCACTTAAGTCAGTCAAGTCACTAACTGCCGCCATGCGCAACACACCATCGAGAAGGCTCGCGACTTTGTCGCCAAAACGGTGTCTCAGCGTATCAATAGAAATGACCTGTTGCCGCACTGAGCGATACAGGAAGCCCGCTATTAAAGCATCAGGGCCAAGCCTTAGTTCAGCAAGAATTTGCACTGTTTCAAGACCTACCGACAAAACGTCGGCGTCACCGGCCCAATCCATAGTTCCCTGAGATTGCTCAGAGCCCTGTTCACGCAGCAACACGAAGGCATCGATGAGTCGGTTTTGGTCAAGTGTGTCGAGGGGTGTAGCAAGACCCGCAAGCCAATTTGCAAAACTCGCCTGATCTAGACTTTCCGTTTCAAGTAAAGCTCTGACTTGCACCATAGCATCACCCCTTCAAATTCCGTAAACACCCGTCGAAAGATAGCGATCGCCTCGATCACAAACGATCGCGACAATGGTTGCGCCCTCAACTTCCTGGCTGACTTGCAGTGCAGCACTGATTGAGCCCCCGGAAGATACTCCAGCAAAAATCCCCTCCTCACTGGCGAGCCGGCGCATCATAACTTCGGATTCCGCCTGAGAGATGTCAATGGTACGGTCGACCTTCGCTGCCTGAAAAATTGTTGGCCGATACGCCTCTGACCAACGCCTTATTCCTGGGATCTGAGAGCCATCTTGAGGTTGTAAGCCAATGATCTCAATGTCGGGATTTTGCTCCTTTAAAAAGGCTGAGACTCCCATGATAGTTCCCGTGGTGCCCATCGAGCTAATAAAGTGCGTTACTTGTCCACCGGTCTGACGCCAAATTTCTGGTCCGGTACCACGGTAATGCGCCAACGGGTTATCAAAGTTTCCAAACTGATTAAGAACCGTGCCCTCTCCTCGAGCCTGCATCGCCTCCGCCAGGTCTCTTGCACCCTCCATACCCTCCTCTCGAGTCACCTGAATAAGCTCGGCGCCATAGGCAGCCATCGCCAATTTTCGCTCCGAACTCATATGAGCCGGCATAATCAAGCGCATATGGTAGCCCCGAATCGCAGCAGCCATAGCCAGGGCAATTCCCGTGTTACCACTGGTCGCCTCAATCAACGTATCCCCAGGTCGAATATCGCCCCGCGCTTCAGCCTCAACAATCATACTCAACGCGGGCCTATCCTTCACAGAACCTGCGGGGTTATTGCCCTCGAGTTTACAGAGCACATGGTTACTGGAGTTCTGCGTCAGCCTCTGCAAACGTACTAACGGGGTTTCCCCCACAACACTCTCAATCGTGGGGTACGAATTTTCAGCGGGATTCATGTACCTTCCTTTACTGTTACCGTCTGTGACGCAGAGACAGTTTACTGGTCAGCGGGTGCATGCTGCACCGGGTTCTTAGAAGGCTCTTCTCGCCACCTGAAGGCCTGTAGCAACTTACGACTGTTGAGGGGACGATCGCCCAGTTGCAGCTGCAATGCGAGTCGAGTCAAATCTTTCAGGCTTTGCCGGTTAGACCCATCGAGACCGTCTCCGTTAAATAACCAGTCTGCCATATTCAACAGTTGATCTCCCTGCAAGCGACCCTCTTTTTTCCAAGCATCGTCAAACCCAAAAGCCCTAGGTAAAAAGCCCGCCGTGGGGTCATACAGATAAGCATTGGCAGCCTCAATGGGGTCATTGTTTGCATCTATATCGAACCGAAGCCCGTATCCAAGCTCCTCAAGTAGCATGAGCTCAAATTTTCGTAAATCCAGTTCAGCCTCTGTAGCGACGAGCGCATCGATGGTACCGCCGTAGAGGGCAAATAACGTTGGGCAGCTCACAAATTTCGGCAGCAAACGCACCAGCAGCTCGTTGAGGTAGAAGCCACTAAAAACGCGCTCACCGGCCAACTCAACACCGGCGCCGGCCAATTCGAGCCGGCTGAGGGTTTTTAATTCACCGCGTCCGCTCGTGGCAACCAATAAAGGCGTAAAAGGCTGCAGGACACCTGCAAAACTTCCCCCTCTCGCTTTTCGCCTCCCCCCTTTTACTACCGCCGATATGCGCCCCGAATTGAGTCCCAATATATCAACCAAAAATCCACTATCGCCATAGTTACGCCGGTGTAATAACCAGGCAGGCTCCAACTCGTTGGCCATCGCTCAGATGCCGTCCTCAAAGCCCAGGCTCCGCAGCGCACGCTCGTCATCAGACCAACCGGATTTAACCTTTACCCAAAGCTTAAGCATGACCTTGCCAGAAAAAGCCATTTCCATATCTTTTCTGGCCTCGGTGCCAATTGACCTCAATCGACTTCCTCCCTCGCCGATAACAATCTTTTTCTGCCCCTGTCGTTCAACATAAATCAGCGCATCAATTCGCAGCAACTTACCATCGAGCTTAAAACTCTCAATTTCTACAGCAGTGGTGTAAGGCATTTCATCCCCTAGCTGTCGAACTATTTTCTCCCGGATTAACTCAGCTGCAAGAAAACGTTCAGAGCGATCAGTGACCTGATCCTCAGGGAAAAAATGTACGCCTGAGGGCATTTTATTGCGAATGTAGGTCATCAAAGCTGGCAAGTTCGCCTGTCGAAGTGCTGAAATAGGGAATATAGCGTCGAACCCGTACTTGGCCCGAATAGATTCCGTCCAAGGTAATAGGACCGCTTGATCTTCAAGACGATCAATTTTATTGATTACGAGGGCCACTGGAGTTTCGGTGTGCTGTAGCGCTTCAAGCACCAAATCGTCCTCAGAGGTCCATCGATTTCGGTCAACGACAAAAAGAACCAGGTCAACATCGGCTAAGGCACTGCTGGCAGCCCGATTCATGTAACGATTAATGGCCTTGCCCTGCTCCAAGTGCATGCCCGGAGTGTCAACAAATACGACCTGGTCTCCGCTGTCGGTATAAATACCCATGACCTGGTGACGAGTCGTTTGAGGCTTCCTCGAGGTAATGCTTATTTTTTGGCCCAACGCATAATTGAGAAGCGTAGATTTCCCCACGTTGGGTCGGCCGATAATAGCCGCATACCCGCAGCGCTGTTCCCCATCAGTCATTGCCTAGCTCTCCTATCGCAACGGAGGCAGCCTGCTGCTCTGCATTTCTACGACTAGAACCCCGCCCCGAAAAAGCATTTTTTTGCCCTTTAATTAAACAGACCACTTCAAATTCCTGTGCATGATCCGGTCCCTCGACGCTCACCAAATCATAGCTGGGCAGCGGTAAATTCCTTGCCTGTAACCATTCTTGAAGCAACGTTTTGCTGTCCTTGTCTCCATCCACCTGAAGCTCTCCCAGCGCGTCTGCAAACCAATGCAATATCACGGGAGCGGCATTGTCGTAACCAGCATCAAGCAACATTGCGCCGGCAATAGCTTCTACCGTGTCAGCTAGAATACTGGCCCGGTGTCTGCCGCCGCTTTTACGTTCGCCGACCCCGAGAGTCAGGCACTCACCCAAAGCATACTTTTCGCCCAGGGCCGCCAAAAACGTGCCGCGCACAAGCTTTGACCGGAGTCGGGTCAACTGACCTTCACTCGCCTTCGGAAACTGTGAATACAAACGTTGTGCGATGACATGGTTGACGAAGGAATCGCCGAGAAACTCTAGCCGCTCATTGTTGGTGCGACCTGCACTCCGATGAGTGAGTGCCAGCTTGAGGATTTGGAGATCCTGGAAACTGTAGCCCAGGCGATTTTGCAGACTCAGCAGCTGCGGTGACTGGCTGGACAGACTCAATTCCCATCCACTTTAAAAATCAAATCTTC
>Ga0209251_1000970_pt1 | contig 23921 bp, 22 predicted proteins | sample SaaInlV_100m_DNA_6_FD_184665 | JGI IMG/M metagenome (GOLD analysis project Ga0209251, IMG submission 184665) | Marine microbial communities from expanding oxygen minimum zones in the Saanich Inlet - Saanich Inlet SI073_LV_10m_DNA (SPAdes) (version 2) | ecosystem: Environmental > Aquatic > Marine... | reverse complement strand
AAAGGAGATTTGTTCAATACGCTCATTCGCTCGATTGTTGGTCAACAAATCAGTGTCATTGCAGCAGAGAGCATATGGAATCGCTTTCTCAACCTCGTTGGCGATGTTCATCCTCATAATGTTCTAGGATTCACCCAAGAAGAGATTGCAGCATGTGGTATTACACGTCCAAAAAGTGGATACATTCTCGGGTTAGCACGGACCTCCAAGGAATTACTTGATTTTCCATTTGAATCATCTTCAGTTGAAGAAATTCGTAAGCATCTCATACAATTCAAAGGCATTGGGCCATGGACTGCTGAGATGGTTATGATCTTCTCACTATGCTTGCCGGATATCTATAGTCCAAAGGACATAGGACTTGTCAATGCCATTAAATCATTGGATTCATCAATTACAACAATGGATGAAGCAGAAGAAATGGCAAAGCAATGGAGTCCTTACAGAACAATGGCATGTTGGTATTTATGGCGTATTCTCGACCCAATACCAGTTGAATACTGAAGGCGAATGTGCTAATTATCTCTAATGCATAGGACTACTATGGAAGGGGGAGAAAAACAACAATCCCCAATTTTGGATTTCTTAAAGAAGACTAAAACTCAAATTGCTGATCTTTCGATAAAGGCTGCAAATGCAACAAAATCTTCCATAAACACAACGACTGAGGCCATTCAAGGTAAGGTAATTGAATCTAAAGAGCGTTCGAAAAAGAAGAAAGAAGCGAAAATTGAATCTCTAAAAACCAAGATCAAAGATGACGGTTATATTGATTTGGCACCACCGATGATGGTTTTACCAGATGTTGATACAGATCAACTCAATGTCCTTGATGCACAAACTGATGCCCAGATTCAAATTGTTGAAGAAATGATTAGGCTAAGTGAACGAGTGGATTCTCTAGAACGGCGAATTCTCCTTATTGGTAAGGCGAATAGTCCTCATGCATTGGAAACTCCACAGAATGAATCAACTGAATCTGTAAAAGCAATTCAACAAATCGATAAACGGACAAATGTGATGATAGAAGTTCTCAACATCATGGGTGCATCACTTCTTTTACTGGTTTCCCTTTTTGCGGTGGATGGCTATCTCAAAGACAATGAGGTTTTACTCATGGATAAGTATCAACTAGGGATTCCGCTATGGACTCTTGGGGTATTTTTTTGGTCCCTGTTTTTGTTTCAAAGGATGGGGAAAACTGGAGCAGTGCTAAGAGTTCCTTTACTTTACAGGATTCAGATATCACTCGCTATATCAATGGCTACAATGATGGGCATGTTGCTTTCTGAAGAATCCCTTGACACGATTTCAAGCGCATGGATTTGGACTACAGTTCTTGCTTCTGGAGCAATTATTGGTGTGAGTATGATCACTTCTGCATGGCGTATGACGAAGCGGATGGTTGGTGTGAAAGAAACGGTTGAAGTCATCGATTGATGGCTTCTGGATTCTTTCCGAGATCCCTTGTAATGTTCTTTTGATGGGATTCGAGAGTTCCTCCCCCAATTTCGAGAAGTTTAGAATCTCTCCAGAGTCTCTCAACGTGATATTCTCCAACATATCCATATCCGCCTAAGACTTGAATTGCTGAATCAGCAATCTCTTTGGCAGCTGTTGTTGCGAATAATTTCACACCATCTGAATCGAGGCGTTGTCCTGCTGTGCCGAGTTGAATCGTATTGGCTGTATCGTAGATGTAAGCACGCATTGCTCGATACTTTGCCCAAGATTCTGCGATATGGCGTTGCATTTGTCCGAACGAACGGATTTGAGACCCAAATGCTTCTCGTTCTGAGGCATACCTGTTCATTTCATGTAGGCTTCTTCGAGCAATACCAAGGGACATTGCTGCAAGTGTGAGTCGTTCAATCTCAAGATTGCCCATCATGTGAATCAATGAATTACCTTGTTCTCCAACTAAGTTACTGGCCGGAACAACACAATCATCGAAAACTAATTCAGCAGTGTTAGAAGCACGCATTCCTGTTTTATCGAAGATTTTCTGACCAACACTGTAACCTTTCATCCCATTTTCAACAAGGAATGTTGAGAGTAAAGGTCGTCCTTTCTCATCATGTCCGGTTCGTGCATAGACCCAGACGATGTCAGCAGGTGTTCCTTGATCATCGATGCATCCATTCGTGATCCACATCTTTCGACCGTTGAGAATCCAATCCCCTGCATCGTTCTTTTGTGCGGTTGTTGAAAGTCCAAGAACATCCGTTCCAGCATCTGGTTCTGACATAGCCATGGCTCCAATCCATTCTCCGGAGCATACCTTGGGCAGAATTCGGATCTTTTGTTCTTCTGAACCATTTTGAGCTAGGTTGTTGACAAAGAGCATGGAGTGGGCTAAGTAAGCAAGTGTGAACCCTGGATCTGAATAGGATAATTCCTCATGCGCAATGGTTGCAGCAACAGCGTCAAGCCCTGATCCGCCATATTCTTCTGGAACAGTTATTCCAAGTAGTCCGAGTTCACCGAGTTGGCGAAATAAATCAAGATTAAATTGCTCTTTCTTGTCAAATTCATGAGCTTGTGGCTCGACAAATTCCTGAGTAAAGTCTCGAATCATTTCGCGAAGCATAAGGTGCTCTTCGCTTGGATTTGCATGATCTTCCATGTACTCACCACTCTGATGGCAGTAGTTTTCCTTTTTGATGATTGTTTTCTCATGGTCAAAGGGTTCGAGAGGACATTTGCGAGGGATGTTGTCCAACAGCGGGGCGGTGTCTTGTTCGCAAAGGGGCTCTTGATTGCCTCTTTACTCGTCGTACCTTTCGTGTTTTTAGTGGTACTTTTCTTGCCCGTTGGCTGACATGGCGTAGTGGATTCTGAGTTTTGGCTTTTGGTGTAACTTTCACACCAATGTTGTTTAGTACACCGTTTGCAACAGAACGATGGGTTTGTGCATTTTGTACATCGTTGATGATTCTGTTTGCGAGAGTTTCGAATGTCGAATTATTTTGAATTGTACGGCGAACTTCTCGCTTGATTTGTTGCTCATCCACTTGTTCGATCAACAGTGCTTTCAACATTGATTCGTTCATTGCATCTTGCTTGCGCTCATCCATATGCATCCCATCCAGGGTGAAAACTGGACTCTTTACATATCAATATTCGGAGGGAAATGAAGTGATATAAGCCGATTTGGCTACTCTTCTTCTTCAAGCCGTGCTTGAAATACTGCCCTATATGCTTCTTCGGTATCAAATTCAAGGATGATCGGTGAAATGTTTTCGCAGTCTTGGCATTGATATTGCTGCCCAGTCATGAATCCCATATAGGGGTAAATTCTGATGCTCATGCAGTTTGGGCATGCCTTGAAGGCCATGATTAAACGTATGCATGCTCGCTTAATAGTCCTTGCATTTACTCAATTTTGGGTTAGCGTTAAATCATAATGTCGAAAGATTGCGACATGGATGGTGGAGAAACCACGACGAAAGGTCGCATCGTTGCGATGTTTTTTCGCTTCCTTGCTCTTCTTCTAATCGCAGGAGCCTTGTATCTTTCAACCGAAGCAATCTTCATCATCATCTTCCTTTTTGTTATCGTAGCCCCATTTGAGAAACTTTTTCCTCGCCATAAAGGACAAAAAATCCGACGACCAAAACTCGATACCGATCTCGGATATGCTCTAGCAGCCCCCGTTCTTGGGATATTGACTGGGATTGTGGCTATTGTAATTGGTATTCTTAGTTTGGCTTGGATTCCTGGTCTCTTAATCCGGCCTTATGTTGAACAAATTCCTGAGCAATATATGCCCATTATTGGCCTTCTGTTATTTGATTCGCTCGTGTATTGGACGCATCGTTTTTACCATGAAATTCCAGTGCTATGGAAGTTTCATGCGATTCACCACTCAACTGAGCATTTAGATTGGGCAAGTGGGTTTCGCAGTCATCCTCTCGATGGGACTATCCTTGCACCTGCATTTGTATTTCTCCTCACTGCTGGATTTAGCCTTGAAATTACAGGAGCTCTCGCTGCAGCACAACTTGTCTTAGGATTGTTTTTACATGCCAATGTTCGTTGGAAGTTGCGTTGGTTGCATCGGTTGATTATCACGCCAGAGTTTCATCATTGGCATCATACCAATGAACGGGATGCGATATGGACAAACTATTCTACGTTCTTACCAATATGGGACCTCTTGTTTGGAACCTATTTCATGCCAAAGAACCGCCGCCCTATGGTCTATGGAGTTAGCGAAGAGATTCCAGATGGTATCATACGTCAATTACGGTATCCACTTCGAGAATGGAAGAATCCACTTTGGTATCTTTTACATCCCTTTCAAAGCATCAAAAGGACATTTAAATTTGCTCTCCTGATCGTAAAATCTATGTGGAAATCAGCCTTTCGCAAACGGGGATCAAAACCATGGGACGTCTATCCCAAACCCGAACAAGTCGAAATTCGATAGTTTTGTCAATTCGAGGCATTCACTGGGTTTGTAAGGTGTAAAGAATATTCATTTTACGCTTTTCAGAAGTTCAATTGACTCATTGTCGGGAATAAGTCTTTATTTTGGACGTGATTGATTGAAACGAAGGACATGGGCGAAGGACTCGATTCAAATTATGATAAAGTGACAATAGCCATAGGTATCTCTGGACTTCTATTGTTTTCCGCTTTGGGGGTTGGACTCTATGTTCTAACAATGGATGATACCGTAGAAATCGACACTGACTGGGATGATGATGGTGTCCTAAATATCGAGGATTCTTGTTCAGAAGGTGAGACTGGTTGGACGTCTTCAATTGCAACCGATTATGACGGTGATGGTTGTAACGATCAACTCGAGGACCCTGATGATGACAATGACGGCATGCATGACAATCTCGATAATTGTCCAAAAGGTTTCATGGAATGGTCCATTCTTACAATTGACATTGACCAAGATGGTTGCAGAGACATTGATGAAGATGTTGATGATGACAATGATGGCGTAAATGATGATGAAGATTTGTATCCTCTCGACCCTTTAGAATGGGCTGATTCCGATTCCGATTCATATCCAGATAACTCAGATGCGTTTCCAAATGATGCAACGGAATGGTCAGATTATGATGACGATGGAACTGGAGACAACAGCGATGTATTCCCATATGATGGAACAGAATGGGCTGACCATGATGGCGATGGGACTGGTGATAATGCTGATCTTGATGATGACAATGACGGTACTCCAGATACAATTGATGTTGATGATTTTCGAGATGCAGCTATTGTTCTTAGTATAGATTCGATCATCATCTTTCAAGATATGGACTTCGAAGATATCACTGAAATGTATCTCTGCATTTACCTAAATGGTGAATCTATTGATTGCACCTATTACCAGTCGGCCTTCTTTGTAAACAGTTATTATGATATCCAAACAAATGTATTGACTGAACTTTCGTTTGATTATACTCTTGATCTGGATGAAACTCAGCGATATCATAGTATAACAGTCGAAGCCTACGATGATGATGCACTTTTTGATGATGAAATTGATATTAATCCTGATCCAGATGAAGACGCCCTTGAGTACATTTTTGATTCGGTAACTATGTTTGATAATTTATCGATTTATTCAGATGGTCGCGAAGACTCAAATGGAGATGATGGTGCATTGAACATCAGCATCCAACCCTTTGATATGGCCTCTCAGTCCATTTTTGACTTCTATTGGAATTTTGATTCTAATCGATATCATTTGGAAAAGGTTCTCAATTATACAACGTATTCTTATTATCGTAGCCTAGATCATTCAATCGATTGGTCAAATGCCGAGAACTATGATGACATCATCCCACAATATGCTCGTTTCGCTACACCAGATGCTCCTTACGTTCAGGAATTGGCTCTCGAACTGAAGAATTTATCCATACAGAATGGCTACACAACGAATATGGAGATTGCAGAATTCATCTACAGTTTTGTTGGAGCAATTCCATATCAATACGACTTGGATTCAGATGGGAATACTACTGAGAAACCAAAGTATCCAATCGAAATGCTTTTTGAAAATGGTGGTGATTGTGAAGATGCTTCTGCTCTCTACATCAGCTTAGTTGAATCTCTTGGTTACGACGCAGCCTTGATGCTTGGTCAGGTGAAATCTAGCGAAGATGACGAATGGGGAGGTCATGCTTGGGCTGTCATCAATATGCCTGCTGTTTCAGGAGAGGGTTATTACGGTGAGGGTGAAAAGTCATCCGTTTTCTTTTACTTTGTAGAGACGACTGGATACTATGACGGCAGTTCAAGTATCGGACAAAATCCTTGGTATATGATCGATTATGCTACATTTTACGATGTTGGCGAATGAGACTTAGACTTAGCGAATCCTTAATTGAAATTGGCTACACCCTCGCATAATGAAGAAACCTCTTGCATTCCTTCTGGTGTTTGTGTTTTTGTCAACACCACTTGCTGGATGTTTTGCTGAGGATACGGAAACGACTGAAGAAAAAGTCGATTCTGTTTGGACTTTTGAGAAGAATGAATTGACATGGTATCACTACGCAGGTGCTGTTGATGCTTGGGGTAACGATAGCGTAGCTCTTGAAGGCCGAAATCTTCCGTTCCCTGCTGAGGGAACCTACTATGGTATTGGTATGTCAACATTTGAGCCAACGATGGGAATTACACAAACTGACATGATGGTCATGAGTTCATATGGAAACGGTCCGGCTGGTTCAACTGCAATCATTTCTTGTGATTTGATTGGAATGGTCGATGTCCTGGATTATAGTTGCGAGAACGTTTACGATCCATTCCTTCCTATTGCAAACTCAAATGACCCCTACATCTATGTCGATCCATGGACAAGTCGAATCATGAAGTTCGATATGCATGCATTGCTTGGTATGACTGTTGAATGGTCTGATGATGAAGGTGCAAGTTGGCAAGGTCCAAGCGTTGCTACACAAGTCTACTCTGTTCAAGATCACCAAACAATTGCAAGCAGCAATATGCCAGCAGCATTGTACGAAACAACATGGATGTTCTGCATCAATGGAAACGCCCCTCATCCGCTTTGCTCATCGAGCCAAGATGGTGGTGCAACATGGGGTCCCGAAACTTCTGGAGCACCCGTCACATGCTCCTCTGGAGGTCTTAGTGCCCATCTTGTTGGAAGTATTGATGGAAACTTCTATCGAGGAAACAAAGGCTGTACGGGTGAAGGATATTCCATTTTTAGGACAACTAATGCAGGTATTTCATGGACTGAACATGAGTTGCCAACATCTGTAACTGGAACTGCTGATACATGGAATGCGGAAGAAGCTCAAGTTGAAGTTGATAGTGAAGGAAACGTACACGCCATGTGGATGGGTCTTGATAACATGCCGTACTGGTCGTATTCCATCGATCAAGGTGATACATGGTCAAATGCAACAATGATTGCTCCTCCAATCAATCTCTCGGGAACTGGATTTCCTGTTGTTGTTGCTGGAGATCCTGGTACAGTTGCATTCGGCTATGTAGGTGAAACAGAAGGCGATGAAGAGACATGGAATGCATATCTCACCTATGCCACTGATGCATTCAACGAGACGCCTCTCTTCACAACGGTTCAACTCAATCAGAATGGCGATCCAATTGACCAAGAAACGGACTGTGGTTACAATCGATGTGGAGGATTGGGTGATTTCCTTGATATTCGAGTCGATCAATACGGACGCACATGGTTCTCATTATCTCATAATCTAGCAGATATCGGAATATTTGGAACAATTAACGAGGGTCCAAGTCTAAGAGGCAACACCATCACAATGATGGATACTATGCCTGCTGGTGGAATGGCCACCCTTTGAACACGAGTTCAGAACAATTGGGTTTGGTAACCTGTGTTCTTTTGTTTTGTATTCATATTTAGATTCCACAAGAGTTCAGCAACAGACCATTTTGCAGAGTCTATTGCTGCTTCGATTGTTCCTAATGGCTTGCTCCAAGCATCTCCTGCGAAGCAGATCCGCTCAATATCAACTTCCTTCGGTACCATCTTTGGCCGGGCAAATCTCCAACGATGTGCATGAATTGAGGCGGTTGAAATCCATTCAAAGGCTTCATCATCCATATCTGATTGCATCAATTCAAGAATTCGTTCAATGATGACTTCTTGTGATTCTTCAAGATGCTTATCGGACCATTTTGTTCCCATTTGTATAATCACATGATTTGAGAAAACGTCGTTGATTCCCCTTCGTATTTTTTCTATAGATGGATGTTTAACGGCGAGTAATCTTTCGCTAGCAGGATTTGAATGAGTTAGAATTAATGTCCATGATGATTCATATGGATGATTTTTCCATTCTACTGGTAACTCCTCTGAAATGAGTTCATAGCATTGGGGAATCGGACAGGTGACGATAATGGAATCAGATTTCCATACCGTACCATTCTCATCTTCAACATGAACGCATTGATCTTGTTGTGTAACGCGTGTGACCTTTGTTTCACAGATGACTTCTATTCCTTCTAACCATTCCTGTATTTGTTGATCAGCATTAGGGATGTTCGTATCTCCAGTATCTCCATTTCCATGGTTATACATTCCTTCAGGACGAGTCTTTGTCGAAGACCTTCCGCCTGGTATCGTTCCCTTGTCAATGACCAGAACGTCGTATCCGTAGGAGTTGAGCAAATGGGCTGCAAAAGCTCCTGAATAACCAGCACCTATGACGATAAATGGATGAGATTGTTCACTTGGTTTACGGTGGACATGGTTTTCATATCTTGATAAATCAAGTCTTGATTTATGGGTTTCTAGATCTCTCTTGCGAACAACACCCATGACTGGTAATGGTGGATAGAAGGCTCTGTCAAAGAGTCCATGACACCAGTGGATTCCAGCAATTGATGAGGGGTCTCGTCCATCGAGAGCAAATTTGTCATTGAGGTGTTGACCCATTTCCAGTGATTCCTCCAGACTCTTTGTCCACAGAGGTGTTGCTTTACCCCATGTCATTCTTAGATTGTTGTGAAGCTCTCCATGTCGATACAGCGATGTTTGACATAGATTCCACAGTGTACTAGGGCTTTTACTGAACTCAAATTGATTTTTATTCAATACAATTGTACGAACATCATTTTCTGTATCTCTCCATGAATCACGAGCCCATTGAGGGAGGTTGTGAGCTCCATAAGGGTCAATACTCGAATAACAATGATGCCAAGCATGTTCTCTGAATATGAGGAGTTCATCCAAGAATTTATCTGCTGATTTTGTACCAAATGCAGCGGTTTCTCTTGCTATTTTCATAACTGATATTGTACCATAGTGGATTGCTGAGGATAGCCTTGAAACTCCATTCGGATCTTCGGATTTATTCCTTCTTCGAGCATAACCCGAGAGTCCAGATTGTTTGAAGTTGTCCCATCGGTTTAATGCAGCATATTGGCCACCTGTCTCATTCCAAACAGGTAATACTGTAGCATCGATGTTACACGTTCGGAGTAACTTATATCGTTGCTTCATCGATTTAATTTCAGTCAAGATATTGATTGGAGTAAACGGAAGTTCCCCAGTCCACGATCGATTGGTAACACCTATTTTGGGCCATAATTGATTTATCCTTGCTTTTCGAAGACGCTTTGTAGCGTCTCTGTATTTGAACGGACGATCAACAGATTTACCAAAAACTGGCATCGGAACCACGCAATGGCAATCAATTTCAATAACTGGACATGAGGCAATTTCTGCAACACTTTCAACCCACTTTTTCCATGGAGGTAAGGGGAAAAGATCTGTAATTATTACGCTGGCTTGAGTTGCGAGTTTTTTCATCACTAATTGCCTGTGCCCTTCTCTTGCCACATGTAAGTAATACTCGACTCCTAACTTTTTGCAGCCATAATGCATGTCGAGGGCAGCATCGAGAAGCATGTTGTGATGGCGTAATGATGCATGGGGATATCGTTCATCAATTCCATGATAGATGAACAGCGGAAGATCTAATTGGCTTGCGATGATTCGTGCCGCGTCGATTGCAGGATTTTCTTCGGTACGAAAAGAAGATTTTAACCAGACAACTACAGGCCCTGATTGTTCAATTGTCAAATGATTATTTGCTTGCCGACATCGTTCAGAGAGATACTCCGGAAGACCGAACATAAGCCGAGTCTTCAGTATTCACTCATATACTCCTGTTTGGGTTCTGATTTGCAAAAGTATCAATACTTCTATTGATAGGATGATTTATGGAACAAAAAACGTATCTTGTTACTGGTGCTTCAAAGGGCATTGGATTGGAATTATCAAAATGTTTGGCATCTACTGGTGTGAATGTGATTTTACTTGCACGGGACACGCCTATGTTGGAGAAGTCTCTTCAAACGGTCCAATCCATTTCTCCTTTCTCGTCTTCGATTACTTGTGATTTGGCAGATGACAAATCCATTGACAAAGCAATTCTGGTTCTGAGAGAGAGTTTTCAAAAACTCGATGGCATTATTCACAACGCTGGAATGATTTCTCCAATAATGCCAATGAACAGAGCCCCAAGTGATGCATGGGCAGAAAATATACAGGTCAATCTCATTGGAGTTCAACGGCTAACTCAAGGGCTCTATTCCCTAATGAAAGCCTCAGAACACTGTCGAGTAACCACAATCTCAAGTGGTGCTTCGTTACGACCGATCGAATCATGGTCCTCTTATTGCGTTGCTAAAGCAGGCCAAGATATGTGGGCCAGATGTTTGGCTGAAGAGGGTAAAGTTGATGGCATTACTGCAATTTCAATCGCCCCAGGAATTGTTGATACGGACATGCAAAAAGAGATTCGTTCAGCGGATTCTGAGAATTTCCCATCGCTTTCTTCCTTCGTTGGGTATTATGAAGACGGAGATTTAAGTAACGCAAAAGATGTCGCTAAGAAACTCCTTCCTTTGATTACAACACATTCTCTCGAGCAATCTGGGCAACGATTTGATGTCAGAGAACTCTAATATTCAAGAATTGAAAACCCAACTGTCTTAAGCCACCACCTATGCGGTTTATTCATGCCAGGAACTGACAGAGTAGAAATTCGAACACTAAAAGTCGGACGTTTTTGTGTCGTCGATGAAGAAGCTTACAAGATTTTGAGTATTTCAAAATCCAAGCCAGGAAAGCACGGATCTGCTAAAGCACGTCTTTCTCTCGAAAGCATTTTCACAGGTAAGAAAATTTCACACGTTGGAACTGTAACAGATTCCATCAACGTCCCAATGATTGAGAAAGGAACTGCTATGGTGACTCACATCGATAACGGGGAAGTTCACGCAATGAATATGCGCGACCACACAATGATGATTCTCCCACTTCCTGGTGAAGGAATGAACATCGAAGCTGGTAAAGAGATTATGTGGCAAGAAGCCCTTGGTCGCTACATCATCATTCGTGATCATTGATCTCGCAGCGATTCTGCTGCTGATACAATCATCTCTTCGTGAGATTTTGATTTCCAACCAGTTTTGTTTGTGGTGTTTGAACAGTCGTAGTAACTTGTGGTACCCAGGCCGCTTGTTATGAGGCGGGCTTCTTTGATGAACAGAGCCATGAACCGAACTACGAAGTTTGGTAATGTGCGGGTTGTGACTTTCCATCCTTTGGATTTGAGAATACGGGCGATCTGTGGCATTGTAATTGGTGTTGAAGACATCATCAATCGTTCACCAACAAGGTGTTCATTCTCCAATGCTTCTGCATGCATCCAAGCTACATCTCTGACATCGACTGGTGCAAAACTGATTTTTGGGAATCCTGGATATGAACTGCTGATGATGGATTCAATAATTCGCAATGATGTGCCCGATGATCCACTATGTAATGGTCCAAAAATGACATTTGGATTCACAGTTGTTAATTGGGCCTCAGGGTGCTCTTCTATAAATTTCCATGCGGCCTTTTCTGCCAGTGTTTTACTCTTGGTATATGCTGATACATCTTGCTCAAGGTCAGTCCAATCTTCGTTCGAATAGGTCTGATTTTTCTTCGTCGGCGTTGCACCTGAAATTGCTGCAGTTGAGGATGTGATCACAAATTTTCTGATACCAGCATTGTAAGCATGAGTGAGAACTCTTACAGTGCCTTCTCTGGCAGGCCTAATGAGAACTTGTTCATCCTTGGGCTCTTGAGCTGAAAATGGCGATGCTGTGTGAATAACTGCGTCGATTTCTTGCATTGCATTCACCCATCCTTCATCCGAAAGGAGGTCGGTAGTGCATACTTCGAATCGATCTCCAGCGTCAAAATCTCTTCGGATTTCTTCATGGGTCTCTTGAGGTGAGCGAGTTGTACCTCGAACAAAGTAGCCTCTAGAAAGGAACTCGCTGGTTACTTGGCGGCCAAGAAACCCTGTGCATCCTGTGACAAGTACACGCTGAAACGATTCGCTCATATGTCGACCAGACATCATCTTTGGTTTGAAATTTTGTAACTCTTAGCAATTTAAGGATTTCTGGCAATATGTAGGGTGGCTTTTGATAAACCATGTCGGACTAGGTGTAGTTAGGGATACCATGAGTGAAGTTACAGAATCCACACAAATTAGTGCAACTATCGATGTTAGTAAAGCACCTCCATTTGATGAGGAAAAGGCATTGAAAGGCTGGTATTTCTTTGACTGGGCAAACCAAGCATATGCGTTGACTGTTATGACTGTCATTGCTCCTGCTTTGATGGCGAGTCTGTACAATCAGGCTACAGGTACTCAATCTGGAGACACATTCTATGCAACAATTTTGACATTATCAATGGTCTTTGTTGTCGCAACTGCGCCAGCATTGGGCGTAATCGCAGATAAGATGCCGATTAAAAAGAAATTACTGAAATGGTACACTGTTGCTGGTATTGCCTTTACTGCACTCATGGGTGCAGCCCCTTATTTTGGTTCTGATGGCTATATTATTCTTGCAGTTATGTTTACCATCGGTACAATTGGATTTACTGGTGGTAACGTCATCTATTATTCGTTCATGCCGTACCTTGGTAAGCGCGAAGATCAAGATAAGGTCTCAACTTGGGGTTACATGTATGGCTTTATGGGAGGTTCAATGCTCCTTATCTTCCACCTAATTGTCCTTCTCGGTCTCAGTTGGGATACGAATTTCAAACTCGCAGTCATCTTTGTAACATCTGCATTATGGTGGTGGGGCTTTGGCGCACTCATTTTTAAGTGGACTCCTGAACCTGAAATCGCAGAACATGTCGAATGGAAGAGTTTTGGTAAGAACAATCTTCAACGTGTCTTTGGGGCTACAAAACTCGCATATGGGCAGGTATTCACTACTGCAAAGGAGATTCGTAAATTCAAGGTTCTCGCCTTCTTCCTTATCGCTTACCTCCTGTTCTATGATGGTGTAAACACCATTGCAAGTATGGCGAGTGCATTTGGTGAGTCAATCCTACGTTTGGATCCAAGTATGAACGTTATTTTGCTTCTTACCGTTAACGTAGTAGCAGTTCCTATGACATTTGTATTTGGTAAACTTGCAGAAAAGAAAGGCACAAAGTTTGCCTTGATGCTTGCTCTTATCATCTACTCTGCTGTCTCTGTAACAGCAGCTGGTTTTGCTCCACTTGAACTCGACGGAGAAGAAGATGCTGCACGATATGATTTCCAATTTGAATGGGATGAGAATCCTGACGGCAATGATACAACCGATGACGGAGCCTATGTCCTCACAACCTTATATGACCGTGGATATGAAGGATGGATTGCAGAAGATTCGAGTGGGGATGCTGAATTTAGAGATGCATTCCAAGAACACTTCCCTGAGACAGATTACAGTGTAGAAGCATCGGGTTCGAGCACAATGGGTAAGGGACTCCTTGTATGTCTATTCATCCTAGCATTCGTTGGAATATTGGGTACTGGTATTATTTTCATTCAAAGAGCTAATTTAGGCTTGATGGGCATTTTTGCCGCCTTCTTGTTGGTTGGAGTCGGTCTCTTTGGAGCATCCTTCCTAGCAGAGCAGGCTACAGAAGATGTTGAAGATGTCAAAACCATCACTGAAGGGGATGCAACTGCCTTAGTTGCTGAATTCAATAATACGAGCGATCACAGATTCTCAATCATCATTATCGGTGGTAATGAATCGATTGCTGGTTCTTCAGAAGTTGGAGATACTCACCCAACACAAGTGGACCAAGGTGGCTTGATTGATGGTTGGGCTAAATTGATGCGAGATTATGTCTGGGAGCCACTTGGTCTAGGTGTTTCCATGCAATGGATCATTCTCGGTCTGTTTGTTGGTTGTGCTATGGGATCTGCTGGTGCACAAGCCAGGTCGATGTTCTCTCAACTTACGCCTAAGTCTCGGGCTTCTGAATTCTTCGGATTCTTCGGATTCCTTGGAAAGTCTGCGGCAATGATCGGTACAGCACTGTATGCAGTTGCAAGTACAACCTTCGACAGCCGTGTTGCAATTCTCAGCATCACCTTAGTGATTCTTGCAGGTACCTTCCTGACAAGTCGTGTTGATCTTGAAGAAGGTATTCGAGTTGCTGAAGAAGAAGATGCTCGTGCATACGGGCTATTGAACGACCCTGAATCCGTTGAAATCTCGATGGATTGAACTTGCTGAAAGGTGAGGGGAGATTGCTTTAGCCTTTGCCCTGAATACATCTGATTCTTCTGACACAGATTGTGCAGCAGGAACATTACCTTTGCAACACTTTGCCTTCTAATTCTGCTTTAATCAAACAATGAAAGTAGATATATCCAAGCCTACTAAGGCAACCATGGCCGGAGAATTAGAAGGAATATACAACCAACATGAAGACTTTTACTATTTCTTTGGAGATACCATCGAGACGCTCGTGAATGATCAAGACTGGAATTTTTCGGCAGAGTGGGATTACGTTACTGATGATTCAGAGACTCAAAAGTTAATCGATAAGTACTGGGCCATCCTTTCCGATGAAGTCAGCGGTAGTTTAACTGATGAAGAAGAATTCATTGTTGAAGAATGTGAAATGTCATGGTGGAGACTCTACAAAGATGGACATGAGATTCGATATTCCTATGATTGTGAAGACGTCTTAGAAGTAACTGAAAATTTCCCTACTGATGTCTTGGATTATCTGCAAAAGCATGCTCCAGTCTTTCAACCACCCACAAAGGAAGAACTAGAAGCGAAACTCAAGTATCTTGAGAAAGATTATCAAGAACTTGCTGAAGAAATGGCTTCACTCAAAAAGCAACTTGAATCACTCTGATTCTTCGATATGATATACGTAGGTTGGCAATCCACTTTCGTTTGCCATTTCTGCAACAATCTTTGTCCATTTACTTGTCTTACTTTCAAAAGCGAGTACGTGAGTTGCAGCTTCGATGAGTTTGTCTGTCAAGTCAGTAGGTGCTTCTCCTCGTCCCGAATCTTCTAGTCCTGGGCGTGGCTTAGCCCACATTTCTGAAAAGACGACAAACGGTATGTTGTTGTTATCCGCCCATCGTTCTGCAAGATAATCAACACCACTTGCACCACCTACGATGACGATGTCAGGATATCCTTCAAGTTCGATCCATTGATCAAGAATTTCTTCAATTACAGAATAGTCATAATACCTGCTTGAACCCACGACTACGAGGTTGATTATTTGCCCATCATTGTTCAAGTCTTTGCCACCTAGCCGGGCGAGTTCGTTGGTTCCTGTTTTTCCGCTCATGTAATTCCATCACCGTAGTTGGGAATAAACCCTCTTACGCATTGTTTTTTCAGCCAATTAAGGGGAATTGTATTCAAGTGCCCGCGTTACCAGCGAACCAGAGGGGGATACCATGTCTGCTGAAGATGAACTAAAAAAGGGTTCGACAGTGCAACGTTCTGCCTACAGGCAACCCGTTACTGCAAAGGGTCTGAAGGCCATTGAGGATGGAACTCTTACTTGGCTTGATGATGAGATGTACAACAATCTCAACAGCGGTGTTCTCGAACAATATTTAGAAGAAAAGAATCTTGAAGAATCTTTCGAAGTATCGCACTGGTCTTCGCCGAAAGTATTGCTTGGAATCGCTATTGGTGCTGTATTTTCAGGTGTAACGGCCTATATCGGACTCAAACTTGGATTAGCAATTTCAGCTGCTTGGTACATTGCCTATCTTCTTGGAATGGCTCTCAAGTGGTCGCCTTCTGAAGTGAACATCGCCACATCTGCAACCACCGGTGCAACTCACGCTTCGACTGGATTCATCTTTACGTTCCCTGCAATTTTCCTTCTTGCATCAAAAGCACAGTACTCGTTGGCCGACGGGCCATTGATTACGTTAGAAGACGGTGAGGCGTTTAGGCTTGCATTTATTGCAATCGTAGCTTCTATGTTTGCTGGATTTCTTGGCGTTATGTATTTCATTATTTTCAGACGTGTTTGGCTTGTAGAAGATCCACTCCCTCTGCCAGGGTTTGAAGCGACCTTGAAAATGCTCGATATTGCTTCAGACGTGAATACTGGTGCAGTAGAACATGCTCGTGAGTCATTGAAAACAATCGGTTTGTGGACTGGTCTTACCATGATTGGTATGTTCCTTATCGAATATCCATTGATTTGGTTATCGGATAAGAAACTGTCAGTTATGGACTATTTGGCAGAAACACTCCACATTGGTGATGTTGGTCTTGCTTCATTTTACAGTGCAGGTAAGATACACCAGCCTTCTGGTATCTACGAAGACGGTTCATCCAAGAAATACACTCAATGGTCAGAAGACAGTGCATGGAACCCATTTGCTTACACCTATGTTGGTGTTGCATTGACTCCATCGATGTTTGCAATTGGATGGTTCATGAAGACCCGAGTTGCTTTCCTGGTCAATCTTGGAACCCTTGTTGGTTGGTTCTTCCTTGTGCCACTAGCAGTATACAGTAACTTCCCAGTTTACGATGCTACATTGCAAGCAAACGTCCCAATCCAAGATTATGCAGCAGGTGGAGGAGAAGCCCTCCAAATGATTGCCTTTTCCAAGACGGTTCGAACCATTGCGATTGGTTCGATTGTTGGCGGTGGTATGTTCGGCCTTGCGAAGATGTGGAAAACATTTGCAAATATCTTCAAGGACATCGGATCTGCGTTCAAGGGTGAAGGTTCACAGGAATACATGGAAGGAAAAGGATGGTATGAATGGCCATTGATGCACATTCCTATCTTCATGGGATTGACCTTCCTTTCGATGATTCTCATCTTCTGGATTGGTGGTTTCCCAATTGGTGCAGCCTTTATTTTTGCCACAGTTCTGATTCTGACAACCTTCCTACTGGGTGCTATCGCAGTACGTGTTATGGGAGAAACGGGTATTGAACCTGTATCTGGCACCTCATTCATTGTGTTGTTAATGCTACTTGGATTGTTCTTGAACCTCGACAGTGCTCTTGGCCTATCGAAGCAAGACGCAGTTCTTCTTGGTCTGGTTGGAACAACAGTATTTGGTTCAGCAATTTCGATGTCTGGTACAGTAATTGGGGATTACAAAAACAGCTTGTATATTGGAAACAGGCCTTATCACATTTCCAAAGGAAACATCATGGGAGTCGTTCCTGGGGCAATCATTGGAGCAGCAGTAGCTATCTTCCTCTCGATTCAACTTGCTGAAGGTCGAATTGATTTAATCGCACCACAAGCAAACGCATTCGCAACATTCTCTGTCATCTTCGCAGAAGGCCAAGGTGACCTCTATCTCTTGGGAATCGGATTCCTATTGGGTATGTTTGTTGAATGGGTTACTGGAATGGGAACGTCCTTCGGTCTCGGTATGTACCTCGATGTCCCTCACACACTTCCAATGTTGATTGGTGGATACAGTCGTGACAAGTGGGAAGAGAGAAAACTCAAGCCAAAGATTGAGGCTATTAAGGAAGAAGAAGGAGCAACAGCGGCTGAAAAGAAACGGGCGCTCATTCTCTTGAGCACCTTCATGGTCGCTGCTGGTTTGTTAACTGGAGAAGCTTTCTTTGGAACTGAATCAAGTATTCTTTCATTCATCGATACCCTCGTTGCTGATCCAAACAGCTCTGGATGGTACATCGGACGTATGGCTGGATTCATCGGATTGAATGTTGGTATCGGTTACGGAATCTACGCTCTGTTCAAGCGAGCAGGCGTTATCGGTGGAAGCCCAGTCATGGATGCTGAGTTAGTCAACGAGTCGTGAACTGCATGAGCGGGTCCAACGTCCCATCGTTTGTATGGCTTGTATTAGGAATCGCAATTTTTGGTGTTTCAAGTGCTGGAGCAATCTTCACTCACGTCGATGTGATTCCACCTCTATTACGGGCCTCATGGAGGTTACAACTGACTGCATTGTTACTCGCTCCACTCGCTTTTTGGCAATGGTATTTTACAGAAACAAACATCAAATCGAGAGTATTTGAACTCAAAAATTTGAGTATCTTAGTCGGAAGTGGTTTCTTCCTCGCCTTGCATTTCGGGTTCTGGGTCACCTCTTTAGATCACACCTCGCTTACACACTCGCTTCTTTTTGTCACTGCACATCCACTTGTTATTCTGGTTGGTATGTTTTTCTTCGTTCGTAAACCCAGCCGGATGGAACTTATTGGAGGAGTCGCAGCCTTTGCAGGTGCTGGCATCTCCTTACTCGATGCTGGTGATGTGCAGGGGGGTCACTCCGTGACGTTCTTTGGAGACCAACTCGCCTTTTTTGGTGCAGTCTTCGTGGTGGGTTACATCGTCTGTGGTCGTATTTTACGAGAATGGATGCCTCTGTTCGTTTACGCTTTTCCAGTCACATTGATTGGTGGCCTGTTGCTCATTCCAGCTTCATGGATGCTTGAATCAGATTTTAGTTCATTCGGGGCATTCGGATATTATAACCACTCGACTCTCTGGTGGTTTGTTCTCCTCGCATTTATTGCGGGAATACTTGGGCATACTGGGCTAAATTACTGTTTGAAATATGTGTCACCCCTACTCATCTCAATTTCTGTGACCCTTGAGCCAGTCATTGGATCAATCATCGGTTGGATGTTTTTCTCAACTGGAGTACCTGGATTGTGGACATGGGTTGGTGGTCCTATTCTGATGCTTGGAATTGTTTCGATTATCTATGGAGAACACCTCACAAAGCAAACAGTCTTTGATAGAGAAAGTGTACAAGGAGAGTATGTATGATGTCTAAGAAATGGGTCTTGTTGACAAACGATGACGGAATTGAAGCACCTGGATTTGAGATGCTCGTAAAGTCCCTTAACAAGAGAGGTATCGCTATTATTGCATTTGCTCCATCAGACAACAAGTCTGCATGCAGTATGCAAATTAATCTTGGAAAACCAATGGACTTGCACAACAGAGATGATCTCATATCTGCTTGGAACTTAGATGGTTCAGTTGGTTGTCACCTTTTTTCCTTGGATGGCACACCTTGTGATACAATGATTGTCGCTCTCGATGGAGGATTGGAAAAGGTCCTACCAGGTATTGTCCCTTCATTAGTTGTCTCCGGTGTTAACTTAGGGCCTAATCTTTCTCAGGATTCTTATCACAGCGGAACAATGGGTGCTGCAAGAGAAGCTGGATTGTACGGTATGCCTGCAATTGCATGTTCCTTTACATCCTTTGAACTTGAAGGGATGGAACAAGGCATTGAAGGGTCTGTTCAATTGGTGGAACGTGCCCTAGAACTTCTACCATCCATCCCCAAGAATCTCTGTCGACCTCATATTGATGCTGATTCTTTCCATGTTTCAAAGTGGCCTAAAATTGCAGAAACGAGGAGCCTCAAGCATGCCACGGAGATGCTTTTACACGCATTCTTCCATGGCGAATTAATGTTGAATATCAATGTCCCTCCAACGTGGAATGGTAAATTCCAAACAACTCGATTAGGAATGCGATGGTATAGGGAAGCTGTGCAATTTGGTGACGACGATCATGACGGTACAGTTGAAGCCCGATTTACTATTGGGGCTGCATATATCGATACTGAACCCGTTCCTAAGGGAGATTGTGATTCCGTCGAAGATGACTTTGCAAGTATCTCCTCACTCGCAAATTGGCCTCAAACTCATCCGTTGGCTTTAGATGATGAACTCCTTTCCCACGCCCTTGAACAAGGTGCAGATGGTTTCCCTCTTTGGCTCAGAGATTGAGATCAACATTCTCATCCATCAAGAAGTGGCATAAGCCAATTGCGAGATGGCCTTGGAGCCATGTTGCTCCCAATGAACGAGGGACACCTTCCTCAATTTCCAACGGTAAATCGTCCGAAAGGATGAATGCAATATCTGATGAATTCGACTGTGAAGTCGATGGTAAACTTGCCTTTTCAGTCCACAAACGTTCTGCATCCGCATCGAGTCGAATTAATGTTGTATCTTTCCAGTCTTTGAGAGTCCGTTCTAGATTCCCGCCGCCATCATAAACACCAGGGCTTCTCTCGACCCATTGTCCAATAGCAGGCATAGGCTCTTTGATTGCTTTGCCAATTAATCCAGCAACACTTCGTTCTTCGGCATGAAATCCCTTCAATTCAGATCCAATGAATTTGAGACGACGGTGTGGGCCGGGGCCTCCTTGAAGATGAAGAATGACTTCAACATCCTCTCGAATACCATGCGATGTTAGCAACCCTGCCATCAATCCACGAATCAAGACATCCATACGTCCAGCCCCACCAGCTAAATCGTTTAACGGAAGTTTTCCTTTGCTCATGGCTCGATGGCCTACGAGTGCAAAATACCGCACCTCAATCTCCTCGTTCAATGATGGTTCGAAGAGCATCGCAAAGATCAAATTCCTTTTCCAATACAAAATGACTTCCTTGCTTATCGACAAGATATCCTCTTGGCTTCGAGGTATCTTGGAGATCTTCCAATCGATTTGCTACTACTGCGGTCATTCCTGAATGCTCAATTTGAGCAACTGCTCGATGAATAAGATCACGCTGCTTAATTCCAGATTCTAACTTAAATCCGATACGAGTCGAACCTATTGTCTTCGCCTTTAATTCCAATATGTGCTTGTCGCCTTCGACAAGTGTAATGTCAAGGGGTCCTTGTTGACTTGCAAGTTTACCATTCGCTGGATTTTCAACGACATAGTCCAGTACTGCAGCTGTATGAACCCAAGCATCGATGTCATCATTTGCAATAGCCATTAATTCCTTGAGCATGGCTTGAGGTTGTGGTGCTGAGATGCAAAGTGGTAACCATTCTGGTACAACCACAGATGCTTTTCCAATAACACAAGTTAGGTCATGACCGTGCCGATATAGGTCATCAGCAATGGCAAATCCCGTTTTTCCAGAACTTGTATTCTGAATTCCTCGAACATCATCAATTGGTGAGTATGTACCACCTAAGGTGACGACGACACTTTTTCGATTTGATTTCCTTGAGTTAACTCCGTGAGCAAACCGTGCTACAATATGTTCATGATTCGGAGTCTTTCTTTTTCCTTCCTCCAAATCACCCCACATAACATCGATTCCTTCCTCACGAAGACGTTCTACAATGTCATCTGTAACAGGATCTGAGGCTAAATCGCCATGCATACTTGGTACCATTAGGACATGAGTATTTCTCGAACGTGCAGCGCTAAGTGCCATGAGCAGGGGTCCTTGTTGCATTCCATGCAGGTGAGCAGCTATTGTGTTTCGTGTGGCGGGAGCTACGAGTATGGCATCAGCATCCTCGAGTTGTTTCATGTCGCCATTCCAGTCAGTGATGACTTCGCACTGACTTGCCCATTCAACAGCGAGTGGTGTGATGACGCGTTGAGCCGATTCTGTCATTATCACCAAAAGGTCTGCTCCGTGGCGTCGTAGTTCACGAAGTAGGCGAACAGTATCAACAGCAGCAATTCCTCCGGTTACACCAACGATGATTCGGTGTCCTGAGAGGCTAGAGCCTTTCATTTCAACACCGGTATCTCCGACGGTCATGTACCTGCGAGATGCTCGTCTATCATGACTTCTTCGTTTGACACAAGCATTCTTGATTGGTGACTTGCAGCCCTCCCTATGGCAGGTGACCGTAGAGAGGACATTGTTCTCGCAGGTTCTGGTGGTCAACAAGCCTCAATGACCCTTTCGACATTGTTTGATCAAACCCATAGAAGCACTTCACTGGTTCTAGCAATCGATAGCCTTATCGTTGTATTAATTGCTTATGATATGGCTCTTGTATCTGAACAATTTCTAGGTACCTTATCAAATCTCATTTGGGCGATTCCTCTTTTTGCAACCACAACCACTTGGTTCTCATATCGTTCTCGTAGATCATGGGCATATTGGCCTGGTGCGCTTATTTTGACATTGGCATCTCTGTTGTTTTTGTTATTGTTCCTGCTTAATCTCTACTATGTTCTTCTTGGTTCGGTAGGGTCCATTTTATTCTTGTTAATTATGGGGTATGCCTCTTACAGTTCATTCAATAGAATGCGTTATCACTTTTCTCCTTTGTACAAACAAGGTTACCATACATTGGTTTCAACACCTGAAGCGAATCTAATGGATGGAGAAATGCTTGCTGCATGTCCAAACTGTATGGCAGTTCTTGCGATTCGTCCAGACCTTCTTTCACCTGCAGACACTTGCCCTCACTGTAACAATCCTCTCGTCAGTAGAGTTCTTGCATCTCGTCATGGCTGGGAAGAAGAATAAGTCATTTGTTGAACAAGTTGTCAAGTTCTTCCTTCTTGCTTCGTTCCTCGAAAAGAGCATTTATGATTTTAAAGACACCAGCTGGCGATTCATGATCCATGTTGAATTCGCCTTGTGCAATGACTGAAGTTCCATTCATTGCAGCAATAGTCATGATTTCGTCATTGTTTTGCTCTCTGATTGTAAATACTAAATGAATTCCATCTTCGTTAGAATCTTCAAAATATACGATGCCATCGCAAGGATGTTCAGATTCTAGTATTTTCATAACGTCCATTGTTGACTTTAATTTCCATGATTCTCCATGATTATTTATCACGGATCTAGCAATGATTGGCTTGCTTCCAAAGACTTTTTTATTTGTTTTGTAGCTTTCTTCTATGGTGGAAACTACACTTTCAATTTCTCCACGATCTAATTGTTTCCATGCTTGGTATCCTCTTAGGCCAATCACAAGTATTACGACTAGTCCATAAATAATATTTTCATACATACATTCACTTCCTATTCTTTGGTTCTCGTCCATTGCTGGATAAGTTCGGGAAGAATCTCTCCTGCTTTACCTTGATGAAATTCATCAAATAAATCGAAATTGAGTGGAGAATCCAGATTGATTCCTATACAATGCGATCCTTGTTGTTTTGCTGATGCCAGGAAACCTGCTGCAGGATAAACGTGGCCACTGGTTCCAATTGAGATAAACACATCACATTGATTCAAAGCAGTTTCAATTTCTGCCATTCTCATTGGCATCTCATGGAACCAAACGATATGAGGGCGCATCATGCCATTTGTGCATTCTGGACAAGATACGAATGCGGAATTTAGGTCATGTTCTTCCATCATTACTCCGACGTAATCACATTCTTCACAACGTAGTTTCTCGAGTTCACCATGCATATGAACAGGATTCTTTGAACCAGCACGAGCATGAAGATTGTCCACATTTTGTGTTACAAGAAGCATGTCGTCCAGATAATCCTCAAGTTTTGAAAGTGCTATATGTCCTGGATTAGGTTCAACTTCAAACAATTGACGTCTCCTTTCTTGATAGAATTCCCAAACAAGTTGTGGATTTCGTTCCCAGCCTTCAGGCGTTGCAACATCGTCTATTCTGTGATCTTCCCACAATCCATCCGATGCTCTGAAAGTTCGAATACCTGACTCAGCACTAATTCCAGCACCTGTTAAAATGACCACTTTGGTCTCTTTAGTCCACATTGGAATCTACTCCCACTCGTTCTTATGTTCGAAACTATATTCATCCAAAGAAGTTTCTTGAGGCTGAGAGATATTTTGCTGCGGTTGAGCAACCACTTG
>Ga0209251_1000962_pt1 | contig 23993 bp, 18 predicted proteins | sample SaaInlV_100m_DNA_6_FD_184665 | JGI IMG/M metagenome (GOLD analysis project Ga0209251, IMG submission 184665) | Marine microbial communities from expanding oxygen minimum zones in the Saanich Inlet - Saanich Inlet SI073_LV_10m_DNA (SPAdes) (version 2) | ecosystem: Environmental > Aquatic > Marine... | reverse complement strand
GGTTTGTTGGCAACCAGATCGGATGGCGTCCCCTAGGGGAGTCGAACCCCTGTTGCCAGGATGAAAACCTGGAGTCCTAGGCCTCTAGACGAAGGGGACAGAACACAACCGACGGCGCGAATGATATTGATGTTAGGCTGAATCGTCAAGTCGCAAACGGTCAAATTTCAACGGTAATGGCTGATCTTTCCAATTTAAAACAGGATGACGCTCCGGATGCTCTTGCCTTCATGCATATAGTCGAAAGCGGTATTAATTTCTTCTAATGGCATTGTGTAAGTGATCAATTCATCCAGCTTAATTTCGCCACTCATATACTGATCGACCATGCCCGGCAATTGGGTGCGGCCCTTAACGCCGCCAAAGGCGGTTCCACGCCAAACCCGCCCTGTAACGAGCTGGAAAGGCCGCGTACTGATCTCTTGGCCTGCGCCAGCGACCCCAATAATAATCGCCTCGCCCCAACCCTTGTGGCAGCATTCCAGCGCGCTGCGCATCAGATTCACGTTGCCGACGCACTCAAAGCTGTAATCAACTCCGCCATCTGTCATATCAACGATCACTTCGGTAATGCTATTGGTGTGATCTTTCGGGTTAACACAATCCGTTGCGCCGAGCATTCTGGCCATCTCGAACTTCGAAGGATTGGTGTCCACAGCAATAATTCGGCCGGCTTTGGCCATGACAGCGCCTTGGATAACGGACAAACCAATGCCGCCGAGACCAAAGACCGCGATGGTGGCCCCAGGCTCCACCTTTGCGGTGTTGATGACCGCGCCGATGCCCGTGGTCACCCCGCAACCCAGCAAGCAAATCTTGTCTAGCGGCGCAAGCGGGTTCACTTTGGCGAGAGAGACCTCTGCAATAACGGAATACTCGCTAAAGGTTGAGGTGCCCATGTAATGATAGACCGCCTCACCCTTGTAGCTGAAGCGACTGGTGCCATCCGGCATGACGCCAAGCCCCTGAGTGGCCCTGACAGCGCTGCACAGATTGGTTTTACCGGATAGACAGAACTTACATTGGCCGCACTCTGCGGTGTACAGCGGAATGACATGGTCGCCTACGGCGAGGCTGGTCACGCCTTCGCCCAGTTCGACCACAATGCCGCCGCCCTCATGTCCTAAAATCGCAGGAAAGAGCCCTTCGGGATCATCGCCCGATAGCGTAAAGGCATCGGTGTGACAGACGCCACTGGCGACCATTTGAACCAGTACCTCACCGGCTTTTGGCCCGGCGACCTCGACCTCGTCGATAACCAAAGGTGCGCCTGCTTTGAGGGCCAATGCTGCACGTGCTTTCATTTGATCTCTCCTATCATGTTCTTGTAATGCGCGTCTTAGTTGCTGCGGCGAAATCCAATATAAACGCCACGGGGTTCGCCGACAAAAAATCGTTCGTTGCCAAAGGCATAATCTGCCCGTTCAGCATAATCGGTGTCGAGCAGGTTCGTCACGCGCAAAAAACCCTGCCAAACATTGGTAAGTGCAAGATTGGCTCTCAGATTTATTAAATCATGTCCGTCATAACGATTCGTATTGTCTGGGTTGGTAAAGTAGGGTCCGATATGAACCCACTCGAGTTCACTGGTCACGCGCTCGGTCGGCGCCCAATTCACTTGCAGGCCGCCCATCGATCTTGGGGCGGTATCGATATCATTGCCTTGAATCACCCCCCGCGAGAGCGCTGGGTTGTTGTCGTAGCGGTGGCGAGCTAGCGTCCAGTTCGCTGACACCTCAAGGTTATCTCGCAGTGCAAAGCGGCCCTCGATTTCAACACCCTGATGTCGCGTCTCACCATTGTCGACATTGGCCCGGGTGGTGTCTTGAAAGATGAACCCTTCCTTTTTCATGCGAAAGCCGGTCAATTGGTAAGAAAGCCGAGCAGTAGCCCCGCGAAGACCAACTTCCAAGCTGTCGAGGGCTTCTGAGTCGATATCAGCGACGTTTTGACCATTCTGAAGGCGGTATAACTCGGTTGCTTGAGGGGCTCTGAAGCCCTTAGAGAGCTGACCAAACAACCTGTGCTGACCAAAAGCGTAATTAAATCCCAGCTTCGGAGATAAATTGTTGAACGCATCCGATCGACTTTCTGGTCGATTGTAGCGACAACCACCAAACCCGCAGGCCGTGCCATCGTCTTTCGTGCGACCGCTGATCATGCGATTGTCATAATCATAATCAACGCGCTCGGCTCTAAGGCCCAGTGTGACCACCAGATCCTCAGAAACCGGCCAATGATATTGGGCAAACGCCGCGGCAACCGTCGCTGTTACGTCGTAGTCGTAATGCTTGCCGCTGGGGATCGTGCCAACCAAAAAGGGACTGCCGCGGGTTTCGCCGGTTTGGGTCTGCTTTAAAAATCCGCGGGTTTGTTCGGCATCGAAACCCACGGTGACGTTGTCCGTAAGCGCAGCGCTGGATTGTAATCCAAGACTGCTGTGACCGTTCTCCTCAAGGGGCTGGCCTGGCAGAAAGTGTTGTAAGAAGCGCATGTCGGTCCAGCGCAGAAAGGGCGTGATCCGAAATTTGCCCGATTCGGACTGCCAATCTGATATCAATCGCGCCGAGCGCACGTCCCGGAAGGCCTCTGGGTTGGGGTTCAATTTTTTATAGGCGGGATCGCGATAGACATCCTCCCCCTGCACAAAGCCTGAAGTTTCTTGATTTAAGTTGGTTACGGCGAGGCTGTTGATCACCTCAAAGGCGCCAACAGCTTGTTGATGCTTCAGAATCAGTTTTTGCTGACCGTACCCCGAGTCCGTTTTATAGCCGTCATCAGAAGTTGCGGATACGCCAACGATGAGTCGCTCCTGTACGGATAAATGTTTCAGTCGAGCGTAGCTATGGGGGCCCGCTTCAATTTGGGTGGTATTGCGCTGGGCGCCAGGGCTGGGCGTCCGGACCTGGATCAAACCGTGCAAGGCATTGGAGCCGTGGGTTGCGCCGCCGGGTCCTTTTAACACTTCAACGGCTTCTGCCAGTTCGCTGACCGACTCAAATAGTTCGTTCACGTTGCAAAAGCCCGAAGCGCGCAGCGGCACATTGTCCTGGGTCATTAAAAACGCGCCGCAGCCACCGGCCCCGGTCAGGACTGGGGATCGAATAGCGGTTAAGTGCTCTTGGCCGTTGCCTCGGCTGATCCAAGTCCCTGCGACTCGGGCGAGTAATTCGTTAATGTGCACGGCTTGGGTTCGCGCAACAGTTTCAGCATTGACAACCGTTGCCGTTCGGGTCGTGGCCAGCCAAGGCTCCTGGGCTCGATTGGCGGTGACAACAACTTCTTCCATGGCCAGACTTTGGTTGGCGACAACCTCCGTGGCAGATAAACTTGCTAATATTATGAGTGGCGGCAAAAGGCTGGAGCGGTAATTCATAAAGTGACACACAACGCAGGTTAAATTGGACGCAAAGGGTATCGCACTTGGAGGGTCGTTGTCCTGTCTGGGCCGGTCTCTGCGCTAAATCGTTGCCGCGCCGGCCGCATTAAAACACCATTGATTCAAAACACCATTAAGAAGGGCTTTATGGGACACATGCAACTGGGTAGTGCCACGACGGAATATACCAATCTCTATGACAAGGGATTGTTGTATCCCATTGCGCGCCAGCCGCAACGCGCGGAGCACGGCATCGAGCCAAACAACGCGCCATTCGCCGGGCGAGACCTTTGGAATGCCTATGAGTTCACCTACCTCACGCCTCAAGGCAAACCGACGGCGGATGTCCTGCAAATTGAGGTCCCGTTCAATTCAAGCGCGATTATCGAATCAAAATCGATGAAGTTATATCTGGGCAGTTTTGCCGGGACCCGCTTTGAGGGGCTTGAAGCCGTAATTGAGTGTCTTGAGCGGGATCTAACCGCGGCATGCGAGGGGCTTGTTCAGGTGCGCTCGGTCGACCCAGAACCGGTCTCCGTTTTAAGCGCGCGCCTTGAGGCTGCCCACTGTTTGGATGATGAGGCGGTCGGCGTGCCTGAGGGTGGTTACAGCACGGACACCTTATTCCTTGCGTCATCAGAGGTTGCGGAAGTCACCTATTATTCCGATCTGTTTCGATCGTTGTGCCCCATGACGGGCCAGCCCGATTTTGCTCGAATCATCCTGCGCATGACCGGGCCACAACTCGCTCGACCCGGTCTATTGCAGTACCTCTTCAGCTATCGAGAACATGGCGAATTTGCCGAGCAGGTTGCTGAACGCCTGTTTATGGACCTCTATCAAGCGGCCAAGCCCAGTAAGCTGGGTGTGCGAGCCGAATTTACCCGGCGAGGGGGGATTGATATTAATGCTGAACGGGTTTTGGGTTATCGCGATTGGGATTATGTGCGGCACTACCGGCAATAGTTGTGGCTGGGCCTAGCTGCTCGTCAATCTGACCTGCGACAAGCCGCTGGGATAGACGGCTTTAGGCGTCGAGTATTTGAACGGGCTGTTAACAGCAGTCCGAGCCTGTAAGGCAGGTTTAAACGGTTCGTTGGGATCAAACAGCGAATGCTGAGGGCGGGTTCAAGAGGGATTAACCTATGACACAAAGACTGTGTTTTGCAGCGCAACCGGCGGTTACGGTAACCATTCAGGATAGCGATGCAAGATTTCCTGTGCACCGAATCTTTTGTGTTGGCCGGAACTACCATGCGCACGCGGCAGAGATGGGCGTGACCGTTGATAAGGCCACCACCCAGCCATTTTATTTCAATAAACACCCCAGTACGATCGCCGAGTCTGGATCGGACATTACGTACCCTCCTGAAACCAGTAACTACCATTTTGAAATGGAGCTGGTCGTTGCGCTGGGGGCCGGCGGTTTTGGGGTATCCAAGGCTGAGGCCATCGATCTTGTTTACGGCTATGCGGCGGGGCTGGATATGACCCGGCGGGATCTGCAGCAGCGCGCCAAGGATCACGCCCATCCCTGGGACCTGGGTAAAGATTTCGAGCAGGCGGCGATCATCTCACCCCTTGTGATTAAACCCGAGGGCGCGCCGCTGCTTCAGCAGGGCGCAATTGCGCTCAGCGTGAATCAATCTGTGAAGCAGTCGTCTAACTTGTCTTTAATGATTTGGTCTGTGGCGGAGTTGATCTCCGATCTGTCTCGGTATTATCGCCTGCTGCCGGGGGACCTGATTTATACCGGTACGCCTGAGGGGGTTGGCCCAGTGTTGCCTGGCGACAGCCTTAAGGGTCATATCGAAGGCGTCGGTCAAGTGGTCGCCAACATTACAGCGCCGGCGGCTTAAAGGTCGTCCGCGGTGCCTGCGAAGGCAGAATGCGCCCGACGCATGCAGGGTTCCAAGTCAGATTGCCTTGCCGGGGCCTTAGTACGTTGCGATCCTCTCCATAAGTACGCCGGTTCGGGATCCGTACAAGACGCGTTCGTCAGGAACGCGTTTTAAATGGGTGCTTTTTGATCGTCATCTTCAAGATCGGCATTCGCGAGCGAGATCGCATAAGGGGCTCGTCCAAACCAGAGGAAGACCACACCCAGCACACCAAAAAAACTGGTCATGGTGATCATGGAGTATCGCACCCCGTCAGTGCCAGGAAACACAAACTCGTTAAACGCGCCGGCCAGCGGCGGGCCAAACATCATGCCGACTGAACCGGTCAGCATATAAACCGCGGCCACCCGAGCCCTGAGGTGGGGCGGCGTAATAACCGGCAATGAACCGGCGGCGATGCCAAAGGGCGAATTAACCGCCATGAGCGCCGGGGCATAGAACACAAACGCCCAAAAGGCGGACGGCGCGACTTGGATCAATAAAATGCAAGGAATGGTCAACAAGCCGCCGATCATCCCCGCGGTGATGTTTGCATCCAAATGACCTTGCGCGCGACGATGCGCGGCAAACCAGGCGACCGCCAAGGGCCCCAGCGGCCCGAAAATCACGAATATCCAGCCAAAGGTTTGTGACGCGCTTGCGGCAGACAAGCCATGAACCCGGACAAAGAAGGTCACTGACCAAAACACAAAGGCGTAGCCTGTGAGGACCAGGCAAACGAAGCCTAAGTGATGAAAGGTGATGGTGCGCGCATTTTGTCGGTAAAACCGTAGCAGTTGCTCGGTATCCGAGCCTTCGCTGGTCGCAGATGGCGTCAAGCGTCGGATCGGTTCTTTGAGGCCTAAAAAAAATACGGCAAGGATCAGACCCGGCGCACCGACATACACGAAGGTTTGCTGCCACGGTTTTAATTCACCGAAAAAGGGCAGCGTCATCGGGGCGCTGGACTCCACCATGTTCAACACGTAGCCGCCGATAATAAAAGCGAGCCCCGTGCCGATGATGGGGCCGGCCTGAAAAATGCTTAAGGCCAATGGCACCAGTTTACGGGGGAAATAGTCCCCGATCAGCGAGGTCGTGGCTGGGGTCAGTGTCGCCTCGCCGATGCCCACGCCAATACGCGCTAAAAAAATCTGCCAATAGCTGCGGGTCAGCCCGCAGGCGATCGTGAGTAGGGACCAAAGAAAGATCCCAATGGCGATGATGTGTTTACGGCTGCGTTTGTCGGCAAGGGTTGCAATCGGCAAGGCTGCTGCGGCGTAGAACAGCGCAAACACGCCGTACAGCCAACCGATTTCAGTGTCGCCCACGCCCAAATCCTGTTGCATGGGCCCGACGACAATGGCGACGACCTGTCGATCGATGAAAGCAATCAGCGAGGCAAGAATCAGTACAAACACCACGAACCAGGCGTAACGTCGGGGCGGGTAGGGCTGCGGGTCGGTCATGGCATGTCGATTTTTGAAGGTCAGGCTACAGCATCTCAGCCATTGGGTTTGTTTGGCAAGGCCTCGTCCGAGAAGGCGGTCTAAAGGCGCTTGAATGCGGAACAAGTGCGCCTAAAGCGATCTGTTAAGAAAAGGATTTGGCCACCATAGCAGGTTTCAGTCGCCGCGCTTTGGACGGAGTTTTGCGCGCGCCCAACCTAAGATTGTATTAGGCCCCAAGACATATTGGTCGATCTTGGCATTTTGCTCAGCCAACGCCGCCGGGTTTTCGAAAATCTGTTCCCGGCGCACCAAGGCTTGTTCTGGGTCGAGCGCGCGAATTACCTGTGCGGGATTGCCGGCGGCGATGACGTTCGCAGGAATATCAGTTGCCACCACTGAGCCCGCGCCAATAATGCTGTTCTCGCCAATGCTCACGCCTTTACAAACCGTTGCGCCGTCACCCAGCCAAACATTGTTGTGCAGGGTCACGGCCTTGGTGGTGCCAATCGGTTTCGTTCGATCGTACAGATCATGCCAATCGGCGTCGGTTACATAACTGCCCGCCGCCAGCATGCAGTTGTCGCCGATGGTAATGCGGCTGGCGGCATCAATTCGAACGCCAGGGCAGATCAGGACATGATTGCCGATGTCGATATGACCCTGCTGCTGCCCCAAGTGCCAGGTCGAAAGCGATACCCGGCGGTCTTTTGCCGTCACCATGTGCAGAAAATTGCCGACCCGAATCTCGGCGCCGAACACATCGATGTTCCACGGCTTCATCAGCAGCGCGCCAGAGCCGAGACCTGCAAAATGCGGCGCAACGAAATGCTTGCCGTACCAGTGCTCAAAGGCTTGAAAGCTGTTTTTTAACCAAAGGGGCCGATGGTCGTGAATCATAAAGTTTGGGGCCAAAGGAGTTACAGGGTCTATTGTAAGAGATCCCGGAAACGGTGTCCTGCCTGATCTAGAAAACCGGTAAACTATCACTTTCGGGCGAGACGCGTTTCGTCGCGCTTCATTGCTATGAGGAAGTCTAAGAGATAAAGGAGGTCACCATGGAGGCAGTAGATGCACTATTGAGTCGGGTTTCGGCGCCGAGGCTCACAGGCGCGGTGCCAGCGTCCTTGCTTGCTGATATGGTGCAGGCGGCCCAACGTGCGCCAGATCATGCCCAACTGGCGCCGTATCGGTTTTTAGTGGTATCGGGAGAAGGTCGCTCGGCGCTCGGTGAGCTGATGGTGGCAGCACGGTTAGCGGTCGCGCCGGATACCGATGCGGCAACGCTCGATAAGTTGCGGCTTAAGCCCCTGCGGGCGCCCATGATTATTGTTGGGATTGCCTCGCCAACACCACATCCCAAAGTGCCTGAAATCGAGCAATTATTGACCGCTGGGATTGCGCTGCAAAACATGTCCTCGATGGCGTGGGCCAAGGGCTTTGGCGCCATCTGGCGAACCGGTGATTTGGCCTACAATCGGACCCTGCAGGCAGGTCTTGGTCTTGCAGATCATGAACAGATCACAGGATTCTTATACCTCGGGCAAGTTGAAGGTCGACTCAAAACGCCGTCGCAATCGAGTCCAGTTGATATGCTTGGGTACTGGCCGTAACGTCGGGCTGGCACGCAAGGCTTAGGCATCTTATGTGAGGTGGCGAATCAGTGGTCCGTGGTGGTCACGCGCGCGGCCTTGGTTCGAAGTCCTGGCAGCAGAATTTGAAACTGCATCAGCGGCGTCCCGAGATTTAGGTGCTCCAAGCAACGAAATCCAGTATACTGCACTGGCCACCTTGGTCCTCTCGCAATAAATAGAGGTGAACTCCGCCAGGCCCGGAAGGGAGCAACGGTAACTTCGATTTTATGTGCCGGGATGCGGCTAAGGTGGTCTTTTTTTACCCCTTATAGCCCCCGCGATGATCTCAGGATCATTTGGCGGCAGCCTTGTTGTTATGCGCGATGCTGGCCTTGGTTGACCTTGATGATTCTCAAAGCAATCTCAACGCCCGACCACAATATTAAAGGCGCTTTTGCCGAAGGGCTAACGAGTCTTGATAGGGTGTTCTGCTGTTTTGTTGTTTGTGCCTTTGATGCGCGTTTGGCCCAACCTATAACGATCCTACGTGGGCTCGCCGCCCAAGCGTCGTTGAACGTGAGCTGGCGACAGAACCCGTCATCAGATCTTCAATTGGGCCGAAACCGGTACAGCCAATCTTTAAGCGGCCATCGCAAAAACCTCTTTGCACCGGGTTACGAGGCGCGTGCTTGCTTTGCATCGAGCGCTTTGCTCGAACGGTGCGCTACCAACCCGGTGGTGCCGCGCGCCTGCGCGGCCAAGAAAGCGGCTCGGCGCGGGCAACTGATTGCGACCGAACGACGTAGAAGATTAAAAGAGAGACCTTGCAAAGAGAGCAGGGCTTGAGAAGGTGCGTACAGGATGCCCGCGGGTACTCAAAGCACATAAACCACAGTCCAATCGAGGTAGGCCTTGAATGAAAAGCAATTTGAAAGCCATTGCGTTGGTGATGGCCATGTTTAGCGGCGATGCCCTGGCGGAGCCTTTGCGAGTATTGGGCCTGAACAACGCAGCGCCTGCGCTGCGCTGGCAGGTGGTTAATGACACGGTGATGGGCGGGCGCTCGTCGAGTCAATTAAAGCGCGTGGGCGAGGCCCTGCACTTTAGCGGGCGCCTGAACACGAATGGCGGCGGCTTTGCATCATTGCGCAGTGATCGGATGGGCCTCGATCTGGCTGCCGCGACACTCGTTCGCTTGACCGTAAAGGGCGATGGCCGGACCTATAGCGTTCGATTGTATGCCGCTGGGCAGCGAGTCTCATACCAACATGCCTTCCGTACCGTGGCCGATGAATGGCAGACCGTTGAACTCAAAATTCCAGACTTCTACGCGTCCTGGCGGGGCCGACGAATGGATCAAGGGCCCTTGGCCTCAGCCGATATTGCCGGGTTGGGCGTGATCTTGGCCGATGGTAAGGATGGCGCCTTTGAGATTGAAGTCGGCTCAATCGAGTTCGATACCCAGGCGGCGCCGGATTCACCCGATCTATCGCAAACGTGAACATCACGCTGCAAGTTCGGGCGCGCCTCGGTTTGGTCTTACTGGTGATCAGTTCGATCTGTGTTGCAGGTCCGCCTGCGGAGACCCAGTACCGCATTACAGCGCCGGACCGAGAGGGCATTGGAAAATTTTATATGGGCCGGCAAATATCCTATGTGATGGGTCACCAAGGCGCGTCTTGGCTAGAGCGCGGTAGCCGGCGCGTCGAAGAGCGCACGGACCTGCTGATTGCCAGTCTGCCGCTCGAGGCGGATTTTGTCGTTGCCGATATTGGTGCGGGCACAGGTTATTTCAGCTTTCCAGTTGCATCTCGGGTGCCCCAGGGCCGCGTTTTGGCCGTCGATATTCAGCCCGAAATGCTGGAGATTATTTCAAGCCGCATTGCTCAATCTGGGACGACCAATGTTGAACCCCTGTTGGGCGGCGTGCAGAGCCCGAATCTTGCTATAAACAGTATTGATCTTGCCTTCATCGTCGACGCCTACCATGAGTTCTCACACCCTTTTGAGATGGGGCAGGGTTTGTTCGAGGCCTTGAAACCGGGCGGGCAGTTGGTGCTGATAGAATACCGCGGCGAGGATGCGTCCGTTCCCATTAAGCGCCTGCATAAAATGACGGCCCAACAAGCCGGTAAAGAGATGCGCGCGCTCGGCTTCACTGGACCCGATATGCTCGATGTTTTGCCTCAGCAGCACATTTTAATTTTCACCAAACCCGGCGAGTAAACCGCCAGCGCTGAGAATACCTGCTCGGTAATGATCGCGCTGATCTGGGTGCAAACTTTGTTATAGATCTGTCCTCGGCTCGCTGTCGCGCCCCCTGCCGCGGCCCCGGAGCTGTAGCGTCGGTTGACGCGCCTTGCCCAAGCCTCAATCGAATGTCACGTCCAAATCCAAGTAGCCGGCGTTTTGCTGGCTTCGTTTAACCTCGCACAGGAAGCCCTCTTTGAGCGGCGCTGGGTGGGGGTTATTTTTAAAACAAAGCGCGGTATGCTGGGCGACAAACGGATGTTGAACAAGCTATTGGAGGCACTATGTCAGACCACTTAATCGAAACCCTTGACGCCGGGGTATGCACCCTCACCATGAATCGACCTGAAGCTCGAAACGCGATGAGCGGCAGCATGATGGCTGCCTTAAATGAGGCCATTCCGCGCGTTGCGGCTGATCCAGCGGTTCGGTGTGTTGTGCTCACTGGCGCCGGCGGCGCTTTTTGTTCGGGCGGCGATGTTAAAGGGTTTGCCTCGGACAATGCCGGCGGTGGCGGTACGATCCCGTCCCTTGAAGAGCGCGTGCACAATCTAAGGCAAGGCATGGAGCTGTCCCGGTGGTTGCATGAGATGCCGAAGCCGACCCTTGCGATTATTCCTGGCGCGGCAGCAGGTGCCGGTTTATCGCTTGCCTTAGCCTGTGATCTTCGTTTTTGTCTCGACACGGCTAAAATTACGACGGCTTTTTCAAAAATTGGCGCCTCGGGTGATTACGGCGGCTCCTATTTTTTACCGTATTTAGTGGGCGCGGCGAAGGCGCGCGAGCTGTACTTTACAGCGGATGTGATCAGTGGGACGGAAGCCTTCGCGATGGGGCTCGTGAATAAAGTGGCTTCTGCGGATGTGTTTGACGCGGAATCCAAAGCCTATGCTCAGACGTTGGCCAACCTGCCGACGGTTGCGGTGGGGTATATGAAAAAGAATTTGAATACAGCGCAAAACGGTACGCTCGCAGACGTGTTTGATCGTGAAGCCATGCACATGATGCGGTGTTTTATGACCGAGGATCATAAAGCGGCTGCCAAAGCCTTTGTGGAGAAGAAGCCGCCGGTCTTTCATGGCAGGTAAATCCGCTGGGTTTTAACTGCGGATAAATCCGCTGGGTTTTAACTGCGGATAAATCCGCTGGGTTTTAACTGCGGATAAATCCGCTGGGTTTTAACTGCGGATAAATCAGCCGAGCGATGAAAACGTTGCTTTAGATAGATAGGGTAGGGCGAAGAGTTCTAACTTTGGCGATGGCAGCTCAATCACGCAACTGGGGAGGGCCGCGACATGGGTATTGCTGAAAACGCAGACATAGAAAGCTGGATGGGTAAAGAGACACCCGAGGAGGTTCTCGAACCGAATCTGCCGATCATTGACCCGCATCATCATCTTTGGGATTTGCGGCGTAGTAACGGCATGGGCTTTCGACAAGCCGTCTACTTATGCGAGGAGATCAGCCGGGATATCTCAGACAGCGGTCACAACATTGTGCAGACGGTTTTTGCGCAGTGTGGGGCGTTTTATCGCGCCGATGGGCCCAAAGAAATGCGCTGCATTGGTGAGACTGAGTTTGTAAACGGTATCAATGCGATGAGTCGGTCGGGTCTTTATGGCCCCACCAGACTGTGCACCGGTATCTTCTCAACGGCGGACCTCAGGCTGGGCGCCGGTGTGGAGGCGGTGCTGACGTCGCATCTCGCAGCAAGTTCGAACTTTCGGGGTATTCGCAGCGCTTTTCCATCGGACCTTAACGAGACCTTTCTTGCGGGGTTTGCGCGGCTGGAGAAGTATGACTTGAGCTACGACAACTGGTCTCCCGACTTCACGCGCTTGCCGCGCTTGGCGGATCTGGCAAACCGCTGTCCCGGCGTCACAGTCATTGTTAATCATTTGGGCGGCCGAATAGACCCAGCTGCCGACGCGGATGAAATCAAGGCTTGGCGAAAGGCGATCGACGCGGTCGCGGCGTGTCCCAACGTCGTCATGAAACTCGGGGGCGCTCAAATGCGGGTGGATGATTGGGAGCCGCCGTACCACATGCATCAGACCGACAGTCCCTGGGGCTCTGACAAATTCCTCGAGACGCTAATGCCTCGCTATCAGTACGCACTGGAAGCTTTCGGTCCAGAGCGTTGTATGTTTGAAAGCAACTTCCCAGTGGACAAAGACTGTATTTCCTATCGGACGTTGTGGAATTTTTTTAAAAAGATAGCAAGCCAGCTCGGCCTGTCTGAGACAGAAAAAATGGCGGTCTTCAGTGGAACCGCCGCAAGAGCCTATCGGTTGCAGGCGCCTTAAAACCGCTTGGGGGACAAGCTTTCAGTTTTTGCAATGCCGGGGAGGGCCGAGATCGTAATCGCGCGTTCTGAGGCGTATCTGATCGGACTCGGATAAGACAAAGCGATGCGCGTTGCAGGCAGCGCGTCCTCAAGTGATGAACGCGCGAGGCATCGCGCCCCGCGACAAATTCATCAGACCATGGGCTTCGCGCCGATAGCGCGCACCATTACCTGTTGCGGCGGGCTTAGGCCGCCTTACCGATGATGAGATCGGCGAGCAGGGCCCGCTGATATTTTGCATCCCCATACAGCACCTGGTTGTGCATTTGCCGCTTGAAGAACAGGTGCACATAGCATTCCCAAGTAAAGCCAATGCCGCCATGAAACTGTACGGCTCGACTGCTGCTGAAGACTGCCATGTCGCTGGCTTCAGATTTTGCCATCCGCGCCAAACGGAGGGCTTCAGCGGGGTCGTGATCGATCGCGCAGGCGGCGTTGTAGGTCAGCGATTTAGCATTGTCGATCTGCAGCATGACATTGACGAGGGGATGCTTCACCGCTTGAAAGAACCCTAAAGGACGATCGAATTGAACACGGGTTTTGGCGTATTCAACGGTCGTTTGCAAGAGCCATTCGCCAGCGCCAACCATGTCGGCAGCAACGAGACACAATAGCCCGGGTAGTGCCGCATCAATGGCCGCATGACCTGTACCGGGCGCTGCCAATTCAATGGCGTCGACCTGCTCGAATGTCAGCCGCGCTTGATCCCGCGTCAGGTCAATAATGCTGTCGGGGGTGAGGGTAAGCCCCTCGGCCGCCGCTGACACAAGATACAAACCAACGCCTGCGTCACTCTGTGCGCTGACAATGAATTGCGCGCACTTGCGCGCATCTTGCACAAACGCTGCAAGGCCGTCCAAACGCCCGTCGGCATTAACGCGAACGCCGGTCGCTGCGCTGTCCCACTCGCCATCAATATTGGTGAGCGCAAGCGCGGTTGCTTTGCCGCCTGCAATCTCAGAGAGGGCGGCGGTTGCCGCCGGCGAATCGCACGCATTCAAGACAAAGGTTGCACTCAACGTTGCAATGAGCGGCGACGGAAACGCCGTCCTGCCCACTTCTTCGGCGAGTGCAATGGCCGCAACGGCCGGCATCCCGATGCCGCCAGCGGCTTCAGGCACACACACCGCGGTCCAGCCCAAGTCTACAATTTGCTGCCAAAGGGCTTGGTCCCAAACGCACTCGTTGGGGCGATCCAGGTTGAAATCACTGGCAACCATCCGGTGCAGCGTGTCGCTGCTGCAATGATCGCTTAAGAATTTCCGCGCCGAGTCTCGAAGCATGACTTCGTCTTCGCCAAAGCCAAAATTTTTCGGTTGTTCAGCCATGGTGATCTCCTACTTCGACTTGGGAAGGCCGAGCACACGCTCGCCTAAAATATTGCGTTGCACTTCATTTGCGCCCGCTGCGATGGTGACCCCGAAACTGTTCATGTACGCCAAAGGCCATTGGCCGCCAGCCGGGGCGTTCGGGTCGTTCCGATTCAAGGTGCTTGCGGCGCCTTCGACTCGGTAGGCGACTTCCGCGAGGTCCTGATTGAACTCGGTGCTAACCAACTTGCTTTGCAGTGGAATGCGCATCGGATGGTCGGTTAACTCAGCAACCGCGCTGCGCCGATTGTTTTGTTGAATGGACTCGCGCCGAATCATGAGCTTGATAATCTCATCGCGGAGTGCGGGATCATCTGCGGCGGTTTTACCCAGGCGCTGATGCGACCGCGCAAGATCGATTAAGGATCCAACCGAACTCACGGAAACGCCGGTCTCGCCCTCGGTTGCCATACCGCCGGAGGCGGGGGTGACCAAGGGCCCTGCGCCGCGCTCATGGGCCAAGGTGGTCATGGCGACTTTCCAGCCCGCACCGACGGCATCAAGCCGATACCGATCCGGAATCACCAGGTTTTCAAAGAGCACCTCATTGAAGCCGGTTTGCCCCGTCATCTTGATGAGCGGTTGAACCTTCACGCCCTTGCCGAGCGCTGATTTGATGGGTACGACGAAATAAGACAGGCCGTTATATTTGTCGCTCTTGTCGGTGCGGCATAGCAGAATCATCCAGTCGGCGAAGTGGGCGAGCGAGGTCCAGACCTTGTGGCCATTGATAACCCAATTGTCGCCATCTTTTTCTGCAAAGGTTTGCTGGTTGGCCAGATCGGAACCCGCGCCGGGTTCGGAAAAGCCCTGGCACCAGATGTGCTCGCCAGAGAGTAGTTTGGGCAGCAGTTCTGCCTTGACGTCGTCTTGAGCGTGAAAAAAGATGGTGGGCGCGGCCATGCCCATTCCAATGATGTTGGGTAGGTAGGGCGTCTTGGCGCGCTGCATTTCTTGGTTGGCAATACCTTGGTGACCTTCTTTGCCGCCACCCCCGACTTCAACGGGATAATCGCAACCGATCATACCGGCATCATAGGCAGCTTTTTGCCACTGCTGCAGCCATTGCATGGCGTCGGGGTCGCTGAGTTCGAGTGCGCCCTGGGGAATCGCAACCGGCGGTTTGCCGGGGTGATTGTCCGCGAGCCAGGCTTGGCATTGGCTTCGAAACTGCGCTTGTTCGGGGCTGTCTTTGCGTTCAGATTCAGACATAGTCGATTCCTTTGATCTATTGGTTGTAGCGTTAACCGCCGGTTATTGTATCGAAGTCCGTCGCGTAGAGCACGGATTGGATGTGCGACAGCATTTGGCGCCGCGTTATTGAGATTACGCGCCCAGGCAAGCTTGGGATTACATTTTACCGCCTTGGGGTTTCAGCACGCAGGTTGATTCTGATAGGTTTAGTCGGGGGGCGTTTTTTGGGGTCATCCAAAGCGTTAGCATCCCGCGTCAATCGTATTTAATCACCCGATTCAGGAGCTTCATATGGTCCGTATTATAGGCAATATTCAACCGGAAGATGATTACACCCATGAACTCGGCCCCGAGCCGAACTTTAACGAATCGGTGTATTTTAATTTTTTTGATCCGGTTCAAAATCGTGGTGGCTTTGTTCGGATTGGCAACCGAGCCAACGAAGGCTACGCGGAAATGACCGTCATCGTTTGGAACCCGGATGGATCGGCCTACTTCAACTATAAAAAGCCTGAGATCACGCACAATGACGCCTGGAATGCGGGCGGGCTGAGTATCGAGATCCTAACGCCCGCCGAAAAAGTGCGGACGCGGTATGAAGGCTCAGCCTTGTTTATGATCGACCCAATGCAAATGCAGGACCCCGGACAGGCATTCAAAAACAATCCCCGCGAGACCTTGGTTATTGACCTAGAGCATGAAGCGGTTGGGCCTTTGTATGGGCATGTGGGCGAGCCGGGTGACGGCAACGAATTCGCCCGCTCGCACACCGAGCAACATATGAAGGTTCAAGGTCATCTAACGCTGGGCGCGGGTGACCCGATTGCTTTCTCAGGCTGGGGATTACGCGATCATTCTTGGGGTCCGCGGTTTTGGCAGGCTACGCCGTCTTATCGTTGGCTAACCGGCAATTTTGGCGACGATCTTGGGATGGTCATTACGACCAATGGTGAAGGCGTTGGCCGCGGCTTGTTTCAACAAGGAGACGCCTTGGTCCGGATCGAGTCCGCACAAATTACGACAGACTATCGGCCAGACAGCTTGTTTCATGCGGGTTTGTTGGTGGATTGCACGCTAGAAGATGGCAGTCACCGCCAAATTACCGGTCAGGTCATGGGCTACATCCCACTGCGTAATCGTCGTGGTGGCCAAAACACCCATGTTGGGGAAGGGATGACGCGCTACACGTTGGATGATGGTCGCGTGGGTTATGGGCTGAGTGAGTACTTAACGCAACCGCCAGAGGCGACTTAGCAGGGATCTGTTTTGAGGGCCTCAGGCTCAGCAGGCCGGCACGTTAAGTCGTGCATCGGGGTATTCTGGGCGAACCCCGTCAGCAAGCCAGGATAGGGGCTAGGCGTGCAGATGCCAGTGTACGCCCCCAACGGTCACGCTTGAGTCGGTGACCAAACATCCGCGAGCGGCCGCGTCGCGCTGAATGCCAGGTTTGTCCGCGACGCGCAGGTGAATGCCGGAGAGGCCCGGGCCGCGATTGTCGGCTAATTCGATGAAACTCAGTTGGGCGTTATTGAGTGCGACCTGCCACGCGGTGTTTGCGTGAGTTGCCCTCACGCCGATGATCCCCGACCATTTTTCAGCCAAGGCTTGTGGGTCCGTACACTGCAGCTCAACGCCCAAAAAATCCAGAGTGCGATGCTGATCGACCTGGGCCTCCCAACCCATGCCGCCGACGGGCATCCAATGGCCGTTAAAATCATTCTGCGCATCGGTTTCAATTTCAAGGAAGGCGGCTTGCAGGTCGCCGGGATGAAATTGGATTAGATGCCAGTTATCGCGCTCGGTTTCATGGGCAATTCGAACCCCTTGGTCGAGGGCGCGTTGCCTGGCAGTTTGCTGCGCGGCTTTGCTGTCGGCTTGCGTTATGACCATGTAGCCGCCATCGCCACTGCGTCGATCAAGATATCGACCCGCGGCGGTGCCAGCCTGAATCGGCGCCACCACTTCCAGAAAGTTTCGGCCGATTGGCATTAGGGTGTTCTCTAAACCGAAAACGCCAACCCCGGGGTCAACATAACAAGGCTTGATGCCAAAGATTTGAGTAAGATCTGAAATCACGGGCGCGAGTTGCGCCGCAACCAAACAAATTTGTCGAAGCTGTAGCGTCATGGCAGGATCTCCATCGAGGGTAATGCAATGAGTCTAGCCAACTCCTCGACGTTTTGCATAAGGGTTGCTGAAAGTAGGCTTTGTTTTGTGCGTCGCTTAAGAAGGCCTTCGAGAAAGCCGCTTAGGGTTGTCTTCACGCGTTATAGCCCGCTGCACAAAATAGCGCGCTGCACAACAAGATGGCGCATCCTGAATCGATTGGCAACGGGGAACACGCGTTGGTCTTGGCGCCGGCGGGACTAGGATGTCGACGGTCGAGCGCAAATCAGGTGGTTAAGGTGGTTAGATTGCTGTCATTAAAGTGTTTACCAAGTTCGAAATCGCATCAAAAGTCGCTAAGCATCTCGGCCGGCAGCAAACGGATCGGTTTAGGGATCCTGTTGTGGGGGATTCTGATAAGTCCCTTGGGCTCGGCGCTCGCCTCAAGTGCTGCGTGCGTTAATTGTCATCAAGATCAGGTTATGGCCTGGTCTGATTCCGATCATGCCTGGGCGATGCGCCCGCCAGAGGCCGCCTATATAAAAGCGCCGTTTCAGGGCGAGTCCGTCTCCTTTGATGGCCTGGAGGGGCTGTTTGATCAAAGCGATCGGGCGCCTGCTGATGTTGCGTTCCCGCAGCTTGCGGTCTTAGGTTCAAGCAATGGCGTGGGGCCAACCCAGTTCAACATTCACTTGCGGGACACCAAGGCAGGGGCGATTGATTTTCAGCGTTTCACGGTGCGTTACACGTTTGGTCACGAACCCTTACAGCAATACTTAATTGCGCTGGGAGAGGACCGCTTGCAAGTCGCGCCGTTCGCCTATGACACGCGGCCCGAAGCCGCCGGAGGACAGCGCTGGATTCATCTAGAATCCTTCGCCGGACCCGATCGGATGGCAAGGTTCGATTGGCGGCAGCCGCTCCAAAACTGGAACGGCATGTGTGCGGACTGCCATTCTCGAGGCTTTAAGCGGGGCTATGATCCCGCAACGCAGTTATTTAATTCCAGCTTTGACGCAATCAATGTGGATTGTTTGGCTTGTCATAATCCGAGTGACGGACATGATGCCCTTGATGGTCCGCCGAAGCCGAAGGCGGGTCAGTGGGTTCGTCCGCCCGAGGCCCGCATCGCGCACTGGCAGGGCGCTCCTCGCGATCCTGCGGTGATGGACACCTGTTTTGCGTGCCACAGTTTGCGCACGCCGCTAACCGATGGATTTCACCCGGAAGCCGCCTTCTTAGATCAGTTCAGACCGGAGTCCGTCATACCACCGTTTTATCAGGCTGACGGTCAAATTGAAGAAGAGGTTTATGTCTATGGCTCTTTTCTGCAAAGCAAGATGTACCAAGCCGGCGTTCAGTGCCAAGACTGTCACGACCCGCATACCGCAGAGGTCAAGGTCCAAGGCAATGGTCTGTGTTTAACGTGTCATCAACCCAAAGCGTATGAGACGCCGCAACATCATGGTCATGCACTGGGCAGCCAGGCCGCACAATGCGTCACCTGCCATATGCCTGGGAAAACGTATATGGGGGTCGATTTCCGTCGGGATCATCGCTTTGGCGTGCCGAATGCGCCCATTAGTCACGCGCTCAACACCCGAGACGTTTGTCAGTCTTGCCACGAAGACCGTTGGTCCGCCTTCCTGAGGAGCACTGAGCTTGAACCCGCTGCACAATCTGCGTCTCCGATGCGCCGAGACCCTTTGATGATTCAGGCGGCAGGCGCGGACCCCAGCGAGCAGGTTCTGGCCATGTTGGTGGATGATAGCGTGCCTGCCATAACCAAAGCCGCGCAGCTTAAAATGCTACCGGAATCGGCTCAGCGTTCCTCCGAGCGGTGGTTGGCCGCGGCGTTGACGCATGCAGAACCATTGGTTCGCCTGAGCGCCTTAGACGTTGCAAACGCGGCAAACGCCGAAGTGGAAGCGGAGATTGTCAACGGGTTGCTGCGAGATCCGGTGCTCGCTGTTCGCCTTGCCGCGCTGCAAATTTGGCCGCAAAGGGATTTGATCGGATCGATGGCTGGGGCCGCCAACCTTGCATTGCTGAAAGCAATGCAGGCGGCGGCAGATATCAGTTTGCGCCAAATCGCTTGGCGGGGTGAGGGCAGGTTGCAGCGGGCGCAGCGCCAGATACATCAAGGGGATTGGTCTGGGGCTGTCGCCGAGTTGCAAGCGGCGGTGGCGCAGGACCCGTACTTCGTCGGCGGTTATCTGAATTTGGCCGATGTGCGTCGTCAGCAAGGTCGTGACTCAGCGGCCCTCGCCGTGCTACTGCAAGGATTGGACCGCCTTCCAAGTGAGGCTCTGTTGCATTACAGCGTGGGCCTGACTCATATTCGGCTCAAGGCGTACGCCGCGGCCCAACCGTTTTTGGCCGAGGCCAGTGCGCTCGCGCCAGCCCGGACTGATTTCTTCTACACCTATCTCGTTCTCATGGACGCCTTAGGGAAACGCCCTGAGGCGCTTGATGACATCAAGGCGCGATACCCAGGCGGCGCACGACCGCCGCAAATTGAGCAGCTTCAAAGGAATTGGCAGCGCGGGTCTTGAGCGCGCGGCCTGGGTGACGTCATAACCGGCAAGGTTGTTTTTCTTGGCTGGCTGAGGCAACGCACTGAATGGGTGCTTGCGGCGTAGCAGGCGCGATGGTGTCGAGCAAAACCAAGGACGGGTCTTTTGCTAGAACGATATCGTTTCAAGCGCCCGCGATGGTCGGTGTCGCTTGCAAAGATGATCTTCCATGAGGCCGCTGTGGATGGGTTGCCGCTTGCTCAAAGGACATTGAAAAATGAGCCAAATCGGCGGGCTGACTCATGGCGTCAATAATCGGTTGTTTCTGAACCAAAGCGCGGTCCGAGGGTTGTTCCGCGTCTAGCCAATGGGGCCAATGCACTCCTAGAAAAACAATACTGTAACCCGCTGAAAGGGATTGCCCCCAAGTGATCAAAAGATCTGGCCGATCTAAAGTATTTAGCGCGCCACCTTAACTTGTTTTGTGTTAATGTGCGCCGGCGCAAGCGGGGAAGCTCGCGCTTTTTATGCAACAAAGACCTCGAATGAGGTAATGGAATACTGAAAGGGGAATAAATGAAACACGTTAATTCGACTAAAAAACAAGCGTTTTTTTTGGCGTTGGGGCTTGTCGCCGCTAGCCCATTAAGCAGCTTTGCCGAAGAGCAAATTGAGGAAGTGGTTGTCACCGGTTCGATCATTAAAGGAACACCGATCGATTCAGCGACCAACGTCTCGGTCTATGACCGAAGTTCAATGGACCTTCAAAATACGCCTTCAATCGTTGACTTCACCAAACAGCTGAGCTTCAGCTCAGGTGTTGATGGCGATTCCAACCAGTTTCAATCAAACGCGACCGAAGGGTTGTCCAACGTCAATCTTCGCGGCTTGGGCGCGAGTAGAACACTGGTGCTCATCAACGGCCAACGGCAGGTTGCAGTACCTATTCGGCTCGGTGCAGGGCGATTTGTCGACCTGAACAGTATGCCAATGGCGGCAATTGAGCGCGTTGAGATTTTGAAGGAAGGCGCAGCCGCGACTTACGGCTCCGACGCAATCGGCGGTGTCGTGAACTTCATTACTCGTAAAAATTTCAAAGGCTTCGAACTTCAGGGTGGCTACAGCGAGATCCAAGATAGTGATGGAGATGCCAATATCAGCGCGATCTTTGGTACAGAGGTCGGTAACTTCGATTGGGTCACGTCATTGGGTTATACGAGTCGCTCGCAGTTGACGCAGCGCTCAAGAGGTTGGTCTTCTTCGCCCGACGGCAGTGCTTGGCCCTACGGTGGTTATTCCTCAATCGGAAATCCCGGCACACTTTACCCATTTCTTGACACCAATCCGGATGCGGATGGCTATGGCGTCGATACGATCATTGGCGCTTTGGCGGATCCTGGTTGTGAGGCGGTTGGTAATATCGTTCGAGGCGGTGTTTGCTACTTTCAGTACACCCAGTTCGATAACCTCGTCGAAGATGAAGAGCATTATCAATTGTTCTCTGAGATCAACGGTGAATTAGCGGGCGGTCAAACGCTGCATGCTGAAGTGATGTATTCCAAGACGGACGTGCCAAACTGGGCAACGTCACCGAGCTACCCGCCACAAGCAATTTTTGATACCAGTCAAAAATTCACGACGGATCACCCAGCCTGGGAAAACTTTATTGCCGCGTATCCTGATTTTATCGCGGGTCTGCCGGCAGCGCCGGACTACTTTATTCTTCGAGGTCGGGTTAATGGCGCCGGAGCTAATGGGCCAAGAACAGCACCTCGCGAGTACGAAACGATCCGCTTGGCGGGTAGTTTAGACGGCATGGTCAATGATGATGTGGCCTATCGGGCGTCGGTCAGTTACTCACATTCAGAAGGCAGTGTGACCAGTCGTGATGCCAGTATCGCGAATACGATCATGGCGTTTCAAGGCTTTGGTGGCCCAAGCTGTGGTGCAACCCTTGCGAATGATGAAAGCATCGTGACCAATGGTGCGGTTGCAGGCGAGGGCGGTTGCATGTGGTACAACCCGCTGTCAACGTCGATCCAGTCAGGTTACTGGGGACAGTTCCCCAATGAAAACTACGATCCAACGAATGCCAATTCTCAGGAGTTACAGGACTGGATCGACGACGAGTGGTCCTCTAAGGGTGAGAATAACCTCATTACGGCTGAGATTATTTTTCAGCAGAGTGTAGACAATATCGATCTAGGCTACGGATTCCAGGTTCGACACAATCAAGCTGAGCAAGATCCAGGCGATTTGGGGAATGTTCTGAAGAATCCTTGCCGCGTGCCAGGATACTTAGACTGTACTAATAAGACCGGTCTTCATAGCTTCCTTGCCGCATCAACGCCTTATGATTTAGATCAGACGGTTTACAGCGCATTCGGTGAAGCGGCGATTAGCTTAGGCGATAACGCAACGGTGCAGTTGGGTGCTCGGTATGAGAACTATGGCTCGGAAAAAGAAACCTTTGACCCTAAGCTGTCGATTCAATACAACTTAACCGACGCGCTATCTTGGCGTGCGTCCGTGCAGACGACGTTCAGAGGCCCATCGGTTAACGATACGTCAACAGGTTCAGCAACGGCTTTGGCCTATGTTTCACAAACGGTTGCGTTTAAAGCCATTGATACGGTTGGCAACCCCAACATCGAGCCAGAAAGTGCGTTCACCTATAACCTGGGATTGGTTTATTCAGGTGATAATCTGCAGGCAAGCGTTGATTATTGGGCCTTCAATTTTGAAAACCCAATTATCGTTGAGTCCTATGGTCAGTTGGCTGCAGCCTATGCCGCTGGCGGCACATCGAAAGATGCGGTTGCATCGCAAATTACCTGTCAAGGTGGTTTGACGGATGGCTCTTGTGCAGCATCGGGTATTGAGCGGATTCAAGCCAATATTGTTAACGGCCCCAGAACGGAAACGTCCGGTATTGATCTGTTTGCCAACTATTCGTTTGATCTGGGCGGCATGCCCGCAATGGTCGGTTTCGAAGGCACCTATACGATGGCCTATGATGTTGCCGCGTATGTGAAGAATGGCTTGCAGGTTGCATCGGGTTATGAAGCCGCTGGCTACTACAACTTTGACAACGGTATTCGTCCGATCCAAGACTTCAAACTGCGCATCAATGGCGCCTTGAATATTACGGATTCATTGACTGCTTTGTTGTATGTGAACCACATTTCGGACTACGAAGATCGTCGTGCGGGTGTTCAAGCGTTTAATGGTGGCGTGATTGATTCACACACAACCTATGACCTTCATGTCACGGCTAACCTGCTGGATGATGCGTTATCGGTCACGTTGTCCGGTGTGAACTTAAGCGATGAAGAGCCGCCGATTGCGTATGGCGACCTGATGTACGATGGCTACACGCACAATTCGATTGGTCGAATTATTAAGCTTGGTTTTAAATATGGGTTTTAAAAACGGGTTTTAATAGCATCGGGAAACCGATGATCGTGTGAAAATAAAAAGGCAGCCGAATGGCTGCCTTTTTATTGCATTGTGTTATTGAAAACCGCCGCCTTGAAAGCTGACCAGTAAGCCGGTTTGGTCTAGCTTCCGTGCTGGATGCGTCATGTGTTTTTGGACCGAAAAAAACAAACAGTACCTATTTCGAGTTTCAATAAGCGTGATCCCGCCCGTTATTGTGCGGTTGCCCGGTCGCAATGATGTAACGATAGCCCCGTTCGCAGGACGCAACCAGCCGCGGTGAGGGGCTTAATCCTAATCGGGCGGGTCACTTTGTTGACTTATTTGGGGTTGCGAATAATGAGGATCCACTCTATGTTTAGGACTAACAACAAAAAAAAGGGGAATAGGATGTCGAGAGTCTCACTCAAGAGGCTGTTCATGGCGGTGGTATCAACGGCAACTGCGGTTGCTTTTGTCCCAACAACGTGGGCGGAAGAGCAAATTGAAGA
>Ga0209251_1000960_pt1 | contig 24024 bp, 19 predicted proteins | sample SaaInlV_100m_DNA_6_FD_184665 | JGI IMG/M metagenome (GOLD analysis project Ga0209251, IMG submission 184665) | Marine microbial communities from expanding oxygen minimum zones in the Saanich Inlet - Saanich Inlet SI073_LV_10m_DNA (SPAdes) (version 2) | ecosystem: Environmental > Aquatic > Marine... | reverse complement strand
GTGACCCGATTTTCCACCCGATTTTAGACCCGAATTTGCCACAAAAACCCCCTATTAGTAGACTAACTACTATTGTATTCTGTATGTAGATCTGTGAGAGACGTGCGTGCGTGGAGGAGTTCCGTTGTTCCTTGAATCATGTTCACACAATCAAGCACACATACATACACACGTGGATCTGCCTCTGCAACATGGAGAAAGGAATAGACGACTTTCACTCGGTGCCAATCCGACTACTTTCGGAGCTGTGCGCTCTTCAGTCGTGTGATCGGCTTTGCGACGACATCGTGAACGAGTTTTCGCGCGAACCCGCGGTGTTGCTCCAAACTTCCTTCTCGCATCAACCTGGCTTGCTTGGTGCCTACTTACAGCATGGCATCGGCACAATCGGTCACAGTTTTCCAGTCGCTACGCATCCATCAAGTAAGTCCACGCTGGGTCAGACGCTGCCGTATTCCTCCGGCGGCCGATACGACGCTGGTGAAAGCTTATTTCGGACCCAATTTACTACGCCTGGCAACCCATCACGTGACCAGCATCTCCCTGGAGAAGATGCCGACATGACTTCTGTTCTCAAAGGTAGCACGCATGATATTAAAGCACTTGGAAAACAAAGTCACTTACTGCAAGGCTCAATCAGCGGCCAAATGATGGTTGATAAAGGCGTCATCACGCAGTGTAAGGTGTACTCGTGCAGAAATCTGTCAGAACCGTGCAAGCGAAAACTTAAACTCTGTTCAGAGCACAAGGTGAGAAAAAGACAAGCATCCATCCCTCCACGTCGCGCAAGAATATCGTCACATTCTAACACATACGTATCCATAATTTCATTGTAAAGAGAGCTGCACAGGTGCGATTGCATGCGGATGCCCCCTTACAGCGCTATTGCCGGTATTGTCACGTGCTTCACGATCTTGATGCGTTCCCTCAGGACGACGTACGGACTATCTGCGTGAGGTGAGTACTCTTCCTCCACGTGCTTAGCGATGCTCTCACCACCGAACACTCGTCATCGATACTGCCTCGCATGTTGCATAACTGACGCACACTTTTTCGTGTTTCTTTGAACCGAGCAGGCGAAACGAACTGCGTCTTAAAAGGAGCAGAGAGCGACGACACGAGATGAAACGCGCATCCAGCACAGGAAATCAGAAAACAGAAAACGAAGAGAGCTGACTTGCTTACTTGCTTACTTACTTACTTGCTTGTGCCCAAGCATGCTAAATAAGGAAGGCCGAAGCAAATAAACATTGTAATGTGTACACACATATCATCATGCACGTAAACGTGAAGTTCAAGTTTGCGCTGAATGCATGCATGGATGCGCCGCAGGAGGAGTGGAGTGCTTATGGCTACAGTACTACAATAATAAATTACTCATCATTTCTCCCTCGCTCGCTCATCATAGTCTATGCATATTATTATGCATGCATCATTTTGATACATGATCCGTACATCGATCAATCCATCATCAGTACCGAGTCAGAAACCAACGGGAAACGTCAATCGTGAGCTGCACGTGCACGGGGCGGGTCGCATGCGGCGAAATCGAATCGCCACAATTGCGTTTTTCGGAGGCTGGACACTCACGTTGGCCACTTTTATCTTTCTAGTGCCTGCTCTACCACCTTTGAAGCCGACTTTATCAGAGCTCAGCTCATCAAATCGAAAAGGGGCCGAGGTAGTGCACCGCCGCGTCAGATCTTCGACGTTGGCGAAGGACCAAGCTACACAACTTGAAGTGAAAGATAGTTTCCAGCTCTCGAATAATGAGGGGCATACGTTCGAAGTTCGACCGCGGCGACATGATGACAAACGACGTTCGTATGATCGAGAAGAAGTGAGTAGCGAAAGCACTCCCCGAGCACACTTTTTCCAAGCGGCCCTTCTTATTACCAGCTTCCTGACTGGGCCTATACCTCCGTCCAAGTTGCTCGCGCGTTAGATTTTCGTTACTGACTCGGTATAACTTTGCACATAGCTGAGCGAGTCCACTCGGTCGCCCTCAACATCCTCTTTGTATCATGAAGCAAGTGATACCCACTTTCACGCCGAAATGGAGGTGCCTTCAGGGACGCTGCACAACGCGGCAGACTTGTCTCACGCATCCCTGAACGTCCTTAACCCGAGAAATATCCAAGTTATTTCGCTTGATAACCCGAGAGCTTTTCTGTACAAGGGTTTCATGACGGATGAGGAATGCAATTTTTTGATGGTAAGTCATCAGACACTCGTTCAGTGTTCGCTCACCCTTTCTATTAATAAGGACGCTGCTCAGCTAACCGCCTCTCATTGCTCCTGTGCTCCACATCAATTCGGGGTGCAACATGCAGGAGCACTCTAAGCCTAACATGTATAAGTCTGGCGTGGTAGATGCCGAAAATGGGGGCAGCTCTTTCAGCGATATTCGCACCTCAACTGGCTCTTTCGTTCCAAAAGGTGGGTAAAATGTGACGGTCGGTTCAGTTCCTTCTTACTTCATTTATTTACTTATGACGGTTGCCTGGCTGGGTGATTTTTCACAGGTATGAACGCAATGATACAAAATATAGAACGACGCATAGCGAGCTGGAGTCAGATTCCTGAATCTCACGGCGAGCCGATTCAAGTACTGCGCTACAAACCTGGCGAGGAATATCGTGCACACTATGACTACTTCTTCCACGATGCTGGCAAGCTGAATAATCGAGTGGCCACGGTGCTGATGTACCTGTCGGATGTTGAGGTGCGTTCGTCTAAATATCCGCGTCACATCACCTTCACTTCCATCTCCTGTACTGTTACTGACTCTATCACGGAATCGACGATGTGCGCTTGTTAACTCGCTCGACAGGGAGGAGGCGAGACAGTGTTTCCAAACACTGACATGCCCAGAGGCAGAAACCAGTCCGCCTATTCAGTTTGTGGGAACAACGGGAAGGCAGTAAAGCCCGAGAAGGGGGATGCTTTACTGTTCTGGAGTACGAAAGTTGGCGGTGAGCTAGACGGTGGCAGTAGTCATGCAGGATGTCCAGTCGAGAGTGGTGAGAAGTGGACGGCAACCAAATGGATGCACGTTGCTCCATTATCTTCGCGAGAGGCGCACCAACGGGTATTTTTCGAAGGGAGGGAGGTGAGCACTGACAACTGCGCTGATGCTCACGAAACGTGTCATACCTGGGCAGAGCAGAATGAGTGCGACAAAAACCCTGGATACATGTTGGATGCTTGTCCTTTGTCGTGCACGGTGTGCAGTGGTCAATGGCGTGAAGGTAGTTACTCACCATAGATTTTATTCTTCATTCCATTCAAAGTATACGCATACACGCTTCGATGTCAAGGTATGTCCGTCCTTTGACAGATCAAGGGAGCTCTAGTGCTTTCGACAGCATATGCGTCTCTGTGCCGGTCTTTTCATGCAGACTTTCCTGGTGTGTTGCCTTCGTTCGTTGCATACATGTATGTACCTATTATTAAACTCCCAACACTCCCACGTTATTGCAAGTGTCTATGCATCTCAAATGCGTCGTCGTCATGTACCAAAGCCGCGAGTTTCAAACTCAATTGCCATTTACTTCCTGTTGGTATGAGATACTCTGGGTGTACATTTGGAGTCCAGCTGTCGTCACCGCCAACCCCCATATGTAAGTGGTCGACGTGCACATGGACTGTGCCGTCGCCCCTTGATCTAGATTCCTCAAGTTGATATTCATGAGACGAAGACTCCAAATCCTCAAGAGAATGCTGCTGAACAGACACTTGCGCAACCTTACCTGCAGGGATTGAGACGAGGAGCCCCGGTGCTGGTGCGACAGTACCTCGGCCTGTCCGAGCTGAGGCGCGCAACTTATTTCCTTTGATTGTCAGCGGCTGTTCGGGAATTACTTCACGCCGACGAAGCGCAAGCCAACTTACGTCAGCTCGGCCACCATTCTCACCTGGAACAATGTATGGTACATGCATGTCGACTGCATTTGACGAGTGATGTCCAAAGGTAGCAGATGCTTTCCGGTCTGAATAACATTCGTGAGGGCCTCGGCCAAACCAGTCTACGGCTTGCAACTCACTTGAGCAACGCATGCGCAGGCCAACACGAGGTATCGGGGGTAACGACTTTGAGGCCGTCGCGACCATATTCAAGTCCACAATGCCATTTGTCTGAATATCATGCGTCAGTGTTACGGTAATTCCTGCAACTCCCTTTCTATTCGATCCACATGGAGTCATGGTTAACGTAACAGCGATACGAAGCGAACCATCAGGACCAGCAGTTTGAGTAACAGTTGGAAAACTGTCCTGTACTGTCTGCAACTGATTTATCCCAGCATTTCGCCAACGCGCACAGTATGAAATTGCTTCGCCCCCACGATCGTTGTCAGTGGGAGCTCGCCAGAAACATGGAGACGGGCCACCTTCGAGGATCAATTTTCCTCTCGAACCCATGTTAACGATCGTTCCAATCTTTGGACCGCTGAGATGAAATGCCATGTGAACTCCATCGGCACACTGCACCTGCAACAGATCGTCACCCAAGGTGAATACTCGAACCATGTCAGAGTGAACGGAAAGTGATTTAGGAATGGACAACATAGAAGGTGATGGAAACCCATTCACGGGAACAGGAAGAGTTATCTGCGTATGAGCGACTTCATGACCTGCATCACACCACCTTGTCGTTTCCTTCACGGTGGTTCGGAACTCCAGAAACCAGTTGTGCAAAGGGGATGTCTGTGCAGCAGTCCTCAAAGTTGACACCTTCTTTGCGAGGAACACAAGATCTGGAAGAAAAGCCTTCCACGGCAACTCGACCTCAGCATCTTGGGGAATAGAAGATAAGTCAAGCACTCCTTCTTCAAGCCTAGCACCGCTATCAGCCAAGATCACCCAGGTCGTTTTGAGATGATCCAAGGATGTAAAATTCAACCAATTGCGCACCACAATTCGTGGGTTGCTACTCATCCACGTTTCAAGGTTGACCAGCTCGCTATCAGTTTTTACACGGGTGCAATTTGCTTCCTCTTTTAACAAGTTAGTTACCTGAAATGTTACTGGCCTCATTAAGAATTTCAGTTCTTCCATTGCAGGATGAGGAGTGCGATCGGGGAAAACAATTCCGTTTATGCAAAACTGGGCATCGTTAGGCTTGTCACCAAAGTCACCTCCATATGCCCAAAAGGTTTTTCCACTAGGCGCAGTGGCCTCAAGACCTTGATCGACCCAATCCCATATGAAACCCCCCTGCACGGCGCTGTTTTCGCGAAAGCACCTCCAATATTTGTCCAGACTTCCGTTACTATTGCCCATCGCGTGGCTGTATTCACACAAAATCACAGGGCGATGATCATTCGGATCCTCATTGGCCATCTTCTCACAAGTGTACACTCGAGCATACATGGGGCATATGATATCAGTACAACTTGAGCGAGAACCGCCAGATTCATAGTGCAAGGGACGAGTAGGGTCGTTTTCTCTGGCCCACTCAGCCATAGCTCGTTGACCACTTCCACATCCTGCCTCGTTTCCAAGTGACCACATGATTATAGAAGCGTGGTTGCGATCTCGCTGAATCATGCGAGCCATTCGTGAAATGTAAGCTTGCCTCCATTGAGGAATGTTTGCCAAGAAGGGGGTTGGATGCATCCCGGCATGGAAACCATGGGTTTCGAGGTTCGCTTCGTCGCATACATAAAGACCGTATTCGTCGCATAGGTCATAGAAGCGCGGATGATTTGGATAGTGACTTGTCCTCACGGCGTTGAAGTTGTATTTTTTCATAAGAAGCACGTCTTGCAACATAGACTCTTCTGAAACTGCTTTTCCGTTCTTAGGGCAGTGATCATGGCGATTGACGCCTTGAATGATGACAGGTACACCGTTGACCCATAACTTCTTTTCTGAAATAGACACAGACCTGATGCCAATCCTGCAAGCCTCAACATCTGACGCTGGAACAAATCTGCGGCTGGAGGTGTTCCCTGTGGCAGTGGGAGTCATTGTCCTAACGACCAGCGTGTACAAATAGGGAACTTCTGCTGACCATAGACGAGCGGCAGGGACTGATAATGACAGCAGGGCCTTACGATTGAACTGGGGCTGATCCTTATCGAAAGGCTGACCGTACACTTCAGCAGGGTCACTCCACAACAGGTCTTCTGGCCTAGAAGTTACACAAGCAATCTGCGTGCCATCTGCATCAAAAATCAGAGCCTCAACGATGACGTCCGTGGGAAGTGCAACTTCTGACGTCACAGCTTCCTGTACTCGGATGTCGACGTCAACGCGTGCTGGGCCACCACGCTTTTCCGGAAGTGAAGTTTTTACCATATAATCTGAAATAAAAACTGCCTCTTTCAAGTAAAGTATTACGTCCCGATGAATACCACTTAGCCACCAATGATCCTGATCCTCGAGGTAGCTACCGTCACTCCAGCGCATAACCTGCGCCGCGACAAAATTTTTTCCAGGCACAAGGACTTCGGTTATGTCAAATTCTGCTGGCAGTCGACTGTCTTGAGAGTATCCCACGCGTTGACCATTCACCCAACAATAAAAAGCCGAATCCACACCCTCAAATGAGATAAAAACACGGCGCCCGTTTTCGGTCCATCCTTGTGGAAGATCGAACGCACGGCGATAGCAGCCAGTGGGATTTTCGAGCTCGTTAGGATTTTTGATCTCAGGATCCCACTTCCAACCTCCAATGAGGCTTAAATCGCCACCTTGACTCGACGCTGTCGAATTGTTGCTTGAGCTCCACACCCCACGGCGCAGTGCCCGAGGTGGATCCAAAGGGAAAGGATAGAACATGTTGGTGTAAATGGGACGATCGTACCCTTGGCATTCCCAATTCGAAGGGACGTCAATCTCATCCCAGAGGCTGGTATCAAAATTGGAGTGGAAAAAATCAACCGGGGCATCTTGCGGTGCTGCAGTGAGATGAAAGTCCCATTTTCCGTTGAGCAAAAGGACATTCGGCAGCTTCGAGCGTGAACTCCAGCCACCGCCTTCTGACCAGAATTTCAAAGCAGTAGGAACGTCACGGAAAGAGTAAAGGGGTACATGGCCAGCCCTGGGGAATATTGGGGAGAAAGTTGATGTCAATCTTCGCTTCTTCACTCGTTCTTTTCCTCTGTGCGGCGACTCACCTTTTGCAGCGACCAACAACTTCTGGATTTTCCCAGTCTGCTTCTGCCTTTTCACTTGACGCGGAGCTCTGCGGTTCCAGTCATATGGGGAGGGAACGAGTGTCAGAAAGAAAACGAAGAAGCGCTCAGGTGCCCGTAATGCACGTACCACAAACCACGAAATGACTCTGTGAATGTTGTACACGATGATACGCCACAATGAACTTGGTGTACCGGGAGACTTGGGCACCCGGTTGCAAATGTCAAAAGTCAAGCGATACACCCAGTCTGCCACGGGGACCACCGAGGAAACTCCATTCATACGAAACATCCACGATACATGCAATATACTTAGTGTTGGCAGGATCTTGTGCAAGAAAGCCTCCCGAAACTGCCTTGAGAACCACATGCGTAACTGCCCGTTCTACAAGACCCCGACCGTGACAGTAGTTGTAGCACGCGCGAGAAGAAATGAACTTGAAGAAGCGATGCGTGGTAAATAGTCTAGCTCCGCAAATAGTCAGGCAACAATTATTTGCTTTTGGGGAGCGACAATGTAATAAAGGAGGTGCTTTTTTTTGATAAAATTTCTCGCGGCATCAGCTTCACATAATAAGCTACATGTAATAATAATATGCTTGTTTGATCTGAGCAAGCGCGCGCGCGCGGCCGCGCGCGCAGGGCGCAGCATCATTCCTTGATCGCCAAAAAATCTTTGAACGAAGAAGGGAGCTACAGTCGATCTCTTCCCACTTCACGTGAAGAAGGGAGGGGGCGACGACGAAGTAAATCAGCTGTCCCCGAGGCAAAGAGGAACTGTTCAACGACCTGCCGTCTTTGCAAATGTCAGGATCTAACAGGTTGATTCAAGGGCGTGGCGTCGGTCTCGGTACGAATGCACAGAACTTTCCGTCGTTAATCTGTTCCTCCTTCGAGCTTCTACTGATGTCCTTATTTACACAGGCGTGGGTGTTGGTTGCGGCTTCGGCGTCGGGTGGGGATTTGGAGGTGAGTGCCCGCAGCGCATTTACGGTTCCCCAACTTGTCGACACGCTGTCATGAACCGAGTGCTTTTCGACGCGAAGCTTCCGAACTGACTCTCGTACTTTCTCAGGAGGCAACCTCGGCGTGATGGGACTCGGTGTTGGTGGAGGTTGTGGCGTCGGGCTTGGACTTGGTTGGGGAATTGGTCTAGGCTGGGGCAGTAAGTACATAAACCAGCATTTCGTGTTCGAAGAAACAACTCGCAGCAAGCGTGCTGTTGATTCTCCTCAGGTACGTTTCGAGGGGCTGTTATTCGGCCGCATATTTCGCAAAGCCGAAAGCAAAGAAAGGACAAAGCCCGCTCAAAGCTAATAATGATACTGAGTAAGCACTTCCAACTCTTCGCAGGGGCCGATACAGAATTTCGTTCGAGGAATCAGGAGTATCACGTCGAATGGGGATACTCAAAATCAGTCGAAATCCGTCAACAAAACTTCGCCTCTTCCTCGCGAATGACTCGCCTGTGGTAGGAGTGAAGGTCGCACGACCTTTGCGCCGAGAATGAATAGCTACGAGCTGAATAGCAACGAGCAGTCCCGTAACGACGTCGCACAGCGCCACTAGAAGGTTTTTGATGGTACCTCGTTTTTGTGGGTGGTTTCTACATGCAGATCTTGTGTCAAATGCATGTTGTGACATATAGTGGTCGTCTCAGCGCTCTGTAGAAGCCGTCGTGGACATATGCATACGATGTCAACCGCGGACGGAAGTGCCGCCAGCCCCTCCTGCGACGACGCGGGCGGCACTTGGGCGCCGCTGCCGACTTTTCGCAGAACCTTAGTGCTTCGCAAGTTGCCTTCAGATGGTATCCTTGCGTCCTGTATAGGCGTGCTTCGCGATACTTTATACTGTTGGAGGCGTAATTGATCACCCGCCCCCGCCCCACTCGTCTTGGGATTGGATGTCGGTGACGGCGGCACTCTCGGCGCTCTCGGTGTTCGGAGCGGCGGGAACGTCTTGGGTGAAGTGCGGGACAGCGACTGGCGGGTAGACGCGTCGGACGTCGATACAGATATTTATTTCTTTACGTCTTAATATGTATTAATACAACATATATATTCTTATTCGTATTTGCTTGTTTGCTCGTCTGATGCTGGGTCTTCCTCGCCGCACGCTTGCTCCACTTCACTCTCGAGAGCAGGCATGTGGGAGGTGACTCCAAATTCTCTCACTTTTTCCTCTTCCTGGACAAAATTCTTGTGCTTCTTTTACAACTCCAGACCGGCTCGAGATCTGAGAGCTAAGAGCGTGAACCTGCATTCTCAAGGTGCACGAAAGGACGGCGAATACTGCTGAGATGGTAGCGACAGCCTGTCCAAAAGCGGTGCCTGTGTTGAAATGGAGTGTCGTTAGAGGCTACACGAGTGTGTCGTCGCCAAGGCTAATAAGCTCGAAGCAAGTCTTAGTCCCTCCGCGACTACGTCACGTTTACCATCAAAATGCTTCAGCGCGTTCGACGACGTCCTCCGGCCAACCCTCCCTGGACATGACTGGACGAGCACAAGAGGCAGCAGAACTAATTCGAGAGATTGTCGACATCGCTGTAGCCACGGGACCGAGCGGCTTATCCCGCACTTTCTACGCGGCACAAGCTTTCTCCGCACTTGGGACTCGTCTGCTGCAAGACCCCGCGAACCCCCCAAAACCGGAAGAACTGTTGCGCCAACTCTTTGAGGCCTTGGGTTCGACATACATCAAGCTCGGGCAGTTCATCGCGAGTTCTCCAACCTTGTTCCCAGATGAATATGTTCGCGAGTTTCAAAAGTGTTTCGATAGAACCCCGGCTGTGCCGTTCACCACCATTCGTGAGATCATAGCAGACGAGCTTGGGAAGCCAGTGGAAGATATTTTTGAGAAAGTTGATCCTGTCCCACTAGCGTCAGCTTCTGTGGCACAGGTCCACGCTGCGGTGTTGAAAGGGAGCAAGAAAAACGTTGTCATCAAAGTTTTGAAGCCTGGTGTCACAGAAACTCTCAACGCAGATTTGTCATTCATCTATGTGGCATCGCGAGTCTTAACTTTCCTCAATCCAGAGCTCTCGCGACTTTCGATGGTTGATATTGTCGGAGACATACGCGCCTCAATTATGGAGGAAGTGGATTTCACTAAGGAAGCTCAAAATATTCTTGCGTTTCAGAACTACTTAGATAAGGCTGAAATCTCCGGCGCTATCGCCCCTTATGTTTATCTAGGCGAATCCTCAACGAAGGTATTGACTCTTGAACGGCTTTATGGAAGTCCTCTCACAGACCTGAACGCGATACGCAACATCACGGGAATCGACGCTGCAGGTGCAGATGCGGACGACAACGCCGAACAAATTCTCATCACGGCGTTGAATACGTGGTTTGGCTCGGTTCTTGCTTGTGAGTCGTTTCACGCTGATGTGCATGCTGGAAACCTCTTGGTCACTAGAGAGGGGCGCGTCGCATTCATTGACTTTGGTATTGTTGGCCGCATCTCGCCTGCGGTTTGGGGTGCCGTGCAGATTTTCTTTCAAGCAACTGCCTCTCGAGACTATACACTCATGGCAAAATCCCTCGTGCAGATGGGGGCTGCAGAAACCAACGTCAACATTGTTGAATTCGCTGACGATTTGCAACGTATATATGAGTCTTTGGATCGATTAGATCCAGATATTGTCGTTTCAGAAACTGGTGATGGAAATGGCATCGCTGCCACGTTGGCTGTGGATCAACAAGTGGTTAGTCAACTGTTAGTAGACGTCGTACAGGTCGGGGAAAAAAATGGAGTCAAGTTCCCTCGAGAATTCGGGTTGCTCCTCAAGCAGATTCTTTATTTTGATAGGTATGTCAGATTACTTGCGCCAGAGATCGAGGTCGTGTCAGACGAGCGCGTAGCATTTATGGACTCTGCAGCGCTACAGTCTAAGGACCGGACAATGACGTAGATAAAAATTTCGTTCGAGCTCATATCTTTTAATCACAAGTCAGAGGCTGAAGCTGCACCTGTTTGAAGCATTCTAACTGCTGATCTTCTTCCTTCGACGTCTCCCAAGCCAAGCATGCTTGAGATCTCCTCAATGCGTGACTCTTCGTCGAGTAACGCGTCGACAGTTATTCGAATCCTGCCTTCACCGGAATCGTTTGCTGTCTCTCCTGTCCCGTGTCCGATCTCCTTACTGATACGCAAATGTCTGTCTCCATATGCTGCGACCTGCGGTAGATGCGTGACACAAAGTACCTGTTGATTTCCTTTGTCGGCTAGCATTCGGAGGGAAGCCCCGATTTTATCCCCGATTCGAGCACCAACTCCACTGTCTAGCTCATCAAAGACAGAGATTCTGGAAGACTCAATTGCATCTGTTTCCACAAACGAATCGTGTGTCTGTATCAGTGAGGATAAACCCGCCTCTGCAGCAACACCACGGAGCGCTCCCTGCAGAGAGCGAGCAAATCCTGGCGTTTCTTTCATTTCTTCGCTCTTCTCCCCACGCATTGCGTCTCTCTGAATTGCAGGCGAGAGTTTCATCGCGAGTAACAGCCGAGCGGTCTCTCCACCTGAGGCTACTGAGCTCATGGAACGTAGGGACTCATTCGGTCCTGCCGCAAGGAGGAATGTCACCCGATCGAGTCCACCGGGTCGCACCCGAAATCGCGAGGATCCTTCTTCGCCAACATCCATGGCGGATTCATCGACATAAATGCTAAGAGGCGGTGGCGATGCTGGGTTCACTTCACCACTGGAGATGTTTTCCCAGCTCAAGGAGACATCAAAGCGGCAACCCTCCATTGCAAGAGAGGAAAGTGCAGTGGTGACGTCGCGTCGAAGAGCAACAGCTGCCTTCCTGCGAGATTTTGCGAGTATCAGTCCAGCCTCGATCAGTTCTGTTTCAGTAGCAGCTGCCAAAGTGGAAAGCGTTTCGCGTCTTTCTTTAAAGTTTTCCGCAGCATCTAGTCTTGCTTTTGCGACCTGCACAATTGATAATCATCAGGGTGGAAGATAGAGCTTGTGTCAGTTTTCGCAAAAGAAAAGAAGACGGGAGACGGGAGACAAAGGGTAAAATCCGAATCCGATGGGTTGCGAGATTACTCACCTCAGCAGCATCACAAGCCTCGTCAATATTCCGGACACCAATGCTTCGGCACAGCCGATCTAGCTGCCGGAGTCGGCCAACGCACTCTTCTTGGTGGTAGGGGTCAGCACGCAGTAGGGTAAGATAATTAGCGACCCGCCGCTCTGCTTCAGATATGAGAACTTCAGCTTCTCGACACATCAAAAGTGCATCTCTCAGCCCCGCCAATGCAGCATCAGTTTCATCAGAACTATCTTCCGAATTTGGTTGCAAACTTGAATCTTCATCTGCTTCACTGGAATACGTTCCACCTTCTGCGCTCACGCCTGGTGCTGATCGCTGTGCATTACTGAGCAGGCCCTTGATCTGTATCGATGCGTTGCTGATACCACTACGAACGCTGCCTTGAGTATCAACGACATTTCCGCCCCCGTCACCACTGAGCGTACTCATCACGCTGCTACATGCGTCAACAGTCATTCGGGCTCCTTCCAGGCGACGCAACTCACTTTTTAGCGCAACGTCCTCGCCTCTGACAGGTTCTACTGCTTGTACTGTATCTATCAAATTACTGAGTTCTTGTCGCTCATCTGGCGAGATCTCTTCCAATAAAGCAAGTTCAGAGCGGTGCAAGAGGAGCGCCTCGGCGAGTTCGTCAAAGCGCATCCGAAGTTGGCGTGTCCCAGCCCAATCATCTAAAAGCTGCTTTTGAGCCTCCTCGTCGGCGATGGAAGCTGCCGTACCCTGACCATTGAAGTCAACCAAAACTTTTCCCAGCTCTCTCAGACATTTGACTGGTACAATCGTGCCATTCACACGGCAGACGCTGCGAATGCGTCTCTGCGTCTGATGATGAGCTTCTTGGTTCAACTCTGCGAATGGCTCCTCTACATCAGATCCTGGACGGTGATCGTCGATGTAGACGAGGCGACGTTCCACAGTCAATTCTGCCGTAGACTGAGATGATGAAAGTCTAACCAATTCGGGTACATCGTGTTTTCGAAGGATCGACCCTACTTCGGTATGTGTATCAGCGCCAACGCAAAACCATCCCTGCAACTCTGCACAGTCAGCTCCGCTTCGAATCCCCTCTTCCCGAGCAGGCGCACCACACAGTTGAGCGATGGCTTCAAGAAGCACGGACTTACCACTCCCAGACTGCCCAGTGATGATGTTGAGGTGAGGATGAAAACTTACGTGCTGATCATCGACGAGTGCAAAGTCGCGTACGTACAGGTCGCGAAGATGTGTGGTGCTCGAAGTGTCCTGGGCACGAGAAACAGTGGAGCATCTTGCAGCCCGCCTGCTGTGGGAAAGAAAAGGACGAGGTAGAACTCTCCCCGACGAACTGACAAACGTGCGAGAAGAGTACGCGCTCGTCATATGCGAACAGGCTGCCCTTGTGTTACTCAGCAGCGCACAAACAGATCCTTTCCCGTGCCGTCTGCTGTGCTCTGCACGCGACAAGAGACCTTCACGGCATAGCATAGTGCATATCTTTAGATCGCACTCTCACATCTCAGAATCACGCACGCGAAAAAAGCGCGCGCAAAAAAAAAGACGATAAACAGAATTTACAATTGTACTCACTGAAAATACGTGTGGTTACACTACCACTGTAGGCTATCGGAGGCCCATAAGTAATAAGAATTTACATATGTATTAATACATACATGTACAGCATATGTACATATGTACCGTAGTAGGCCTATTAATAATAATGTTAAATCGAAATCTAAAGTGGGCCAAACTTTGGAGCAGGTAACACCCCAAAAAGGCGCGCATCGTCCGCGCCTTCATCACACTCCAGCCCCCGCCATCGTTAGGCTGCAACACATTCAGTCCAACCAGGGGGGGGAATGATGGAAGGATCCACGCTTAAGAAAGCGAATGCTTTTGCTTCGAGTCCGCTGTCAAAGCGCTCCGGATACCTGAACACTCCCTCGGCGGACTCCAAGTCGGATTTCGCGTACTCTGGGGGCGCTCTCGAACGTTTCGTGTTCATCACGCCGGCCTTCATCTCTATCTTTATGATCACATTCGTGACCTTTTGGGGTGCTCGCGTGTCGCCTGCTCTGACAGTTGTATTCATCTGCTGCTATGTTTCTTATGGTTGGGTCAAGGGAATCCACTCAGCTCTGTTCTCGCTTTTCGTGGGTATCCCGAGGTGTCATGCCTATCGAGATGCTAACTGGCGTGAACTCGCAAAAAACCCAGAGCAGCAGAGTCCCATTATTGAACGCACATTCGGTCCACAAGGCCCTGTGTTTAAAGCTGGTCGCCCCCCTTTGCCCATTCAGTCCTCCGCAGGTGGCACTGAATACCACAGTTTAAGAGACAAGTTTGAGTCCCTCGTTCACGTGTGCGTCATCCCGACGTATAAAGAACCTTTAGGGACTCTGAGAAAGACTGTAGGAACTCTCCACGCACAGTCATGTGCGAAGGAGAAGCTCATCGTATGTCTCGCCACGGAAAGCCGTGATACAGAGGCCCCAGAGAAGGTGAAGGCTCTGTTATCAGAATTCGGCGATGGCCTTCTTGGGCTCTTTTACACGACACACGTTCTCGCCGAAGGTGAAGCCGTTGGAAAGTCGTCCAACACAGCTTGGGCTGTTCGCTGCGTCAAGCACACTTTGGTTGACACTTGGGGCTTCGTCCCCGAAGATGTCCTCCTCACCATTTGTGACGCAGACACTTACTTCGATGTACAATTCATGGATTGTCTCGCTTTTCACCATGCTCAAGATCCGCTGCCTTATAACACAACTTACCAAGCTGTGGAATGTTTCTTTCCCAACATTTGGGCCGTCCCTATCATTGTCCGCATCAAGGCCTTAATCGACTCTGTCGGGTTTCTTGGTCAACTCGCGAGTCCATTCAGTCATCCGTTCCCTTTCGCCATCTACAGTCAATCATTGAGGACGGCGATTGACTGTGGATACTGGGATGTTGACATAATTCCCGAGGACTGGCATCACTTTCTGAAGTGCTGGTTCCGCCGCGATGGGAACTTCCGCGTCGTTCCTGTCTTTTTATTCATGGGCAACGACGCAATTGAGGATGAGACCTGGTGGGCTGCGAACAAAGCGAGATACACGCAAGCGAAGCGACACGCATGGGGAGCCATTGACCTCGCATACATCGTTTGCCAGTATGCTGCCCGCATGGATCGCGTGCCTTTCCGCAAGGTGTACAAGCTATTTACGCACGCCTCTGAACACCACATCAGTTGGACCCTTTACTGGGTCACAGTCATGCTTGGATCTCTCGTGAGCACCTGGATCAACCCTGTACTTGAAACATATCCATTCGGCATTGGTCTTCGAAAGCTCGCCATGCTTTGCTTCTTACCCATGATGTTTGCTACGACGATGTTCATGATCGGAGACTTCTACATTAGAATGTTCCTTCTGCACGATCGTCGACATTTTGAGGCCAACGCGGCACCCATGTGGTGGCAGGTGCTTTCTCAGATTCAATGGTTGCTCATGCCTGTAGCTGATCTTTTCTTTGGATCCATGGCAGGACTCGATGCCCAGCTTCACATGGCGATACAACCCACTATGAAGTATGAGGTTTCAACAAAGGTGTCAAAGGACGGGAAGGTCGGGGGCTTGGTGCCCGAGAGCACAGAAAGTGGAGCGAGTGATTACCAGTCTGCTGAACCGTAGAAGTTGGGCCTCGTTGCACCACTATTCGTAGTGTTAGTATCTTCGTATATAAAGCCTATAGTTCCGTAAGTGTTGTCTTTAGATGCAGCCCTTGCATGTTCCTTCTTAGATTCTTAGACTTCTTCTCCTCCCCCTCCCAGACGCGAGGGCCATGACTCGTCGACTTTCCTGCTCCTCTGCTCTCCGCGTGGACGCCTAAAATACAATTCAAAATACAAGTGGTACCTTCTTATGTGTAAAAGTACTCTTTCACTCTTTTGACTAACCTGTAATGTTGGAGAGCTGCTGTGTTGTGGCAAGTTTACGAGCTTCCCATGCTGTCAACCTTGCAACATCAGTAGGATGAAGCGTGAGAAATCCGAACCCAGAGTTGTCAGGCACAGACAGAGCTTGCACGGCAGCACGAACTCCACCTCCTCTGACATACATATGAAGTGCAGCTGCTACTCCCAAAGCCGTCGTCCAATCGCTTGGCGCGCACAATATAAGTATTTGATCTCGCTGCGAGCGATCGTGTTGATTATGGTAGCCACCATTCATTTGATCGTCATTTCGTGTTTCCAGCTCACAAATTCTTGCGAATAGATGTTCCACTTCCTGCAGTGCCTGTGTAAATAAAGAATTTGCTCCGAGACTGAAGTCAGAAATAGACGGAAGGGAGATGCGCTGCATGGTCACTCCTATGGCGGCAAGGCGTTTGGTGAAATTGATGATGGTATCAGACTCGTATTCATCGATGTGCAAAAACTCGTCTGATGCACAAGGTGTCGACATGTCATCATCCACAGACTGTTCTCGGGAGCAGACCATAAATGTGAAAGTTTGTAGTTCCTGCACTGACATCCCAACCACAGAGTCAAGGTTTCCTATGTGCACGCCATTCAGTCGAGAAGCTGATCGGAAAGCTCTGAAAATCTTTCCAGGCGCAAGCCTCGAAATATCTGCCGCAGAATGGGGTGGATGCATCATACTATTTTCTTCCACGCGATTCGCTGTCGTTGGGAGGTAGCATGATAGGGATGTGCGCCGAGATTCATTACTTTCCACGGGCCATTTTGTTTCTAGTGGAGCAGAAACTCCTGCACGTGTGGACCATGGGCTATCACTTCCAAGCAAACGGATCGAGGCAAACTCATCTGAGGGAGACACGAAATCAGGGTCAAGTGTCATCCTGAGAGAAGCAAACTTTGTTCTCACCTTGGCTAAATTTGGCCGCAGGCTCGGGTCACGCACCAATAACCACATGATAAAGTGCTTAATCGACGGCATTGAATCCAATTCCTTCACTGACTGAGGTGGTAGCAAGTCAGAATTTGGCGTGACTGTGCGCAGAAAAAAGCGTATCCAATCAGGATCATACAGTAAGAAAGAGTTGGTGATAATTTCATATAGCAGACAGCCAAGAGCCCAGATATCTGCAGGATGTCCGCACTTCTTTGATTTTCGCCTGTCATAACTATTCGCATCCATTTTCGACGATGTGCTCACTGCGAGCATTTCAGGTGCTTTGATATACTCAGTGCCTCTGTTTCGCAAAGTACCCTCAGTCTCTGACGGACCAAATGAACGGCTCTCACCAAAGTCTGTGATAACGATACGAAATGCAGACAAAGTTGAACGTTCTGGTGGATTCCAGAAATCGCTCACCGAGCAACCCTGCGTTGGCTCAAGTAAGAAGTTGTCAGCCTTAATATCGTAGTGAACCACTCCAAACCTTTCTAATGCTGCGACAGCCTCAAGGCACTGCGCATAAATAGCAGAATACAGCAGTAAGTGTCGGGAAGTACAGAGAATTTCTCCTGGCAGGTCGCACACATGCCCATGATTGGTTCTCCATTGTTTAAGTGAAGTCGGGTAATGCTGCATCACAATAAAGAAGCTTCCTTTGGACACACCATAATCAAGCAGTTTCACAACAAATGGTTCACGTTCCATTGCTTCGAGTAAGGCGATTTCAGAATAAACGGCAGTCGCAGCAAAAGTTTCGCGCACATTTTGAGCTGTGTCGATCACTTTCACAGCAACTTCCATCGATCTAAGTGTGCCTAGTTCGTAAGGAAGATCGCATCTATAAACCTCGGCAAAGGCACCTTTTGCAACAAATCTTTTCGTGGCATATCGTTCCGGGCTGAAGAACGCGTCTGATGACAAGCGAAGCAACCTTTCGACATCGTTACCAAGCGCTCCAACTCTAGAAACAAGAGCAGAGACTACAGACGCGTTACCAGCGTGATTTAAATGGGCTTGAAGAAGAAGATGAACGCCGTGCACGAGCTTTTCAAAGTGCAGCTGTGTAAGGTAACGTTTTTTAGACGTCTGAGCTTCTTCATCAGCGTATCTTGAAGAGATATATTTCCTGTCGACTTCACTATGTTCAGCAGGCTTAACGTGAACGAGTAAAAGCAGGAGGAGTTCAATCATGGCCGCATGCACACTCGCGTCCTGATACAACTTTCGACAACCTCGTCTCAAGAAATACAACTTTTCTGCAACGCGCCGTGACGACACGGTCGCAGGGTCCTCAACTTCACCAGGATCTATATGTGCACCTGATGAGGGTGCTGAAGTTCCTTTCGTGATGTTTATCGAGCTCTTATCCTTGTGCGTCAGTTTGGACACGGCAAGATGTTGAAGGAAGTCTCCTCTTGCTGCAGATGTTTTACCACTGCCATGAAACACGGTATTTTTCTTGTAAGGTGAGCCTCCCGAGTTTTCTAACTCCTCTTGTAGAATAACATCTTCCATTAGATCACCAATATGAGGGGCAGAATGTTCCAGTTGACCGTCTGTTTCAAAGCTGATGGCATCGGGTGATTTGCCAAGTTCAGCAGCGGAAAGCTGTACACCACCGCGACCCGAGCTCATGGTGCTTCTGAACATGGGCGTTGGAATCGCGAGCCCGTCGTTGGAAGTTAGAGGCTGAGAAGGCGTCGTGTACTCATTCAAAACTTGCTCTGCTGAAAGTTTCAAGGTTTCATTCCCTTCACGTTTCAAGGTAGCGTCAATTATGTTTTCCTTTTCTGGAGCAGAATATTTTAAGGCACTCAGAGATTCCTCATATTCAAGAGACAGCTCTCTCAAAATAAAGTCAGCCACACGAAGTCGAGTCAAGCTGCTTGAAAAGGAAGAATTCCAGTGAGTGAGATGATTAGCAGCGAACACATCGCAACATGGATTTGCTCGTCCTGAAGATAGCCCACTGTCGTCGTTGGCTCTCAATAATAATGAACTTAGGGAAGTAAGGTGATTCACGACAAGCCCTGCCCAGTTAGATGGAAGATGTCCATCTGGGCCATAATCACAGAGGTAAAGACGCATGAAATCCATAAAATGTGCGTGAATCATATCGTCAACAGTTCCTCGGTTTTGCTGCGAGTCTGGCTGCATGGAAGAGACAGTCGTCAGTTGACGCGCTAGAACCGTATTGGCTTGTTGCTGAGCAACCTCTGTTCGAGTGGTAACAACAATAGCACTTGGATGAGTTGCATGGCGAGATTTTCGGTTATGCGCGAGGATACCCGATATATCTGCTGCTAAATTACTTTCACCCACGTTCTCTGCCAGAGTAGACAGTGTGAGAGGTGTTGAGATTCGATCTGATTCTCCTGAGAGCTCACCCACATGTCCCAGTGTTAACACTTCAGGTGCCCGATGCCTAACGTCGTGGAAGTCACTTCTACTCAAACCCGATGCAGCCCCGCGTCGAGAACTGCGCGTCTTGTTGGACAACGTGTGAACATGCTTTCGCCAAACTTTATTAACGTGTAGCCCGCGCCAGTTTGGCAAGTCGACAAACTCGGTTTCACCACCAGGCGGCGAATCGTAGTCCGCCGTGGTCATTTGAATTACTCGGGCATCTTGAAGAATAAAGGCCGTCTAAGCTGACATGCACGCGGTTTTTATGGCATGTCCTATCAAACTCAGCACTTATGCAGTAGTGCGAACCTTCCAGTGGTGCGAACCTTCCCAGCTTCCAGAACCACGACCCGTCGAAGAAGATAGAGGGATTGCGTGCGTGTGTGCTGGCGCCTTTTGTTCCCAAAAAAAAAGAAGGAAGCAAATAAATAAAATGGCTGGCTGGTGGCCGGCTGGCTGCTGGGCGCCGCGCGCGGCGGCCGGCGGTCATATCATGCACAATTTTCGTGAAAAATCCCCTGCTGGCTGGAACGATGGCTGGCTGGCTGGGGATCAAATTTTTATTTATTTTTTGACAGCAAGTAATAAGCAATTAATCGCAAGCAAGCAAGCAAGCTAAGCAAGCAATAAGCAAGCAATAATATTCATAATAATAATATTCATAATACTTCGAAAGTAATTAAGTAAGCAGAAAACGAACGAACGAAGAAAGTCTCACAGAAGGCGACATCGAACGCACTCCCGATCAACCCAACACCTACGATTCCGAACGGACCTAAGGTAGACACCATGAAGGTACGACATCAGCTATGTTGAGGCGCGCCGTCCTGTTGTTTTCAATGTCACGGATGCCACAGTCGTCCAGTTTAAACCTTGCCCGTGTCGCTAAATCCTCGTGTCCCAAACCTTTTTCTGCAGGCGCCGTCAGAGGTCCAAGCAAAGAGCGTCGGCGAGGTCGTGCTCTCTTGGAACACAGAGCTCGAGAGTCGCACGGTACGTTTCGCAAGACCGAGTCGGTTAAAATTGTTTGGTTTGTGGAGCTCTCTTTCCCTTGCATCACATGTCGCTATCAGACTAACCCCTCGGTGATGCTTGTCCCCGCTTCGCAGAACTTTTTCAAGTCCAAGGCGAAGAGTCTTGCAGAGTGGGATCGCCACATCTTGAAAAACAGGCACCAGCTCATGGCCTTGCAGGTGAGGAGCCCGCAAATATGAAACATTCTCCTAGACTCGTTCCAACATCACTTCATCTCTCTTGTCTATTGAGTGGTGGGGCGAAGTCCTCGCTCGATTACCTTCACCTATACTTACAAGTTTGATTCGTGCTCTATTCCAGGTTGACCTCGGGAAAGCTTCAACCTCCCAAGACAGGCTGGAGCGTCAGCTTGATATCCTTCAAGTTCACCAAAAACAAATCAGTGATGCGCTGAACGTCATGGAAGCTGAAGCTGAGCATCTGTCCAGGTGAGTTCTATGTGTGAACGTCACTCTATGTTCTCAGGCGAAACTGACCTTCCACGTTCCTCCTCTTGTCCTTCGTAGGTCTCCCCAGCACAGCGCCGCAGTTGGGAGTCAAACGTCCAGCAGCCAGGAGACTCTTTACAGCCTTGCAGAGTCTATAAGCGCGCATCTGAGTAGCCTGGGTGATGCTCTTCACGGAATCGTGCCTTCAAATACAGACGGTGAAGAGGTACGCATCATCGACAACTTCTTACGTGTTGAATACATGTAGGTAACTACGAGCTGACTCCGCAAGTTTCTACCGCCGGTTTCCCTTCAACTTCTTCGCAGGAACTCAACCGCGCGGCGGAAACCTCAGCACCGAACAATACGTTCCCCAGCGAAGTGCTCAAGGCACACCTTCAAACCTTACACTCCATAGAGCAAAAGATATCCCATGCCTCTGCTGCTTTGCGTTGAAAAAAACTAAGCCGACTAGCCCCAGAACCATAATACAACTCACATACATGTACGTACGCACGCTTTGTACAACAACACTTTTTCCGTCCCCTCGTCATCTTGAAATAGATAATGATTCTAAACCACAAGAGCCACTTCTCACGCACTTTTTGTTGTCGACAGTGCAGTGGGGGCGGCGCAAGACTTCAGGCGGCGGCAGGGATGGAGGCAGCAGAGCTTGCAGGCCACGTTTCCGCAGGTGTCATTGCGGGTACTGCAGTCGAAGCGACGTTGTATCCCATAGACACGATAAAGACACGTCTGCAAGCTGCGCGCGGGGGAGCATCGGTGAACTGGAGAAACTTGTACAAAGGGATCGGCGGGAACCTCGCTGGTGTTGTCCCTGCCTGCGCAGTATTCTTCGCTGTATACGAGCCAGCGAAGCGTATGTTGCTTCCCCTCGATGACGATAAGCTGATGCACTCCGACCGCACGATCACTGCGCATCTCACGGCCGCCGCATCCGCAGGACTCGCAGCCTCCATCGTGCGAGTGCCGACCGAGGTTGTCAAGTCTCGCATGCAGACGGGTCAGTTCACAAGTGCACGAGGCGCAGTCTGGCACATTGCCTCTCGGGAGGGCATCGCTGGAGGGCTCTTCGCTGGATTCGGCTCATTTCTTTTACGCGATTTACCATTCGACGCGATCGAGTTCGCATCTTACGAACAGATGAAGATCACTTGGTCGTCTGTTAGTGGAAGCTCTGGAAACGAGATCAAGCCGCATGAATCGGCTGTCATCGGAGCCGTTGCGGGAATGCTGACAGGCGCAGTGACAACGCCTCTGGACGTTGTTAAAACAAGACTGATGACGCAAGGAGGGATGAAAGGCGAGACGCGTTACTATAAAGGCGTGATGGACTGCGTAACACGTACGGTGGCCGAAGAGGGGTGGATCGCTCTGCTCAAGGGCATCAGCCCGAGAGTGACGTTTATTGGGCTTGGGGGTGGTGTGTTCTTCTTCGTGTTGGAAGGCGCGAAGAAGGCGCTAGGGGTCGACAAACGTTCGACAGCTTCCAATATGAACTTCAGAAGCGGAGGAAGTGACGACTTGAAACCGTGAAGGTCGAGTGCACAATAGATGTGCTGATAGTTCTATCATATTAGTAGACTATGTCATACGTACTACATACTTCGGACGGAAGAAAAAAAGGCATCTTTATTTCTTTTATCGCCGCGCCCGCGCCCGCGCAGAACTTTTCGGCGAAAATCGCACGCGGCAAACTCGAATTCACGCTAGCTCAAAACTCGATCGATAAAAAAGAAACGAGAGCGAAAAAAAGCGAATTCAAACCGCCAAATTAACGCACGAATTGCCGAGACCTCGGGATCATGAGGAATTCCTCATAAGTATTAGTTGAAAATGCAATGTACCTGTTCGAGACAGCGTGCTTTCCATAGAAAAATGGATTCGATGAAAAACGCCCGCTTCAAAAAAATTAATTCATGAATCCTGTATATTGGAGACCATTTTTCATAGACTGTTTGCCCGTATACATATTTCACGATTGCGCGATGTGTTTTTTTTCAAACTTTATTTTAATCGGATTGATCGCGCGTGACGTCCATTCCACGGTGCGCCGTCGACAACAAACCAACAAGCAAAGATGCCCCCTAAAGCCGCCCCCGCCCACCCCAAGTACGAGGACATGGTGAAGGCCGCCATCCTGGCCCTCAAGGACAGGAACGGCTCTTCCGTCCCCGCCATCGCCAAGTACCTCGGCTCCAACTTCAAGCTTCCCGGCAACTTCAAGAAGATTCTGTCCACCCAGCTCAAGAACCTCGTCAAGTCCGGCAAGCTTCTCAAGGTCAAGGCCAGCTACAAGCTCGGTGAGGCCCTGAAGAAGGCGCCCAAGAAGCCCAAGAAGAAGGCCGCCCCCAAGAAGAAGAAGCCCAAGGCCAAGAAGGCCAAGAAGCCCAAGGCCAAGAAGGCCAAGAAGCCCAAGGCCAAGAAGGCGCCCAAGAAGAAGGCCGCCAAGAAGAAGGCCGCGCCCAAGAAGAAGGCCGCCAAGAAGGCGAAGAAGTAAGCAACGACGACTACAAGTGTCGTTGTGCTTCCGCCGACGAGGATGGGAGGTTAACGAGCGGCACCTCTCAGAGTGCGCCCTTTGTTCCCTCTCCTCCGCTCCTTCACGGTGTCTCCTCGACACCACCATCCTGTTGATAAGAATTGTTGACTTCGAAAATACTTTTCCCGATTCTTGGAGCCTCGCAAGGCATACTTCAAGGTCATCCTTGCAGAACATGTCTTAGTTGTCTTCCGGACTAATCTTCGGCTCAACACGTGGGCTTGCCTCGAATTACATCTCTCCACCCACCCATCTATCGAACACTCTGCTGCTATCTCTCACCTCAAGCAGCTTGGTTGCACCGCCGTGCTCGTACTCTCGCTCGACAACCTTACAGACTCCACGAGCTGTTGACCATCCCGCACTGATGACGAGGCTATTTCCAGACACGATCACTCCTGTTGTAATTCCACCAGGAAGGGATATATGCTGAGCTAGAAGGACGTCGTCACCATCTTCCTCACTCAAAATTCTCGCGCGTTGAATCGTCTCCTCACACTCGAAATTG
>Ga0209251_1000954_pt1 | contig 24065 bp, 25 predicted proteins | sample SaaInlV_100m_DNA_6_FD_184665 | JGI IMG/M metagenome (GOLD analysis project Ga0209251, IMG submission 184665) | Marine microbial communities from expanding oxygen minimum zones in the Saanich Inlet - Saanich Inlet SI073_LV_10m_DNA (SPAdes) (version 2) | ecosystem: Environmental > Aquatic > Marine... | reverse complement strand
TCACATAACCCTTTGAAAAGACCATCTACCCATTGGGGAAAATCATAGACGCAGACTTGATAGCCCGATAACGTGACCGAATAATTCGTATCCGGGCAGAGACTTAAGATGAAATTTGGTGTACCACTATCCCTTTTTTTTGCCGCGATTATGTTTGCGAACGCAGCTTTAGCGCATGTCTCGGAGCGCGCGTTGGTCCTGATTTTACCAACGAATATCTATATTGCTTTTGGCGTCGCGGCGGTTGCAGTCACGGTATTTTTGACAGTTTTCATGCCCCCGTGGGTGTTCAAACCGTTAGGCGGTGACGGACGGACAATCCCCGCCGCCCACGGAGCTCTGAAACCGCCGATCCTGCCAAGCCTGATTTCTTTTTTGGTCTTTTTTTGCCTAATCTGCCTAGGCCTTTCCGGTCCCCGCGACCCTTTGCAAAACCTTCTTCCCTTAACCTTATTCACCGTTTGGTGGATTTGCTTTCCTCTTTTACAAGCTCTTTTGGGCGATCTTTGGCGCTGGATCAATCCTTGGGATGGTCCAGTACACATCGTATTCAAAGGCAGATCCTATAAAAACTTGCCGCAGCAGGTCGGCGTTTGGCCGGCGATTGCAAGTTTTTTTCTGGCCGCTGTTTATACGCTGACCGATCTGGCACCTGATGATCCTGACCGGTTGGCAAGGGTGGCAGGTGGCTATTGGCTGTTTACCTTTATAATGTGCGGTATTTTTGGCAGAGACTGGCTGCACCGAGGCGAGGGTTTTACGGTATTTTTTAACCTGATAGCCCAATTATCTCCGCTGCGGCGTAAACCCTTTGGTGTGCGATTTCCAGGGCAGATCCTTATCGCACAGGTCCCTCAAGGGCTATCAGTGGCGACTTTTGCGGTTGTCATGCTGGCATTGGGCTCTTTCGACGGACTTAACGAAACTTTCTGGTGGATGAGCCAGTTGGGCATTAACCCACTTGAATTTCCAGGGCGCTCAGCGATTGCGTGGCAAAACCGCTTTGGCATGGGTGGCGCAATTGTGGTTTTGACGACAGGTTTTGCTGCCTGTGTTTGGCTTGGATTGGCTTTAATCGGTCAAACAGCATATTTCCAAACCTTGTTTTGTCGCTTGGCATTGAGCCTTCTACCAATAGCTTTGGGCTATCATTTTGCCCATTTTCTAACCAGCGCGATGGTCAATTTACAATATTTTCTTGCGGCGCTCAATGACCCGTTTGAAACCGGTGCAACGCTGCTTGGCTGGGATAGTTTTTATGTGACAACCAGTTTTTTTAATCAACATCACACCGTCGAGGCGATATGGCTGACCCAAGCCGGTTCGATTGTACTGGCCCATATTATCGCGGTTGTTTTATCGCATATGATCGCTCTAAATGCGTTTGGAGACCACCAAATGGCGGTTATTTCGCAGTTACCAGTCGCCGCTTTTATGCTGCTTTATACCGTTTTTGGTTTGTGGCTCTTGGCATCGCCAGTCGCACTTTAATAAAGAGCAAAATAAAAAACTGGACTTTTCATGTGTGCACATACAAACTTTCGACACAACAAGATCCCAATACAGGACTTAAACTCAGTCAACTTGGAGAATTAAGATGGCCATTAAGAAATACCTCGATGTACAGCCGACTCGCCGGAATGTTCTGACAGGCCTCGCCGCCACTGGCGCTGCCACTGCCTTACCGGGTTTTACGCCTTACGTTCAAGCCCAGAGCGCGGCACCGATCCGGATTGGATTTCAAGTCCATAGAACCGGCATTGGCGCTGCTTATGGGCGTTGGTATGATCGCACCACCACCGCAGCTGCCAAAGTGATCAATGATGCCGGCGGTATAAACGGGCGCCCTGTTGAAATCATCGCCGAAGATGACGGCACGGATCCAAAGCGCGGCGCAGAGGTAATCGAAAAATTTGCGACCCATCACAAAGCTGACATCGCTTTTGGAACCTTATTTAGCCATGTGGTGATCGGCTCTGCCCCTCGGGCAGGAGAACTTAAAATGCCCTATTTCGTGGTGTCTGAAGGTCATCATGTGGCCAGTGGCATGCTTAATCGTTATACCTTGCAACCCGGCATTACCGATGTAAAAAGTCAGGTTCAGGCAATGGCGCCGTTTGTGGCAGATAATCTTGGCAAAAAAGTCACGATGATCTTCCCAGATTTTGCGTTCGGACATGACCACAGAGATTATTTTTCTGCCGCAGTTGAGGCGCAGGGCGGAGAAGTTGTTGCCAAAATCGCCATCCCGCCAACTGAGACTTCTTTTACTAAATATTTTCCCAAAATCCCCCGCAACACAGATGTGATTTACCACGTGATGGTTGGCCCTGCTGTGTTAACGTTTGTCAAGGAAATGGGCGAATTCTTTGGCTCATCTCGGCCAGAGATTTTTGGCTTTATTGACTCTCTGGAAGCGGTCGATCTTAAAACTCCGGGGCTGGAGTTTCTCGAAGGCACGTATTTCTGGGAGGGCAACCCGCGCTATGCACAGGCAAACCAATCTGAGCACGACAAGTTTTACCGTGCTGCGGTCGGTGTTGACCAGAATGGAGCATCGGTCAGTGATGGCAAGGATGTCTCGACCTATGCACATATGTTCGGCTGTTGGGAAACCCTGCATATCATAAAAGCGGGGATGGAGGCCTCTGGCTATCAAGGACCCTCGGATCGTGCCAAGCTGATCGAAGCCGTCGAGGCTATGACCAACATGCCCCTGAGCCAAGCGCATCCTCAGGGGGCCAAAATGTTCAATGGTAAAACCCATCAGGTGTTTGGACATCAGTATATCACGCAGGTAAAAGGTGGGCGTCTGGAATTGGCACATACCACATCCATCGAAGATACGATGTATCCCGATGAGGTCGACTATACCAGCCAGTCGTTTTAACACTGAAATCTCCGCAGATAAGTGCAGTGGTCCGGCTTTTGCGCCGGGCCATCTGATCCTTTAACCGCAGGCCAAGATATTTATGGAATTTGGACCCCACCTTATCCTTGCAATGCTGGAAGGGCTGGTACAGGCCTCTGTACTGACCTTGACCGCGCTTGGGCTGTCTTTGGTCTTTGGTGTGATGCGGGTGGTCAACGTGGCGCACGGCGAGTTTTTTATGCTTGGAGCCGTGTTCGCCTATGCGATCACCGACTGGTTGACCGGCAGTGCCGCTGTTGGCTTTCTCGCAGCTTTGATCATTGCGCCACTGCTGGTTGCAGCGCTGGCTGTGGTCTGTGACCGAATGATCTTAAGGCGGCTAGATTATGACCCTGAGCGTACCATCGTTGCCACAATCGGTATTCTGTATGTGCTGCAACAGGTTACCTTGATGACCTATGGGCCCGACGCACACCCGGTGACCCCACCGTTCAATCAGCGCCTCGCCATTCCGTGGTTTGAATTTACCGACACCGGGCTTGAATTTTATTTCCCTTGGGGTCTGTCGACTACATCTTACAAGTTGTTTGTGATTGCCGCCGCCTGCGTTGCCGGTCTGGGCATCTGGATTTTGATGGCCCGCAGCAAACTGGGGCTGATCTTGCGCGCAACCCAGCTGGACCGTGAAACAGCACAGGCCTTTGGCATCCCCGTAGAGCGGGTCTATGCGTTTGTCTTTGGGCTGGGTGCCGCGATAGCGGCCCTTGGGGCAGTGTTGGTGGTGCCGATCCAACAGGCGCATTACCTTATGGGCGGCGATCCGCTGTTGTTGTCGTTTATTGTGGTGATTATTGGCGGCTTGGGTTCTTTGCGGGGCACGGTGGTTGCCGCGATTTTAATCGGCATGAGCAACGGTGTGATTTCAGTGTTTTTCACCCCGACATTGGCCAAAATTCTGGCGACGCTGCTGGTGGCCTTTGTGCTGGTCTACCGCCCCGCCGGTCTGTTTGGGACAAAAGTCGCATGAGCCGGGAACTGTCGCTGCACCTGTCGCTGATTACCCTATTGTTTGCCCTGCATTTTATTTTGCCAGAGTACCATCACGGCAATCTGGCGCGGGTGATGGTGCTCGCGGTTTATGCGATGGCCTATAATGTGATGTTCGGATACACCGGATTGCTGTCGTTAGGGCATGCAATGTTCTTTTGTGCCGGCATGTATGGGATGGGCTTATCGATGCGCTTGTATGAGATCTCGGCCGGCCCCGCCTTTGTAATAGGTCTTGGTGTGTCGGCTGTCTTTGCCTTGCTGATCGGTCTTTTGGCGCTCAGGACCATCGGGGTGGGCTTTATGATCGTCACCTTGATGTTCAGTCAGGCGATTTTTCTGACAATTTTATATTTCAACCCAATTACCCGCGGAGACGAGGGCTTTGTAATCCCCCAAGCCGCGCGTCAGATTGCGGACATTGACCTGTCGGATTCAGGCAATCGCTATTTTGCCGCCCTAATTTTGTTTTCAATCTGCCTGTTGGCAGTATTGAAACTGGTCCGCGCACCAACCGGCCGGGTGTTGATTGCCATTCGCGAAAATGAAGAGCGCGCCAAGATGCTTGGCTATGATATCTGGGCCCACAAGCTGGGGGCGGTGGTGATGTCCGGAACGATGGCAGGCGCGGCAGGCGCGGCCTATGGTTTGCTGTTTGGGACCGTGGGGGCCAGCTTTGCCGAGGTGCCCTTCTCAATTTTACCTCTGCTGTATGTTTTGCTGGGTGGGCCAGGCACGGTTATTGGCCCGTTTGTCGGTACCTTGTTTATGTTCTACCTGCGCGACCTGTCCAGCGCCCTGACCGATGCGCATATGCTGGTAGCAGGTGTGGTTTTGATCCTGCTGACACTTTATGCAAGGCGGGGCATAATGGGGCTTATCCGGGAGAAGTGGCTAAAATGGTTGCCGTAAATCTGCTATCCACACAATCGGTTAGCCGCCATTTTGGCGGGTTAATTGCTGTGCAAAATGTGGATTTTGATCTGCCCAAAGGCGAGATCCGGGCATTGATTGGCCCAAATGGCGCCGGAAAAACAACTTTTGTTTCAATGCTCTGCGGGCGTATTCCGGTCAGCAGTGGCCGTATCATGTTTCAAGGTCAAGACGTCACCCAATTGCCCGCGCACAAGCGGATACAACAGGGGATGGCCTATACCTTTCAGATAACTTCGATTTTCGCAGAACTGAGCGTTTATGAGAATGTGGCGCTGGCCGTACAACCGCGCCTGTCGAACGCGATTAACAAACTGGCGCAAGAGGTCGAAACCGCCCTGACGCGCGTCGGCTTGCAAGCGCACTCTGACCGCACCGCCGGCGACATGGCCTATGGTCACCAGCGATTACTAGAAGTTGCAATGGGGTTGGGTCAATCGCCGCAATTACTGATTTTAGACGAGCCAACACAAGGATTGTCAGACGCAGAAGTCGACGATTTTATCACACTGATCAAAGAGGTGGCTGAAACCACCACCGTGTTGCTGATAGAGCATAACATAAACGTGGTGATGGCCTTGGCAGACCGCATAACCGTAATGAATTTTGGTGAGATCATTGCCGAGGGCAGCCCCGAAGAAATTCGCCAAAACGACGCGGTTCAAACCGCGTATCTGGGGGGATGATGCTCGAGGTGCAAGGGATAGATGCCGGCTACGGCAATGTGCAGGTTCTCAAAGACCTGTCATTGCGCGTGCAAGCTGGTGAAATTCTGTGCCTGCTGGGGCGTAACGGGGCTGGCAAAACGACGATCTTGAAAGCCATCATGGGTTTGGTGCGTGCCCAAAAAGGCCACATCCGGCTTGAGAGCAAAGATCTGCGTCTGTTGCCCGCATACGAGGTGCCGCGCCACGGGATCGGATACATACCGCAAGGGCGGCGATTGTTTACCGAAATGACCGTGGCGGAAAATCTTCAGATTGGACTGATGACCCGCGCTCAAGGGCCAGAGGTGCTGGATGAGGTTCTCGACATGTTCCCTCGCTTGCGCGAGCGACTGGATCAGCGGGCCGAGACACTGTCGGGAGGAGAGCAACAGATGCTGGCAACCGCGCGCGCGCTTTGCCTCAAACCCAAACTGTTGTTACTGGATGAGCCAACAGAAGGGTTGCAACCTTCGATGATATCGCTGATCCGCAACGCTGTGGTGGCATTAAAAAAGCAGAATGTCGCAATCATTCTGGTCGAACAGCGCGTTGAGGCGGTGCTGGAAATTGCAGATAACGTGGTGTTTATCGAAAATGGGCGCAATGCGCTGGAAACCACACCGGAGGCCTTGAAGACCGACAAAGCGCTGTTGCACCGCTATATCGGTGTCTGAGCAGCTGCTATTTCAAATTCTCGCAGAGCACAGCAAACGCCAGGGTGCCTGCCAACTTGTCCCAAAAAGTCGTCTCACCATCTGGTATTGTCTCTATGGGCTAGCACCGAAAAAGCCTTTGCAAAAAGACCTAAATTAAAACAGAACTTGAGGCAGAAAACAGACCATTTCTGCATTTATTTCCGCGGTCATGACATCATGATTTCTGGCCCCAAATTCTGGTGTTGCATACTACAGGGCACCCTAAAAAATACGCAGACACGCAGCAGTGCTCGTCGGTCAAATCAGTCCGGCACTGCCGGGGCACCAAACACTTCGTCTGAATTGGTATTGAGCAGAAACTGGGCAAAAATTGGCCCACTGGCAGCACCGATAGCCCGCGCATTGTCACCGATTGTTCCCTGGACAATTTGAGGTATTATCAGACCTCTGGCATCCTGCGTGGCCAGCACAGTTCTGACCTGTGCAACCAGCGCGGCTTTCACATCCTCAGGAAAGGAGCCGTCAATCACCACAGCCTCAAAGTCGATCACTGCGCAGGCCGACAGACTGGCCTTGGCCACCTCAGATGCTGTCTGGACAATCCAAGGATCAACGTAGGCCGTGAAGGCGCTCCAATCGCGCGGCAAATGCCAAAGTTTACGCGCATCAAGACCGTTCTGCGTCAACGTCGCGGCCAACACGTGAATTGAGGCGACATCCACCAGTTGACAGCTTTCACCTTGTTGGTTGCGCGCACGCAGCGACCCCAACGCCCCGGCATTTCCTCGATAACCCTCAAAGACCGAATGGTTTAGCACCACCCCACCCCCGATAAATGCCGAAATAAAAAAATAGGCATAATCGCGAAACTCTTTACCACGGCCATAGACATGCTCGGCCCAGCACGCCCCGGTGGCGTCGTTCACCACAAAGACCGGCAGCGGGCTGAATTTGGCAACTTCGACATCAAAACGAACGTCTTTCCACGACAAAAAACTCTCGGCTTCGGCCCCGGTAACCGCGCTCCATTTCCAGATCTCAAACGGCGCAGCAATGCCTAGACCACACAGCCGGTCGCGCAATTCAAGCGGGATATGTGCTTTCACCGTCTCCAGCCCGTTTTTTAAAAATTCAAAGATCATGTCCGGCAGCGGATAATCGTACTCTGCACGTATTTGGGCCCGGATACCGCCGCAAAAATCCATCAAGACCAGTTCGGCACTGCGCCGGCCAACCTTGAAGCCCGCTGAGAAGACCGCATCGGGATTGAGCCGCATCGGCACCGAAGGCTTACCCACCTTGCCTTTGGTTGTATGGCCGCGCAGCAGGAAATTATCACTTTCCAATTTGCGTAAAATTACCGAGATTGTTTGTGCTGATAATGCGGTTTTGCGGGCAATTTCCTGCCCAGACATGGCACCGTGACGCTGTAAGACCGACAAGATCAGACGCTCGTTATGCGCACGTATTCCGCGCTGGTTCACCCCGCTACCGACCGACCTTATGTGGGTTTTTTCGCTCATCAATTCACTTACACAGATCCATCCTAAGCATACCAAAGGTTGCGTTTACCATTCTAAACAAACGCTATCCTCAAAATGGACGCAGTCTGCCTAATAAATCAAGTTAATTGAATAATTAGAAGAAAAAATAAATCAAGTTAATTTATTAATTGACAGAAAACACAGAATCGCGCTTTGATGCACGCTGTGCTTGACGCTGGAACAAGCAAGAAGGAGGGACCAATGTCCTTCCACTTTACGCGTCCTGGGAGGACAATATGAAAAAGCTTTTAGTAAGTACCGCTATAACGATGGCGCTGATGTCTACGTCTGCAATGGCGGACGTCGCGGCCTGTTTGATCACCAAAACCGACACCAATCCGTTTTTTGTGAAAATGAAAGAGGGTGCGACCGCCCGAGCCGCCGAAATGGGGGTCAGCCTTAAAACTTATGCTGGCAAAATTGATGGTGACCACCAAAGCCAAGTCGCCGCAATCGAGACATGCATAGCCGATGGCGCAAAAGGCATTCTGATCGCCGCCTCGGACACCAAGGCGATTGTAGGATCCGTCACCCAAGCCCGCGATGCCGGTCTGGTTGTGATTGCACTCGACACCCCTCTTGAGCCTATGGACGCAGCCGACGCTACGTTTGCAACCGATAATTTCCTCGCTGGAGAGCTCATCGGGAAATGGGCAGCCGCCGCGTTGGGTGCCGATGCTGCCAATGCCAAAATTGGTATGCTGGATCTGGCGGTCAGCCAACCATCGGTGGGCGTTCTGCGCGACCAAGGCTTCCTGCAAGGGTTTGGAATTGATCTTGGAAATCCAAACAAATGGGGCGACGAGACCGATCCGCGTATCGTCGGTAATGACGTCACTGCCGGCAACGAAGAAGGTGGCCGTCGCGCGATGGAAAACCTTCTGGCCAAAGATCCGATGATCAATGTGGTGTATACCATCAACGAACCCGCCGCCTCAGGAGCCTATGAAGCTCTGAAAGCCATTGGCCGGGAAAACGATGTCTTGATCGTGTCTGTTGACGGCGGCTGCCCCGGTGTTGCAGATGTCAAAGACGGTGTGATCGGCGCAACCTCACAGCAATATCCGCTGCTGATGGCGGCACTTGGTATTGAGGCGATCAAAACCTGGGCGGACAGCGGTGTAAAGCCGGCGCCAACGCCCGGCAAAGCGTTTTTTGATACAGGCGTCTCTTTGGTAACCGACAAGCCCGCCCCCGGCGTGCCGTCAATCGACACCAAAGAAGGCACCGACCGCTGCTGGGGTTAAACTTGGCCACAAACTAGGGTAATACCTTTGCGGGGCGGTTGATAGCCGCCCCGATATCTTATGGAGTAGAAGAATGACCTCTGGCGACCAAGACAGCTTCGCGGTAGAGCATCCTGACGACACTGTGGCCTCTTTCGAAGAAGAGGGAAATCACTTTGCCAATCAGGTTCGCAACTGGCTGCATCAGACACCGGCCGCTGTGCCATTGATCGTTTTGGTCATTTCAACGATTGTTTTCGGTCTTGTGCTTGGCGCTAAATTTTTCTCGCCTTTCGCGCTCACACTGATCCTGCAACAGGTGGCCATCGTCGGCATCGTCGCATTGGCACAATCTCTGGTCATACTGACAGCGGGGATCGATCTGTCGGTTGGCGCGATTATGGTTTTTTCTTCGGTCATTATGGGTCAGTTTACCTTTCGGTACGGTCTGCCAGTCGAGGTTTCGGTATTCTGCGGCCTGTTCGCTGGCACCCTCATGGGAGCGATCAACGGGATCTTGGTAGCCATTGTGCGTTTACCACCCTTTATTGTCACTCTAGGTACTTGGCAGATTTTTCTCGCGGCAAACTTTTTATATTCTGAAAATGAAACCATTCGGGGCTCTGACATCGCTGACCAAGCCCCCCTACTGCAGTTTTTCGGCGAAAAGTTTAAGATTGGTGGCGCAGTTTTCACCTATGGCGTGGTACTGATGTTGCTTCTGGCCGTAGTGTTGGCCTATATGCTGCGCTTTACTGCGTGGGGTCGCCATGTCTATGCCGTCGGCGATGATCCGGACGCAGCCGAACTGTCCGGTGTGCGCACCAAAAGAGTACTGATTTCGGTCTATGCGCTGTCGGGTCTAATCTGTGCTGTCGCCGGATGGGTCTTGATTGGCCGTATCGGGTCGGTCTCGCCAACCTCCGGGCAATTGGCCAATATCGAGGCAATAACGGCGGTGGTGATTGGAGGTATTTCGCTGTTCGGCGGCCGCGGTTCCATTCTGGGCTCACTCTGCGGCGCGTTGATTGTCGGCGTGTTTTCACTGGGTTTGCGTATGGTTGGCACCGACCCGCAATGGACCTATTTACTGATCGGATTGCTGATTATTCTTGCTGTTGGCATTGATCAATGGATCAGAAAGGTGGCAGTCTGATGACCCCGATTTTATCCGCCCGTCAAATCACTAAAAAGTTTGGCCGCGTTGTTGCGCTCGACAATTGTGATTTTGATCTCATGCCAGGAGAAGTACTGGGCGTCATCGGCGATAACGGCGCTGGAAAATCAACCTTGATCAAAGCCCTGTCCGGCGCGCTGCGCCCCGATCACGGCGAAGTGCGCCTAGAGGGAGAGTTGGTGCAGTTCCATGAACCGCTAGAGGCGCGCCGCGCCGGAATTGAAACCGTCTATCAAAACCTCGCTCTGTCTCCGGCGCTGTCGATCGCAGACAATATGTTTCTGGGCCGCGAGATTCGCAAACCAGGCCCGCTGGGTTCGGTATTTCGCTTTTTGGATCGCTCAGAAATGGAGGCACAGTCGCGCGCCCTGTTAACCGAACTGGGCCTCCTGACAATCCAGAACATTGGCCAGACGGTCGAGACCCTATCCGGTGGCCAGCGTCAAGGGATTGCCGTGGCGCGTGCCGCAGCCTTTGGATCCAAGGTGATCATTATGGACGAGCCGACAGCGGCGTTGGGGGTCAAGGAGTCGCGCCGCGTTCTCGAATTGATCCGGGATGTGCAATCTAAGGGCATATCGATTGTTCTGATTTCGCACAACATGCCGCATGTCTTTGAAGTTGCGAGTAGGATTCATATTCATAGGCTGGGAAAACGGTTGTGCATCATCGATCCGAAAAAGTATGAGATGTCCGATGCAGTGGCCTTTATGACCGGCGCAAAGTCACCCGAAGGCCCGGATTTCGCCTAGGACTTTCACCTAGAGAATTAAATGAAGCTGGGTATTTTTGCGACATTTCAAAGGATTTAGCCTTGGCAGAGATAGACTATGACAGCTTGCGCCAACTCATCCTCGAGCGGGGTCAATCAATGCGCAGTCTAACCGCTCTTGCCGGCCCTCCTGCGGCTGGAAAGTCTCATATTGCCAACGCATTATGCGATGAAATTAATGCTCGTGATCCCAACAGTGCGGTTGTTTTGCCCATGGACGGGTATCATCTTGACGATGCCCTGCTGGACAGTCTTGGTTTCCGCGACCGCAAAGGTGCGCCGCATACCTTTGATATTGCTGGATTTACCCATATGTTACGACGCGTTTCCCGCGCGGGTAAAACCGATATAGCCGTGCCGGTGTTCGACCGTACGCTAGAGCTGTCGCGCGCCGCTGCCCGGTTGATCCCCGGCACTGCGCGTCACATTCTGGTCGAGGGCAATTATCTCTTGCTCGACCAACCAGGTTGGCGCGAGTTAGCCGATTTTTTTGCAACAACGGTAATGATCACCGCCCCAAGGCCGTTGTTGGAAAGCCGACTGATGCAAAGATGGCAAAACTTGAGCCCAGCACAGGCAAGGAAAAAATGCGAAAGTAACGATCTGCCCAATGCCGATCTGGTTATGAGCGCCTCAATAGCCAGTGAATTCACTCTGGTAACTGGCGATCCTTAAGCGCTGAAACACCGCTCAGAAAATTACGCCCTTGCGCAGGATATAACAGCCAAACGGTTGATCTTCGGTCGTGTGAACAATCCCGAAAACACTTTTTGCGTGTTGATAAAACGCCTGCCGCTCAATATGGCCCAAGACCGCATCCATAGGAGCAACTTCTGCCAAATGCGCGAACACCGCTCTGTGGCTGGTATTCATTTCGTTCGGAGCATCGTCAACCTCCATACGCAGCGCGCCATAAGCATGAAAATTATCAATTGGCATCAGTTCAGTGATCATTTTGATTGCCGCCAGCGCGTCAAAGCCCGGCAGCGCAATCGGTTGTGGGACCTCCGCCTCAGCGGCATGCGCATGTGCCGGGTAATTGCGGTCTGCGATCATCAACTCATCGCCATGGCCCATACAGGCCAGACAATACAAAAGATCGGGCGGGCAGTTTGGGTTCACACCGTACAGCATGGATTATCTCCTCAGTTTACCGTGACCGGTTTCGAGCGCATCCGAGCAACGGTTTCGCGCTCTGCCCGTTTACAGCTCATTGGCGGCAGGTTTTTATCAAGCAAGGCAAGGTCTTCCAGCACCATCTCTCCCATCTGCGTGAACGCAACATCCAGAGCCCCTGCCCTATGGGCCGAGCGAATAAATCCCTTCAAGCCGCGCACAGGATGGTCTAGTGCCAAGGGTTCTTGGGGAAACACATCGCTCGCAGCCTGAATATGCCCCGCCTTCACAGCCGCAATCAAATCGTCAAAATTAACCACGTCGGCGCGACTTAGTAAAATGAAATGCGCGCCTTTTTGCATCCGCGCAAACCATGTTTTATCAATAAAATGCAGATTATCAGAGGTGACAGATGCAACCACAAATACCACGTCACTCTGTGAGAAAACATCTTCCAAAGAGGCAGGTGTCGCCCCGTATTTAGTGATCGCCGAAGGCGGAAGCCAAGGGTCAAATACCTGTATTTTGGCCCGAAACCCGCCAAGGACACCGACCAGTTCTTTACCCAAGTCCCCAAAACCAACCAATCCAATCGACGCCCCCGACAACAGGCGTGCAGATTGATTGCCCTCGCCACCCCAGGCCTCAGACCCCTGACGAAAATCGAGATCAGCATCAACAATGTTACGTGCAAGGCAGAGCGCTAACCCCAAGCCAAGCTCGGCCACAGGTTTGGCAAACACAGCCCCTGTGGTGACAACATGAATTCCGCGTTCAAACAAAACATCATAGGGCATATTGTTCAGCAGGTTACTTTCTACATTAAATATGCAGCGCAGGTTTACCAGCGCCGCTAGCGTTGCCCGTGACAGCGACGGCTGGCCGATAATATATGATACCTGCGCCAGAATATCAGGCGAGAGGTTGGCAATATCATCCTGCTCGACCTCGATCAGTTGATACCCCGCCTGAAGTACCTTCAAGTTTTCAACCGTAAAAATTAGCTCGAGACTGCGCGGTTCGGGCGCACATAGAATCACAGGCTTTTCCACAAAACACACCTTTATCATGCCATTAACCCAGTATCTTAAATTCGGCCCGGCACATTGACAAGTTGTCGTTCTAGATTGCAAGGCTCATCAAAGTGAACTATCAAATTCAACAAGCAGAAACCCACACACCTTTGTTGAGGGGTAGTCCGCTCACGACCAGAAAATGCCCCGGCCACACGTGAGACATCAACGTCTGATGCTCATCCCGGCATGCAACCAGAAAGTCAGCAATATGTCCTATGTCGCCGCAGCAAACAGATATGAAACAATGCCTTACCGTAAGTGCGGCAACTCTGGTCTGAAACTGCCCGCCATCTCGCTTGGTCTGTGGCATAATTTTGGCGGGGACACCCCGCATGAGACCAAACGCAGCCTGTGCAGAACTGCTTTTGACCTCGGCATCACCCATTTCGATTTGGCTAACAACTATGGTCCGCCCGCCGGTTCTGCCGAGAGTGCCTTTGGAGAGATTCTCCGCGAGGATTTTCGCGACTACCGGGACGAATTAATCATTTCGTCCAAGGCCGGGTACAATATGTGGCCCGGTCCCTATGGCGAGTGGGGCAGCCGCAAATACCTTATTGCGTCCTGCGATGCCTCGCTTAAACGGATGGGGATCGATTATGTCGACATTTTCTATTCGCACCGGTTCGACCCCGAAACCCCACTTGAGGAAACCATGGGCGCATTGGATCACATCGTGCGCTCAGGCAAGGCGCTCTATGCCGGCATCTCGTCCTATAATTCCAAACGCACCCGCGCAGCAGTGGCAATTTTAAATGATCTCGGGACCCCATGCGTGATCCACCAGCCTTCTTACAGCATGCTCAACCGCTGGGTCGAGCGCGACGGATTAAAAGACACGCTTCAGGAATTGGGCGTTGGGTCCATCGCCTTTTCACCGCTGGCCCAAGGTATGCTGTCCACCAAATATTTATCCGGCGTGCCAGAAAACAGCCGAGCGGCCCAAGACAAATCTCTCAGTCCCAATATGCTGTCAGAGCAGGCCTTAAGCAATATCCGCCAGCTCAACGAAATTGCCAAGGCGCGCGGACAAACTCTGGCACAAATGGCAATCGCCTGGGTCTTGCGCGAAGGTGGTATCACCACCGCCCTAATCGGTGCGTCGAAGCCCGCACAAATCACCGACTGTGCCGGGGCAATAAATAACCTAAACTTCACCCCTGAAGATCTTGTAGATATTGATAAATATGCACTGGAAGAAGGTATAAACCTTTGGGCTTTGTCATCAGAAACCCCGCAGGGCGCCACGCAGCGCTAGGGCTGCCGCCCATACGCCCAACATCCCCTTACATCCAGCACAAAGGACCTTTCATGACCAATCTGGTAACTTTCTCTGACCTCGCCAATCAACCTGTCGAAGGTTTCAAGCCAAAACCAACGCGTTTGACCGACGAGCAAGTCGAAGCGTCAAACCCACTTTGGACCTCTGCAGACGCCGGGGTCAAAATTGGATTGTGGGAATGCACCCCTGGACGATTTACCGCCGATCGCAGTGAGACGGCAGAGTATTGTCATATCATATCCGGATCAGCCACCGTCAAAAACCTGAGCGACGGCACAAGTCGGGACATCACAGGCGGTGATTTATTGGTCCTGCCAAAAGGTTGGTTGGGCGAATGGGTCATTCACGAACATATGCGCAAACTGTATTTTCTCAGCAACTCCTAGGTGCCCTAGATACCCGGCAAGCGCATCTTGGCGCCTGTCCGGGGTCAAACCCAGAAAGGTATCGCCCTATGCTATGCGATGAAAACTCAAAAACGCAATCATCCAAGCCGTAACGCCTGATGCTCATAACCAGATTAGGGTCGCAAAACCGAGAAAAATATATCGCCCTGCCTTTGCTAGCGTAACGATAAAAACAAACGGCAGGAAACGCTCGCCCAACGCCCCTGCGGCAACCGTGATCGGGTCACCAATTACCGGCAGCCAGCTCAGCAAAAGCGCCCACCGACCATAGCGACCATAGCAGGCTTTTGCCTTAATGAGCTGGGCAGATGAAACCGGAAACCAACGACGATTTTGAAAACCCACAAAAGCCCGACCTAAAATCCAATTCACCACCGAACCCGCTACGTTTCCAACCGTTGCGACAGCAACAAGCGCAGCATTAGAGTGATCGCCTGCCAGTAGCAAAGCCACGAGAACGGCCTCAGATTGCAGGGGCAAGATTGTTGCCGCCACCAAAGCCGAAAAAAATAAGATGACATATGCCATAGCGAGACCACTTCATATTCGATCGGGTAAAAGCCACCATTTAAGCTGGCATTTGGAGCGGGTTGAAAGCCAAACGCCAGAAAACCGGCCGGCTCTTGTGGTTAGGCCTCGCTGCCAAGCGCAACCCCAAACCCGTGTTGAATAGACGCCGCTGTCCAAGCATCGCCAAATAGCATCCATTCGCGCCAAACGGCCATATGGCCACCCGAACATTCCTGCAGAAATTTAGATCTGCGAAAATGCCCCAGACATTTGGCGGCATAATAGGTTTCATCATACTCGACCTTGCGCAGTGGTCGTTTGCGTGAAGCTGAGATCAGAAAATCTAGTGGGCTCAAATCTGGTAGTTTTAAAATTGGCACATCGCTGGGCCAAAAATCCTCACCGCTGTCTGTCCATCCAATTGGCAGGCGCCGTGATAGTATAGCCCGACAAAACCGCACACGGAAATCAATCTCGAATAAGGTCTGGAAATCAGAATACTGCGTAAAACCATCGGTTTTGGACGCCATTTCTTCCAGATGAACCATATTCCAAGACGCCTGTTCAACACTGTCACCAACCCCTGCAAGTTCTTTCGAGTATTTAAATTTGTCAGGTTTTTGTTGTTTCTGATGCCCCAAAAGAGCGGATTCTTCCTCTGAGTTCTTTTCAAAGATCCCCGGGAAATTTTCGATCAAATATGTCACGAGGGCGGCTTTATCTTGCATAGATATGTCCAGTTTCTAATATATGGTTGAAAGGTGAAACCGTATTTACCCTATCCAGATAAGCGCTGTTCGTCTGCTTATATCCCACCATACCGACCATATTGTTGACCACATTCTCGCCCACACCTGCTGTTTTACTAGCAAATAACATACCATCGCGCCCAGCACTTCTTGTGACCGAACGCCTGACTGCGTGATTGCCAGTGCGAAGGCGATAATCCACCCTAAGTGTCGGTGCAAGATATATTCCCGCATGATTCCAAGAGTACGTATCGCGTTAGACATCCTTAGCCGTGACAAATGCCAAGCAATACGTCACTTCGAACTCTGACAGCTGTGGCAATTTTTGCTCTGACCCGTAAAGTTGGCAATCTGCGAGATCAAGCAGTTCTCCCGCGTGTACAGCATGGATGAAACATCTTAGATAGAGGTTAAAATTGGTAGCAGACAGATCATGTTTTGGGCCCAATTAACACATCAAGGCACCCCGGACGTGTCGTTGCAAACAAAGCCATCAGAGACTGATATCGCTGGAATTTTGCCAAACAACTCGGCCTTTGAAACATTCAGAAAAATGAACTTACATTTTAATTACCATCCCGGCAATCTTGGTACATAATTTGCAAATTGTTATCTGCTACTTTTATCACCAAGGAACCGGCCAGAATGTATGACAATTCAGAAGAGTTTATGACGGAAATTACAGCCCTTGTGGCAAAATATGGTGATTATGAAGCGCCTATTTTAAAATCAGATGGCGACTTATTGATCCCCCTGCGCGCTGATCTCAAACGCAGCGCCGCAGCAGCAGATGCATTGGCCAAAGCCATGGCAGATATGATGAGAAAAGACAAAAGCCTTCAGAAAGCAAAAGCCGAACGCTCTGGATGGATCGTCTGAACCTCTTTAGTATGCGCAGTGCGAGGCAGACCCGCTAGGGAAAGGCCTCGCAGGCCCTTGAAGATGGCATCAAACGGTGGTGCGTCAAACTGATGTACCGCCATAGGACCATTTGTTCTATTTCGCCGGTTCAATCAGAACGTTTATTTTTCAGCATTTGCCAAACCGTGGGTGAAAAATAATTCTGCGGTCAATGAACAGACCCTATGGCATCCGTGCATGTCGGCTTATTTTTCAGACCATGCCGAACAGATGACGGAGGTATTATTATTGGCCACCACGCAAAATCGTACCGCTCCAGTTGTTTGATTAACAACCCAGACCGCGGGTGGCACATCGGTACGCGCATCATGGTCAACAACAGCGCTAAAGGTTTCATCGGATATTGCCGATGTCGCAATTAAGCTCGAAGCGGCGGCCAAAAGCAGTGCTATCTTTCCCATCTCATTCCCTTTTCAACTCTTAGTTATACATCCTGACATACGGCACGAGCACAGGCTATGCCAGACCCACAATTTCCCTACGGCGGCAGTTACGACATCAAACAATAAAACCTCGCAAATTTGGTCCCGTTACGATCAGGGTTTCGACAGCACACCAGCAAGCGTTAATTCCCGACGTCTGGGGAACCACATGTCCGCATTTTCAGCCCGCAAGGTTTTGATCGCAAATTCCGGATCGACCCCGCGTTCGAGTAGATACTCCATCTCGCTCAAAACATCTTTTTGTGCCTCTTCATAGGACCAAGAGGCAAATTCATACAGGCTGTCCCAACCAATATCGGCCCGGGCATCCTTGTAATACTCTTCCATCGAGGCCGCATCCCAAGAACTCCTGTGGAATCCCAACCGGCCGCCCCGATCCAATTGCCGGCTTTCTCCAGCCAGAAACAATGTGACACAAGCGCTTGCACATTCATCTGTGACCCGGGTATCCAATTCAAAATCAATAATAATATCCGCCATTTCCCTTGCGGCTTCGATTAATCCGCCCGCACTGTTTAAATGCAAGACCTCAATCTGCTGTTGCTGTCTCAGCAGAAACACAAGCGTCTCAACGTCCTGCCAATTAATCTCATCCTGTCCCGGCGGCGCGCTGTCTGTGTCATAAAACAGAATTTCACCATCGAGTTTGAATTTTTCTGCCAAAACTGCCGAGCCAAAGCCAGCACTCTGCAGCAGTGCAAGCATGACAATCACACATAACCTCACAGACACCTCCCCGTTTCAGACCCGACCTACCGATAGTTGGATTTTAGAATGAACTGTTCCTTTTGGTCAAATTTAGGCTGCCCTATTGCCGCAGAATAATCTGCCAGCCGGGCTCTTTTGCCCTTCTCTTAGGAAATTCGCTCCAGATTAAATGGTCGCACTTCACGTAAGACAGAGGCAACGTAGGGCAAACATCAATATCCTGTCAATGCGGCCTCAAAATCAGCCAGATAAGACGCATAGTTGCGCCATTTGTCAGAACTTCCTGTATACAGCTTTTCCCGCACCTGCATGCTCGAAGCGGTTTTGACAGCCCGGGTGTTCTTGTGAAAATCCAAGCACTGGTCCTGCCATTCCAAGCCGAGATAAGACATCAGGTTTCTGGTTTCCTTTTCTTGATTGAGGGTCAAATTTTCATATTGGATATCATAAAGGCGACCGGGATATGTGGCATGCCAAAACGCCATGAGGTCATGGTACAATTTATAATATTCGACAAGGTCATTAAGATCATGAGCGTAGCCATTTCCAGTGGTTGAAAAATAATGTTTAAACACAGACCAACAGGTCGCTCGGGCATCGCGTTTGACATGAATGATTTTCGCGTCAGGCACCGCAGAAAGGATAAAGCCTATCCAGCGAAAATTCAGGGGCATTTTGTCGATCACATAGCGCTCGTTGATGCCCAGCCCTTGCAGTGCATCGCAATAAAATTTTCGTAGATTCATCATATTGACGTTGTTCAAATCAGAACTCACTAGGTTAAAATGCTCCAAACCCTGATCAAGAAAGGGCAATTCGCCTGCCCCGTGCACCAAGGAATGACTGGATATAATCTGTTCAAGCAGTGTTGTCCCCGAGCGCGGCATCCCCAAAATAAAAACGGGCAGTTTGTCGGTTTGCCTGACAGCCCAAGTTGCAACAGTATGGGCACCACTGCACGATGCAAACTTGTTCTTGAGACCTGAAAACAGCTGGCGATCTGTTTCAATGTGATACCGGAGCATCTGTTTTCTGGTGCGATTTCCCTCATGGAAAAAACCAAACGCTTGGTCAAAATCCGAAATATCGTCATGCACCTTACCAAGAGCAAAGTTCAGATGCATTCTGTCGCTTTGTGACAGGTCTTTGCGATCATACAGATCCAACATCTGCTTTAGATGCTGCTCTGATCCATGATATTTTTGGGCATGGGCGAGGTGGCTATGAGCTTCTGCATAATCGGGTCTGATTTGTATCGCCCGGCGGTAACTTGCGACCACTTGCGAAAAGTTGCCTTTTTCCACCGAAGCATTGCCCAAATTATTATGGGCCTCAGCATAGTTCCCATCAATTTTCAAAGCCTTTTCATACGCTTTTATAGCGGCGTCTACATCGCCTTTATCCTGCAACGCCAGACCCAAATTATTGTGGGCTTCAACAAAATTTGGTGCGGCCCCAAGCGCAAGTTGATAGCTATCAATAGCCGCCTCGAACCATCCAAGTCGATGCTGCGCGCTGCCCATGTTATACAGAACATGCGGATTGCCCGGATCGGTTTTCAACGCTTCTTGACAGCTGTTTATTGCAGATTTCCAATCGCCTTTACCCAAAAAAGCTGTCCCCAAAACAGAATGGAGTTGACCAAAATCTGGCCTGAGCCTCAAAGCCGTTTGCAGCGCTTCAATCGCCTGATCAAACGCCCCCTTCTCGATTTGCGCCTTGCCAATATAGCGATAATATACAACCTGATCGGGTTTAAGCTTCAGAGCCTGTTTAAAGCAGTCGATCGCACCATCAAAATCGCCCTTCTGCTTGAGCGCGGCCCCAATGTTGCTAAGGGCCTCAGAGAAACCCGGATCAAGTTCCAACGCACGACGATAGCACGTGATTGCGGCGTCATATTGTGCAAGGCCTGCTTTCGCCAAACCGAGGATATTGTACAATATCGCAGCATTGGGGAACGTTTCAATCAAGGCCAAGGCGGCGCGCTCAGTTTCGTGAAAGCGCCGCTGGTGGCATAAACCAACCAAGTCGTTCAAGCGATCTTGCGGCGGCATAACCCGCAGTGCAGAACCTTGAACTTTTGCGACGGAGACCTGCCTCAGCCCTTCGAGGGCCCGCTTGTTTTTTGGGAATTTGGATAGGATTTGTTTATAAAGAGCCTCAGCTCCGGCAACCTCGCCCGCTTTCAGGCAGATCTTGGCTTTACGCAAGCCTTTATCGACGGGAAGTGACACGCATTAACCTTAAAACTATTTAACAACCACAACGCTATGAACATGAGACTTGTCTCTAAGATTTACAACTCAAAATTTAGGGCCTGTGGACAATCATCTTGAAGCTATGAGTGCTGCCACGAGGATCCAACACGCTGCATAGCTGCAATCTGTCCTGTCGCACCTTGTGGCTATCCCTCTGAGTTCTTTGATCTTTGCGAAGTCATTCTCCACCAGATGGCGCCACTTGTAGACCTTCGCATCACAATTGCGCTGGAGTTTACGGTTGGTTTTGGGCGGGATCACAACAGTTGCACCGCGCTCATCAAGGTCTTGTAATGGCCAGTCCGCGTCAAATGCCTTGTCCGCGAACAATGCATCAAATGAAACACCTTTGATCAACGGCGCAACACCTTTCATCTCATGCACTTGCCCCGGCAGCAGCAGAAACCGAATCAAATTGCCGAGCACATCCACCAATGCGACGATCTTTGTCTTTACGTGCAGGTTCTCCGCTTGTTGGAACACTATGAACAAAATGTGCTGCATGCCACCATCAAGGATGCGTTGCAGATGGGCGCGATCAGTTTTGATGCCATCAAACACCTTGTGCTGTGTCGCGTTGAACGCAGGCAACCTCGGTTGGATCTCGATCTCCATCCATTCCTGCCTAGAACGAATGTCGTCACAACATCAGCGAAATCCTAAATGAGTTTATTGGCTGGACTTGGCGCACGACCGATACACTAGAACTGCGCTTGGCCAACCACCTCAAAACCCTGCGCTTGCCAACTTTCCTGCGTGAACATGACAAGCTAGCACGGATTTGTGCCACCGAAGGCGTAGATCATGTCCGCTATCTGGCCCGGCTCACCGAGCTGGAACTGATCGACCGTGAACGGCGCATGGTGGAACGCAGGATCAAATCCGCAAAGTTCCCGGCGGTCAAAAGCCTCGATAGCTTTGACTTCAAGGCGATCCCGTCACTAAAAATGATGATGTTGGCGGTGCGACTGGATAGATCGGCGGGAGAACGTCATTGCACTCGGCCCATCAGCGACCGGTAAAACCCATATCGCCCTTGGGCTGGGTCTGGCGGCCTGCCAAAAGGGCATGCCTGTCGCCTTTGTCACGGCGGCCGCTCTGGTGAATGAGTTGATGAAAGCACGCGACGAGAAACGACTGCTGCGACCACAGCGCCGGCTCGCAGCCGGCTCGCAAAGGTCGGGCTACTGATCATCGATGAGTTGGGATTTGTCCCGCTCAGCAATACGGGCGCAGAACTGCTGTTTGAGTTGATCTCGCAACGCTACGCGCGCGGATCAACCCTCATCACCAGCAACTTGTTGTTCGAAGAGTGGACCGAAACCTTTGGCACAGAACGGCTGACCGGCGCATGGCTGGACCGGCTGACCCAACATGTGCACATTCTCGAAATGACCGGCGAAAGCTACCGGCTCAATCAGAGCAAAGCCAGGCACGCCAAACCCGAACACATAACCTTGTTGACCTGACGGCCAACGCGCCTTGGAACGTGCTTGCTTTTGGATGGCATTACGCCCCAAGGCGCGGCACCCAGTGGCCGACTTTTACTCCTCCCCAATGGCAGGTTGTTACACCGCCGCTCACACAGTAACGGTTTGTTTCTGGTCAATGACGCCAGCTCTGTAGAAGCTTTTACGGGAATGAACGTTATTCTAGGAGAATAAGGGGAACTACAAGGTTTTACGACCAGAAACACCGCAAACACCAAGGCAGGTGATTTCTTTGATTGGCAGCAAGGACAGTCCTTTGGTTCGCAGGCAGGGGCTGAATGAGTGCTTCTACACACCGCTGCACAGGTTTGCTGGTCTAGGACAAGACTATTACTCCCACCAATGGGCAACTTCTGGGTGCACTCCAATTGAAAATTGCGTTCCCCACGCTGTGTATTGAGAGACTAAACGTAAATTTTTTTGACCTAATCTCCTATTTTGTTTAAGGTGCTCAAAAAATATGCAAACCAATGAGAGAAATGACTGCGCCGAAAACTGATCTAGAGACTGAATGGTTGAGACGGGGCGGCCTTAAGCCAACGCGACAACGTCTGGCGCTTGCAACGTCTTTAATCGGGGATGGGCGAAATCGGCATGTGACCGCTGAAAGTCTGCATGAGGCGGTGCAAGCGAGGGGGGACAGCGTGTCCTTGGCGACAGTATACAACACTTTGAATGCCTTTCGTGACGCTGGTTTGATGCAGGAAGTTGCTGTGGATGGTTCAAAATCTATCTTTTGCACCAAGACGAATGATCATCCACATTTCTTTTGGGAAGACGAGGGTCGACTCACGGATGCTCCAGCAGAGCAACTCGATTTTGCTGCATTGCCCAAACCCCCAGAGGGTATGGAGATAGCAAAGATTGATGTGATAATCCGTCTTCGCAAGAAACCAGCAATTTCACCAGAAAACACGCATGGGGCTAAACGAACTGATGCGAATTAGTCTCGATGTGATCTGGCACGGTCCTTTTCCCCGCAAGCTGGAATGAGGACGGCACATCTCTTGAAAGAGAGGATGGTTGCCCGTTTTGAGGGAGGTGCAAACCGAACCATTAAAAGGAAACCCCTATGTTGAATACTACCGGCAAGTTCATCAAACACAAAACTGGGTTGCTGAATCTAGCCGAGGAGTTGGGCAACATGTCCAAGGCTAGCCAGGTCATGGGCATGTCGCGCGACAGGTTCTAGCGCTACAAATCGGCGGTCGATGATGGCGGCGTTGAAGCTCTGTTTGAACGCACGCGGCGCAAGCCCAACCTCGCGAACCGGGTGGACCAAGCGACAGGGGATGCGGTGATCAAATCTGCCCCGACTTTCCGGCCTAAAGCCAAGCTCGCACCTCTAAAGAGTTGCGCAAACTGGGGGTCTTTGTCTCGTCCTCAGGCGTGCGGTCGATCTGGCTGCGCCATGATCTGGCGAACGTCAAAACCCGCCTGAAGGCGTTGCAAACCAAAGTCACCGAAAAAGGTGGTATCCCGACCGAGGCACAAGTCCAGGCCCTGGAAAAGAAAAAGCTGGATGATGCAGCCTGCGGCGAGATCGAGACGGCCCATCCCGGCCATTTGGGATCGCAGGACACCTTCTCTGTTGGCACCCTCAAGGGTATTGGGCGCGTTTATCAGCAGACCTATATAGATACTTATTGCAAGGTCGCGCAGGTCAACCTGTACACCGCCAAGACCCCGATCACCGCGGCCGACCTGCTCAATGACCGGGTTCTGCCGTTTCATGAAGAACACGACGTGCCGGTGCTGCGCATTCTGACAGATCGGGGGGCAGACTATTGCGGCCGTGTTGACAAGCACGACGTCCAGCTGTTCTGGCGATCCATGACATCGATCACACCAAAACCAAAGTGAAGTCACCGCAGGTCAACGGTATGCGCGAGCGGTTCCATAAGACCATCCTGCAGGAATTCTATCAGGTCACGGTCCGCAAGAAACTCTACCAGAGCATCGACGTGCTTCAAGCCGATCTGGATGAACGGCTGCATCACTAAACCCACGAACGCACGCATCAGGGCAAAATATGTTGCGGCAGAACGCCCTTCGAGACCATGATCGACGGGACAGCAATCTGGCGGGAAAAGTTCGTGAACTGAACTTGACCTGACAGACGCCGCCAGAAAAATGGCCAACTGTCAGATCACATCTGAACCAATACA
>Ga0209251_1000952_pt1 | contig 24148 bp, 22 predicted proteins | sample SaaInlV_100m_DNA_6_FD_184665 | JGI IMG/M metagenome (GOLD analysis project Ga0209251, IMG submission 184665) | Marine microbial communities from expanding oxygen minimum zones in the Saanich Inlet - Saanich Inlet SI073_LV_10m_DNA (SPAdes) (version 2) | ecosystem: Environmental > Aquatic > Marine... | reverse complement strand
CGAGGTGAAGGTCTCAGATGACGATCTAGCAATGCGTCGTAAGGCATGGAAACAGCCAGATCCCAAATTTAAGCGGGGGTTGCTCGCAAAGTATGCCTATTTGGTATCTACTTCCTCAAGGGGGGCGATTACCGACGATCTGGATTAGCCAATAGTTCCTGTCGCGACCATTCCAAAAAGCCTAACCTTCCGTGGCGGGGGAGGTTAGGCGAGTAGGTCCGGTACCAGTGCCTTTTGTAATTCGATAATTCGGTCCTTTAATAGCAATTTACGTTTTTTTAGTCTTCGTATTCGCAAGTCGTCGGACTGTTTTGAGGAATCTAGTACCGCTATTACGCCGTCAAGATCTCGATGCTCTTCTATGAGGGCAGCGATTTGATTTTTGATAAGTGAAGCAGATTCAAATATTTCAGGCATTGGTTATTTTTAGTTAATACCGATTATAAATTTCAATTGCTTTGATAATTGATTTTTCTCGTTGAATGATTGTCATCATTTTCGATTCTTTTTCATCGTACGTCGCAAGCAGTTCGAGTACTTCTTCTGCTGCGTGATGGGGTACAACGACCACTCCGTCAGGATCGCCAATAATGAAATCTCCTGGGTTAACTAATATACCCCCGCAAGTAACGGGTATCTGCTTGTCTACCGGTATCATACGGCCTACCGAAGTGGCTGGACTCACTCTCCTGGTAAACACAGGGAATTGCATTGATTTGATAGCGGCTATATCTCTGGTAGCTCCATCTATGACGATCCCTTCAATGTCCCGTAATTTTGCAGTAGTAGCCATTAAATTACCGATAGCCGCTATCTCCAATGCGTTCTCCATGACATAAATTAAAACGCTGCCGGGCTCGGCGGTATCTAATAACTGTAAATGGTGGGGCGAATAGTTACGTTGATCTGATCTCAGGCCGCGCCGCATGAGGACAGTAGCAGCTTTGCCAACGATCTTAACGTCGAATAAGGGTTTCATGTCAGAGCTCATCCAGCCGCGAGACCCGGTAATGGCCTCTACTGCGTCTGCGATATTTCCAGTGCTGTTTTCTGGTTGTCTGAGTTTGGCGACTATTTCTTCATCGCTTGCTGCCAGGCTGTTGTTTCCGAAGGTGCCTAGAGTCAGACTACTAAGTAATATGAGAAATGTTTTTTTATGTGACAATTCGTTTCCTCCAGTAGCCAGTTACAGGTATTTCTTTCGTTTTAAAAGCCTTCTTCTTACTAAAGGATACAGGATAATAAACGTGCGGCTAAATACTGTGCGGAATAAAAAAAGCCCCCCAGGGGGGAGTGTGGGGGGCTAGGTATAACCTCTCTCAAATGGAGGTAAGTGAGAGAGCTTTCAAAATCTTAGTGATTAATTACCTTGAGTAGATAGTATTTTTATTCTTTTATTAACGCAATATACTTTCAATGAATATAATATATTCCATAATATGCGTTAATTGGTAGTGGATACCCTTTTCAATAATTACTTTGGTTTGCGATATTCCTTGAAATTTTGTTGCGTTACAAAAAAAAGGGCCTTTCAAAGAAAGGCCCTAAAAAAGCTCTATTGAAGGAGGAGATCAACTAGAACAACGCTAATATACGACAATTGTTGCGACGCGTCAATATACTATTGCCCATTTATATTCTAATTTATTGACTTTATCATCCATTTGGAGACAATATATTCTTTTAAATTATATATTGGACTGATCTTGGATAGATTTAAATTAATGAACCTATTCGTCCGAATTGTTGAAACTGGCAGTTTTTCGGCGGTGGCGAGAGAGTTAGAAATGCTGCAACCTTCGGTAAGTAAGCATATGAACATGCTTGAGCAAAGCCTTGGGGTCCGTTTGCTGAATCGCACCACGCGAAAACTCTCGCTAACTGAGGCTGGAAGACAGTATTTCGAGCGCTGTCATCGAATCATAGATGATGTTAATGAACTTGAATCAGAGGTTTTGGGGCTGCAAAATAGGCCCACTGGCACATTACGCATCAGTAGCCCAGTAGCTTTCGGTCAAATTTACCTGCTTCCGCTTTTGTTAATATTTCGAAAACAGTTTCCGGATATGGGTGTAGAAATATCCCTCGATGATCGTTATGCAGATTTAGTACAAGAAGGCTTTGACGTGGCGATAAGATTTGGAGAACTGGAAGATTCCCAGCTGGTTGCTCGACACATTGGCAGTAGTGCTAGAGTTTGCGTGGCCTCAGCTGATTACTTAAATAAGCATGGTATACCTAAAAATCCGAGTGAATTAAAAGCGCATAACTGTATTACCTACACGCATCTTTTCTCAAGTGTATGGCCTTTTCGAGACGCTAATGGACTTTTATCGATAAAGGTATCCGGAGATTTTCGGGCAAATAGCGGTTACACGATTCGTGACGCGGTCCTAAATGGAGTTGGGATTGGTTTAGTTCCTGCAATGCTCGTAAGGGAAGAAATTGAAAGCGGTGCATTAATAACAGTTTTAAGTGAGTTTTCTCCTGATGTTATAAAAATCTCTGCCGTTTACCCGTCCAGTCGATTGATACCTAGAAAAGTAAAACTTTTCGTTGATTTTGTTAAAGCGGAGTTTTTAAAAATATCTCTTTTGCATCCACAAGCGCCTTTGCGGCCAGTGCCAAGATTAAGATCTAAACCTGCCGTCGTTGTTGAAGCGAAAAAATAATAAACGAACTCGCAGCGAGATATATAAACTCAGTTAAACTGACGTCGAAAAAAGTCGCATATTAAATATAATTACGAAAATAATTCATAACGTCGCTTTGCTCTTACCAGTTACATAGTTGAAAATCATATGAATAAAAAAGTTACCGAATATACCGCTGACGATATCGAGATTCTTGAGGATCTTTCACCGATCTTGCATCGACCAGGTATGTACACGGATCCGGTGAATCCAAATCACGCTCTCGTCGAGATTATTGATAATGCCTCTGATGAGGGTCTCGCTGGGTTCGCTAAGAATGTCGAGATCACTATCTATGAAGACGGCTCGGCTGAGGTTATAGATGATGGCCGAGGAATTCCGGTTGATATTCATCGGACTAAAAAGGTTCCTGCAGTCCAGGTCATTTTCACCACACTACATTCGGGCGGTAAATTTCGCAAAACTGATTCAGAGTCCGTTTACCGGATTGCCGGTGGGCTGCATGGTGTCGGTGTTTGCGTCAGTAATGCTCTCTCGACTCTGTTAGAGGCAGAGGTTAAGCGAGACGGCTCAGTTCACCAGATTGTTTTCGGTCCAAATGGTAAAGTCAAAATACCACTAAAAAAGTTGAAAAAGATACCAAGCAAGCAAACCGGTACGAGGGTTAGGTTTTGGCCTGATAAAAAGTATTTTGATAGTGTGATTTTTGACATTAGTGAACTTACAGCATTGCTCAGAGCAAAAGCAATGTTACTCCCCGGGGTGCGTTTTTCCCTAGGTCTGGAGAAGCAAGGCAAAACTGAAGTGCAGAGCTGGCATTTTCCTAAAGGGATAGAGGGATACTTTGCTGAGGCAATAGCGGGACAGGATACGGTAGCTACAACGTTTTTTGGGGAACGTTATGTGGCTAGTTCCGCTGAATCTGGACTATTCGCCGAAGGTGAGGGCGCGCAGTGGGCTCTATCTTGGTCGACCGAGGGCGAAATAATTAATGAATCATACGTGAACATGATTCCCACTAGGCAGGGAGGAACACATGTATCTGGGATTAGGGACGGCGTTTATCAAGCTATGAAAAGTTTTATTGATCTTCATGCTATGGGCCAACGAGGTTTGAAGGTTGTGCCAGACGATGTTTGGTCAAGAGTGAATTTTGTCCTCGCGTGTAAAATTCTTGACCCCCAGTTCAAAGGACAGGTCAAAAATGAGTTAATTTCTCGCGATGCCTTTAAGTTGATATCGCAAATGATTAGAGATCCCATTGAATTATGGTTAAATCAACATGTTGATGACGGTAAGCAGATCGCGGAACTCGTTCTTCGTCAAGCAGTACAAAGGACTCGATCCGCTCAAAAAACCGAGCGCCGTAAGACATCCGGAGTCGCTGTGTTGCCAGGTAAGCTAACGGATTGCGCATCTGAGGACCCGTCACGTAATGAACTTTTTATTGTTGAGGGTGATTCAGCAGGAGGATCCGCAAAGGGAGCGCGAGATAAAGAATTTCAGGCGATACTGCCATTGAAAGGTAAGCCTAAAAATACCTGGCAGGATGCGCCAAGTTCGCTCTACTCTAACAAAGAGATTGAGGCAATTGCACTGGCTATTGGAGTGGATCACCATACTTTAGACGACTCTGTGAATTTATCTAATTTGCGTTATCAAAAAATCAATATTCTCGCTGATGCCGATGTTGACGGCGCGCATATTCAAGTTCTCCTCCTAACGCTATTTTTTCGTCATTTTCCGCGGTTAATCCAAGACGGTCACATCTATATTGCTCAACCACCATTGTTTCGTATTGACGTGCCGGCTCAAGGTAAGAATAAACCTGCTCGAAAAATGTATGTTTTGGATGAGCAAGAGCTCAAGCTGTTGGAGGAAAAATTAAGGGATGAGGGTATGAGGGACGACTCTTGGTCGGTTAGTCGATTTAAGGGATTGGGTGAAATGAGCCCAGATCAATTGTGGGATACGACGTTAAATCCTGATACGCGGAGAGTCCTACAAGTAACGTTTGAAGATGTGATGGAGGAATCTATGGATATATTTGGGATGATGATGGCTCGTGAAAACGCCGGCCAACGTCGAAACTGGATGGAAACTTTTGGTAATTTAGTCGAGGCAGATTTCTCATGACGAATGTCGTAAATTTTCGTCGGACTTTCGCGCTGATTGTTTTTGTTTTTTTTATTACGGATGTCCGAGCTCAGGAGGCCAGGATTACGGAGTTCGGCATATATGACGAACAAAAAATATTGTTACAAGAGACTCGGACCATACCTGCGAACCAAGTTGTGCGATTCGGCTTTTGTTTCGAGGCTTTTGTGAATTTTTTTGACGACGATAAGTATATGTTGACCCAATCTTTGGTGCATCCGGAAATCTTGGATAAGAGTGGTTGGCCAAATAAAGGTTACAACGTACCAAGAAAATTCAAAGTAAAAAATGGAATAGCTTCAGGGTGTGTCGGATACAATGCGCGTGAAAAAAAAGAGTCGCCAGCTGGTGATTGGATTTTCAGTGTGTCGGATGGCTCGCGAGAGTTGCTTGAGTTTTCTTTTGAGCTCCAGTGAGTTTAGAGCAATAGTAATTACAACAAAAAAATGAGCCAACAAAAAGAGTTATTTCAAATGAGTGCAACTGAAGAAAAATCATCCAACAAGCCTTCTAAGTCTTACAAGAGAGGTGCAACCGATCCGCTTCCCGAATATTTTGCTCCTTTGGAAAGGATCAATTTCTCTGATTCAATTCCTCTCGGTCGGTACGCATCAACTCAATATTTGCAGTACGCGATAGCAACAGTAAAAGATCGAGCGTTACCACGTTTAGCTGATGGGCAGAAGCCTGTTCAGTCGAGGATTCTTTATGCGATGTGGGAAATGAACGCAACAGCTGGAAATTCAAGAAAAAAGTCAGCGCGTGTCGTTGGAGATGTTTTGGGCAAATACCACCCTCATGGCGATTCCTCAGTTTATGACGCATTAGTGCGAATTGCTCAGGATTTTACTCTCAGGTATCCCTTAGTCGATGGCGAGGGGAATTTTGGTTCCAGAGATGGGGACGACGCCGCAGCTATGAGGTATACCGAGGCACGGTTAACAAAGTTTTCTGAGATTCTGCTTGATGAGCTTGGCGAGGGTACAGTTGACTTTATTCCGAATTACGATGGAAGTGTGAGTGAGCCATGTTTTTTGCCTGCTCGTCTTCCTATTTTATTGCTCAACGGGGCTAGTGGTATTGCTGTAGGGATGGCAACGGAGATTCCTAGCCATAACCTTAAAGAGGTCTCTGCTGCGATTATTGCGCTTATAAAAAAGCCAGATATGAGTATGAAGCATGTTTTACGACATATAAAAGGGCCTGATTTTCCTGGGGGCGCACAGGTAATTACGAGCCCCGGCGATATCGTCGATACATACACGAGCGGACGTGGAGCCATCCGCGTCCGAGCTCAATGGGTGATTGAGAAGTTAGCCAGGGGACAGTGGCAATTGGTTGTTACGGAATTGCCGCCTGGTGTTTCAGCTAAAAAAGTTCAAGAGGAAATTGATGCGATTACAAATCCTCAGCCTCGGGTGGGTAAAAAATCAATTACGACCGTGCAACAACGCGATAAACAAGCGATGTTGTCGGTGTTAGATCGAATGAGAGACGAGTCTGACCGAGTCAATCCTGTCCGGTTGGTGTTCGAACCCAAGACTTCTAAAATTTTAGAGAATGAATTCGTAAACGCATTACTCGCCCGAACTAGCTTAGAAACAAACGTTTCAATGAATCTGGTGAATGTAGGGTTAGATGGTCGTCCAACTGGCAAAAATCTATTAGAAATTTTATCAGAGTGGATCGCGTTTAGAAGACAAACGGTAACTAAGAGGACACAGTTTCGTTTAGGAAAAGTTGAAGATCGTTTACATGTTTTGGAGGGTAGGCTTTTAATCCTTCTCAACATAGATAAGGTTATCAAAATTATTCGAAAGTCTGACCAACCGAAACATGATTTGATTTCGGCGTTCGATCTGTCCGACCGTCAGGCGGATGATATTTTAGATATGAGACTACGCCAGCTTGCAAGGCTTGAGCATATCAAGATTGAGCAAGAGTTAAAAAGCTTGAAGAAAAATCAGAAATCTCTTAAGAAGATATTGAAAGATGAAAGTCACCTTGAGAATTTGATTATCGAAGAAATCGAATCTGACACTAAGGCGTTCGGTGATAAGCGGCGCACAGAAATTAAGGCGTCAGAAAAAGCCATTTTGGAAGTCAAGGCTTCAAACGACCCCATAACAATTGTTTTTTCTAAGAAAGGGTGGGTTCGACTGCGTCAGGGCTGGGAGGTTGAGCCGAGTAGCTTGAACTTCAAAGAGGGAGACGGACTAGCATCACTTATTAAATGTCGAACGGTAGATCCAATTGTGTTTCTTGATTCAAAAGGAAGGGCTTATAGTATTGAAGCAGAAGCCCTACCAACAGGTAGAGGCGACGGTGTTCCTGGCGCATCATTAGTTGACATCCAGGAGGGTGCGCAGCTGTTGCACTGCGTTTCTGGAGCTGTTGGCGCTAGTTTATTTGTCGCTACGTCTGGCGGGTATGGGTTTTTTGCAAAATTAAGTGATTTAGTTTCCAACCGCCGAGCTGGTAGAGATTTTATGTCCATGCAGGCTAATGAAGTGCCTATTGTTCCGCGATTTTTCAATCCGCAAAGCGATGAATTGGTAGTGGCTATTTCTGAGAAGGGAAAATTGCTAGCTTTTCCTGCTGAGGAGATGAAATTTTTATCTAGAGGTCGTGGTGTTATTGTCATGGGGCTTGACGATGATGACAAGTTATCCGTTGTGAGTGTGATTGGTAAGCGTGCTGTCAAGGTTTCTGGTCGTTCTCCTAGAGCGCAAAAAGAAGACGTAATTTTGTTATCGGGAGATAAATTTGAACATCACTATTTACGGCGTGCTCGAATGGGACGTGTATTGCCTAGGAAACTCAAAGGTCCTTACAAGATTACCGACGCGTGAATATGAACAATATGCGTCCTAGATTTACATTCGTTGCGGGGTTAGATCCCATTCACTGAAACAAGATTAAATGCCGCTGTGTTATCTCTCAATTTTTTCACTTCTTGGTATTCGTCGGACGCATACCACATTCGAATGGTTTCCATGTCAGGAAATTCACACATGACTAATCGCTTCGGTTCCCATTCTCCTTCGAAGATCTCGATGGAGCCCGCTCGAACAAGAAATTTGGCGCCATAGCTTGCTAGAGAGCTGCCAACTTTGTCTCGATATTTTTCGTATCCAGCAGGGTCCAGTACGGTGATTTCTCCAATGAGGTAAGCTGACATAAAATATAATCCTAGAAATAGTTTTGATAGTAAAACCATACATTGGATTTTCTAATTTTAAAAGACTGACGATCACATATTAAGACTAAAGGCTAAAAAAATGAAAACACGTATCACGGAGCTTCTCGGGATTGAACATCCTATTATTCAAGGCGGCATGCATTACGTCGGGTTTGCAGAGCTTGCGGCTGCAGTGTCAAATGCTGGAGGACTCGGAACGATAACTGGATTAACTCAAAAATCAGCAGAGGACCTTCGTAAGGAGGTGAGAAAGTGTAAGGAATTAACTGACAAGCCGTTCGCGGTAAATCTCACGTTCCTTCCCTCTCTGGCAACCCCTGATTATCCGGGCTACGTTAAGGTCATTATTGACGAGGGAGTAAAAGTCGTTGAGACCGCCGGACGTAATCCACAACAAGTTATGCCGGCGCTTAAAGAAGCGGGGGTCAAAGTAATACATAAATGTACTTCAGTTCGACATTCCCTCAAAGCCCAGTCAATTGGTTGTGACGCAGTATCAGTCGATGGCTTCGAGTGTGGAGGCCACCCTGGAGAGGACGATGTGCCAAACTTTATACTGCTTCCAAGAGCCGCAGATGAACTAGATATTCCTATCATAGCATCGGGTGGTATGGCGGATGGCCGCTCATTGGTGGCAGCGCTCGCACTCGGGGCTGACGGGATCAATATGGGTACTCGCTTCATGGCGACGCATGAGGCGCCGTGTCATAAAAATGTTAAAGACGCTTTGTTGGAGGCAACTGAATTAGACACCAGGTTGGTCATGCGTCCGTTACGAAACACAGAGCGTGTCCTAAATAACAGCGCTGCACAGAAACTGCTGGAGAAAGAGGAAAAACTTGGAGCTGACATCAAAATAGACGATGTTTTAGATCAGGTCGCGGGTGTTTATCCGAAGGTAATGCTGGGTGGAGAGATGGAGTCTGGTGTTTGGTCTTGCGGTATGGTTGTCGGACTGATAAATGATGTGCCGTCATGTAAAGATTTGATTGACCGAACGATGTCGGAGGCCACGGCTATATTAAATAAACGAAGCCAACAGATAGCACTTTAATCGTGTTGAATTCGTGAGTGATGATCACGGGATGACTAGTTGACAAAAGAGAAGTCTCTCGACGTGAGCTGGAGGCAGCGCTTCTATACTGTCATTTTTGAAGCGGAAACTCCCGCGGGACGGTTTTTTGACCTTACTTTAATTTGGTTGATCGTTCTAAGTGTCACAGTCGTTTTATTTGACAGCGTTGACTCGGTTCACGCGAGCTGGGGAAGCCAACTTATGGTCATGGAGTGGATCTTTACTGGGATATTCACAGTAGAGTATTGCGCTCGCTTGTGGTGTGCGCCGAAACCCGTGGCGTATATGCGTAGTTTTTATGGGATAGTGGACTTTTTGGCGGTGGTGCCTAGTTACCTTGCACTAATTGCTCCGGGAATTCATGTGCTCATCGATATTCGAGTGCTGCGATTATTAAGGTTGTTTCGCTTGCTTAAGCTGACGGCTTATGTTGCGGAATATGCAACCCTTGGAAGGGCGCTTTATTCATCTCGCCGAAAAATTTTAGTATTCTTGACTTTCTTGGGTATGGTCGTCTTAATTATGGGGACTGTAATGTACGTAGTTGAGGGTCCGAAGAACGGCTTCACAAGTATTCCAATTTCCGTTTATTGGGCCATCATGACGATGACAACCGTGGGGTTTGGCGATATTGTTCCCCAAACGGACATCGGTAGAATCGTGTCCTCTCTCACAATGCTTCTCGGTTGGGGAATTTTGGTTGTTCCGACTGGTATCGTTAGTGCTGAATTTGTTTTTCAGAGAGACCAGCCAACGACCAGGACCTGCAGTCAGTGTCTCAGCGAGGGACATTTAAAGGACTCAAAGTACTGCAGAAACTGTGGCCACGAGCTTTGACGTTCTTCCATGAGACGATGAATCTTGATAAAGTACGAACCTTAATTTGGAAGGATAGTTAGCATATGACTAAATATTTAGGAATCAGCCTGTCGATAGTTTCAATTCTTTTATTAGTGAGCTGCTCTGAAGGACCAGAAAATATGTCCGATGAACTTCCTGATGAAGCTGGTGTTTTTCTGCAAATATTGCTTGAAGACCAGAAAGGTCAGGAGTTAAGTTACGTGTTGTTCAACCCAAATGTGGAGACCGTGGAATCGTGTGAGGCGTCTGCTGAAACCTCATTAGATGCGATTGTTGAACGTTTACCTGATGAGTACAGTTCATCGACTGTGACGGGATGGGCGTGTACATTAACTAATCCTGAGGCTGGTAAAACAAAAATAGACCGTGTGGATGCGTGACTATATCGTCGTAATGTAACTCAACGATAATCGTCGTTAGGACAGAATGAAAAATTAGTCGATTGGCGATAAGAACATTATTAAATTCAGTTGGTGGAACGCAGGTGATGCCGCCTTTATAAGTGCAAATCCGATTTCGATTTGTCAAATTTGTGCAATTCTAACGGTAAAAATTATGAGTGAAAATATCCTAAAGCATTTAAGAACCCAAGGGGAACAGCTGGACTCAGATATTTCAAAAGCGCTTAAAATTCCCAAAGCGCAACTGGAAAAACAGTTGACAGATCTTTTGGCGGCGGGGGCTGTAATTTGCTGTCATGTCACCCGTTACAGCGGTGAGAAAAAGATAGAAGGTATGAGTTATCGTCTCTCAGCGCATGTCCCACCGCGGGCACCAGGAAGAAAGCCAGGTGCGAAATCAAAGGCCGCTGCAACTACTGAGGATTCTGATGAGGAATAAACCTGGCGTTGTTTAAATGACAACTATATTTCTCATCCTCGTCAATTCTCTCTTATAGGTCGTGGCACTTATTAACTGGTTTCCTGGCCATATGGCGCAGGCGAGACGTAACCTTAGTAAGGCGTTAGCTTCTGTCGATGTGGTTGTAGAGGTTCTTGACGCTCGAATGCCGGCGGCCAGCGCTAACCCTCTTTTCGAAGAATTACGCAAAGAGAGGCAGCGGCCAGCGCTTAAAGTTTTAAATAAGGCTGATTTAGCGGATCAAGATGTCACTCAGCAATGGGTGGATCACTACCTAGATACCAGCAAATTTTCCAGTGCGCTCCCGCTTGTCGGGAAATCTAAACGAGACGTGCGTAAGGTTGTTCAGCAATGCCAGAAATTAGCTCCTCATCGTGTGGATGCGATAAAACCTCTGAGGCTAATGGTGTCGGGTGTGCCTAATGTTGGTAAGTCGACAATCTTGAATGGGCTTCTTGGTCAAGCCAAGGCAAAAGCTGCTGATGAACCTGCGATTACGAAAATGATTAGTCGATATGAAGTAAATGACCGATTGGTGATCTACGATAGCCCGGGAGTGATGTGGCCTAAAGTTGACAGCATTGACACTGGGCTTCACCTCGCGATTAACAACGCAATTGGCGTTAATGCATACAATATTGAAGATGCAGCAATTTTTCTGATACAGAAGATGTTGGAGCGGTATCCTGGTGCTTTAACTGATCGGTATCATATTGAACTTGATGGGATGGATTCGGTTGCGTTTATTGAAAAGGTTGGAGACAAACGGGGAATGCGCTCTAGGGGGGGTAGTGTTGACTTTGAGCGTGCTGCTCAGTTAGTGATCACCGATTATCGTCAGGGAAGATACGGAAGGGTTTCGCTGCAAACGATAGAGGACATTATTTAAATAATTTATTTAAAAAATCATAAAGGAGACTTAAATGGCAAAAGCTTATTGGATTGCGTTTTACCACTCAATTAGTGACCCTGAAGCGATGAAGAAATACGCGGAGCTAGCGAGGCCGGCTGTCGAGAGCGCCGGTGGACGGTTTATTGCGCGTGGTATGCCCTCTCAGGTTTACGAGGCGGGAAAAGAGCAACGCGTGGTGATGATTGAATTTGATAGTGTTGACCAGGCTAAGGCGGCTCACAGCAGCCCGGCTTATAAAGAGGCGCTTGACGCTATGGGTAATGCCGCTGTTCGTGACATGCGTATCGTTGAAGCTATGTGAGCGGTGATTAGGTAACCGGCGGCTGTATATCGGTCACCTAATGCGCACGATTTTGGGTATTGAGTTTTTTTACGAAAAATAGTCCAAGCATCAAAAGGGAAACTCCTGCACACATAAAACTAAGCGAATAGCCTAGAATTGAGGTCATGATTCCGAAGGCCAGAGTGCCGACTGCTTGTCCGCCGAAAAGGCACATCGCGAACACTGAGATAGCCGTGCCTCTGGCTTTAGGGTACATTTCAGTCGCTTTTGTTTGAAGTGTGTTGTGGAGAATATAGAACCCAAAGCCACCTAAGACGCACCATACTCCTATTGAAGGTGTTGAATTCATAAACTGTACTCCGACGAAGAATAAAAATAATAGGCATGCTCCGGTCATCGCAAATCCTTTTTCTCCCAGTACTCGTTGCAATCGGGTAATGGAGAGGGTGTATATGACGCCGCCAAAACCAAATCCAGAGAGCAGTAGACCAATTGTTAGGTAGTCGAGATTTAATTCGGTCTTTATCCAGGCCCCGATGAAAGCGAAGCTGCCATAGAACAGGGCGCCCTCAAAAAAAACTACGATGAGAATAGTTTGGCACCATGAACTTTTAATTATCTTTTGATAGGTTTGGATTGGAGAGTCGCTAGTGACCGAAGGTTTGACTGCTTCGTATTTGGAGCGAAACTTATGATCAACGGCAATCAGTATTACCGTCATAAAAAAGAAAGTGATCGAGAAAAAATAAAAGATAATCCTCCATGAGTAAAATTCAGCCAAAGCGCCGCCGAGTGCTGGCCCTAGGATTTGACCCATTAATATGAAGCTAATGAAATATCCGAGATTTACTTGCCGCTCTGCATATTTTGTCTGATCTCCGATCCAAGCTAGTGAAACAGGAATAATGCCCGCAGCACCAATACCAGATAGGAAGCGTAGTGCCGCTAACCATTCCAGATCTTGAGCTACTGCGGAGCCTAGTGAACCGATTGCGACGATCGTAGTTGCCGCGCTGACCGTTTTTATCCGACCGTAACGGTCGCCAAATGGTCCATAAAATATTTGGAATAACCCATACGCAAATGTAAATGCAGCTACAACGAGTGACGCTGTTGCAATCGATGTATGAAATTCGGTTGCGATATTAGGCAGGAGTGAGTCAAAAACTCGAAGATTTGCACCTGATAGAAAAGCTGCGGTAGCCAAAACAAAAAAGCGAATATCCATGCCTAGATCGTAAACTACTGCTGATGGAAAGTAACGACATGATAAAGGAATGTCAGTTAATGATGTTTATTGCTAAGTCGTTTTTAGAGTAATATTCAAACGTAACGCAGAGTAGATTGTTGGTTGTATGCTGTTGGATTGCTTCAGTGTCAAAACACGTCAATCGTAAAAGAGGAATAAATGTTTAGCGCACATCTTCAAAGTAGAGCAAGAAATCGAAGGAGAATTATGTACGTTGGTTTTGTTTTAGCACTATGTTGTGCTTTAGCCGCTGTAGGATCTGGCGTGGGGTATCGTTTAGGTATATGGCATTTTGTGACAGGATTTCAAATTCTCAAGTGGTCCTTCGTTCTGGCTGTCGTTACTTTATTGGTTTTGTTGGTCTGCATATTTTTCATACAAACGAAGACGCGTATGGATGTTACTGTGGCCCTACTTGGAATCCTTATTTGTCTCGCGATGATTTATATCCCTTACTCTTGGAAAAGGATGTTAGACGCTCATCCTTACATACACGATATCACTACCGATATTGAGGACCCACCAATATTCGTTACCGTCGGTCAGATAAGGACACCTGATGACCACTCAATTGAGTATGAGGGACGGGAAGTTACTGAAGAGCAGGTGAAAGCTTATCCAGACCTAGAGACACTAGTATTAGAAAAAAATCTTGAAGAGGTTTTTGGTATCGCCGAGCGAGTCTTGACGGAAATGGGTTTAGCAATAGTCAGTGCAGATATTAATGAGGGGCGAATAGAAGCAACGGCGACCACATTTTTATTTGGGTTTAAAGACGATATGGTGATTCGGTTCAAAAATTTTAATGAAGACTCAATTGCTATTGATGTAAGGTCTCAATCGCGAGTCGGTAAAAGTGATTTAGGTCAAAATGCAAAAAGAATACGACAGTTTATGAATGCTCTCAAATTGGAGCACACTAAGCATTAAACTCCAGAAGAAATGAACCTTTAGCGATTATCGTTAATAATAAACTCGGCCGCGCGTTGCGCAATCATCATCGTTGGCGCATTCGTATTGCCCGACGTGATCGTAGGCATGACTGAAGCATCGACAACTCGTAAATTTCTTATTCCGAAAACTTTTAATTTATCGTTCACTACGCATGATGGGTCATTTCCCATCTTGCAAGTTCCGACCGGATGGAAAATGGTGGTTCCCAGATTGCTTGCGGCATCCAGGATTTCCTCATTTGTTTGAATGCTAGGCCCTGGTAACATCTCTTCCGGACTGAATGGTTTTAATGCATCCGCTGACATGATGTGCCGCGTAAATTTTACAGAATCAATTGCGACCTTCCGATCTTCTTCAGTGGATAAGTAATTTGGGCTTATGTCGGGTTGAATATATGGATTTGGATTAGAAATATGGACTGACCCTCGACTAGTAGGATTTAAGTTACAAACAGATGGAGTGACTGCGGGGAAATCATGGAGAGGTTCCCCGAATTTATCTAATGATAATGGCTGTACATGCCATTCTATATTGGCTGAGGTTTGACTTGGATCACTCTTGGCAAAAGCGCCCAGTTGTGATGGCGGCATTGTCATCGGCCCTGATTTAAAAAATAAATACTCTAACCCCATCATCGCTCGACCAAAAAGTGATTTATAGCGATCATTCAGAGTAACTGTATTTTTAACTTTATATTGCATCCTCACTTGAAGATGGTCTTGAAGGTTTTCCCCTACGTTGACCGCGTGTTTCACTATGCTAATTCCGTTTTTTTCCAAACGAGCGGCATTTCCTATACCCGAGAGCTCTAAAATCTGGGGGCTTCCAATAGCGCCAGCGGATAATATGACTTCGCGTGTTGCCTTTATAACGCCATGCATATCACCAAGAACACGAACTTGTACACCGCTAGCCCTCGGCGTGTCTTGGTCAGTTTCCTCAAAAATCAATTTCTCTACGTGGGCATCGCTCATTACCGTGAGATTTTTCCGCTTTCTAATCGGATTAATAAAGCATCTCATAGCGTTCCATCGGCTGCCGTTCCTTTGATTTACCTGGAAGTAGGCGTTACCGAAATTATCACCAGTGTTGAATTCCGAAATCTTTGGTATTCCCTTTTCCTCTGCGGCTTCCCGCCACGCGTCTAGGATTTCCCAGCTTACCCGCCGTTCTTGCACTGGCAGCTCTCCTCCCGCGCCATGAAAAGCGTTGGCTCCATGAACATAGTCTTCCATTTTCTTAAAGTAGGGAAGACAAGTATCCCAATCCCAATCTGGGTTTCCCGATTCGACCCACCGTTCATAATCGGATCGCTGTCCTCTCATATAAATCATCGCATTGATAGATGTACAGCCACCCAATACCTTACCTCTGGCGTAACCGATTGATCGATTATTTAATCCTTTTTCTTCAGTCGTTTTATACATCCAGTCGGTTCGAGGGTTATTAATCGTAAAAAGATATCCGACTGGAATGGGAATCCAGAAGTAGTCATCTTTAGAACCTGCCTCAATAAGGAGGACTGTTTTTGACTGATCCGCACTTAATCGATTTGCGAGTACGCAGCCGGCTGATCCAGCTCCGATAATCACATAATCATATGAACCGAGTGTTTTCATTAAATAATTCACCAAGTGATTTAGTTTGAGCCCGAAGCCCCAGATACATCCATAGTTCTATTTTTTTTATTTTACTAAAAAAAATAAACTGAGGTACTAGATATAAATAATATCTCCTGAGATATTATTAGATACCACTGATCATTAATTTTTACTTGATTTGTGGTTAAGAAATCATCATTTTAGTAAAGATGAGAGTAATCTTTTACGAGTAAAAACATGATTAGCGTCTAGATTAACTGAAAATATATTAATGGATTTTACTAACAATACAATTTTTGCAGGGTCAATTCTTTTTTTAATAAGCATTTTGGCTACTGGATTTGCGTCCCGAGCAGGAGCCCCGTTGCTGTTAGTTTTTCTCGGAGTGGGGATGCTGGCTGGGCGAGAAGGGTTAGGTGGAATAACGTTTGATAGTTTCGAAGTCGCGTATGGAATCGGATCAGTGGCGCTTGCTATTATTCTCTTTGATGGAGGAATGAGGGCCCGGGCAGAAAGCTCAAAAGAGGGATTAAGACCAGCATTATCACTGGCGACTCTCGGCGTTCTATTTACGAGCACCCTCGTTGCAGTAGGACTTTATTGGTTATTCGACCTTCCATGGGAGCAGTCATTTTTAATTGGTGCAATCGTTGGCTCTACTGATGCGGCGGCTGTTTTTTCTGTACTGCATGCGAAAGGCTTGCAATTAAAAAAACGCGTTGGAACCACTCTCGAGATAGAGTCAGGTTGTAATGACCCTATGGCGGTGTTTTTAACTTTGATGCTCGTTGAGGGAATACGTTACAGCCAGGATTTTTCGACATGGGGCGTCTTAACTGAATTTCTGTATCAGTTTGGCTTAGGCGCTATTTTAGGATGGTTAGGAGGTCATATTTTATCTCGGCTGATAAGCCGTGTGGAGTTAACTGCAGGCCTTTATCCGTTACTCGCGGCAGCGGGTGGACTGACGCTGTTCGGGTTGGTTACAACCGCTGGTGCGAGTGGGTTCCTAGCGATATATATTGCAGGGCTTATTGTTGGTAATACCGAGGCGCACGCGGCTAACAATATCCGTAAAGTGCATGATGGTTTTGCGTGGTTGGCTCAGATCACACTGTTCCTGATGCTTGGCTTATTGGTAACACCAACGACGTTGACGGAGTATTGGGGCATTGGAATATGCGTCGCTATTATATTGGTGTTTGTTGCGAGACCTATCGCGGTATTTCTTAGCTTATTGCCATTTGGTTTTCCTATTCGTGAGAAATTTTTTATCAGTTGGGTTGGTTTACGTGGCGCTGTTCCTATCGTTCTAGCGACGTTTCCTGTCCTTGGCGGGTTGCCAGATTCTGAATTGTATTTCAATGTGGCATTCGTTACTGTGCTTTTCTCGCTTGCATTTCAGGGATGGACAGTGGTCCCTCTTGCCCAATGGTTGCAGTTACGTTTGCCTATGGAAAATGTGCCGTACTATGCAGAGAGTTTAGAGGTGCCCGGTAGTTCAGACTTAACCGTGGTTGGATATAAAATCGCCGAGACCAGTCCCATTACAAACCGCCGTGTTGATAGCCTTCTAACCCCTAATGGCATCAGATTTATTGCTGCCTATAGAGAAGATGTTGCGGTTGACAACATAGATGAGCACGTAATATCGGCGGGAGATTCGATATATGTGATTTCCCCACCGGCAAAGGTTATGCTTGTAAATCAGATGCTACTTCCAACCGATGAAGTGGCAGAGTTGGAGCAAGCACGTTATTTCGGAGACTTCACTCTGCACGGTACAGCGATGATTGACGATGTGGCTGATATGTATGGTGGCGAAGTTCCTAATAATGCGAAAGAAATGACCATTTCCGAATTTATGCGAATTCGCTTTCGAAATCAGTGCGTGGTGGGAGACAGAGTGTTTTTCGGCCCTTTGGAGCTGGTTGCCAAAGAGGTGGATAGTGATGGAGTCGTGGAACAAGTCGGATTGAGAATTCGCGAATGACTAGGTTTGGAATTCAATTGAGTGCTGTTTTGGTAGCGCTTGTAAATTCATGAAATGTATAAAATGAGAGAGCAAAAAATGAGTGATGTTTTCATCTGTGCTGGGGTCCGCACTCCAATTGGTCGATACGGTGGTGCACTGTCAAAAATAAGACCTGATGATTTAGCAGCAATGCCACTTCGCCATCTTAAAGACGAGCTTAGCAGTGTGGATTGGGACCGTTTGGATGATGTTATCTTTGGATGTGTGAACCAAGCTGGTGAGGACAATCGAAACGTCGCTAGGATGGCAACTTTATTATCTGAATTTCCTACTCATATTCCCGGAAGTACGATCAACCGCTTGTGTGGTTCGGGTCTCGATGCGGTGTCCATCGGTGCACGCTCAATCAAAGCGAAAGAGCAAAGTTTGGTTATCGCTGGTGGCGTTGAGAGTATGTCAAGAGCACCTTTTGTAATGCCAAAATCTGAATCGGCTTTTGGGAGAAATGTTCAGATATTCGATACGACGATTGGCTGGCGATTCATCAATCCTCGCATGCAGGAGTTGTATGGTACTGACAGCATGCCAGAAACGGCAGAGAATGTAGCGAAGGACTTTAACGTAAGTCGAGAAGACCAGGATAAGTTCGCTCTGAGCTCCCAAGAGAAATATTTTAAAGCAGAGCAGGAAGGAAGATTTTTAAAAGAAATAATGCCTATTTTGTTGCCGCAAAGAAAGGCGTCCCCGATTTTGTTTGCAAAAGATGAGCATCCCAGACAAACAACGACGGAAAAATTGTCACAGCTTCGGCCTATCGTCACGTCGGAGGGTACGATCACGGCCGGCAACGCATCAGGTGTTAATGACGGCGCATGCGCTCTAGTGCTTGCAAATGAGGCGGCTATGAAGGAGCATCGTTTAAATCCACTAGCTCGCGTTATTGGTTGTGCTACCGCTGGTGTTGAACCCAGAATCATGGGCATTGGCCCAGTGCCGGCTGCCAGAAAGCTTCTTCAGAGGGAGAATATTCCGATTGAGCAAATAGGAGTCATTGAGCTTAATGAGGCATTCGCAGCTCAAGCGCTTGCCGTTACACGTAGTTTAGGCATTGAAGATGGTGATCCTAGAGTTAACCCCAACGGCGGTGCTATCGCGCTTGGACATCCACTCGGAATGAGTGGTGCGAGATTGGCTTTGACGGCGGCGACCGAACTATCAATGACAAAAGAAACCTATGCGCTTGTAACGATGTGTATCGGTGTTGGGCAGGGTATTGCGATGCTTTTGGGCCGAGTCTAAGTTGTTACCAAGTCAATCCAACCACTTCTGTATTTCACTTTTTACGGATGGTTCAAAGGATAAATAGGCTGTATCTTTACTGGCGGGAATTAGTTGAAAATCTAAAGTGTAAAGCACATCATCTCTAAAAATATGAATGGGAATTACTTCACCTGTTTTTTCCATATCGATGAGTTTTTGAGGGTCATTTAAATCAATTTGTCTCCGGTTTATTGCAATGATAAGGTCGTCTGGCGCGATACCAGCTTTTTGCGCCGCCCGACTTTCGATTACTTGCTTGACCTTGAATCCCTTTGACGTCTTTAAGTAGGTGAGTCCAAGATCATGCTTAATTCTGTCGCGCTGGTTTTGCGGCGCGTTGCTGGAAACGGTTGCTTTATTAGGCGAGTCCGTGGCTGCATAGAAATTTAAATTGATCCCGAATTGTTTTAGTAATGTCTTGACTGGTAGGTTTTTGGTGGATCTAATAACGCGATCAAAAAAGGCATTTAAATTGAGTCCGGAGACTTGAGAAGCTACTTGTTCAATCCCGTTCTCTGGAACGCCGTATTGGTTCCGCCCGTATTGGTTCCATAATGTTGTCATCACATTATCCAGTGAAATACGTCCGTTAGTTTTTGACCGCAAATGCAAGTCAAGACACAAAGCGGCTAGACTTCCTTTGCTGTAATAGCTAACAATAGAGTTAATGGCACTTTCGTCTTGTTTGTAGAATTTTGTCCAAGCGTAATAGCTCGAATCTGCCAATGTTTGTTTCGTCCTACCGACAGACTTTTGAACTACTGTTAAGGTCCTAGCTACTAGATTGAGGTACTGATTTGTATTTATCAAACCTGCTCGGAATAACATCAAGTCATCATAATAAGAAGTTATTCCTTCGAATGCCCATAAGAGTTCCGTGTAATTTTCTTGCGTTAGATCGTAAGGGGAAAGTGCCGCAGGTTTTATTCGTTTGATATTCCATAAATGGAAATATTCGTGAGAGCATAAACCGAGGAATCTAATGTAATCATCTGTTATGGCTGAATTTCCGTGAACAGGAAGGTCTTTCTTCGAACATATGAGGGCGGTCGAGTGTGAGTGCTCAAGCCCACCGTAGCCATCACTAACAGCATTAATTAAGAAAGTGTATCGATTGACAGGAAGTTCTCCCCAAAATTTAATTTGGGTCTTGACGATTAATTTCAAATCGTTACAGATCCGTTTTAGGTCTGCGCGTGAATTACCGGTAATGACCACCTCATGACAAACTCCGTTTACATTAAACGTGGCCCTATTAAAATCACCAATCTCAAAAGGATGATCTATCAGCGATGCATAAGATAAATCTTCATAAGTCCCAAATCCAAGAGAATCAATTTTGTTGACGTCCATAGAGGTGGCAACTCTAAATTTATTTTTTGAGTTTGCCCAACTTGGCCTGTTGATTTGCACTAAGTGTTTTCCCGACTCTAAGCCATGTATTTTTAAAAATAAGCTTGTCCCATTAAAAAAACCTCTGAACTGATCAAGATAGGCTGTTCTTACAGATTGATCACGTGCGTAGATTTGGTAATAAATAGTCAGCGGGCCTCCAGAATTCTCAACTGACCAGGAATCTTTATCAATCTTTTTTAATTTAATTTCAACATCTTTCGAATATGCTTTGATGCGAACAATATTTTTCGCAAAGTCCCTGATAAGGTACGAGCCAGGGATCCAGGCGGGTAAAGAAATTATAAATTTTTTGGGACCACCTCCATTGATTTGACAGGTGACGTTAAAAAGATGAGCGTGAGCCTCTTCCAAACTGACGCTATAGTGGACGGAGGTCATGATTTTCGTACCTTGAGGAATTGTGTGAGATGTTCTAATACTGCAGTGCTTTGTTCCTGTTGCACCCAATGTCCGGCTTGATCTACAAGAACTATCCCCTCCATTGAGGCGCACACCTGATCACGCATGTGCTCGATTGCTCCTGGAGTTTGGTAAATGCCCCAGTCGTTTTTTCCCGATAAAAATAATGTAGGTACGAGGATACGTTGCCCTGCAAAAAGTGAAAGGGCAGGTTGATTGATCCCCTCGGTGGCACACCGATACCACTGAAGCCCTCCTTGAAATGTGTTTTTTGAGTACTCTGATGCATAAACTTGGAGCTCCAGTTCTGTCAGCCATTCACACGATTTGATCTGCTTCTCATTTGGCATCTCTGAGGCTACGGTTTCAGGCATAGTTTGGCCATGGTGCATGATGTAGTAGGTTGGCATTTGCGCCATTATCTTCGCGTCCCATGAGGTGAGCGTAAAAGGTTGATTGTCCGACCAATCTGCACTTTTGTGGTGATAGTAAGCTCGCAGGAATTGATGAATTCCTTGGGACGAATTCATCAAATCAACGTTTGCTGATGGAGATGAAAAATAAGTTTGATAGTGTTTTCTTGGTTCTTTTAGTTCGCTTAGCTCCTTATCTAATTGATCCAGAGTTGGGCGCGTGAGCTTAGTGGTTTTATTTTCGAGTAGGGGGGGCGCGCCGGTAAATGGCGCACTCATCATCACGCACGATTTGAATATATCAGGCCGTATTAGTGCGCAGGCGCCTGCGACATAAGAACCAGCATCATGGCCAATAATTGCTCTTACTTCATCGTAACCCAGTGCGCCGACCAACCCTACGATATCTCTTACTAGATTAACAAGATTAAATGGTTCAAGAGGATCTTCATACTGCCCAGCCCACCCAGTCGTTTGTCCAAACCCACGCTGATCTGGCGCGACCACAACGTATCCTAGTGATGCAAGTGCAGGCATGATGTGCCGCCAACTGTAGGCTAGTTCGGGAAACCCATGAGCGAGAATTAAAAGGGGGTAGTTTTTCGCATCAGGTCTTGCCTCGAGGATATGCATTTCCAAACCGTTATTGTTTTTAATTTTTTTTGATTTGATCCCATCTGGAAGGGGCACTTCACCATAGTGTGTTGAGCAGGTCTTAGTCATGATTTTTCCGTATCTTTTAAGTTTTAAGTTTATTGTAAATGCTCAAAGCCGTTATGAGGCATCTAATTTCCCCTAAGTTATAACGGGGAGATCTTCCTCTTTGTGCAGTTCTGGTTACGATGTTAAGCTCGTTGGATAACTTTGGTGAATCGAAGTAGGTCGGATGGGCTATATTTCGCTCCAATAAACAATAAAAATGAGCTGTAACGAATTAATTAAAAATTCTATTTAAAGGGATTACGATAATGCGAAATGTAATCGGAGTGTTTTTTTCAATATTTTGCTTATTGAGCGCTTCGTCAGTATTGGCAGAAGATGCTGTTGACGCTTTTGATGATGTCCTAGAGGCAGAGAAACTTAAGGAAAGCGCAGTCAAAGCAATAGTCGACGCTCATGATACAACTTTGATTTTGAGAGGTGGCGAACTTATGGTGCGTCAGCAAGTCGTCAAGGCGGCAAAAAAGTATGTGTTAGTTTGGGGTAGGGAACGAGGATTAGGTAAAGAGTGGTGGAGAGATAAGGTTGAATTTGAGCAAGCTGTTCAGCACTTGATAAAGGTTGGCGATGAGGTGTTACGAGATAAATTTACCTCTGGCGATTGGCTCACTGCAATCTGGACGGAATACACTGCTAATAACTTTACCGGTGAGCAGGCCTCGTACATTGCGGAGCATTTTAAAACTGAACATGGTGCTATTCAGAGAGGCCTGATGGAATGGTATCTCGGCGAGACAACACTTTTTTATTACACGTTTACCGATCGCTGGGATTATCGCTTAGAGGAAACACGTAAAGAACTTGAGGCTCTTCAAAAAGAAGCACAAAAGCGATTGCCAAATGAAATGATCACCTGGAAAGCCGGGGAAAAAGAGGCATATACATTTATTGCATGCAGTCCGGACAACGAATTTTGTGTAGGCCCAAAGTATTGGAAAATGTTAGCGATACCGATGATGGGGGCTGTTTTCCGTTTTATGGAGGACACGACTCGCGACATTAAGTCAGCGATGGAGGCGGAGAAGATTTCATTAGAGCCATTCTTCCAAGCCTTTGAGCGGTCGATGGATTAGGTTTCCAGCTGTGGTGGAGCTTAGAGAAGCTGTTTACGAAGACTGTGCCATCATCGCAGCTCTTCATGCTGAAAGCTGGCAGCGCGCATATCGTGGAATACTTAGCGATGATTTTTTAGATCACTTCGTCCTCGAGGATCGGTTGGCAGTGTGGAGTGAGAGGTTTTCTGCGCCGAAAAAAAATCAGCGTATTGTATGTTTGAAGTTGCGTGAGGAGCTAATAGGATTCGTCTGCGCCTATTTTTCTGAAGACGAAAAATTTGGTACGTTCATCGATAACTTACATGTATCTCACCGAATGAAAAGGAATGGCTTTGGTGCTTTATTAGTCGATCAGATAACTTCTTTAAGTCAAAGTGAGTTCGGGGAATCAATGGTATATCTCTGGGTACTTGCGGAAAATAGGTCTGCTGTAAAATTTTATGAAAGTATTGGTGGTAAGCGTTATGAGGCACTGTTTTGGGATTCTCCAGATGGCGGAAAATATGAAAAATTTCGTTATGTTTGGCGTTAACCTAAATTCAAAGTGGATTAAGAGACAATTGCGTTGGACGGTGATCGATCAAACTTGAGGATTAATTTCATAAGCCGCTAATTTCCAATACTCCAGTGACAATGCGGTAGACATTGTTACTGCCTAACGATAATTGGATGAACTCTTTCCAAATCGTTTAAACGGTCGAGCAAAGTAAAATATTCTAATGCAACATGGCTGTCGCATACACGAGCGTTTATCGACGATTTTTCACATAGTTCGTTTTTAATTTTAGGTACTTTTAAAGTGACCCGTTCGTTTGCAATGGGGAGCTTATGTTTTCTCTTTTAATAGAGAAACTGGGGAACCAATATTTCCATTAAACGAAATTGATACTCCGGTTACTTTTATAAATGATGATAACCTGTCTAAATCTCAACCCATACCGTCCAAGCCGCCACAGCTAGTTCCCGATCGATTAAACCCTAAGGACGCGTTTGGTTTCACACCTATTGACTACCTGGCCTGCAGGCGTAAAATTTCGAAA
>Ga0209251_1000951_pt1 | contig 24148 bp, 20 predicted proteins | sample SaaInlV_100m_DNA_6_FD_184665 | JGI IMG/M metagenome (GOLD analysis project Ga0209251, IMG submission 184665) | Marine microbial communities from expanding oxygen minimum zones in the Saanich Inlet - Saanich Inlet SI073_LV_10m_DNA (SPAdes) (version 2) | ecosystem: Environmental > Aquatic > Marine... | reverse complement strand
TGCATCACCTAATCCCACATAAGCACCATTGCTCCCATCAGGAACATAGAGCTGCATACTGAACTTTATGGTTCCCGCGGTAAAATCTGACCAAGTCCACAAACCATTGTCCCCGTCAATTGCCCTTCCTGAATTTGCTCCAGAAAACGCATATATTGAACTCACAGTACATGATTCCGCAGTTCCAGAGCCACCACTCCATTCGCCCCAGCCATTAGAGGCTCCAACTAGACTTAATAGCTCTGCATCAGTATAACTATCAAAGTTTTCACTGATTTGCGCACCGTAAATAAATGGTGCGAAAAATACTACAGAAAGTAAAAGTTTTTTCATATTATGAATGTTACGTTTAATTTGACTCTAAATTTAATAAAATCTCATACAAAATCACAATAATTAATTTTAGCTTTCATTAAATTGGGCAGTATTATAAAGTAATATTTCTCTTTAGTGATGCCCTCTACTTTATTAATGTAACTTCGTTTCTTTAAGTTTTAAGAAATGAACAAGAGTTTGCTTTTTATACTAATGCTCTTTCTTTTAGAATTGAGTTGTATTAATGCCCAAGGTAATATTCGTTCCAGTAATTATAAAAACTTAAGTGTAGTTTGGCTCGACCACACTGCCTTTATTCTAGAACATAAAAAGGAGTCTATTAAAGAACTTTATCGTGACATAAATCGATCCTTTTACATTACCGAAAATGGAGAATACGACGTCGAAGAAGTAGAAAACATGACACTAGACAAACAAGGTCTGCTGTATTGGGAGGAACAATCGAAATACCTAAATCAGATTGATAATAAAATGCTTTCGATTGTTGGGCCATATGTTTGTTTTCAAGAAGATTATTATGCTGAAGGCGGCGCTCACCCAAGCTATGGGACCGGTTATCATACCTACAACATGAAAACAGATACTTCAATTCGAATGCAAGATTTATTTAGCGAAAAGGATGTTTTAAATGCTTTACAAAAAAATGAACTTATTCAGGATTATTTGATTGAAAATAAACCAATTGTTTCTTTAGAATCATTGTTTAATAATCTTGATGGTGAATGTGACTTTTATTTTACGATGGGCATCCTCGAAAATTTCGCATTCCATCATATAGAAGGAAATCAAGTCGAAGTTCGAATAGGGATTTCATATGGCTGTGAAGTAATGAGGGGAAACTTCGAACAAATTGCTTTATATTTACCCATTCCTAAAGCATTAAAAAGATTATTAAAACGGGCAGAAAAAAAAGGCACTTTAATGCGTGACCTGAACTAAATATTCAACCATGAAAAACTTCATTATTTACCTATTTTTATTTTCAAGCCCGGCACTTATACATGCACAGGATAGTGCATCAGTACTATTCATTGGCAACAGTTACACGTACTATAATGACATGCCTGGCCTGTTCCAAGATTTATCCAGCTCTCTCGGAAAAGCTACTTATATAGATTCTAAAGTAAACGGAGGAGCTACCATGCAGGTACATGCCAATGATCCGGTTAGCTATCAAAAAATGCACAGCTCGAATTGGGACTATGTTGTATTACAAGCTCAAAGTCAGGAGCCTTCTTTTCCTTATGGACAGGTGAATTCACAAACCCTTCCATACGCTGTTCAATTGGCAGACAGTGTGCACTCTATTTATGATTGCTCACAGGCCATGTTCTTTATGACCTGGGGTAGAGAAAATGGTGACCCACAATGGGATTCAATAAACACCTTTGACAAAATGAATGAGCGCCTAAGAGATGCCTATCTGCGCTTTGCAGAGTCGTCAGATGGTTCTGTATCGCCAGTTGGTATAGCTTGGAAATACGTACGAGACAATCATCCAACTATTGGTCTTTATACCGGAGATGGTTCACATCCAAAACCCACCGGTTCGTATCTTGCCGCCTGTACCTTTTACGCATCCGTATTTCACGAATCACCAGTTGGCTCAACTTTTCTAGGGGGTTTAGACGCTCCAACGGCGGCCATACTTCAAAATGCAGCAGCGATTGCTGTTTTAGATAGTATCCCTACATGGATGCTTAAGCATCATGACTCTCTTGCACAAGTTTCGTTTGAAACCACGCTTGACCCTGTTTCGTTTTCTGCCTCTTTTGAAGAAAATACAAGTTATGTTGACAATTTCATTTGGAACTTCGGAGATGGTACTACTTCAACTGATTCGAACCCATCACACACATATGGTCAAGCGGGCAATTACACGGTTCAGCTTATCGGTTATGGACCTTGTGGAAATGACACCATTGCGAATACGCTTGTTTTTGAAAACACCTCTGGAATTATTCAGCATGACATCTTAAGCAACAATTATGTCATAAAAAAATTATCGGAAAACACTTATGAAATTGAAGCAAACAATGAGCAGAGTCTTTCAAATGTGAAGGTCATCAATCTGCTCGGGCAACAGGTAAAACATGCCGTTTTATTTAAAAATGAGTCTAAATTGAAAATTCAGTTGATCCAAAAAGGGACTCATATATTGACTTTTTCTGTAGGAAATGCTTTTAATTCATTAAAAATATTGAACCCGTAGCTAAGTTATATCATATAGAGTAAAAGTTTATCTTTAAAGTGAATTCATAAACTCCCCCTAATGAAAAAAAAATTAAATTACCTGTTCGCACTGCCTTTTTTCTTGCTGGCGTGCTCCGAAGAAAATACTTCCAGTAAAAAAATAATAGAAGATACTAGTTCTGAGGCGGCGGTAGTCAGTGAGGTTCAAGAAACAATTCCTCAAAAGCCATTGGTCGAAGTTTCTGATGATGTGCGCTTCGTTTATTCAGGCGGGTTTGTTCCGAGCGATTTTGAGACAGCTGATTGGACAGGTCTTTATGAGGATGAGGATGGCATGTATTGCAAGAAGGCTCGGGCAAAAGTAAAAGCCGTACGTGACCCCTGGGATGACGATGAAAACAGTTTAAATGCCACTATTATTGAAGACGAAAGTAAAAGTCCCTCAGTCTTTCTTTTTTCCGGCATTACTGTTCCCGAAAATTTTCGCGTGAAAAGTTTTAATAATATTCCAAATAGAATACTTATTGGCAATTCCACCAAGCTTGGCGATTATACACTAAAAGCCGATGGAGAAGTGACTCAAGAAAATCAACTACCCCTGACCTATAGACTTACTATTATGGGCTCTAAAAACGGAAAGCAAATTGAGCAGGTTATTGTAGATCATGAATTTTTGGATGACGCCATGACAGCTATTCTTTGGGTTGGAGACCTTGATGCAGATGGTATTCCAGACATGATTATCGAAATGTCACACAAATACAGCTATTCGGCACCTGCCTTATTTTTATCCTCACAAGCAGATGAGGGGGATATTTTAAAATTGGTAGGGGAATGCGGAAGTGATTTTGGTGGATGCTAAAGATTCTGTTTTTATGCTGTGTATTGGGTCTATTTTCATGCACAATACCCAAAGAGGCAAGACAGCTAAAAAATGCAACTAAGCAATGGAGAGAGTCTCCAGTTGTTTTGGATAGTTGGGCTGACTCTCCATTTTCAGGTTCGTTTTTAACATTGCGGGAGAATGGAAAGTTTGAACGCTACTCTGATGGCATAATCCGTTCATTTTCAGCTGGGAATTGGACGCAAAGCCGTGACACCATTGCCCTTACCTATACTGACATCAGGCAAAAAACCATCAAAACACTGCGGGTCTCCGTTGACATGGAGACTTCAACATTGATTTTTATTGGAACCCCTACACCAGTACTCATGAGACTAAAAATATTGACAAATCGATTGGGAAAATTTTAACTTGGTGTTATAATGATTTAATAAAGCCCATTATTTCATTACAACAATTGCTGTTTTTAATACCTTTATGTGAGGGCTAAACAAATGCCTAAAACCAATATATTCTATGAAATTCAACACAAGGAAATGGGTGAAGCCCGAAGATTTAAATCCCAACGGAACCCTATTTGGAGGTCGACTATTGGCCTGGATTGATGAAGAAGCTGCACTTTACACCGTAATACAGCTCGATAACCCCAAAATCGTAACCAAATTCATGTCGGAAATCAATTTTATGGCTTCCGCGAAACAAGGAGATATTGTAGAGATTGGAATGGAAGTGATAAAGTTTGGTAAATCTTCGATTACTATGAAGTGTGAAGTCCGAAACAAAATGACTAGAGAAACCATATTAACCGTGGACAACATGGTAATGGTTAATTTAGGAGAAGATGGAAGCCCTACCCCTCACAACAAAAAAGAAGTAGAGTTCGTAAAGGATCGTTTGAATATTCCAAAATAATCTTTCTTCCCTGTTTTTTGTACCTTGGTTCTAGTTCTTTCAGAATAAATTGACAAACATGAACGTAATTGAAACCGTTGGATTATGCAAAAACTATGGCGAGGATGTTGGAATCAAAAACATTAATCTAGAAATTAGAAAAGGTGAGGTTTTTGGTTTTATAGGTCCTAATGGTGCAGGTAAATCAACTTTTATTCGGACCCTTTTGGGTTTACTCATTCCGACAAGTGGCACAGCGAATTTATTCGGACAAAACATTGATATTAAGCCAGAAAATCTTCGAAAAAAAATAGGCTATCTTCCTTCTGAAGTCAATTATTATGATGGTATGAGCTCGCGCGAACTTCTGGAATACCACGCTGGATTTTATGATCATGTTGAACAAGGAAAAATTGAAACTCTTGGCGAGCTATTTGAGCTCGACCTAAACCGAAAAATTGAAGAGCTTTCATTTGGAAATAAAAAGAAATGTGCCATTATTCAATCCGTTTTACACAAGCCTGAATTGCTTATTCTTGACGAGCCCACATCTGGTTTAGACCCGCTCATGCAAAATCGTTTTTTTGAGCTATTGGAACAAGAAAACAAAAACGGTACAACCATATTCTTTAGTTCTCATATTCTTGCTGAAATCCAACGTATGTGTAGTCGTGCTGCCATCATTAGAAAAGGAGAAATAAGTGCTGTAGAAGACATACAGAGCCTTTTAGAAAAGCAAATGAAAAAGGCCCGTTTTATTTTCACCGCACAAAAAGAGCTTGCCTTTATTGAAGGGGTTCAAAATCCTATATGGACAAATAACAAGCTGACTTTCGACTACATTGGACCTGTTAAAGATTTAATAAAATGGATGAATGACCTTGACCTAAAAGATGCGGTTTTAGAAGAGCCTGATTTAGAAACAATATTTATGAATTATTACCAATAGATATGAACCTAAATTTATTTAAAAAGGAATTCAAAAGGAGTAGAAAGAATTTTTTGATTTGGACAGGCATTGCCGTTGGATTCACAATCATGATCATTTCCTTATACCCCTCTTTTAAAGATATGGGAATTGAAATGGGCAAGGCCATTCCTAAAGAGATGGCAAAAGCCTTTAATATGGACATGTCTTCATGGCAAGAGATTTCAGGTTATTACAAAACCTATTTTGGCTTTCACATTATCATTATCCTAACCATTTTTTCTTGCTCTTTTGGAGCTTCAATTATTTCTAAAGAGGAGAACGAACGAACTTCTGAATTCCTTTTCACAAGACCTATTTCAAGAAAAGAAGTTTTTATGACCAAAATGTTGGCCTTATTCTCTATCATTTCGTTAAGCTTTCTGATTCAAAGTCTCATTGCTTTATTAATGATAATAATGGTGGTAAATGACCCCGTTAACTGGAATCATCTTTTTGAAATGCACCTGAACGGGTATGTGCTTTGTCTATTTTTTGGAGCGGTTGGACTCATTTTTTCTCAAACTCTCAAAGGAATTAAAAATTACATGGGACCCGTTGTGGGAGTTGTTATGGGTACCTATTTTCTACATGGTATTGGCTCTGCAGTTGATGACGCCAATTGGATCGCAAAGCTTTCTCCATTTCATTATTTAGGTGTAGATGAATTTCATCCTTTGGCTATTATTGTTTTTACGCTAGCTATCCTATTATTGACGCTCGCAGCATTGAGGATTTTCGATCGAAAAGATATAGGGGCTTAGATCCTATTGAAAGACCCTTACGTAATCTACCGCCATAGTTTGCGGAAACTCTGTAGTGTTATCAGGACTTCCTGGCCAATTTCCGCCAACGGCAACATTAAAGATGAAGAAGAAGTTTTGATGAAACTCTGTCAGCTCTGATCCACCTATATCCATAATGTGATATTGCACATCGTCTCTTAAAAAACGTATACTATTCGAATCCCAAATGATCGAAAACACATGAAATTCTTCCGCAAACAGTTCTCCTGAAGGAAGAGAATTGCTCCCACCATAATTGGCATGGCTTCCGTTGTCTTGCCAATGAAGAGTCCCGTAAACGGTTCTGTCATTAAATCCAGACCCTCCAATCATTTCCATAATATCAATTTCACCACAACCTGGCCAGCTTGCTGTTCCAATATTATCGCCCAGCATCCATAATGCAGGCCATATGCCCTTACTATATGGCAATGCTGCTCGAATATCAACACGCCCATACTTAAAAGACTTCATGCCCTGGGTTTTAATTCTTGAAGAGGTGTAATTGTATCCTCCGTAAGCTTCCTGCTTCGCCGTTATTTTCAATAAGCCATCTGATACGGTAGTGTTTTCAGAACGGTAATATTCAAGTTCATTATTCCCCCAGCCCCAAGATCCATTTCCAATTTCTTGAACCCAATCAGAAGAAAGCTCAAAACCGTCAAATTCATCATTCCAGACCATGTTCATGCCAGGATAGCTCATTGGTGTTTCATAACCTGAAGTTGGGACCCCACCAGTAAAACCTTCATCTGTTATTTCAACGGTTTCTGAGTATTCAATAAAATCATAATAGCTCGAATGTGCCCGTGTTACAATTTGATACACACCGATAGCGGAATACGAATATGATGCTGTTCCATCTGAAGATTCGATGTAACTCGAATCGGATCCATCATAAAATGTGAAGCTGTAAAAATTGGCGTTATCTGCGTTTGCCACGATATTCACCGTAGATTCATCAACCTCCACAATAGTACTGAGGTTTTCTGGCAAAACTACTGATGGAGTAGGTTCAGGATTACAATCTGAAGCCATAAGCAGTACCGAAACCAACATCCAAAAAGAAAATATCTTGGCCATAATGTAAATGTAGTTATTGTGCTCTTAATTTAAGATACCAGTGTAAGCCTTCCGATGCAGGCTCGTGATCATACTGAAGACTCATTGTAGAATCAGAGATCTCTAAAACTTTATAAGTTCTAACTCCCGTGTAAAATCCAATAAATGAATTGTTCGAAACGGTCAGTGTGGCTTCTCCGTTTTCTTCAACAACCGACCACTGCTCGTTCAATTGATCATCAAAAGGTGCTGTAAAGTCTCCTAAATTCTGAAATGAACCAGGAAATGCACCTTCAAAAGAATTGTGAATGTATACATCTCCGTTGGTTACCATGTCAAATTTAAATGCATTTAAGTGAAATGTATACCTGTCATCATATATACCACAACCTGGCTTATCATTTGGACCCGCAGACCACCATTCAGGAACGTCTCCCAACGGACTAATTGGATCAGGACCAACTCCAAAATGACCTGTTGCGCTAGAATCAATATACCAGGTCTTGAAACCAGGTCCATTAGCACCTCCGGTTAAAGCATTATAATAAGGGTTGTCTAATAGCGACAAATCTGTTTGGTCAATGACAACTTCCTGTGAGCTAGAATTACTTCCTCCTTTATTGAATACTGTCAAGGTTACTATATAGGTTCCTGCATTTGGATAAATCGCATGAACATTCGTTCCCTCTCCTTTTAATCCATTTCCAAAATCCCAAATATTTACCATATCTGGATTTGTTGCAGAAAAGTCAATGATGTTGTCACTAGAATCTGTAGGAGCATATGTAAAAACCGCATCCTGATCTAATGGAGGATTTCCCAATTGTGGGTTTTCTTTCTTACAAGATGTGAGAGAAAGAATTCCAATTGATAAAATTGATAGTACTAAATATTTCATTGTGTTTAATCTTATTTCTATTAATATCCTGGGTTTTGAGACCAATTCCCTCCTGCCAAGTCAATTTCTAATTGAGGAATAGGAAAGAGTTCATGTGTACCCACAACAAATCCGTCAATATGTTGTTCTGCTTGACCTGTGCGAACCAAGTCAAAGAAACGATGACCTTCACAGGCCAATTCGAGTCTTCGTTCATTATAAATGTCTTCAATCGAACTTATTGGAAACGGTTGAACCCCTGCCCGAACTCTGATTTGATTAACATATCCTTGAGCTGCTGAACTATTACCCGTTTGAAAATGTGCCTCAGCCGCCATCAATAAAACATCTGCATATCTGATTACCCTATAGTTCACAGGACTTGTTAAATCATTATCAGGCAATCCAATTTCCCCTTGTCTCTTGATGTATTTATTGTTATAATATCCTGTATGACCACCTGCACCAATCGCATAAGAAATCAAATCTGGATTGTCCTGTTCAGCAATAAAAGCTTCAATATCTAAAATCGTTGCTTCCCTTCTTCCATCAAAAGAAGAAAAGGCATCATAAAGGTTTTGTGTTGGCAGGTTGTAGCTGTTGCCATCACCATACACTGGCCCTACATACTGTCGAATTCCTTGGAATCCCGGACCCGCATTTCCTTCGAGACAAACCAAACATCCGTAGCCTCCTCCTTCTGCACCCGTATATTCAACATCAAAAACAGTCTCACTATTGTTCTCGCTAGCAACAGAAAACAACTGAGCATAATCATTGATTAGTGCGTAAGCACCGCTGTTTATTACCTCATCAAAGGTAGAAGCGGCTTCCGAAAATTTATTTTGATACAAGTATACCTTACCCAATAAAGACTGTGCCGCTCCTTTACTTGCTCTTCCTTTGATCAATGATATCAAATCTAATTCAGGAATAGCACTGGTCAAATCGGATTCGATTTGAGCGTATACTTCCGCTTTTGGGGCTCGTTCAATTTGAGTTACTTCCTCCGCTCCTATTCTTTGGTCAATAACCAAAGGGACATCTCCAAAAAACTTAACCAACTCAAAATAATAAAACGCTCTTAAAAATTTGGCTTCGGCTATAATTTTGTCTTTTCCGGTAAAATCAATGTTGTCTTTATTCTCCATAATAAAGTTACAACGGGTAATTCCAGAATACATCCATCGCATTACACTGCGTAATTCATTATTGACTCCTCCATGGGTCATGTCATCGAGCTGATGAAGACCTTGACTATCATTTACGCTTTCACCTCCAGCGATGGTGTTGTCTGAAGCAATTTCACTAATCCATACATTCATAAATGTACTTTGAAGCAAGTCATAAGCGCCAGTTAGCGCCATCTCATAATCTGCAGGTGTTTGAAAATAATTTTCGGCATCCTGAGTAAATGGTGGAGTTACATTCAAAAACTTTTCACAGCCTGTAAACAACATACATGCGAAGACTGAAAGAACTAAAAAAGAATTTTTTGCTATTTTTTTCATCTCTTAAAATTTAATATTTACACCACCCATAATTGATTTGGCCTGAGGGTAAAAGCCATAATCTACACCGCTTGAAAGTGTTCCTCCTCCGATCTCTGGGTCATAACCATAATAACGATTTAGGGTCACTAAATTATTTCCTGCTAAATAAACCCTGAAGGATTCGATTTTTAATTTTCGCATCCATTTTTTAGGGAAAGTATACCCAATTTGAACGTTTTTCAATCGGACAAATGAGCCGTCTTCAACAAAGTAATCCGAAAACGAATTGTTTCTTGTTGCTCCCGTCGTTACTCGAGGATGCTCATTTGAGGTTCCCGGTCCAACCCACCTGTCTATGACATAGTCTAGCTGGTTGGCATATGGCTGCTGTCTTTCATAATTTCTAATGATTTCTTGACCAATAGCCGAGTAAATGTTTGCAGAAAAATCAATTCCTTTGAACCTCAAATTCATGTTGAATCCCATCACGAAGTCTGGAATTGGTGAGCCTATGAAGGTTTTGTCGTCATCATCACCAAAACTAATTACACCATCACCATTCTGATCAACAAAAATCAAATCTCCTGGTTGCGCTCCATCCTGAACCACATCATGATTATCAATTTGTTCTTGGGTTTGAAAAATCCCATCCGTCTCGTATCCATGAAAATATCCGATGGCATATCCTTGTTCAAAACGCGTTGCATTATCTCCGCCAACACTAAATTGTGCTCCTGGCAGGTAATCAACTCCCTCTGGAACACCGGTTACCTTATTGGTAATGGCTGAGAAATTGAAATTAACATTTGCCATTAAAGCACTTGTGAAACTTGTGTGATATCCGAGCTCTATTTCCAATCCTTTATTCGATACATCACCCGCATTGATGATTGGTGAAGCACCACCTGGCCCATATGAACCGAGAACAGCAGAAACGTCTGGTTGAAATAGAAGATCATACGTATTTTTAATAAAGTAATTGGTCGTGAAGTCTACATGATTCCAGAAAGTCATGTCTAAACCTGCGTTAAACTGACGAGTGGTTTCCCATTTTAAATCAGGATTTGCAGCCCTGCCAAGCGCCGTTCCTATGGTGATCAAATCATCAAAAACATAAACTCCCTCTCCATTTAACAAAGCCCTGTATGCGAAGTTTGCTATCTGGTCATTACCTGAAATACCATAGCTCAATCTCAATTTCATGAAATCAATAAACTCCACATCAAAAAAGGACTCTTCAGATATCAACCAAGCACCAGACATGGTTGGGAAAAATCCATATCGATTATTTGGTCCAAATTTACTCGAACCATCTCGCCTGATGATTCCTGATAAAATGTATTTGGAATCGTATATATATTCAGCCCTTAAAAAGGCAGACAAAAGTCTTTCTTTGAATTCCCATGATCCGACATTATTTAAATAACCTCCAGCGGCAGTGTTTGCAGATATATCCGCATATTCCCAAGAATTATTCGGAATGTTAAACGCTGTACCATTTAGGTTTTCACCTTTTCTTTGAAATACAGACATCCCAAGTGTTGCCTTTACTTTGTGAAGTTCTGCGAACGTCCTGTCGTAATTAAAATAGCTTTCAAAAGTCAAATCTGTAAATGTAGATCTAGACTCATATACACTTGATCCTCTCTCTATGAATACGCTGTCTGCTATTTCTACAAGAGGGGATTCTAGCTCAGCATTTAATGCTGTATTTGCATATTTACCAGGCCCATACCAAGCCAGTGGTGAGAAGGATTTACTTTCAACAGCTGCATAGTTGTAATTAAATCGATTCGTAAATGTCAAATGTTCATTGAATTTGTACACCAATTCTTCTTTCCCTACAAACTTGTCTGATATGCTATAATTGTAGCTGTTTTCCATTTGAGCTATTGGGTTTATGATATCCGCCACCTCATCCAAATAGCTATAATTCCCATCTAAAGTCCGAATAGGCTCATTTGGAAACGCATTGATTGTATTGTATAAAACTGAGCCGATTCCGTTTTCAGAAAGGGAAGAACGGTTGTCACTTGAGAATAAGAATACTGAATTTAAAGTGAGCTTATTCGATAAATCTGTGCTCAGGTTCAAACGTGTATTGTATCGCGAAAAATTAGACTTTGCCCCCCCGACAATTCCTTGTTGAGAAAAATACGTGGCTCCTAAAGAATATCTTGTATTCCCCGTTCCACCACTAATTGAAAGGTTATAACTTTCTACTGGTGCACTTTGAAAAACAGAATCCTGCCAATTGGTACCGTCTCCTAAAGCCGTATTAGCAAACGGCATATCTTGACCTCCAAAGGCAAACATCTCGTTTTTAATTACGGCATATTCCTCTGCAGTTAGAAGGTTTAGTTTTTTAGCCGTCTGTTGAACTCCTTTATAAGCATTAAATTCAATTCGAGGCTTGGAATTAAGCCTCCCTTTTTTTGTCTCAACGATAATAACTCCGTTGGCTGCTCGTACTCCGTAAATACCTGCAGTGGCATCTTTCAACACGTTGATCGATTCAATATCTGAAGGATTAAGGGCGTTGAGCCCATCCGAATCATATACTACTCCATCAACCAAAATTAATGGGTCATTATCTCCAAAAGTGGATAGGCCCCGAATCCTAATACTAGAAGACCCTCCGGGAGAACCTGAATTTGTATTGATATTTACTCCAGAAATTTGACCCTGCAATGCTTGATCCATTCTAGACAAATTCAATTTTTCAATATTTTCACCTTTAACTTTCGCAGAAGCACCGGTGAGTTCTTTACTCCGTGAACTTCCGTAACCTACAATAACCACTTCGTCCAAAACCTGACCATCTGTAGACATTTGAACATCAATAGTAGTACGATTTGCGACAATGATTTCCTGTTTGTCAAATCCAATAAAGAAATACGTAAGCGTAAGTTCTTCATTGTTTTGAACTGTAATGGAGTATTTCCCATCAAAATCTGTAAGTGCACCATTGTTGGTTCCCTTTTCAACAACTTTGACTCCTGGCAATGGGGTATCCTTATCATCAGTTACAATTCCCGTGACCGTAATCTGCTGAGAGAAAGAACTGAAATTAAAGGCAATGATTAGGCCTAAAATCGTCATGAATTTTTTCATAAAATAGCTTTTTTGAATAGGTAAATATATTACAATATTTTTAATAAGTGTTAAAAATACACTATCTAATTGCTAATCCTTGATTAACAGGTTTTCAATTTAAATAATGTAAGGTTTTATTATTTGGTATTTATACATTTGTGTGTCTCTCGACTCTGTTTTCAAAATTAATAATCAAATAAGAATAATGAAAATCCGACTAACTCTGCTTTTCTATATTTGTTTTCACCTTTTGTTTGCTCAGGTGGATACACTTATGGTCTATAGTGAGGTCATGCAAAAGTCCATCCCAAACTTGGTTATTAAACCTAAAAACTATAATCAGAATGGCAATTCTTATCCTGTTTTATATCTTCTTCATGGCGCAGGCGGGTACTTTAGTAATTGGATGTTCCGTGTACCCGAAATTGAGCAATATGCGAGTGACTATAAGCTCATCATTGTATGTCCTGATGGAAATAAAACAAGCTGGTATTTTGATAGCCCCATTGATTCATCAAGTCAATACGAAACCTACATATCAAAGGAGCTCGTAAAAGCAGTAGACAATAAATACAATACCATAAAGGAGAAAAAAGGAAGAGCTATTAGTGGCCTAAGTATGGGTGGACATGGAGCTCTATATCTCGCCATACGGCATAATACCATCTGGGGCGCAGCAGGGAGTATGAGTGGAGGAGTAAATATTGTTCCCTTCGCTGAAAAATGGAACATTCACGAAGTAATAGGGCCTTATGAAGAGAACAAAACGTTTTGGGAAAACAATACGGTTATCAATATGACCAATCTTATTGAGAACGACCTAAAGTTTATAGTTGATTGTGGTTCAGAGGACTTTTTTGCTGATGTAAATCAAGCCTTCCACGAAAAGCTTGCAACTAAAGGCATACCGCATAGTTACAGTGTTCGACCCGGGAACCACAACTGGGATTACTGGCGTGAATCAATCAAAGAGCACCTGGATTTTTTTGACACTTACTTTCAGTCCAATCAATAGCTGTTTTTGGTATTAGGAAAGGGCTAATAAAGAATCTATCATTCGATTTCTTACCATTTGAACGATTCGCTTATTAATGGATCGCTCCCATCTCAAATAGGTTTTGAACTCATCGGGGGCTAGTTGGCCCGTAATCATTCCTTGAATTTCTTTTTTGAAAGCGTTGTCACCTAAAAATGCCTGCTCAATGGCCATCGTGCGCTTTCTCGTATCCATCAAATGAAAAATAACCTTTTTGGAAGTGAAGTAACTTCTCACTCTAAGAATCAAAATATCATGTTGCATTTTTATCACAGGTCGAAGCACCATGTTTTGGAATAACTCTTCCTCCTTCACATCTCCTTCAGTAAGCGATGATGGCAACTTTGGCCTTACTTTATCCATTGAAAATCAATTATTGTAAAATGAACCCAGTACACGATCCTCAAACTGAAAACCTCCTTTGGCTTCTTGCTTGTCAAGTTTGTTGTATTCCACCAATCCCCACAGTAAAAACTCTTTTAAAAACAACTTGTCTTCCTTACTGGCAAGGACCTGATACATGTCTACAATTTCCTCTAGAGGAATAACATTATTGAGTATTGCCGCATATTCTTTATCTGTCAGTTCTGAAGAAAGGGAAAAAGAGCTGTTTTCCATAAACCAAGAAACCACCTTGTCAAATTCATCTGTGCTTCCTGGTTTACTCAGCTTTTTGATTTCCCTAAAGCTCTGGTTAAATAGTGTCTTAATGGCATTGCCTAAAAGCAATAATGCTACGTTTTCAGCTCCTTCTTGCTCCCCCTCGTAAACCAGCTCAACTTTCCCGGTAATGGCAGGAATGATAGCAATGAAGTCTGTCATTCGAACGGATGTCTTTTTTTGATTGGTCATTAGCATTCTGTAGGTTGCTCCACTAATCAAGTTCTCATACATCGTGATACTCATTCTTGCCGAAACACCACTCTTCGCATCTATCAATTCATTGCTCCTCGCTTCGAAACCGATTTGTTCAATAAGTGTTTTTGCCAATTCCGGGACAAAAATGGCATCAGATTCGACATGTTTAGCTACCTCTTGATTGGTTATTGCTTTCGACAATTCAATAGAGGAAGGGTAATGCGTAATGATTTGAGATCCTATTCGATCTTTAAGCGGTGTTACAATGCTTCCTCGATTCGTATAATCTTCAGGATTCGCTGTAAATACAAAGTTGACATCTAAAGGCAACCGAATCTTGAATCCTCGGATTTGAACGTCTCCCTCTTGTAAGATATTAAACAAAGCCACTTGAATACGTGCCTGCAAATCAGGAAGCTCATTAATTACAAAAATACAACGGTTGGCCCTCGGGATCATACCAAAGTGAATGACACGTTCGTCTGCATAAGACAATTTAAGATTGGCAGCTTTGATCGGATCTACGTCTCCAATAAGGTCAGCAACCGTAACATCTGGCGTGGCCAATTTTTCAGAAAAACGTTCTGATCGATGCACCCATGCAATTGGGGTTTTATCTCCCATTTTTTGCACCAATTCTTTGGCATAAAAAGAAATGGGATTCATGGGGTCGTCATTGATTTCGGAACCCTCAACAATCGGAATATACTCATCCAAAAGATTCGTTAGAGAACGTGCTATTCTTGTTTTGGCTTGCCCTCTTAAACCAAGTAGGTTGATGTTGTGCTGAGATAATATGGCATGAATGAGCTGAGGGATTACGGTGTCTTCATAACCTATAATGCCTTCAAAAATCGGAGCTTTGTCTTTCAACTTTTGCATCAAGTTGTCTCGAAGTTCTGATTTGATTTTTTTTGAAACATATTCTTGTTCCTTTAATGACCCAAGGGTCGTCATTTTCTTAATATTCATAATTATCTTTTAATGTTTTTCTTGCGGTTGGTTTCGTAGTCTTCAAAGATCATTTCACCCAGTCCTTTTAGGCCCGTGTAAAAAGCTTTGCCTTGATTTGCAGCGGTAAATTCTTGAACAAATTGTTTGAGATAGGGGTCTTGTGCAATCATAAAGGTCGTAATTGGTATTTGAAGTTTCCTCGCTTGTTTTGCCATGTTCAAACATTTCCCTGTGATGAATTCATCAAGACCGTTGCTGTTTTTATAATATTCACCATTGGGTAGCTTTATACAGGATGGCTTTCCATCAGTAATCATAAAAATCTGCTTGTTGGTTTGTTTTTTTCGGCGCAACATGTCTAATGCCAAAGACATTCCAGCCACCGTATTGGTGTGATAAGGTCCTACCTGCAAATAAGGCAAGTCTTTCAGTTTTATGGGCCAAGCATCATTTCCAAAAACCAAAATATCTAAAGTATCTTTGGGGTATCGTGTTCGAATCAGCTCAGCCAAGGCCATGGCCACTTTTTTAGCTGGAGTAATGCGGTCTTCTCCGTAAAGAATCATACTATGGCTGATGTCAATCATCAGGACGGTGCTCATTTGTGCATTGAAGTGCGTGTCATTGACCACCAAATCTTGTTCGGTAAGTTTAAACTCTCCTGCACCATGATTCACTTGCGCATTTTTGATACTCTCCGTCATAGAGATTTGATCTAATCCATCTCCAAAAACATAGTTTTTCATGTCTCCCGTAAAGTCATCACCTTGCCCCGAATGCTTGGTCTTATGGTTTCCTTTTCCTGATTTTTTAAGCGAACCAAAAATCTGATTTAGAGAACGCTGACGAATCATCTGTTCGGTTTTTGAAGTGATCTGAAGTCCTTTCCCCTTGTTCTTTTTGGGGTCATCATTCAAAAACCCTTTTTTCTTGAGGTCTTCGATAAAATCTTCTTTGGAGTATTCTGCAGAATATAGTTTGTACTCGCGATCTAGTTCGTCCATCCAATTGAGCGTTTCATCCACATCTCCAGACGTGAATACAATCAACTCTTGAAAAATATCAAAAAGCCGATCAAAAGAAGATTGCTCCTTTTTCTCATGTGGAGAAAAGGTGAATCCTGATTTTGAATACGAATACGAGCTGGGCTTCATTAGTGTTGTTAATTACGATATTCAGATAAAACTATGCGTTCACAAGTCCAATTTAAACAAATTGAACTCAAATAAGTTTGATGAAATACCCAAAAATTAATGTTTATGAAATGAATTCCTCCACTTTAGCCGATAGTACAGCTCATGTCTTCTCCACAGCATTGCGGCGACTTAATCTTTCCGGCACAAGAAGGGCATTTAGAGATTTGAACTTGACGGCCACCATCAAGATCGAGGTGGTCGTTTTCTAGTGGTACGTTGCACTTCCCACATTGAGCGTTCACCGACATTCCACATTTGTTGCATGCATATGTATTGTTCATAAACTAAAGATAATAAAATCGTTAAATTCAAAAAAGCGGTTGTTCTTTTTTGTTAATAATTTTCATATTCCATCAGGGTATATAATTCTCCTTCCAAAGTTTTAATCACAATATCAACTTTCGCTTTTTCCTTATTCATGTATTCCAATGTAAAATTGTGTCCTTCATTTTCATTTTTAAACGTGTCCTTTAAATCATCATTTTCATATAAATAGATGTCTAATACATTCCTGACATTAAATTTAAAAACATGCTTTTTACGCCTCTTCATTCGCCATGTTTTGGGAGCCTGAAGCACTTCAAAATCAATCAAATTCATGTCATAAATAATCGGGTATTTTATTGCTGGTTTATGGACCGATTGCAGATATGATTCCTTTGCATTCAATAATCCAGAAGTAAAGGCTATACTACTCACATATGGAAATTTTTCATATTCTTCAAGTGTGATTTTGGGATTTATAAACATGAAGGATGTGTCTTCAGGAAAATGAGTAAAAATGGCTTCGTATGGACTGAAATTGAACCATTGTTCCTTGTATTTTTTAATGAAAAAGAATTTGCCTCTTTTGTCAACATCACCATCCCCAGCACCCCAAGTGGCGTCAAAAACTTTCCACGCACCATTGATTTTAATGACATTCCAGGCATGACCCGGCTCTTCATCTACAAAATACCAATTTTGTTCAACAGGTGAATTCTTTGAATAACCTCCCACTGTCAAAATATCCAACCCCATTTTTTTACCCAACAATTCAAATAAATTGGCATATCCAGCACAAACTGCCTTTTTTGATTTCAAAACACCCTCTGCGCTATTGTCTCCATATTTATTTTTATTAAGAGCCTTCGCATTATAGCTAATATTGTCTGCCAACCAGACATAAAGCGCCCTGGCCTTTTCAAGGTCAGTTTCTACAACTTCATCCAAATATTCTACGAGCTGATCTGGATCAGATTTGATTTCCTTGGGACAATCTCGGACATGTTCATCAATTTCTTCAAATGCGTTGATCTGAACTAAGCGTTCGCTCGCAGTCGATTGAGAAAAAATTACTCCCAATGGAAATAGGAGTAAAAGAACCACACAATAATTTTTAAAATGATTGATCATGAGTTAATTTTAATGGTAAGTTTTAGAAATGTATTGAATTATATAATGTCAAACATAACTTTAACTATTTTTTAAAGATTTGGTACCCTCCAATTTCAGTGACCCATTTGGGAAGCTGGTTTGGATCATAGGGTTCGCCCATGGCTTTGACAACCTCCTCGGGCTTTACAATGCCTTTTTTTGAGGTGAAAGCATACTTAACAACAGATGCCATATGAGTCTTTCCATTGCGCTCTATCTTTTGAAAGAAGTAAAACCAATTGCTGTCGTAGCCAATAATATTGGTCTTCAATTCGAAACGTTGAAACAAACGCAGTCTATGCCTATACTCATTATATGTACCTGTAATGGTTAGTGACCATTGGTTTTTTTTCAAAAAACCATTGATGTCTACCCGAGTTCCATACCCATATCTGCCAAGATCAAGTAAGGTAACATACCGACCATTATTGAGCTCCAAAAACGGATCAATGTCCTGAGGCCAAACCATCATTGGAATGGTGTCAGAATCTCGACTGTAAAAATTTAATTTCGATTGGAATCTTTTTGAGATGAGTACTCTTGTGAGTCTGAGGTATGGATACATTTAATAAAATTATGTGGTGGGTGAAATCCTTTTCAAAAATAATCTTTTGTCATGGGTTTTAATCTGGAACTTCAATGGTGTCTTCTCTTGGATATATTTTAGAGACAATATACCCAACAAGCATAGCCAATGCAAAAGAAGGAGCCAAGACATCTAGCTCTTTTAAATAGTCTCCAAGTCCCTCAATATTTGCAAATACAAACTTGAATAAGATCACCGAGGCAAACCCTGTAATCATTGATGCAATCGCTCCCTTTTCGGAATAGCCTTTCCAGAAAAGAGATAAAATAATAACCGGACAAAAAGTGGCGGCTATTCCCGACCAACCAAAGATCATAATCCAAAAAACTTGTCTTTCTGGGTATAAGTTGTAAAGTAAAATTGCAATTCCAAGTGCCGTTAAAGCCATGCAAACCGTAACAAATCTCGAGAAGTTAGTTAAGTTTTCATCTTTTAAATCAGGTCTGAATATTTTTTGATAAAAGTCTCGTGTAACTGCGCTAGAAGCAAGAATCAGAAGAGAGTCAATCGTTGACATAATAGCTGAGAGTACGATAGCAATGAAAATCGCTACTAAAATGGTAGGCAGGAACTCATGCGTCATCATGCTTAAAACATTTTCACCTCCCGTTCCCAAAATAGCTTCTGGATCTTCTCCCTTACTTGTGAAATAAATCCTAGCAAGAATACCAATGGTGACAGCTGCAGCATCAGTTAATAGGGTAAAGATCAAGGCCACCCATTTTCCTTTGTCAATTTCTTGTTCACTTTTAATAGACATGAAACGAACATAAACCTGAGGAGATCCCAAGAAACCAAGCCCAATCATGGAGAATCCTAAAATGGTAAAAAGATTCATCAAGCCATCAGGGCTTCTGCCCATTACTTGAGTAAGTGTAGGGTCAATGGCATTTAACCCTTCCGTAATTCCCACGCCATGATCCATATTAAACCAAATAACTATGGGAAGTAAAACCAAGCCAAAAAACATTAAAATCCCTTGGAACATATCCGACCACACAGCGGCTACAAATCCACCAATGAAAATATAAAGTAAAACAATGACGAATCCAATGAGTGCACCAATTCTATAGTCAATATCAAGCATCGACTCAAAGGCAATCCCAGTTACGTCCATTTGTGAGGCGACATAGATAACTACAAAGACAACCAGCACTGACGCTGATATAATTCGAAGCGTATTTGTAGATGATTTAAAATGACTTTGCAGATAGTCAGGAATCGTAATTGCATTATATTTATCAGAACGCCTTTTAAAGCGTTTGGCCATAAATTGCCAGGATATAAAGACCCCAAGAAGCTCACCTGCTACGACCCAATATCCCGAATATCCAGCCATTGCACCCATCCCAGTGAGTCCAATAAGTAGCCATCCAGATTCACCAGTTGCTCTGGCCGAAAACGCTACCGCCCAAAAACCCATGTTTTTGCCGCCCACATAGTAATCGCTCATTCCTTTGATTCTGCGAGAGGCGACAATTCCTATAATGAATAGAATAGCTACATAAACGCCCAATACAACAAACTTCGTGATTTCCATCGCTGATTATTTTTCTTGTAAAACCGCGCTAAAAATGTTCTCGTGCTCCTCCACAAAGGTCTCTAGTATTTGGAAGAAGTTCAAAATGTCCTTCTTTTCATTTTGGGCATTTATAGTCACTAAGCGAATAAATTCAACCTCTTGAAAAGACCCATACCCAACGAGTAATTCAGAGTGTTCATACAATTCCGTACAAATTTTTCTTGCTGGAATTCCCTTGTAATTAAAACAGACTGAAATGGATTCATCGTAACTGTAAAGGGTATAATCACTGTTGTTCTTCACATATTCTCGGGCAACATTTGCCAGCTCAAATTGATGGTCAACAATTTTTTCTAGCCCCTCTGTTCCGACACTTTTCCAGAGTGTCCAAAATTTCAAAGCATCATTTCTTCTACCACATTGCAAAGATGTTTTTCCCAAATTGAACTCATCATGGTCCGTTTGATACAGATAACTTGCGTCATTTGAAAATGAATCGTGCAAATGTTTCTTGTTTTTCGCGACAATAATTGAACATGACAATGGTGTGCCCAACATTTTGTGTGCATTATAACTGAATGAATCAACCAATTCAATCCCATCGATAAGGTGTCTGTAAGAGCTACTGAAAAGTACAGATCCACAATACGCTCCATCTACATGAAGCCACATTCCATGTTCGTCGCAAATTTCACGAGCAGAACGTATAGGATCAAATGCACCCATCACTGTTGTTCCTGCAGTTAGGTTTACCATGACAGGAGAAAACCCATCATGAATGTCTTTTTCAATCATTCTTCCCAACACAGAGACATCCATTTTACCAAATTGGTCACATGGAACATATCGAACATTGTCTCTTCCTATTCCCGAAAAAGCAGCATTTTTAGGAATACTATAATGTGACTCTATCGAGGTATAAACCGTCATTTTCTTTTGGACCCCCTCAAATCGAACCGTCTGATCAAAAGCATCTCGCGCCATTACCATGGCCATGTAATTGGTCATGGAACCCCCAGGAGCAAATGTTCCGTCTGAGTGATCATTCCAACCAATAATGTTACAGGTTTCTCTAAGTAATACCTTCTCTACACCTACCTGCGGACCGGCAGCTTTATAGGTATACATACTGTTATTTAGAACGACAGCAAGAAGATCTCCAAGAACCGCCTTGTCGTTTCTTCCACCAAAAAGCTGATTGAAAAATGCATTAGTCGCCGTTCGAGGGGTTTTGAGAACAAGTTGCTTCAAAGCAAGTTCAAACTCTTCGTCGGGAATTCCTTTTTTATCTAAAGACAAGTCCAAAACATCAAATAATTGACTCGCATTGACATGCTCCGCAACCGGATTAACTCCCTCATCTGCAATTAATTCCCTAACAATTTTGTCAAATTTATCTAAAGTATTCAGCATACAAATTATTTATTTTTTAGCTTTCCAAAACATGAGAAAAAAGTGTAAATCATGGATTTTATGATCTTCTTAAGCATATAATCACTACATTTAACTAATCACATTCTGGTGTTGAGTAAAGGTAATATTATTTGCTTTCTGCAGAAAACGAAAAACAATTATGCCACCAATTACTACTACAGAACAACTCATTGAATGTTTTGACGAAGCCGAACCTGCCGAACAGATTAAAGTTCTCAAAAGGGTAGATATCCCTATTTCCGAATTTGAAAAACTTGCCACCTGGAATGATGACGATTATTCGAGAAATTGTGTGGTCAGAAAAAAGGAATTTGAAATTATTTTGATTTGCTGGGACGTAGAAACTACAACTCCTATTCACGATCACGATGGGCAGGACTGCTGGGTACTTCAGGTTTCGGGAAGCATCATAGAAAAACGTTACCAAGAAACGGAGGACGGCTTTACAATCACGCATGAAGCAAATCTTAAAGAAGGGAATCTTTCCTACATGAATGATCGGATGGGATACCATACCTTAGAAAACAATTCCAATTCACGAGCGATGACCTTACATGTCTACGCCAATCCTATAGAAAAGTGTAAGGTGTATAATGAGGAAAAATCTCTATTTGAAGTAAAAGAACTCGTTTATGACACAGTACACAAAATGGACGCGCTCTCCGTTGCTGTAAAAAAGTAAACTTCGATTCAAAAACTACTTCCCGATACAAAACTTGCTGAAGATGCTACCCAAAAGGTCGTCGGTGGAAATATCGCCGGTAATGCTTCCTATTTGAAGCTATTCTTCTGAGAATCAACGCACCAATGACCTTGGATTTATTATTAATAGAATCCGTTTAATATCAAGCAAAGTTGATTCAGGTCAGGATTAAAATAAATTTATTCACCACATGATTAGATGTTTTAATTATCTGTAATTTGGTGTATTGAATTGCTACTAAAACTTAAACTTTTTCAAACTAAATCAAACCCATTCATAATATGAAATTCAAAACTTTAGCCAATTTTCTATCTGTGTATTTTTTTATTTTTTCATTAGCCTCGATCGCACAAAAAAATGAAAGGGCCCATTCAGATTTCAAAAATATTAGTCAAAGTTCAATCCAAATAGGATTTTCTCCCCAAATTCAGGCAACGAAATATAAAGTATACGAAGTAAATCTTGAAACTTTAAAATCAAAGTTTGAGGGTATAAGTAATATCTCTAACCAAAACATTGGACGCAAGAAGAAAATAAGTTTGCCGCATCCTGATGGAAGCTTTCATGTTTATGAGGCACAAGAAAACAATACCATGTCCTCAGCCTACAGGGTTAAATACCCTAATATAAGGTCTTACGATGCTTATGATAAAGATGGAGGTTTTGTAAAATTTGACATTACACCTCAAGGATTTCATGCCATGATAATGATCCCTGGCAAAAGCACCATATTCATTGACCCATTATTTAAGGGCAATGCAGGTACATACATTGTATACCATAAAAAAGACTTCAGTACAGATAAAATTCGAGAATGTTTTTTCGATAGCGACAATCATACTCTTGAAAACAAATCTTCAGGAAAAGCAGGCACCCTAAAAACTTTCGGTTCTTGTGAACTTAGAACATATCGACTAGCAGTTTCAGCTACTGGTGAATATACATCTTTTCATGGAGGAACAGTTGCTGCGGCTGCAGCCGCTCAAGTCACAACCATGAATCGAGTTAATGGTGTTTACGAAAGAGACATGGCCGTAACCATGGTGATTATTGGGAACAACGATGATCTAATTTACACCAATGCAGGAAACGATCCATTTTCGAATGGAAATCCAGGTGCGATGATTAACGAAAATCAAACCAACACAAACAATGTGATTGGATCAGCAAATTATGATATTGGACATGTCTTTGGAACCAATAGCGGTGGATTGGCTGGTCTCGGAGTAGTATGCTCCAATAATCAAAAAGCACGAGGTGTTACGGGAAGCGGAGCTCCTATTGGAGATCCTTTTGATATTGATTATGTCGCTCACGAAATGGGTCATCAATTTGCATGTAATCATACATTTAATAATTCCTGTGGCGGAAATCGAAACAACGCAACTGCGGTTGAGCCTGGTTCTGGAAGTACAATAATGGCGTATGCCGGTATTTGTGCACCAAACGTTCAGAACAATAGCGACGACCATTTCTCAGGAAAAAGCTTAGAGGAAATGGGTAATTTTATACTTGGAAATGGTGGAACTTGCCCTGTGACAACACCATTGTCTAATAATGCGCCATCCATCTCATCAACCGCTGGAAATATTACCATTCCCGCAAATACACCATTTGCTTTAACTGCAATTGCATCGGACCCTGATGGAAATGCATTGACCTACAATTGGGAACAAATGGATAATGGTATTAGCACACAGTCACCTGTGGCTACCTCAACGATTGGTCCAAATTTTAGAAGTAATCCTTCTGTAACCAACCCAACCCGATATTTTCCAAATCTTGTTGATTTGAATGCCGGAGGACCATTCACTTGGGAAGTCATTCCTTCTGTATCAAGAACCATGAGCTTTAGGGTAACTGTAAGAGATAACGCCTCAGGGGGATCATGCAACGATC
>Ga0209251_1000949_pt1 | contig 24162 bp, 24 predicted proteins | sample SaaInlV_100m_DNA_6_FD_184665 | JGI IMG/M metagenome (GOLD analysis project Ga0209251, IMG submission 184665) | Marine microbial communities from expanding oxygen minimum zones in the Saanich Inlet - Saanich Inlet SI073_LV_10m_DNA (SPAdes) (version 2) | ecosystem: Environmental > Aquatic > Marine... | reverse complement strand
ACTCTCTTTTTCCCACTTTGTGCTCTCTGTGACTCTTTAGTGAATTTTTTTATTATTAAGGAATTTTTTCGGAATAAATCCCTTTCAATCACTAATCTAAAAGTATAGCCCGATGCAGCCTGATTTGCCACTGCTTCTGTTTGTATAAAGTCGCATAACCTTCAATTTGCAAATAATCATTTTTGCTGATTTTATCAAGCCCAAGCCACTTACGCTGATTTTCAAAGCTGATCACAGGCAGACCTTTTTGCATGCGCTTATGATACAAAAAAATCAGCTTCGCGCCTTTTCCGAGAGTCTTAATATTTTTTATCTTACCCCGTACCCTGACAAAACGTCCATTATATTTTGACAAATCGATACTTTGCGCCTCTGCTATTTTTGAGACAAAGTACGGATTACTGCTCGAATAAACGGTCTTGCCTTCTTTGCGCATACGGAGCAAATATCGTTTGCGTGAATTTCGAAGACTCCATATTCCAAGGTGTTTTTCAAAAGCATACGCCTCTGCTTTCGCATAAGTTTTAAAATCATCCGGCCAGGAGTAACGAGTGTCAAAATAGCTATACCCTTGTTTGATCAGCGCCAAATTTATGTTATGACTCTTAACTTCCAAAACTGCGAGCAGACGCCCATAATTGCCGGTGCGATTGCTTGGATCAACCCACAAAACTGCTTTTGTTTTCCTCAGCACTGAGCTTAAATATCCTTTGGCAGGTAAGCCAAATTTCGGATCTTTTCCTTTGTGAGATTTTGATAATTCAGGCGTATCAATATAGAGCAGACGAATCCGCTCTTCCGGATTAGAAAACTTTCCGTTACGGTTCAGGTCTGCGTCAAAAGTGTCTCCGTCAATTACCTTAGCCTTCATTTTCTGGAGAGATATTTTTTTCCAGTTCTTTGGCAGAGCCTGTCCCTTGACCCCAAAAGTCTGCTGTGCCGTCAAGCTCAGGCATAAACATAAGCCAGTCCCAAACAGGAAAAATTTGGAACGCATAAAATAACGTACAAATGTTTTCAAATCTCTTAAAGTATTTTGGTTTTTATATTTAAAGAACAAGCTGCAATTTGTCAGTCTGCATTCCAGCCAGACAGAATCTCAAGTCAAAACAGCAGAATTTGGCTGGATTCTTGTATTACACGAAGAGCAACTCACACTCTGATGACCAAAGCAGGAACCATGCAAGTCTCTCCTAATACAGCTCCGGTAGTAAATAAGTCCAATCCGGAAAGACAGAAAGCACCTCTTGAAAATAAAGAGCTGCAGGATCAAGCACAAACTTCGCTCTCGAAAAAAACTTCGAGTTTTCCGGGCAACTCCAAATTGGGCAAAAAAAATATGCCGCCTAATCCTGAAATGAACAACATCCTCAGAGCAGATACTCACAACAATACCATGACTCTGCGTCGTTCCTATGGAATGGTAGTTTCAGGTTTTGAAAATGTGGCCAAACAGCAACAGCTAACCTCAGGCGCAGCTGAACAATTTGGGAAAACTGTGGACTTCCGTATTAAAGAACTGAACAGTGAGTCGATCCGCCAGATTAAAGAACTGCCGGAATATAAAAGTTTTGCGCTGGATGATATGGGCGATTTGGGTGATGAAATCAGTGACTTGATGCAGGATCCGGAAAACTATCTCAAAGCTTTTGCCCTGCTCAAAAACTCCAAATTTGCTGTGCTGATGGAATCAACTGAGAGCGTGCATCGCTCTTTTGCAGAGTCAATGAAAGATAACGGGCAGGAAAAATTGTTATTCGGCATGCTGGACATGATCAAAGATTTAGGAGGTTTGGTGGGTTTTCAGGAATCCACTCAAATCAATCAGAATAACAGCAGCGTCAATATCCGAGTCTGAGAAACAAACAGAAACACCAATAATTTTCCTTTGCTGCCAGTTTCAAATCCGTCATCATCCATAAAAGCGCCGAAGTCATCCGGACAATAATTTTCTCCACCTTCCATTTTCCGCAGTTTTCGAACAAAATAAATGATTCATTACACTTCTGCAACTCCAGTCGGAATTCTTGGTTTAGGTTTTTTAGGAAAGATTCTCGCCGCTGAGTTGACAGCTTTTAAGGAATCATGGGGTACATGGCATGAAATCCCGCCTCCGGAACCGAAGCTTCAGGTTTTCCATTTTGACTGGGCTGATGAAAATAGCTGGACCAACTTGCCTGAAACTGCCGTAACGCTGGTGCTGACAATTCCGCCCCTGCTGAAAAATCCGCAAGCAGAAACGGAACGCCTGCAATTTTGGGGAACATGGATGCAGCAGAATCGACCGCAACTGAAACGTCTGATTTACATTTCCACCACCGGTGTTTATCCCAAACGCAACGAAATATGGACGGAAAATTCAGAATTTGAAGCAGACACCGACTCCGGAAAACTCCGGCTGCTAACTGAAAACGTTCTTTGCCAATATTTCCAGTTGCAGATCATTCGACCGGGAGGAATTTACGGTTGCGGACGTGGAATTGATTTCCGCCTCAAGGCCGGAAAACCTATTCCGCTTTCCAGCACACCGGTTCATCGTATCCATGTGGAAGACCTGGCACGGATTGTTCTGCACTTAGTCAAACACCCTGAGTCCACCACCTGCGTCAACGCGGTTGATCATGAAGCAAAACCGTCCTGGAAAGTCGCGCGCTGGTTAATTGAAAACCGTGATGATTTGACTCAGGAAATGTTTCCGGAAAATACAGCAAAACTTCCGGGAACTCCGCAGCGTATTATTTCAAATCAACGACTGCTGGAGCTTGCTGTAACTCTGCGATATCCCACTTTTCGACAGGGAATGGTGTAAGAATAAAAATTATTTCTTTTTTTCCTTGTATATGGCATTTTTTTAGTTTACAATTCCAAACATTAAATTAATTAACGTTTAAAAGTTGTTTATTTACAATACATTAAGCGTTACAAGTAAATATTTTTCTAATAAGGTAATATGAAAAAGATAAGCTACATTATCACATTAATAAGTATCATTAGTTTGTTTTTAGTTGGCTGTTCGAGTGATGATACTGCCGCAACTGCGACTACAGCTGCGGACAACTCGACGACTACGACGACTACTGAAACTAACGAACGCTCCAATACTCCAGCCAAATCATCGGTAGCAACTCCAGCATCAATGAGTGCATCCGGATCCGCAAGCAGTAGAACTGCTACTAAAGCAGGTGATGCTGATGATTACAGTAGTTCATCAGTACTCTATCCTATGATTAAGGACGTTGTCGGGATGATGAAATCAACCGTCAGCATGGCCGATTTAAACCTGATGCTGGTTGATGCACGTATTTCAGATAACTTCACAGCGAGTACTACAGCTGGTGATGGTAATGGTTGTTATGAAAAGGGATCATACACAATCAATTTCACCCAGGGTATGTATAATTCATTAGTGGCCATGGAAGAAGATTTTGGTGGTGAAGAAGGCGCAGAAGGTTCTATGTCCGCCGATATGAAAGCACTCATTGGAACAGATATGGACGGACCTGTGGCCTACAAATTTATAGACATCACCTCCGGTGGGTATACTCAAGAGATCTCTACTGGAGAAAGTTGCGACAACATGACTGAGACATTTCGTTGGAACACCGCTAAGACAAAACTCGCTTCACAATTTAATGACACCATGGGCGATGATACATTTAAGGGTACTTTCACCTATAACGGTGATGATAATGTTTCTAGCTTCAGTGTCGAAATGAGCGGGTCAGTCGCTATGAAATTATCCCTCAAAATGGCAACCTGCACTGGAATGACTGGTGACTGCGCTGTTTTTTCGTTCCGTCAATCTTACGATATGGGTGCTAGCGGTACGGGTCTCATGAAAGCTGATGGTAAAGCTGACGACTCCGGTGGCTATGCAACCGCATTACTGTCAATGACGTCTGGTGGGTTTGATATGAAAATGGGGTATAAGGAATACTGGGAGGGAGACGGTGCCGTCACTGCTAATGCAGTTTGCCAGAGTAATTGTGATAGTGCTTCTGCGACTTGGACAACTACGGGAACTACGAATGATACCTATGCACAGGATAGTTATGATTCCGACGGTGCAAACGGTGCAACTGTCAGTGTCAGTGGTGTCACTGCTGACGGAAGCTATATGCTGGTTATAACCGGTGAAGATCCTACCACCAACCCGGAAGCTACTCTGGGTATGGGAGAAATCCGTTCCGGAACGACTGATTGGGAGTTCTGGGGGCCGGATAAGACAATCGGATTAGACGTATATCTAATCAATAGTGATGGAACCTTCACCATTCAATCCAGTGCGACAGTAACAGTTTCATAATCCAGATCTACATTGCACTTTCTAGAGAGGGAAGGTAGGCTTGTTTAAACAAGCTTGCCTTCCCTTTTTTTATCTTCATAAAATGTTATCCCGCTCCAAACAGCTATTTTTTAAGTTGAGTCGACTGCTGCTTTTCAGCATTCTCTTGTTAGATCTGACTCAGGAATTGTTTGCACTGCCGCTCAAGACTACAATCCTCAATCCTGAAAAACAACCTGTCGGACGAGCCCTTGTTTACATTGACTATGTCGAATTGCAGGAACTGGATGGGACTCCACTGGGACGACTGGGGTTCGTTAACATTCAAGGCGGTTTCCAAATGTTTGTGGTACGTGATGACGGGCAGCAGAATTTAGTGGGAAGCGCGAAAAACCGACGGCTTTTTGACAATGAGGGAAAATTAATCGGTCATTACGATTGGACAACTTTCTGGTCTTACGTATATGCTCCTGACGGAACGAAACTTGGAGAAGCAAAGTGTATTGCTTTCCGGGGGATTTGTGCTGCCGGAATTGCGAGTTTTCTGACAGGACTTTTAGCTCAATAATCTGCAAATTTTTGCCACGGATTATCAGGGAAAACTATTAGCCATGGATTTTCACGGATAAAAAATGGATAAAAAATGTATACAAGAAATTTCACGGAAAACTCGTAGCCACGGATTATCAGGCAAACTTTTTATCCGTGAGTATCTGTGAAAATCAGTGGCTCTACACAGTTGGCTATTTATCCGTGAGTTTCAGCGAAAATCAGTGACTGAATAAAATGCAGCAGAGAATAAAATGAGAGATATTTGGGAAGAACAGCTAAAGTGGCTTGAATCAGGAGAACCTTTTGTACTCGCCAGAGTTATCCGGACTTGGCGTTCGGCACCTCGAAAATCCGGTGCTGGTATGCTCATCGCTAAAGGGGTGGATAATGCTCCATTACCAAAAGTGCTCGGTTCCGTCAGTGGAGGCTGCATCGAAGGCGCAGTCATCGAAGAAGCTTTAGAGGTTTTAGTAAGCGGAGAATCCAGAAAAATCAGTTTCGGAATTGAAGACGATTTAGCTTTGTCTGTTGGCTTGTCCTGTGGAGGAGAGGTAACTGTGCTACTGGAAAAGCATTGGGCCTTTTCGACAATGCTGGAAACAAAAAAAGTATGGAACGCACTTCAGAATTGCATCAGCAATAATGAACCCGCAATTTTAATTTCAGCGCTACCTAAGGAAAATGGATCTTCCGCTGAAAATCCGACTCCGCTGCTAATTCTTCCGGAAGGCGAAAATGTTGGTGGAATGCAAAATAACTTTGAAGAAGTCTCCGCACTGGCAGAAGAAGCTTACAAGGAGCGTGAGAACAAGATCGTGGAAATAGGAGGAGAAGAATATTTTATGCAGATTTTTCCACGCCGGGATCAACTTTTAATTATCGGCGCCGGACACATCACGATTCCGTTGGTGCGTTTTGCGAAGGAGCTTGATTTTCTAACCGTAGTCATAGATCCACGCACAGTTTTCGCCAATCCGGAACGTTTTCCTGTTCCACCGGATCAACTCATTTCAAAATGGCCGGAAGATGTTCTACCGGACTTTCCGCTCAACGAAGACACATACGCCATTTTACTCACCCATGATCCGAAAATCGATGACCCTGCGTTGCACATTTTGCTCAAAAATAAGCTGACTTACATCGGAGCCCTGGGTAGCAGCAGAACCCACGCCAAGCGTTGTGCACGGCTTGAAGAAGCCGGATTTGACACTGCTTCAATAGCTCAAATCAAAGGGCCTGCAGGAGCGGATATCGGTGCAGAGACTGCGGCGGAAATAGCACTCAGCATGATCGCAGAAGTAGTGGCGGCCAAACATGGAAAACTGAAATAACCGTTTTGCTGGGCCACTACGGAGACAATGAACAGGAAAGTTAAATTATACGCTAAAAGCAGTGTTTAGTTTTTTTCTTAGTTGCCAACCCTTAGAAGTCCATAGCAGCCAAAAGAAGGTCTAAAGAGATTCCGGAACAATCCAGCCCTTGGAACGTTCAACCGCCCGGCTCCAGTCTTTCATTTTTTGCTCGGCATTTGCTCTGGAAATGTTTGCCGAAAATGTTTTCTCTTCCTGCCAGAGATTCCTGATTTCCGTTTGATTCTCCCAAACACCAACTGCCAATCCCGCCAGAAATGCAGCGCCCATCGCCGTAGTTTCCAGTATCTGCGGTCGTGTAACATTAAGTCCTAGAAGATCCGCCTGAAACTGACATAAAAAATTATTGGCCGCGGCACCTCCGTCGATACGGAGTTCTTTAATGTTTGTTCCGGTATCTTTGGCAATGCTACTGATAACCTCCGCTGATTGAAACGCGATTGCTTCCAACGAAGCCCGAACAATGTGACTGCGGTTTGTATCTCGTGTCAGTCCGACAATCGTGCCACGGGCGTATGGATCCCAGTGCGGCGCGCCAAGTCCGACGAAAGCCGGAACCACAAAAACACCTCCGGAATCTTCAACTGATTCCGCCATAGCCTGAGTTTCGGATGCATCCTCAAAAAGCTGTAGTCCGTCTCGCAGCCACTGCACAAGAGCACCGGCGATAAAAACCGAGCCTTCTAGCGCATAAGTCACTTTATCCTCAATTTGCCAGGCGATGGTGGTCAACAGTCCGTGTTTGGAAAATACCGGTTCTGAACCCGTGTTGCTAATCATAAAACAACCTGTACCATAAGTGTTTTTGGTCATTCCAGGTTCAAAACAAGCTTGTCCGAACAATGCCGCCTGTTGATCTCCGGCGACACCCGAAATGGGTGCTGCTCCTCCAAACAGTTCCGGATTTACTGTGGCAATCAAACCGCTCGAGGGCTTAACTTCCGGCAAAGTTTCAACTGGAATTCCAAAGCGTGCGAGAATTTCCGCGTCCCATTCACAGGCTTCGATATTGAAAACTTGTGTTCTCGAAGCATTGCTGATTTCCGTGGCGTGAACACGACCGCCCGTCAATTTCCAGATCAGCCAGGAATCAACAGTGCCGAAACAGAGCTTCCCCTGATCCGCCAGTTTCCGAGCCTGCGGAATATTTTCCAGAATCCAGCGCATTTTTGTTCCGGAAAAATATGGATCTGTGACTAAGCCGGTTCTCTTTCTCAAAAGACTGTCAAAACCTTCCGACTTCAATTCTTCGCAAAAATCCGCGGTACGTCGGCATTGCCAGTTAATCGCAGGGCCAAGTGCTCTTCCACTTTCACGATTCCAGGCAATCGTGCTTTCTCGTTGATTGGTTATTCCGACCGCGCTGATGTCTTTCATCGTCAGTTTTGCTTGCGACAAAGCAGCTTCGATGGTTTGACGCTGACTGTTCCAAATGTCTTCCGGAACTTGTTCCACCCATCCGGATTGTGGAAATTGACAGTCCAGAGCAGCATTTGCTTCTGCGACAATTTTGCCGTTTTCGTCAAACAAAATAGTACGTGAACTGGTGGTACCCTGATCCAGGGCCATGATAATATGTGACATCCTAAACTTCCTTTTTAGTTTGTGGATTGAAAAAGCACAATTGCCTGTGCCGCAATTCCTTCTTCACGGCCGATTAGACCAAGCCGCTCAGTGGTGGTCGCTTTTATCGAAACTTGATCGATCTTAAGCTTCAGCACAGCGGCTATATTTTTTCTCATTTCCAAAAGGTGAGGACTCATTTTTGGTTTTTCTGCCATGATGATGCTGTCGAGATTTGCGCAGACAAAACCTTTTTCTGCAGCTAGTAGTTGAACATGACTTAGCAATTCCAGACTGTCTGCCCCTTGATACTTAGCATCTGTGTCCGGAAAATGCTGACCGATGTCACCCAGAGCGAGCGCACCGAGAATTGCGTCCATAACAGCATGAACCAGAACATCCGCGTCTGAATGTCCTAGCAAACCTTTAGGGTGAGGAATCTTTACTCCCCCAATTATCAACGGACGATCTGCTGCAAGTGCATGCACGTCAAAGCCTATACCTGTTCTATACATTTTTCCTGTGATGTCTGTTTGTCCCGTGAATCATTAATCGTCGTAAGTTATCTGTTATTGACAGCTGCATGTGTTCTCTACCGAAGATAGCTGTATGTTAAAATACTTATATATTTGGAAAATATTTTCCCATTGTTTCGGTATTGCAACATCAAACTGAAGACTGTCGTGAATGTTTATTGATTAAATACAAAACGACAAATGATTATAACATTCTACAAATAAAATAGAAATATGCTTGACTTTGTTTTATAAAATGTGTTAAAAAGTGTGGTTAAGATTCATTAATATTTAAGACATCAGTAGCTGGCAGGATATGGATTTCAAACAGGCAATCATAGATAACGCGTGGGGCGGCATCAACATGGATTATGGTTTGCTGCATCTGCAGTTAGCCACGCCTACGGCTGTGTTGATCATTCTTTTTATTATGATTGTAACCCTGAACAAACTTTTGTTCCAGCCTGTTTTAAGAACTCTCGACAACAGAAATGAAGTGATTGATAAAAGTCAAAACCGTGTAATTCAGATAAATGAGGAGCTTGAGCGTCTCAAAGCGGATTTTCAGCAAAAGCTTGATACAGTACGGACAGAAGTACTCCATCTCAGGAACGTTGGTCATGAAAAAGGGATCCATGCACGTGAGACGATGATCACTGCAGAACGAGCAGAATTACAGGCTGAGCATGACAAAAATATTGCAGAGCTGGATGGTGAAATAGCAGCCACCAAAATTTATTTTGCCAAATTGAATCAGGAAATATCTGCTTCCATCAGCAAGCAATTATTAAGCTAGAAACGTAACGGCCTCACACAGATGACAACAGCAGACCATTCCCGCTTAGTTATTCAGGCTTTTTTGTGCAAGGCATTTCCCACAGCTTAATTCACCACTGTTGAGTAAAATGTTTCAGAAAGAAAACATGTTTCGACTTTCCACTTTAATCATCTTTGTCTCATTCTGGAGTACTGCGCTTTATGCTGCAGGAGGAGAAGACGCTGGTTCTCCACTTATGGACTTCATCTGGAAAGTAGTCAATGTCGTTGTACTAGCGGCAATCATTTACAAATTCGCAAAGAAACCTGTGGCAGCAGCACTCGGACTTTCTGCTGAATCCGCAAAAAAAGACCTGGATGAAGCGAGGAATGCCGAAGAAAAAATAATTGCTGACCTGAGTGAAATGCGCTCCAAAATTTCCGGACTGGAAAAGGAAACCCTCGAAATGGTCGAGTCTGCAAAAAAAGACGCCAAAGACGCAAAAGCACGGATCGTTAAAGAAGGCAAACTTGAAATTCAACGTATGAAGCAGCAGGCCAGTTTTGCGTTGAAACAAGAGCAAAGAAAAGCTGAAGATGATTTGCGACGTTGGATTGCTGACGAAAGTGTGAAATTGGCAGAAGGTACTTTGAAAAAAGAGATCAACCAAAACGAGCAAAAAAAGTTAGTGAAAAATTTTGTGGATCAACTCAATCAGTCTGAAGGGGCAACGTGAGTCAAGGAGTTATTGCTCGGCGTTATGCCAAGGCCCTAATCAAATTGGCAGAAAAAGGGCAAGAGCTTGAAAAAACTGGTGAGTGTTTTTCCGAAATAGCTCTAGCATATCAAGATTCCGCAGAGTTGAGAGAAGTCCTTTCTGACCCAAAGGTTTCTACAGAACTGAAACAGAGTGTTCTCAAAGCAGTTTTAAAAAAATTAAAAGCACCTGCACTGGTTGACACATTCAGCCGTTACCTTTTGGCAAAGCGCAGAATTGTCCTGCTGCCAAGTATAGAAAGTGCTTTTAATTTATTACTGCAAGATAAATTGGGCCGCATTGAAGCCCGTGTAACCGTAGCACACGAGTTACCAAACGCGACTGTAGCAAAACTGGAAAAATCCATTTCGGAATATTCTGGCAAAGACGTCGCAATCAGCATTACCATCGACCCTGCCATCATAGGCGGAATCGTGACGCGTATCGGTTCCGTGGTAATTGATGGGAGTATTCACACGCAATTAAATCAGATACGTCAAACAATTATCCGAGGCTGAGCGGTTATGAAAATCCGAGCAGAAGAAATTAGTAATATAATTCAGCAACAAGTTGAAAACTTCGACAAAAAAGCCACCAAATCAGAAGTTGGAACGGTTCTAGAAGTTGGAGACGGAATTGCCCGTGTTTATGGTTTAGACAATGTCCAGGCTGGAGAACTCGTTGAGTTTCCAGGCAACATTACCGGCATGGCCCTAAACCTTGAGGAAGACAATGTAGGTGTGGTTATTTTTGGAAGTGACCGTACAATCAAGGAAGGTGACGAAGTCAAGCGTACCGAACGGATTGCAGAAATTCCTGTGGGCGAAGGTCTCCTGGGAAGAGTAGTTGATCCTCTTGGTGTTCCGATTGATGGAAAAGGTCCAATTGCCTCCACTGAAACACGATTGATCGAAACAATTGCCCCGGGAATTGTTGATAGAAAATCTGTACATGAACCAATGCAAACCGGACTTAAAGCGATTGACGCCATGGTCCCAATTGGTCGTGGTCAACGTGAATTGATCATCGGTGACAGACAAACCGGAAAAACCGCAATTGCCATCGACACCATCATCAATCAAAAAGGTGGTGATGTGATCTGCATTTATGTGGGTATTGGGCAGAAGCGCTCAACCATGGCGCAGATAGTTCAGAGGCTCGAAACCGAAGGCGCAATGGCACATACTATTGTAGTTTCTTCAACTGCATCCGAACCTGCACCTCTGCAATTTTTAGCTCCATACGCAGGAGTTAGCATTGGTGAATATTTCCGGGATAAGGGACAGCACGTGCTCTGCGTTTATGATGATCTTTCCAAGCAGGCAGTTGCCTACCGCCAGCTTTCTCTGTTACTTAGACGTCCGCCGGGACGTGAGGCGTATCCTGGAGACGTTTTTTATCTTCACAGTCGTTTACTGGAACGATCCTGTAAGTTAAGTGATGAACGCGGTGCGGGTTCTTTGACAGCACTACCGATCATTGAAACGCAGGCTGGTGATGTTTCCGCTTATATTCCGACTAACGTAATTTCTATCACAGACGGTCAGATATTTTTAAGCAGTGATCTTTTCAATTCCGGGATTCGTCCGGCAATTAATGTGGGACTCTCAGTTTCCCGTGTTGGTGGTGCCGCACAGGTTAAGGCCATGAAGCAGGTTGCCGGGACATTACGTCTGGATCTGGCTCAGTACCGTGAAAAAGAAGCATTTGCCCAGTTTGGCAGTGACCTTGATCAGGCAACTCAACGGCAGTTGGCACGTGGACAACGTCTTGTTGAAATTCTCAAACAGCCACAGTATCAACCGATGCCTTGGGTGGATCAGGTTCTTTCAATTTTTGCAGCAACAAACGGTTATCTTGATGATCAACCGTTAAATGCACTGAGTAAATTTGAAACAGAGTTCTTAAATTTTATTCAAACTAAAAAAGCCGATTTGCGTAAATCTATTGAAGAAGCAGGTAAAATTGATGACGCAGCAGAAACAGAATTGAAATCCGCATTGGATGAATTCGTACAAGCTTTTTCAGCATAAGACACCGTAAATTAATTTCGGATGGCAAGTTTAAAAGATATACGCAAACGCATAGACAGCGTTAAAAGAACCCAAAAAACCACCAATGCCATGAAAATGGTATCTGCGGCAAAGTTGCGGCGCTCGGAAGATAATATTCGGGAAGCTACTCCTTATGCAGTCAAACTGAAAAGCGTTGTCTCTTCACTCAGCACACGCTTTGATGGAGTGGAGCAGGACACAGGTTTTGGCCGACTCTTCCGTAGTTCCGGTGGGAAACGTACTGGTGTTATTTTGGTCACAAGTGACCGTGGTCTTTGCGGAGGTTTCAACGCAAATCTCTCAAAAGCTCTGGCACGTCAGTTGGATGAAGAAGGTGTTGAATGTGCGGAAATGGTAATTCTTGGACGCAAAGGAAATGATTTTTACAAAAGGACAAATCACACTATTCTGGAAAATCATACCGGCACCCATCCTGAAGAACAACTGGGACTTGTCCGTGATATTGTCAGCGAGTTCACTAAGCGTTTCGAAGCAAATGAACTGGATCAAGTCAGTCTTGCCTACAATCATTTCGTCAGCGTGATGACTCAGGAGCCTGTGATAGAACAGCTCCTACCGATTAAAGCTCCTGAAGCAGAATCTGCAGATGAGCGGGAAATCATTTTTGAACCTTCTCCTGAAGATATTTTGGAGACGCTGCTGAAAAAATATGTTCAAAATCAGGTTTACGTTTCCTGGCTTGACACAATCGCGGGAGAACACGCAGCACGTATGACTTCGATGGACGCAGCAACCAAGAATGCAGGAGAAATGATTGATAAATTACAGTTACATTATAACCGCAGCAGACAGGCCGCTATCACAAGTGAATTGATTGAAATTATCAGCGGCGCTGAAAGTATATAAGCAGAAAAATAATCATCCACCAAACTAAAATTAAGAGGAAACAATGAGCACAGGTAAGATCGTCCAGGTGATGGGACCCGTCGTTGACGTGGCATTTGAATCCGGAGAACTCCCTGAAATTTATACAGCACTTGAAATCAAGAACAAAGATGAACGGGTTATCTGTGAAGTACAGCAGCATCTTGGAGAAAGTACCGTGCGTACAGTTTCAATGGGATCAACTGACGGACTTTCACGTGGAATGGATGTTAAGGATTTAGGTGAACCAATTACAACTCCTGTTGGAAAAGCGGTCCTGGGACGGATCATCAATGTAACTGGTGATCCTGTAGACGAAGCCGGACCAATTAATGCAGATGTGCGCTGGTCTATTCACCGTGATGCGCCAGCATTTGAAGAACAGGTAACTGAAGCAGAAATGCTTGTTACTGGAGTCAAGGTGATGGATTTGCTCTGTCCTTTCCTCAAAGGTGGAAAGATCGGTTTGTTCGGTGGTGCAGGTGTTGGAAAAACCGTTATTATCATGGAACTCATCCGTAACATTGCCGCAGAGCATGGTGGATTTTCGGTTTTCGCCGGCGTTGGTGAACGTACACGTGAAGGAAATGACCTCTGGAACGAAATGAAAGATTCCGGAGTTTTGGACAAAACCAGCCTTGTTTACGGACAAATGAACGAACCACCCGGAGCACGTGCCCGTGTTGGTCTGACAGGTTTGACAGTCGCAGAATATTTCCGTGACGAAGAAGGAGCGGACGTATTAATGTTCATCGATAATATTTTCCGTTTTACCCAGGCAGGTTCAGAGGTTTCGGCTCTGCTCGGACGTATTCCTTCTGCTGTGGGTTATCAGCCTACTCTTTCCACCGAAATGGGAAATCTGCAGGAACGGATTACCTCTACCAATAAAGGTTCAATTACTTCCGTGCAGGCAGTTTATGTTCCTGCTGATGACTTGACTGACCCTGCTCCGGCAACCACTTTTTCACATCTGGACGCGACAGTCGTTTTGAGTCGTGCCATTACTGAACTGGGAATTTATCCTGCAGTTGATCCACTTGATTCAACTTCAAGAATCCTAGCTGCAGATATTGTTGGTGAAGAGCATTATAGAATTGCGCACGAAGTGCAAATCCTGCTTCAGCGTTACAAAGATCTGCAGGACATTATCGCAATTCTCGGTATGGATGAATTGTCTGAAGAAGACAGAGCAGTTGTCGGCCGTGCGAGAAAAGTACAAAGATTCCTTTCACAACCTTTCTTTGTGGCAGAGACATTTACTGGAACACCTGGTGAATATGTGGACATCAAAGATACAATTCGCGGATTCAAGGAAATTCTCGAAGGCAAACATGATGAACTTCCGGAACAGGCTTTCTACATGGTCGGTACCATTGAGCAAGTGATGGAAAAAGCCAAAAAAATGAGTAACTGATGTCCAATCAACTCAATCTTGAAGTAGTAACTCCTCATCGAACAGTGCTGGTAGAGGATGTCGATTCAGTGACTCTGCCCGGTATTGAGGGTGAACTCGGTATTTTACCTGAACACATCCCGTTGTTGACTACTCTGGATACAGGCATTGTTTCCTACAGCAGTAGTGGAAAAACACAGGCAATTGCTGTACACTGGGGTTACGCTCAAGTTGAAGGCAACAGCGTGAGCGTTCTGGCAGAATTGGCTGAAACCGCGGCTGAAATTGATTTGGAACGTGCAAAAGATGCAGAAAATAAAGCCAAGGAGACCCTCGTTTCTGGAGACCCTGCGACTGACTGGAAAGAAGAAGAAAGTCGGCAGAATAAATATGAGAGCAAACTCAAACGTTCAATTGTACGTCAAATAGTTGCTCAATCTCACTAGTCCTCTTTCCTGAACTATCCACAAAACTAAGTCTCAACATATTTGCGAACTTCCTTTAGCGGAATTCGCTCAAATTGTTGTACTTTACGTTTAAATACGCACCTAAATCACGAGTGCCCTAACCAACGTTTAAACAGAGATACTTCCGAAACAACAATTAATGCACTCCCTCCACCTTTTAGCAAGTCAGATACAGTTACAAAAACAACCAGAATTGCCTGAAACAAACTCAACTTGTAAAATAAATTTCATGCTGTCATAATTCTTGCAACTTGTACTAAATGCACTCTGCAAACTACATTCGGCTTAACTGACATAAAATAATCCATGCTGGAAGACAAAATATTTTCAAAAACAGGACTCAAGAGTTTTCAGGAAAATTTGATCCTGAGACTTGGGCCAGACGAAGGACGTGCACTTGCTGTATTAGGTGCAGATTTTTTTTTCCTGGTGGATGAGCTTTCTAGGACTCTGCAGGTAAAACATCCGCAGGACGCGCCGTTGCTGGATTTAAGTGAATCTGAATTTCCGTGGGAGTTGCAGGTTTTCACTAACCAGTTTTTACGTGAATGCGCGCAGACTTCCCGTCAATTGATATTTTTCTGTCACGGGTTACGTAACAAACTTGAGGAAGAAGAGTTTCAACTCCAGTTCTGGAAAATCCTAGATGAAGCATATCAGCATCATTTCTTCGTTGCAGACAGTAAAAAGAATTATCTTGTCTGAGCAAATTATCATCTTCACTCATGTCTCCTGAATCAACGGACTCTTCCGTAAAATCAACTTCCGAAAAAAACTCATCAGCGGGAACCTGGAAAAAAGCCTGGATGACCTCACCCGGTCCGAAGACTTTTGCTGAACACGCTTACTTATTTTTTAAAGGTGTAGGTATGGGTACTGCGGATATAGTACCGGGTGTTTCTGGAGGTACGATAGCGTTTATAACAGGTATTTATGAAGCGCTGCTTACAGCAATTTCTTCTGTCAACAGCAGATTTATTCTTCAGACACTCCGGCTGAATTTCAAGCAGGCACTATCAGGACTGCATCTGCGCTTCTTAGTAACTCTTGTTTGCGGAATCGCGCTTGCCATAATCAGCACATCACATTTGATGCATTACCTGCTGACAGAGCATCCTACCCAAACATGGTCAGTCTTTTTCGGCTTGATCACTGCGTCAATTATAGTGGTCGGTCATACAATCAAAAATCGATTTGCCAGCTTTCCGACTGTAATTTTAGGCATCTTACTGGCTTACGGAATTACCGGGATTATCCCATTGCATACACCTGAAGATCCATGGTTTATCTTTTTCAGCGGAATGATCGCGATCTGCGCTATGATTTTGCCGGGATTAAGCGGATCCTTCATTCTGCTGATTTTAGGCAAATACGCTTTCATCACAGCAGCGTTAAGAAATCCTTTTAATCTGGATAATATGGAGATTATCCTCATTTTTATTGCAGGCTGTCTAATTGGAATTTTGGGATTTTCACGAATCTTACGTTATGGACTTGTACGCTGGCATGACTACACTTTAGCTATCCTGACAGGAATCATGATCGGTTCAATGCGTAAAGTCTGGCCCTGGAAAATTACATTGGAGAGTCAAATAATCCGCGGTAAAGAATACGTCCTCCGGGAAGAAAACGTCTGGCCTCAGCTTGATTTTGAATTTTGGATTGCTCTTTTACTGATGGGTGGTGGTTTTGTACTGGTAATACTGCTCGATAAAATATCCCGAAAGCGTACTGAACGTTAAGTTTTTTGTTCCAGTTTTTTTAGCAGTAGCCTTACAGAGTTCAACAGTGTTGCACGCATTTCCGCCTTTTCTTCTATTATCTCACAAGCCGCAAAATTATCACAGTAGGCAGTAATTGACTTTAGCGATTCCTTGATTTTATCTGGTGACATCCGGTATTTTTCTGGGTAACTTCCTTTTTGGGTTTCTTGCTCTTCATCCTCAATTTGCTCCAGTAGCTGTTTTTCCCGAACACGCTTCAGCGTTTCACGCAGTTCCCTGATGCTTGGGTTGGATTTTTCTCCTCTTGCTTCCTGCCAAATTTCTTCGCGTTCTTCCGGAGTTTTACAACTGCTCAAGAGATATGCTCCTGAAGCAGTGTAGCGTCCTATCAGTTCCGGATTTTCTGAATAAACCTCTGCCACTTTGCGGCACTGCATTGCGGAAGAGTAAGGCATATTAATATTTTCCGCATACCACGATTTTATTTGTTCTGTAGTGAGTTTAGATTCCCTGAGCAGGGAATGCAGGGAAATTAAATGCAGCCCCAGCAAAAAATAGTCATCCGCGATATTTTCAATAAATTTATTTATCCGGCTGATTACCTTCTGTACCGGAGGTGAACTTTCTTGTGGCGAGTCTTCCGTAGAGTCTATCTTCAATTCAGGAAGATAAAAAAGCGTTTGTATCCGTCCAACAGGAAGTGATGGAGCTGCAGGAATCGAGACATTTTTCTTAGTTCCTTCACGCCGAATTTCGCGTTGTGAAAGCAGGTTTATTTTCAGTCCTTTACTCATTTAATTTGTCTCAACTAAGCTTTTATTTCTGCAGACTAAATGTTCTTATCTCAGTCTTTTTGGAGTTGTACAATCCGGCGCATAATTTCCCTGCAAAGCAGGTCATACATTTCCGCCCCACGCGTGTGCCCTTTGCGGTAGTCAAAAATATTTTGTTGAAACGCCGGTGCTTCCTGAATTGAAACAGACTCTTCAATCATTCGTCTGAACAGCAAATCCGGCCACCTTTCACGAAGTCCCGCAGTAATAGTTTGCGCCAACTTTGTCCGTGATTGTGAACGGGTGATCGCGATTCCCAGTACTTCTGCTTTGCATTGACCAAGCATGCTGGCTTTGAATTCGTCAATGTAGCTCATTATTTGATCACAACCACTAAAACCCAGATAATCTGTCACCACCGGAACAATCACATAATCCACGTACATTAAAATATTTTTGCTGACTTCACTCCAACTGGGTGCGGTATCAATGATCACTATTCGGTGATTGATTGATGAAAGCAGATTTGTGAAAAGCGAGTCCTTGAAACTGGTATGACTGAGATAACTTGAAGCCTCAACCATCGCTTTACCGCCGGAAGGTAAAAATGACAAGTGACGATCAAGTTGAATAAATTCAAAATCACTGACCTTACCTAAAATTACATGGGCTAGATTACAGTGATGATCACGCTGAAAAGTTGTAGTGACATTAGCCTGAATGTCTGAATCAATCAAAAGGACATCACGTCGGGCTTTAGCAATTCTGGCAGCTAAATTGATTGCAAGAGTGGTCTTGGCCTGACCGCCCTTCATGGTCATGACAGCAATTTTGATACTCACCGCTCCTCTATTTTAGACATTCTCAATCAACAAAAATATTAAAAAAACGAAGGTTAAAAACTACCATGTCTACGACTAAGAACACAAGACAGGAACAACATTGCTGAGTATACAGGCCTTTCCCGGTTGCATGAATAAAAGCTGAGTTCCTCAAGCGGAAAAAGGCTGCGGTGTATAGACTTCACAAGCAGGAGGAAGCCAGACGCCTTGTATCTGCAAAAGACGCAGCCGATATAAATACGCGGCGCCTGACATAATGTGCCATGCTACTTCTACAGTTTTGCGGTTGGAAACCTCTTCCAAATACGAACCCTTAACCCAATCATTGAATGCACCCATTGCAGGTCCGGCCCAGATTTGATAATCCGCCTCACGCCCCTGCTCACCGGAATTTGACCATCGTGAAGACAAACCGAGATACCAACGAAATATCAACGCCATTTTCCGCTTTGGATGATCCTTCGCACGTTCAATCTGATGCGGATCACGGGCATTAAAATGCTCCTCGGTCTGCCGCCAGATTTCATCAAGTGAACTGCGGAAAACTTGCTGTTCCAGTTTTAAACGTTCCTGCTGCGGAATTTCTTCGATGCTTTCATAGTTTTTATATAATTCATACAACTTTTTGGCCCTCATCGGGAACATGGTTCCACGCTTCAGCACTTGTAATTCCACCCCCATTTCAAACATATCAGCTGCGGGAGCCATCGTCACATCCGTCATTTCTGCCTGTGCTAACAGATTTTTGCTGTGCTTTGACGCTGCCGCTTCCAAGCAGGATTGGTTAACTGATCCTGTAACTACATAAGCTGCTCCCATCATAAAGGCCGCCAGTGCGGAAGCCGGAGTTCCGATACCTCCTGCCGCTCCTACCCTGATTGCCTGAGGGTAGCCGTATTTGCGCTGAAATTGTTCCGCAAGGGTCAGAATAGCTGGAAGCAGCAACACAAGCGGACGATTGTCTGTGTGACCTCCGGAATCAGCTTCTACTGTAATATCGTCCGCCATCGGAACATGCCCCGCGAGCTGCGCCTGTTCCTCTGTAATGCTGCCATCTTCTACTAATCTCCGGAGAATTGCATCCGGCGCCGGAGCCATAAATTTTGAAGCCACTTCGGTGCGTGATATTTTAGCAATGACCCTGTTTTTAATAACTAGCTGATTTTGCGAGTTACGGCCTAAACCAGCAGCGCGGTAACGTACGATATTTGGAGTCAGACCAAGAAAAGCAGAAGCCTCAACAGTTGTCACACCATACTTCAAAAACATATCTACTGCTCCACGTTCAATTGCGTCTTCGCTGGGACTGTGGATGAGATTGAAAGCATACGGTCCATTCGGCAAAGCCTGCTGGATTGTCTTAATTGCTTCTTCGATGCGTGACGGTACCAGACCGGCTGCACCAAATGAGCCGAGTAAACCTGCTTTTCCAGCAGCAATAACCAGTTCCTCAGAAGCAATTCCATTGGCCATCGCACCCGTCATGTAAGCCATATTAAGCCCGTAACTCTGCATGAATTCCGGATCTCCAAACTGGCCGACCTGCATTGCAGGTACTTGAGCTAAAGCTGTCATCGAAGTTCCGGAAGTTGAATCAGTCACGTCCTCACCAAGACACACCCCTAAAGTCGATTCGTTTTGTACTACATGAATTACCTGGTTCAAATGCAGTAATTTATTACGAATATCTTCTGCAGAATTTGCAACATTGCCCGTAACTACAGACACACTTTCATTGGTTGCAGAAATTTTAGTACTGAGGCGTATTTGACTCATTTTTTCTTGCATTCAAAAGATTATTTTGATGAATCTGTAATTAGCGATCAATTTTCAACACCGCCATAAACGCTTCCTGTGGCACTTCGACAGAACCTATCAGTTTCATCCTTTTTTTACCGGCCTTTTGCTTTTCCAGCAGTTTGCGTTTACGGCTGATGTCACCTCCATAACATTTTGCAGTAACATCTTTACGCATCGCACCTTGAGTTTCACGGGCAATGATTTTTGCACCGATTGCAGCCTGGATTGCAACTTCATACATCTGTTTAGGAATAAACTCTTTGATTTTTTTGGCCAGTTCACGTCCACGGAAAGGTGCCTGATCACTGGGAATTATCAGCGATAATGCGTCCACCATTTCACCATTGAGCATAATATCCAACTTTACCAGTCTTCCCCTGCGGTAGTCAATCAACTCATAGTCAAAAGATGCATATCCGCGTGAAACTGATTTCAGCTGGTCGTAAAAATCCAGCACAATTTCATTTAAAGGAAGTTCATATTCGAGCATAACACGATTTTGCGAAGGATATTCCATATTTGTCTGGACACCTCGACGCTCCTGCGAAAGTTTCATAATTCCACCAACGTATTTCTGTGGAGTCAGTACACGACCCCGAATATACGGTTCCTCTATAAAATCTATCTCCATCGGAGAAGGCAGCTGAGACGGATTATCAATCCGGACGACTCCACCTTTTTTGAGATGCACCTGATACACCACACTTGGAGCAGTGGTAATCAGCTGTAAATTAAATTCCCGCTCCAGCCTTTCCTGAGTAATTTCCATATGCAAAAGTCCGAGAAATCCGCAACGGAAACCAAAACCAAGTGCCACGGAAGTTTCGAGCTCATAACTCAGCGAAGAGTCATTAAGAGCAAGTTTACGTAATGCTTCTTTGAGTTCTTCATATTGTTCTCCCTCCACTGGAAAAATTCCGCTGAAGACCATCGGCTTTGCTTCTGCATAACCAGGCAAGGCATCTTTACACGGATTTTCAACAGAAGTGACCGTATCTCCAATTCTGGTGTGACCAATAGTTTTAATTGAAGCACTTAAAAATCCTACTTCACCTGGCCCAAGCTCCACTCGTTCCTCTCTAAAAGGTGTGAATACTCCAAGCTGGACAACCTCATATTCTTTTGCAGTTGAGATAAAACGGATATTGTCTCCAACTTCTACTTTTCCTTCCATGACACGTATCATGATTACTATACCAAGATAGGAATCAAACCATGAATCGAAAATCAGCGCACGTAAAGAGGCATCCCTTTTTCCTGCAGGTGGGGGAATAAAGTCCACAACTTGCTGTAGTACTTCATGAATTCCAATTCCCTGTTTAGCACTTACCCTAGCAGCAATACTTGTATCCAATCCAATAATGTCTTCAACTTCCTTGCATACCCTATCAGGTTCTGCAGTCGGCAAGTCAATTTTATTCAAGACAGGTAATATTTCCAAATCATTTTCAAGAGCCAGATAAACATTGGCCAGTGTCTGCGCCTCAACTCCCTGCGCTGCGTCAACAACCAGCAAAGCACCTTCACAGGCCGCCAGTGACCTCGATACTTCATAGGTAAAATCAACATGTCCGGGAGTGTCGATCAGGTTCAAAATATATTCATTTCCGTCTTCTGCCTGATAATTCAAACGTACAGTCTGTGATTTTACTGTAATACCGCGTTCACGCTCAATATCCATGTTATCCAGCAACTGCTCCTGTGATTCACGATCTGTAACTGCACCTGTCTCTTTCATCAGACAATCTGCCAACGTTGATTTTCCGTGATCAATATGTGCTATGATGGAAAAGTTACGGATAAATTTTGGATCAGGCGTTTTTATGTTCATTTATAATTCTACAAATTATGATAAAAAAATCAGCTCTCTCGACAAAAGCTCTGCTCTGCACTCTCTAGCAGTTTGAGTAACTCTTTCACAGTCTGGACTGCAGAAAGAAATGCGTTAAACTGCAGTCTTTAATAATTAATGAAAGTTCAGCATGAGATGATAGTAATATCCTGCTTATAAAATGACACATTTACGTCAAAGAATCGAGGACAGACTGTCAGCAGTGTAAGTTTAGAGAGCTTACTTTCTGCTTCCTGAATAAGCATTCTGTCTTTCATATTAGCGTAAATCTGCTATCGTTTTGCTAATGATTCACGAAACAATATTTTAAATATGCCTGAAACCTCCAAGAGCAAACACAGACCAGAAAAATACAAATTTGGGCACCGACTTGAATTTGCACTTTTCAACAGCTTGAAACGTTGGGGTGAGGGTGCATCTGAAAAAAGACTTCGACAAGGAGCATTCCTGCTGGATCTCCTGCTCTATCACGTTTTACGCATTTGCCGGAAAATAGTCTCAATCAATCTGGAACTCGCATTTCCGGAATTATCAACAAAGGAACGTGAAAAAATTGCTCGTGCAAACTACCGCTGGTTCGCGCGTTTTTGCATGGACGTTTTACACATGGATGCCTGGCAGGGTTTCACCGCAAAAGTGACGCACTTTAATAATTTGCAAATCCTGGATGAAGCTTTAACAGAAAATAAGGGTGTGCTTCTTGTCAGTGGACACTTTGGTAATTGGGAGATGATTCCATCTGCTCTCGCAGAACTTGGATATCCTGTAAGCATGTACGTTGGCCGGCAAACCAACCCGCTCACAAACGAACTTCAAAATAACGCACGTGCCAATTTTGGTGTTCAGACAATTGATAAAGGTAAAAGAGCGACTTTGCAAATGGGTAGAGCACTTGCTGCTAACAAGATCATCGCCATGTTGATTGATCAAAATGATAATAAATCCGATCTTTTTATTAATTTTTTTGCTAAACTTGCTTCCTCCAGCAAAGGCACCGCCGCATTTCATTTGCTGCGTAAGAGTCCGGTTATACTCGTAACCTGTCCTTATGTTGGAGACAAATTTGAGATTACTTTTCAGCGAATCTCTTTTGAACTTACAGGTGAACAGGAAAAAGACACTCAGCATATCAGCCAGAATATTAATACTGAGCTGGAGAAAGTTATCCGGCAATATCCGGAACAATATTTTTGGATGCATCGACGCTGGCGGGCACGACCCCCCGAAGATTCAGAGAAAATTTATTAAGATCAACCTTCAAATTACTAATTATAATTTATGCCTGAAAGAATACTGAAAATCCATTCCGAAAACTGGAGAGAAGAGCCATTTGCGATTTCAAGAGGAATTGACGATAATTTCGATGTAGTTGTGGTCGAACTGGAACAAAACGGTTTTAAAGCATGGGGTGAGGCTACTCCTACCGAGCACTACAATGAATCCATCGCACAAACTGAAAGCCTGATTGAGGATTTTCGCAGCCATATTGAAAATGGCATGACACGTAAAGAACTGCAGCAGGAAATGCCTCAAGGCGCTGCCAGGAATGCGGTAGATTGCGCACTCTGGGATCTGGAAGCAAAACTTGCTGGAAAAAGGGTCTGGGAACTGCCGGAAATTTTTCTACATTTGGGAGCAAAAACTAATTCTACTCCTGGAAATGTAACAACCGTATACTCGCTTGGTGTCGATACTCCAAAAATAATGGGCGAAATAGCGCTTAAAAATGCTAACAGACCAATTTTAAAAATTAAACTCACCGGTGACGGAGACTTGGAACGTCTGGTTGAAATTAGGAAAAATGCTCCTGAATCACGTCTAGTAATTGACGCGAATGAGGGCTGGACTCCAGAACATTATAAACGCTATGTTCCGGAATTTAAAAAGCTCGGAGTAGAAATGATTGAACAGCCATTTCCTGCGGATAACGACGGTATATTAAAAACCCTTGACCATCCAATTCCGGTCTGCGCTGATGAGTCATGTCACGATACCGCTGACCTTGAGCGATTAGTCGGACTTTATGAGTTCATAAATATTAAACTGGATAAAACCGGAGGTCTCACTGAAGCACTGCGCCTACAGGCAGCGGCGGAAGATAAAGGTTTCCAGACAATGATAGGCTGCATGTCTGCAACTTCACTCGGTATCGCACCGGCGTTTTTAATTGCCCAACGCGCAAAAATAATTGATTTGGACGCGCCCTTATATCTTTACGATGACAGGGCTTTTCCGCTTAAATATGATGGAAGTATAGTTTTTCCGCCTTCAGCTGAATTGTGGGGCTGACAAGTTAGTGTGAGTATTTGCAACTATTAAATATTTAACACGCAAATTCATTTAGCAATGATTGACTCTTAAATGTTTTTTGTAATTTGATAATCCAACACTTTTTTTAATCTGCTACAGTTGTAACTCTTAGTATTATAGAGCTAATATTTAAAATTTGAAAATCTATGACCGATAATAAGCCACGAAGAAAATTAGCCGCTATCCTTGCTGCAGATGTGGTAGGTTTCAGCAAAAAAATGGGAGAGAACGAGAACCGTACACTGAAAAATCTCAAAGCT
>Ga0209251_1000948_pt1 | contig 24180 bp, 31 predicted proteins | sample SaaInlV_100m_DNA_6_FD_184665 | JGI IMG/M metagenome (GOLD analysis project Ga0209251, IMG submission 184665) | Marine microbial communities from expanding oxygen minimum zones in the Saanich Inlet - Saanich Inlet SI073_LV_10m_DNA (SPAdes) (version 2) | ecosystem: Environmental > Aquatic > Marine... | reverse complement strand
CTGAACCTTTCTTAGATATTGTTGTTGTGCTGAATAAGCATGTTCTTCGCGTTTAAACCACCGCGCACAGTCAGTTTTATCAGCATAGAGCTGATTTTCATGTTGCAAATAATGAACTAACTCATGCAGTAGAATTGATCGAGCAAGGTCATCATTAAGCGGGTCTAAACTTCGATCTAGAGCAACCCCATACCTCGGGTGGTAAGCTCCTGCCGCTCTGCATTTACCCGCGCACGCATATCTGGCAACGGTCTCTTTATCAGCTAAAACGACAGGAGGTAATGCCTTGGGCATAGCCAAACCGGTGATAGAAACTGCCTCTAGTGTCAACTCGCGAAGTAGCTCACGATAAACGATCAGGTTTCCATCGACGCCCGCGACTGACAACTGACTAAGATCATTCATCCATCTGGGTTGACTATCCGATTGAGCCATACCAGGGGTCACCGATAAAACCGCAAATAACGGAAGATGTTGATATTGCTTCAAGGCACTTACCATTTGTTTCCAAGCCGTAGCAACAATTACTAAGTAAGTTAGGGCGTTATTCATAGTCATCGGGTTTTTGAAAGTCCTTATTTATAATGGTTAAAGTGCTCTCCTCCGCATAACGAACGTTTACATGGTGTCGTATTCAATTGTTCGTCTCGTTACTAGGTACGAAGCAATACTCGTGCCAGGCGATAAGGACTTTTTAACTTGAAATGTATTAAAAATAAGATGCCGTGCACCAGATTGGTACATTTATGATGCACCGTATGGTGCATAAAGACTTGCGAATTAGAACGATGGTAAGACAGCTCAATATCTCGGCAACGTCTAAATATAGAATAGCGGCTCCAATGCGGCTATTAATGTCTTCAATGTGGTGCGTGAAACCTTAATAAAGTGGGTTTCTCTGAGGCCTTTTTCGATCCATCTCTGCGCACAGCGTAATGACTATAACTGTAAACCTGTTGTCTTCAAAAGGCATCCAAGGAGCGCCCGAGCTTTCAAAGATAACCTCGCCTGTGCCCATGCGTCCATCGTAGAAACCAGCCCAAAACTCACGTTGTTTTGTGGGAACTCCATTTTCACATTGATATTGCATGTGATAAACAAGCGAACTATGTGGGTAGCTGTCATCAGTCAATAGCTGAACGGATACTCGTTCGGTCAACGAATTAAACTCTATGTCTTTTGAGTAAATATTGTTTCCGTTCGATCTCCACTCTGCTTGGGCCGAAAACGACATCAACATCATTAATATACATATATAACGCATTACTTTCCCTCCTAAAGGGCTTACCCGTTCGCCTAAGCCTGTACTATATTGCTCGAAATACGAGGTCATGAACCTGTGAGCTTAGTGGACAGAAATTAAAAACTAAAGAGTTCAGTATTAGTCTTTACCTCAATCACGATGTCATTGTGACCTATTGACAAACATCTAAATCGTCTCAAAACGCTTACTCCTGGTAGAACGAAATCGATTTTTAAATCTGTCATTCGTACAGTCCACTTTTGCGAGCTTCTTTAAGGTGATTATTCGTATGGATCGTCACAAGTAAAACGAACCGTACCGGAATCGTTTTGGACAAAACACGTATAGAGCATATTGTTGTACCTAATAGCTATCATGGTTGAATCTGGATATCGGTTTCCGCCAGAAGAAGATCCCAAAGGCTCTCCAAGTAATAAAATTTTCGCTACTAACTCTCGATCGACAACCTCTTTCGCATTTCCAGCAACAGAAAACGATAACCCAAACGCGAGAACAACAACGACAGAAAAAATTTTCATTTACTTCTCCCTTGATAAAAGTCCAAATGAATAACCTTCATTTTCACCTCAGCCAATATTAAACATTTTTTTTGATGTGCAAAACCCCCACATGCTCGGTTTAACTTAACCAAGCCATTCAATTACCACACCACTGACCTTTCTTTACCACACCGTCTCGTTAGTCTAACCACTAATCGCTTCTTCCCAGAGGGCCTCAGGCGGTCTAAATGTCGGTCATATAGCAACCGGCATACTCCTCCAGAACCAAAGACTGTTCTGAGGTCCTCACCTTTTTAGATATTTAATTGGAACGCATGGCAATATTTCTCATGCAAACAAATCACGTCGAAGCTTAGCCTAAAGTGTGTTGGTTAATAAATGGGCAAATGGATAAACTCAATCCAATTAATATTAAACTAACTCACGTTGTCCCTGCCACCTGAGCGGGAACTGATCACTACATAAAGCCTCTCGAAATCACGACCGACAAAATGCATAAAAATACCATCATTAATTTTTCAATTACGCTCTGACATTTAAACGCTAACACTGCTTTAAAGCCTTTGCGAGTCAGCACTATCGGCAGGCAGAGAAACATCGCAATTCCCATCAACAAAAAAGCGAGATATTTAGCATCCCCAAGTACAGGCATCAAGTACTTATACAAAAAATGTAGCTCTGGCAACACAAGAATAACCCAACCCGCAACACCGATAAGCGCCATCGCACTCATAATGTTGCCGTCTGCAGCATACCTTTTAGTTTTACTCAAAATCACGTTCTCCCAAACTTAACTTGAGACTCCATGGTAACTCGACAATGCAAATGAAAACATATCCCATACCGGATTAAGTCATCAGGCGTTAACTTACTTCGCGAAATAAAGTAGCGGTGCTTTATACCTCTAGTAGTCGCATTTCAATTAGCCAATAATAGGGTTAAAAATAGCTACTAACTCGCCAACAGCTCCGTTAGGGTCATCTTTGAAAGGAATCATGAGTGATTGTCTTGCTTCTTTGCTGGGAATCGAATTCAAAAGAAAATCAGTTCGATTAGCAGGGTTACCAAGGACGTAAATTTGAGTAACTAATTCTTTTGACCCCTTTGAGATTCGCAGATGGATATGTGGTGCACGCCCTGGGTAGGCTACTGGCTTAATCGTCTTAAATCGAAACTGCCCTTTATCATCTGTCATCGTCTTTCCATATCCCTGAAAAAAAGGATCCTTGCCGCCACCATCGCTTGGATGATGATATCCTCCGAATGCATCACATTGCCAGATTTCGATATTCGCTTTAGGCACGAAGCTTCCATTTAGGCTATACACTCGGCCATAAAGATTAGTGACATGACCACTAGCCCGACCTTTTTTTCCCTCTACGAAAGTAAGATCCGAGTCACTATCAAGCGGAGGCGTTGAGGGGTAAAATGGACCTAAGCTCTGTCGTGGCGTGACCCTAGCCAAGGCGAAATTGGCTGCAGAAAAAGTTACTAAGCCAGCTAGTCGATGCAAAAAGTATCGCTTTCCATATTTAATCATCTAACCACCTGTCGCGTTCATACTGGTGCACCTCGAATATTGATTCTCAAAACATAAATTTTGAGAAACGGTCATCGATTTATTTTCCTGATTTAACTAGCCTAATCCTCGACCCAACACTTGTATTCCTCTTCGTCTTGCATCACACAATAAACAAGTTCACCTTTCCATCTCAACGCGAGACGTAGGCCATCGTCATACCCTGAGGCGATCGTTTCCCCGTTTAATAGAACCTCGCGGGACTCAGCCGGCGAAAGTTTCTTAGCATTTACGCCAATAGAAAATGACACGCCGAGGACCACAAAAAAAACAGACAAAAATTTATTCATAGATTACTCATTCTTTTTTCTAAAATACCTCAATACATAATGCGACAAATAACATCAACTGACACTTCATTAGAGACCAACCTGACTGACACAATTAAAACGTGTTCCTAACTCTTCCAGCTCGGATCAATCTTATCCAGCAGGCGGATATAAGCCGGCCACTCTGGATGACGAACCGCAGCGCCAGCTTGCGCATCCCCGCCCTCAAACTGGTTACGGGTATGTCGCATCACATCATCACTTATTTTGCTAATGGACCCGCCGGACGCCATTGCTCGTAATTGAATTTCGGCATTACGAATGAAGACACCATGCCGAATGAAAGCCCATGCTACCGATGAGCCTGCCGTTATTAAGCCATGATTCTTTAGGACCAAGGTGTGTTTGTCCGTCCCCAAGGAGCTGCAAAGTCGCTCTTGCTCACCATCATCCAGCACGATGCCCCCAAAATCGTGATACCCAACGCGCTCAAATAATTGACAAGCCTCCTGCACCATTGGTACGACCTCTACATTTAAGGCTGTCATGCTCTGACTGAATGGCTCATGGGTATGCATCACGCAATGCAAATCATCGGGCCGAGCCTGATGTACCGCAGAGTGGATCAGATACCCGGCTCGATTAACGGGCCAACCATCGTCCTTACCCACTTTATTGCCATCAAGGTCTATCACAACTAAATTGGACGCCGTAATTTCGTCGTAGCGAAGCCCGAAAGCATTGATTAAAAAAGTATCGGTACCGGGAATACGCAGCGTAATGTGGTTATATACAACACTGGTCCAGCCATACATGTGCGTAAGCCTGTAACCGGCCGCCAAGTCAACCCGCGCGCGCCATTCATTATCACTCATGCCCTTAGGCGTGTCGGGGTAGGATTGATGCAAGTCTTCGATAGTTACCTTCATTATCTTTTCTTCTTTCATTTGATCAACCAAAACGATGTTGAAATTTCATCCCCTCAGTTTGATTGACGTCTAGTTGGAACGAATCTTGGTTTAATTATATGCCAACACGACCGTCCCAATACTTATCGTCACGCAGTTTTCTGGGAACAGCACACGCATCAATATGGATACTACAGATAGCTAAGAAGTTGTAAATAAAAAAATGTCACTAATCATATAACGCTCGCTATTAGGGAATTATCAAGTTAGTCACGATCACAAAATACTTTGTAGCGCATTCCGAAACACCTCAAAATTCTCGATTTGAGGTGCATGTCCATAGTCGCCCAGCTCTATCACGTTGACATTAGGGCTGTGTTTCTTGATAGCGATACCTAACTGATCGTATCGACCTAGCTCATAATCCACACCCACCCTCTTCCAATGGCGACCTGGCCCGGTTCGGTCCCTCGTACCGATAATTAAATTTGCCGGCATTTCAAAATATTTGAATTCTTCAACCACAGGGCCAGTAAAAATCATGTCGTAAACGCGAGCACTTACCTTAGCCAGCTTATTCCAGTCCGGTCCATTTACCCACCCCAAGAGAGGAGCCGCTAATGCTTCGAACTTCTCATTCCATTCGCCGTCGTAATAGTATGTCTTTTGATAATTTCGGACTCGATCAGCCGTAAGCGTCAACTCCCTTTGATAGAAAAAATCGATATCCTTATACTCAACATACCGAAGATAGTTCTCTAACCCTAAGGGGTTTAACAGCGTAACTTTCTGCGTGAGGGTTGGATACAAAAGGGCAAAACGAGCAGCCAACATGCCACCCATGGAGTGTCCGATAACATGAACTGAATCTATATGAAGATGTTCTAGTAAACCTTTGGTATTCTGCGCCAAAGCCTCAAAACTATATTGATAATCAATGGGCTTTGACGACTTCCCAAAACCTATTTGGTCAGGAATGACCACGCCGAAGCCCATCTCATGCAACATGTTAGCGGTCTCTTTCCAGTATGCACCATTGAAGTTTTTGCCATGGAGCAGCATCACTGAACCAACCGCTAACGTCTTAGGAGCGAGATACATATAAGCCATTTCCAAGCTTTCCCCCTGAGAAGAAAACCTATACCTACTCACCTCATATGGGTATTGGTATGCGCTCAGAGACTCGTCAAACGACAACGCTGAGAGATGTTCGGTGTCGTTTGCTACAGCCGTATGCACGTTTAAAGTACTTATGATTAACACGCCAAAGATTAAAAAAATGGACAACACCCTAGTCATAAACAGATACCTCTTAAAAAAATGTCATAGAACACACTTCAGTTAACGAATGAACTGGTCCACAAAATCACCTCCTAGACCAATCTCTTCGTAATGCGATCGGCACATATTAATTTTTGTGAACACGTCCTCGTATCCAACAGTCTCACCATCTTCATTCAGGTACAGCATAGCTCCGTTGACGTTGAACATTGTGATCATTTCATCAACGCCCTCATCAACGACTAACGTATGAACCTCGCCTGGCGGTTCATAAACAAAGCCCCCTTCCTCTGCGATCCAATCGTGCTCCAAATATCGCCAACTGCCTTTTATCACCAATCCGTAAACAGCCATGGCGTGGCGATGCCTCGACAAGACGCCACTTTTTCGCACACGTAATAAATTGAACCACCCTCCCGAAACAGTATTCAACATGAGTGGTCGAAAATGAACTCCTGGAGCCTGAGGAACCCACACTTTGTCATCATCAGGAATTGCTTTTTGAACAATCTCTTTTTGCATGCCTATTACGTTCATTAAATTTGAATCTTGCAAGTTCACTGCTAACCCTTTCAAAAAGTATAAAATCTAAGCCAGTTAAAATTAAAGCGACCATAATATCAAAGAGCCAAGCAACACAAAAGTTCAAATGACAATGATCTGAGCGCGGAACGTGTGACAAGAATCCAACTGCTCATTTGATTGATAACGAAAACATCAGATCCAGTAATGATGTTTGTAGCAAGAATGGTCTAGAAGGAAGGCACGATAAAACGGGACCTGGAACGAGTTATTTAATAAGCACTCGAAAACCTAATCGAAGAAACTTTTCAATTTCCTCAGATGCAGCGCCTGTCTTGCGGAAGCATAAGGCACTCCTAAACTGCGCAGATATGAAGGCCACTAGAGAAGCCGTATCTGCTATTTCCTGAATTTCACCTAAATCCTTAGCTCGATCGACCCAATTGTGTAATTGCTCGAAATATTCCTTATTAAGGTCATCGATTTTTTTTGCAGTGGCAGTTCCAAAATCTAATCTCGAATGAAACATATCGAGATGAAGACAACCCTCTGGGCAATCCCTTAAATGAACATAACGCTTTTCTCTATTAAAAAACTCCAAAACTTCCTCCAACCCATCAATGAAAGGCTGGTCTTTCTTGAGGATTTCAAAGAAAGGAACACAAATAATCTTTCGATAAGCCTCTAACGACGCACTTTTTAACCCGTCTTCACTTTGAAACTCTCGATACAAACCAGGCTTGGATATACCCGCTCGTTTGCAGATATCGTTAATAGACACTTTCTCGACACCGTCCGCCCAGTAACTGTTAACAGCCGTTTGCAATGTCTTTTCTCGATCGAAGGTCTGTGGACGACCGCGCGGAATTTTATTGGGCGACATCATATAAATATAATTCCCCTGACTGTTATTTTAAAACGCATTGCCATTGGATTACGGTTTCATACCAACTAGTATCTTAATCAAGTATAACACCCTTAACGCTTCATTCCACCGATAATTCCGACGATTATAATGCGGTGAGGAGCACTCCTCGGAGTACACTAGTCCAACGATTCGCACCTCGGATCCCACTGTAGATATTGACAAAATCTCCCGAAAAAAACCGGCCGCTGGGTAGCCGTAGGGACAAAGACTATATTTGCCTAACGAGGAAGCTATGGATAAAAAAACCACCAATGAGCAGTAATATACCCCCGAAGAAGCTTATCCAGAAACCGAATTCATATTTTTCAGCAAAGAAAAACGGAAGAAAGAAAAGCCAGGAAACAGGCACTCCGACCATGATGCTTTTGGCAAATGTGATGCTGTCAGACGCATCTCGATGCTCGAGGTGAGAAAAAGCTAGTGCCAATATTGACGCCAGTGGGAGCGCAATGATGAACCCAGCCAACTCCGGCTTTCTCCCTGCCAGCCAAGCACTAAAGGCAATTGCAATCGCAGCGACCCCAATCTTAAGCGTAAATAACCACATTATTTTTTATAAGTCACTCACTGAGCAACAATCCTCATGATATTTTAAGCAATGGTCCTAGAGCATTAACTTTTTGCCGCCTGAATTAGCGCGACAAATCTTGCCACTCATATCTGCCTTCGCTAACAGCGCCACTCAAGAAGCAGGCATTTTCAAGATACTACGACAAACAGGAATAGGCATGAGTTCAAAAATTGGATCGTTATCATTTAATCGGACTTTGTCGTTTCCACTTTGAATGTATTTGATTTGCAACACGTGCGATTCAAATGATGGGGTGTCTCTCAAAGAGGCCGCGTTCGTGTTTAATTTGTGGATCAACGAACGCAGCTCATCTTAGACTTAAGATGACTATCTATCCAATTTTTTATTTAATCTTGAATATGCCTTGCAACCTTGTTTTTCTTCTAGTTCGCAAGCCATCTCCAAGAACTTTAACGCTTGAATATTGCTTTTCGGTACACCTTCACCATATTCGTATATCGATCCCAGCATAAGACAACTGTAGGAGCTACCTCCATCACATGCCTTTTCGTAATATGAGATCGCTTTTGCGTGATCTTGAGGAATACCGTCGCCCCATTGATACAGAGAACCTAATAAACTACAGCTGAATATCACGCCGTCGTTACAAGCCATCTCATGGGATTTAGCATCGGATTGGGCAAAGCTTTTAAATGCAAATAAAAGCATTATGAGTGGAAGGAGTCTATTCATTTTTCGCTTATATGATCTCAAAATTTAGTTTGCACCAAGACCGGAGCTCACCCAGCACGAACTGTTTATCGAACGCAAGATTTTAATATAAAAACCATCGGACCAGGATGACCCAGAAGTACCAATTAAAATAATAACGGTGAACTAATATTTATCAAGCAAATTCCTCACTTGAAAAACATTCAAAACAACTCATAGTCATCAATAAATGGTTGGGCATTACCAAGATTTCTTTTCCTAAACAGATGGCAACCCGGACAGGGCCATTGCGAGCTCCTCTTCGCTGTAACTCATATCTGTTAACTTACCTGCAAAATAATCAGTATAAGCCTGCATATCGAAATGACCATGTCCACATAAGTTGAAAAGTATCGTTTTAGACTTACCTTCTTTTTTACATTTCATAGCCTCAACTATTGCTCCCTTGACGGCATGATTTGCCTCTGGCGCTGGAATAATACCTTCCGCTCGAGCAAACTGAACTCCAGCTTCGAATATTTCTAATTGAGAATAAGAAACCGCATCAATTAACCCCAGGTCCTTGATATGCGAGACCAACGGAGCCATGCCGTGATAGCGAAGCCCCCCTGCATGAAATGCCGGCGGAATAAACGATGACCCTAGGGTATGCATCTTCACAAGCGGCGTCATTTGTCCGGTATCACCAAAGTCATACGCATACTGTCCCTTAGTTAACGAGGGACAAGCTGAGGGCTCGACCGCCACGATTTCTATGTCGCTTCCGCCGCGCAGCTTTTGACCTAAAAATGGGAATGCAATCCCAGCGAAATTCGAACCCCCACCAGTACAGCCAATAATGACGTCAGGGTAGTCCCCAGCCATTTCCATTTGTTTAATAGACTCCAGACCAACAATGGATTGATGCATCAACACATGATTAAGAACCGATCCAAGCGCATACTTTGTATCGTCATTCGTCGCCGCTATTTCAACCGCCTCCGAGATCGCGATACCTAATGAGCCGGAACTCTCCGGGTCTTTTTCTAGAATCGCTCTCCCAGAGTTCGTAATCTCAGAGGGGCTGGCAATACATTTCGCTCCAAAACTCTCCATCAAAGCCTTACGGTAAGGCTTGTGCTGAAATGAAACCTTGACCATGAAGACCTGCACATCGATACCAAACAATGCGCCAGCGTAAGCTAAGGATGAGCCCCATTGTCCAGCGCCAGTTTCTGTAGTGATTTTTTTAACGCCCTCCTGAGCGTTATAAAACGCCTGAGGGACAGCAGTATTCGGCTTGTGCGAACCGGAAGGACTCACGCCCTCATACTTATAATAAATCTTTGCGGGAGTATCTAGAAGTTTCTCCAAATTTCTCGCTCGATATAAAGGTGCAGGTCTCCATTGCTTATAAATACTTCGTACTGGGTCTGGTATTTCGATTTCCCGCTCGGTTGAAACCTCTTGCATGATGATTTCCATCGGGAAAAGTGGCGCTAAATCATCCGGACCGATCGGTTCTTTTGTCCCAGGATGTAACGGCGGCGGGAGCTGCTCAGGCAGGTCCGCTACCACGTTATACCAATGCTTTGGAATTTCGCTCTCTGGTAATAAATATTTGACGGTGTCCGACATACAGCCCCCCTTAAAAATAGAAAACTCTGGATATTGTGCACTTGTCCAAACTTCATATTAGTGCTCTGCTCGATATTGAGCAACACTAAAAACTCTCTCTTTACTTTTTTGACCGCTCAGCTCGTATGGTGCGGCGCCATGCGCAGCGCTCGTTGAGCTTTTTACCTCGATACGGTCAGGAGCGATACCAGCAAGAGCGGCAACCAACAAGTCACGGATACGATATACAAAACTGACCGTGTCATAATAATTCGTTGTAAAGACAAAATTACTGATCCTTAAATTTATGGAAAAACCATTTTCACCAGCCTGCGAGCGCAATCAAGACGCAATACTGCGAGCACTTTTACCGAAGCTTAAAGCAACCCGTAAGCTGCTAGAAATAGGATCTGGAACTGGCCAACACGCCGTATATTTCACTAAACATATGCCATGGTTAGATTGGCAGTGTAGCGATATCCAGGAAAATTTATCGGGTATTACGGCTTGGATTCATGAAGCTCGTTTGAATAACTTACCTGACCCAATACCCTTAGACGTCTCGGTAACTCACGTCACGCAAAAATACGACACGATATACTCCTGTAACACGCTGCACATTATGTCTACAAGCGAGGTTGAAGCTCTTTTCAATCTCGCTGGCACAATCGCCACAGATGACGCCGGGTTATTGATTTACGGTCCTTTTAAGTATGGAGGAAAGTACACCGCTGATAGTAACGTCAATTTTGATCAATGGTTAAAGGAACGAGACCCTAAAAGCGGAGTTCGCGATTTTGAATGGGTTAACACGCTCGCAAATAAAGCGGGATTTAAATTCATTACCGATCAAGCAATGCCTGCAAACAATAACCTCTTATATTGGCGTCGTAGATCGAGTAGTTCATTAATCTAAAACGACGTCACAACCTAAATCCTAATCCTCTGCAGGACTAGTCGATTAGATGGGTAAATGTGTAGCTTAAACTTAAGGAACTAGAGTCGTAACTTAGTCCTCTCAATCGCTTTTCCCCACCCTGACTTAAGCTGGCGGCGAACCTCTAGATTCATCGTTGATTGGAATTTTGCCTCCAACTGCCAGTTCTTGCCGATGTCTCGCAGATCACTAAAAACACCGTCCGCCAACGCGGCAAGCATGGCAACTCCAACCGCGGTGGTTTCAGTGACCGACGGACGCTCCACAGTCAAATCGAGCAAATCCGACAAACGTTGCAAAAACCAATCATTTGTCGCCATTCCCCCGTCAACTCTGACAGCTTTTGGTGTCACCCCATCGCACGCCAACGCATCGAACAAATCACAAGTCTGATAAGCGACCGAATCAAGTGCTGCTTTAATGAAATCATTTGGGCCAGTATCACGAGTAATGCCGTAGACAGCTCCTCGAGCTTCCGGCACCCACCATGGTGCACCCAAGCCTGTAAAAGCCGGGACCATGTATAACTCGTCATCACCTGATTTTTGCGCCCTTACGGAGGTCTCGGATGCATGTTTGATAAGCCCCATTCCATCACGAAGCCACTGAACAACAGCGCCAGCGACAAAAATTGAGCCCTCAAGGGCATAGGTTCGCGTACCACCCACTTGCAGTCCAATTGTTGAAACGAGACGATTCGATGAGCGCACTAGTAAATTGCCTGTGTTCAACATCAGAAAACCACCTGTGCCGTATGTGGACTTAATATCCCCGGGCTCGAAGCAAGCTTGGCCCACAGCGGCACTCTGTTGATCACCAATTGAGGATAAAATCTTCAACTGATCGCCCTCCAGTACGCTTGTGTCAACATCAATACTGGTACAGTCACGTACTTCACCCAATATAGATTCAGGCACACCAAAAAGCTCGCACAAACCCCTGTCCCATTGCCCGGTCCTGATGTCAAATAATGAAGTGCGAGCCGCGTTTGTCGCATCGGTCAAATGGAATTTTCCGCCAGTGAGGCGCCAAATCAAGAATGTTTCAATAGTGCCAAAAGCTAAGTCTCCTCGCTCCGCTTGCTGGCGAGCACCCGGTACATTATCTAATATCCATCTGACCTTACTCGCGCTGAAATAAGGGTCAATCAATAAACCTGATCGCTCGGAAACAAAAGTTTCATGTCCCGCCGATGACAACTCTCCACAAAAAACGGAGGTGCGTCTATCCTGCCAAACTATTGCGTTGTATACAGGTACCCCTGTGCCTCTATTCCAGATGCATGTCGTCTCCCGTTGATTAGTAATACCCATCGCCTTGACTTTATGACCTTGTCTTCGCGCTTCGGCAGTCGCTTCGGCAATCACCTCAATGCAAGTTTGCCAAATTTCTTCTAAGTCATGCTCAACCCAACCATCTTGGGGGAATATTTGCTTGAATTCCTTTTGTGCCAAACAGATCAAGCATCCCGAGGTGTCGAATACAGCCGCCCGCGTGCTCGTGGTGCCTTGATCAAGTGCGAGATAAGCTGTTGTCATAAACAAATAAAAGGTGAGTCATATAACCAATTTTAATAAATCGGGATTAAAGCACTGAGTACAGTCATCAGATTAACACTCATTGACAACACATCATCCATAACCGGATACTAAGTGTGGATACTTTATGAGGGGGACGTGATGCAAACTGTCAAGCAACTGGTCAACTCGAAAGCACACAGACTTTTGTCAATTCAACCCGACAAGACAGTTTACGATGCGCTTAAAAAAATGTCCGAACACGACGTCGGCGCTCTCATCGTATTACGAGATGAAAAACTTGTGGGCATATTTTCTGAGCGAGACTACGCTCGTAGAATCATTTTAGAAGGAAAAACGTCCAAACAAACGCTGGTATCTGAAATCATGACCACTCAAGTTATTTGCGTTAGTCCTGACAGGACTGCGGACGAATGCATGGCACTTATGACTGAAAAGCGTGTGAGACATCTACCGGTTATTGAAAATAATTTGGTCGTAGCTCTAATTTCTATTGGGGATGTCGTTCGGGAGTTGATCTCGGATCAGAAACAAACTATCGAACAACTCGAACAATACATTATGACCTAACTGCGGTTGGACACGCCGTCAGGATCTAACGTCTATACGGTGGTTTCCATTCGACCGGATTAACATAAATAATTGAACCGTCAACACTGACCATCACATCCGAATCCTGAATGTTTATCTGGATCCTCATTGAGCGTTGCGCAAGAGCTCCTATGCCTTTGCTCTCGCTTTCGGGGATGTTAATGACCTGAAGATTATTAAATCGCGTGGTACTGTTTTTGATTTTCTCCCACCACATATCTGCAGCCTTGCCGCCATAGCAGTAAACAATAACCTCGTTGGCTTTGCCACAGGACTGGCGAACGATCTTTTCGCTAGGAAGCCCCATTGCTACCCATAACTCAAGTTCACCAGCTAAACTTTTCCGCCAAATATCGGGCTCCTCATCCGTTGAAAGCCCCCTCGAAAATTCTAGGCGTTCATGAGCATTGAGCGCAAAAGCGAGAATGCGACACATCAAACGTTCATCCGTCTCTGACGGATGCTTAGCGATAGTCAAATGATGTGTACCATAGTAGTGGCGGTCCATATCAGAAACAGAAAGTTCAGCTTTGTAGATTGTTGCTTTTTGCGCCATGATTAAATCCGAATTAAAAAAGTATTATCGGCTAATGGACGACACTATCTGTCATTCGCCACCTCAATAAACCGAGTCGAGATGTTATCACTTAGAACGAACATAAATAAAAAACATCATTCAACCAAGCGAGGTGGAGTAGTCTGTTCAAACAGTAATCTATAAATGGAGGCTAACTCTCTTGTTAATCGCAATCTTTATCATCTTCGCATTACAGCTATTCGGAGAAGCTCTCCAACAGATTTTCGAGCTAGCGATACCAGGCCCCGTCATCGGCCTCATACTGTTACTTGCTTCATTGATTTTAACCAAATCGAATTTTAACCCCAGGTTTTTCACACTCCGTAAAAGCCTTGTAAGCACATCCGAACACCTACTCGGTTACCTTTCATTGCTATTTGTTCCTATAGGTGTTGGAGTGGTGATGCACCTTCAGCTCCTCGAAACTCAGGCACTTCGGATTCTTCTGGTGATTCTTCTCGGGACGATCAGCACTATGATTTTCACATCATGGTTTTTTTCTAAACTACATAAAAAAGAAAACCATGAGTGAGAGTACGAAACTTTACGAAGTTTGGGTTTACCTCCAAGCTGAACCACTATTTTGGTTAACCTTAACAATTGGCGCCTATCTATTGGCAGATCAGATTTACAAATCCTGCAATCTGTTTCCGATACTTAACCCTGTAGCGTTGAGCATCATGATTGTAAGCACCTGTCTCATCGTGTTCGAAGTCGAATACGAACGATACTTTGACGGTGCGAAATTCATTCACTTTCTCCTAGGTCCGGCTACGGTCGCCTTAGCGATACCGATATATTTAAACTGGAACGTTGTTCTGCAGGCTAAGAAGGCAATTATATTTACCGTATTAATCGGGGGATTTTTTGCGTTATGCGCCACCTATGGTTTGGCTGTTCTTTTGGGACTCGATATAACGACAATAAAAACACTTCTTCCGAGGAATGTGACCGCACCCATAGCAATGGGTATATCTGAGGTGATTGGTGGCGTTCCCTCGCTAACGGCTATCGTTACAATAATCACCGGAATTCTTGGAGCTGCACTGGGAACCTTTACACTGGATTTATTAAAGATTAAGGATATGGCTGCGCGAGGATTTGCTTTCGGATTGGCGAGTCATGGCATTGGAACGGCAAGAGCGATGGCTAGAAATGAAGAGGCGGGCGTTTTTGCTGCGGTTGCAATGGGACTCAGTGGCATTGTTACCGCCGTCATGATCCCTCTTGTTTTTCTGATAATCAATGGTTTAGTTTGAAACTATGGTTGAACAGTAGTCAGCCGATACACCAGCAAACTGAATGCTCCAGTTAGAACTTGGTCATTCAGCATCAATATTAAAAATGAATTTAGAGGACTCAAAAATGCAATATGAAAAACCATCTTTCGAAGAAATAATGTCGACAGTGAGTACAGCGAGTCTGAGCACACAGCTTGTCAAACGAGGGTTTCGAAATCGCTCCATTCCAAACATTAAAGCGATAAATTCAACAGCGAATCGATTGTTCGGCAGAGCGTATACGCTTAGATACATTCCAATGCGAGAAGATTTGGCCACGGGGCCTAAAATGGGACAATCAAGCAACCCTCAACGTATGGCTATTGAACAAGCTCCCGAAGGCAGTGTCCTGATAGCAGATACTCACGGATTAGGTACGAGTGGTTCCTTTGGGGATATTTTAGTCGCAAGGCTCATTCAACGAGGCGTTTCGGGTATCGTATCGGATGGTCCGATGAGGGATATCTCCGAGATCAAACATATGAAGTTACCAGTGTTTGCAACTGGCAATGCCGCGCCACCGAGCTTTGCTACCATGATGGCAGTTGACTCACAAACACCCATTGGGTGCGGTGGGGTGGCGGTCTTTCCCAATGACATGATCGTGGGCGACGACGACGGGGTAGTAGTGGTGCCTCAGGACCTTTGCAATGAAGTCATCACACACGCTTACGAGCAAGACCTATTAGAAGCGTACATCCGGACCCGCGTTGAAAACGGGGAGGCAATTGATGGATTGTATCCACCAAGCCCAAAAACATTGAGTGAGTACGAAGAATTTCGTAAAACAGACAAACAGTGAAAAGCAGGACAAGCGACCATCGACTCTGCCCTAAATCCGCGAGCAAAAATCGCGCAAGATAAAAAATAGCAGGGCCTGACAAAAAGCCCCACTATTTTTTCTCGGGAGGTGTCTCTATCAGTCAGGGAATACCATCGCGTCCTGGTTTGCCGCAGCGGGGTCATCAATTTCTCCCGCCGCTATCCTCGCTTTTTCAGTTGCACGAAGATACGTGACCAAACTGACGATCTCGGCGTCGCTCAATACGCTGCTAAACGCCCCCATCTTTCCGCCTCGGCTTCCGGTTCGCGGCGTTCCTGAGTAAATCGTTTCGAAAATCTCGCTGTTCGTATTGCCGCGGAACATGAACTTACCGCAACTGAGGCAAGGAGCGCGGCCCGTACCGACCGCCTCTCCGCCATGACAAGCCGAACATTTCTCAGAAAAAATTCCCCGACCCTGGTCAACGACTGTCATGTCACTGATCGGGACTGCCAAGTCATCAAGATGCATCTTGTGCTCCTCGGCGTGCGCGCCTGCCGCAAACAATAAGATACTAGCTGTGAAAAATATCGTAAAACGTGATGTCATGACCTGCGCCCCTAAAGTAATGATCAATTGTGAGCATACAGGTACTAAAAAGTTCAATAGAAACCTAGGCTAATTCACTACGTAAAAGGTGCTTGCAAGAACCCTATCGGAACTTTTTGGTGTTCGGCCCGTTCTGACCCTTTTTTTGAAGAAAAGTGCGAGATGATTACTGTTTTCTATGACGATCAGTGCGGTTTATGCCGCAAAGAGATTGCTGTTTATCAAAACCAAGACAAACACGGACTGTTTAACTGGCAACGCCTCTCGGAAACAACATTTGACCCTAATGAACAGCGGTTTAACCTAGTTCAAGCACTAGAGAGACTACATGTCATTAACCACCAGGGAGATGTGAAGATTGGGGTGGACGCTTTCATCTTGATTTGGAACCAATTACCGTACTGGAAAATTCTCGGATTTTTTGCGTCCGTAGCGCCAGTCAAATGGTTTCTAAATTTGGTTTATGACCAGTTCGCGAAGCGCCGGTTCAAACGTCTGGACCATTGTCAATTAGCACTTGCGGAGCAAATGAAAAAACAAACATAGAGTTGAAGACTAAAATGTGTTGCTGATAATCGACAAACAATCCACTCTCACGTCGCTCACTCGAGTACTTTCCGAATTTCAGTTTCATCGGACCATTCCAATATCCCAGTCCGGATATCCCAAACCTGCAAATTGACTTTGTAATACACATCCCGAATATCCGAATTCTGTTTTACTATTGATCGTATATTTCCCTCCAATCGATACGCAGCACCCACCATTTCCCCTTTGGGAGCAGCAACTTCCTGATCGTAATATTCGTCATCCGCTTGACGATCTAACTCACTAATTTGCTGAGCCATCGCATCTTCGTCAACTACAAACCGAACCACACCGCTGCGCGCCAACTCGGTTCGAATAGAATCGGTAATCCCGCGAGTATCAATGTATTCACTTGTGAGATTCTCAACATCCTGCACCGTAATCAGTGGCCTCTTTCCCTCAACAACTAGTGGGGAGGTCAAAATGGAACGAGTCATTTGCTCCGCGATTGATTGAAGGTCAGTGGAGCCAAACTCAATCGTCACAGTCTCCACCCCTTTGGGGTCACCATACCTAACCGATTTAGAGCACCCCACGATGACGCTAACAACCATCAATAGTGCGACCAGCGGAAAATAAGCAGTTTTCAACATCTCAGTACCTCCTACTCTTTAATCAAAAATTTTGCGTCTGTCGCCAGCCAATTGGGTGCAGTACTACGAATTGTTTTAATTTCTTTGGAATAGAAGTACACCGGTTTCCACGCTTCCTCATCACCAAGCAGCAAACCTTCCTCGTTCAACCAATCAAAACGATAAGCTAAAGTTCTCTCGGATTTTTTAGTATTCTCAACCTCAACAAAAATACGTAATATCCCGTCTTTGGAGATACACGACATGTTGATCACTTCGACGTCCTCGATGTCCCCCAGGTAGACAACATCTCCCTTAGGACAAGCATTTTTTGCTCCAGAAAACGAACATGACGCTAAAAAGATCAGGCCGCTTAAAAAAACTAACCATCTAATTTGTTTCATCCAAATGCTCATGTTTCCTCACTAATTGATTAGTTAAACGAGACCTGGTTAACATACCATTGCGACCCCACTTGTCGGACAAAAAGTAACATAAATCGACCGGTGACGAGCACTTCCAAAGAATGGGAGCGTGATCCCGACCTGAGTTCCAATGTGCGCGTGCCGCGGGTAATCAGCTGACGGGCGATTCCGATATTGCGGGGTAATAAGCGCCAGCTGCGGTCATCTGCTAACTCAGTAACAACTCCAGCCAACCCAATCAAACCGCCCATCAGACCGGAATCATCTAATTCATCAGCCGCATTTTGCATGGCAACTTTAACACCACTTCGAAGAATACCGCGCGCAATGATGGTAGGCATCTCATCTTTTAGAGCTCGACGAGACATCGCGTCAATGTCAACGACATCTGAGCTAAATTGAAGCGATGACTCCCGCATGGTCAGCCCAACGTCCTCCGTCACTTGAGGTGCGTTATACGCAGGCGCTGAAAATGGAACGTAAGTGGCGTCGCCGCCTTGACCAATTAGAAGTGCAATCTCAATGGATTTTTTTACCGGTGCTAAACCGTGCTCGAAAATCACAAGCAAGTCTGTCGAGTCATCAACCTTTGCGCGACTCATTCGAGTATTCAGGGTTTTTGCTCCCGGTAGCAAATCAAGCGCTTTAGGCCTGAGTTCGGCGGCCTTCCTGTAACCAGGCGCAGCAAGACTCGGCTCGCCCAATTGCTCGTATACAAACCCGGCAAGATAATGGCTCAAAGCATTTTCGTAACTATTCCGAAGATTGCTTATATCTGTGGACTCGAGGGTGTCGGCAGGATAGTCGGGGAAATCTAATAGGCTATAGTTTTTTTCGGTTTGCTCCGCCTGTAAATGTTGTCGTTGACGGCTCCGAAAGTTTTCAATGACTGCCTCTCGTTCATGCGTTGCCTTAATCGCGACTCGCGCAGAAGGCATATCTTTCATCATGAGGTGAGTGAGGGCAATACGAGAGGCCAGCATCACTTTCTCGAAATCATACCCTTGATAGGTTTTAATTTTATCGTTAATCAAAACGGAACCCACATCTTGTATGACCAGGCTTGAATCTAGCCTTGCCAATGACTCCCAACTAGTAACGATCTTATTGGCAATCAACCAAGATCGTAGCGCTTGCTCATAGTCGCCTTGCAACCAATATAACTCACCCAGTTCAAGGTGATAAAGAAGCGTGTCGTCGTTCGAAGATAAGTATCCATGTGCATCAATAGCTTTCTCAAGGTTTCCTTGAGATAAAGCCTCTGAGACGTCACTGAGCCTGCTTTCGTAGCGAGATAACGATTGGCATCCGGTCAGGTTGATAGTGAATATAAGACACGCTAGATAACAACCGCGCGCCAAACTCCTAACTACCCCCATGAAAGCAACCTTTCCTCAAAAAAAATCATAAATACGCGTCACAATGATGTCAATCTGCACTGTACCTGGCTGGTGTAAACAAAGTCGACTGGGTACAAGTATCCCGTTCGCAATCATTTTATCAATTTATGCTTTAATGTCGTTAAAATTTATCGATAATTGCGCGGCGCTGAGGAACCCGAATGTCTTTACTAAGCCTGATTGGATTTACTTTACTTACCAGTGTGATGTGCAGTATTTCCCTCTCTTATGCCGAGGGTAAAACAGCTCAACAATTAGTTGGCGCTTGCGCGCGATGCCATGGAGCTGACGGAAATTCCAGCTCTGGTCAATATCCGAGTTTGGCCCGGCAAAATGAGGAATATCTCATCAAGCAATTACATGATTTCAAGTCAGGTGCACGATCAAATGGTCAAATGTCACCACTTGTCGGCGTGCTGGATTCCGAAGATATTGCGATACTCGCTAAGTTTTATCATGAAGAGCACATCGTACGGCAACGTGGCATCGACGAGGACCTTGCTAAAATCGGCAAGAGCATCGCGATGGACCGCGGATGTAGTGTTTGCCATCAGGCAAACTATAGAGGAGCTGGGCTGGTGCCACGTCTCTCTCGACAAAAAAGGGTGTATCTTGAGAAAACGATGAAGGACTTCAGGGACGAGAAGCGCATTAATGATAATGGCCTCAAAACAGATTCGATGAAGCCTCTCTCCGACGACGAAATCAAAGCCCTTTCTCATTTTCTAGCGGGAATGTGAATTTCACGCCTAAAGGAATAAAAGATATTCTCATTCTCGCGTATGACAAACAGCATAACGAGAGTACCTTAAGGACACGGTAAAAGGTGTTTCGTCATACACACCTGCTTACACTATAAAAATTATTGATGATCTGCGTTAACCCAAAATTATTTCACAAGGACGAGTCATGACGAAGATGAGTAACGAACAACTCGCATATTACAAGGAAAATGGCTACATATTCCCGGACTTTAAACTACCCGATGATCTCACTCATCGTCTCCAATCAGGTATTGACTCAGCCATACAACGATTGGGGGATAAGTTTAAGCCTGAGGATATTCCGAACCCCCACTTCCTCGACTTTTCTTCAGAAGGTGTAAGCAACCCCTTCATGGAGGTTGCGTCACACCCTGGGATTCTTGATCTAGTGGAACAAATTATTGGACCCGACATCATTCTTTGGATAGCACGCGTTTTTTGTAAACCTAGCATCACAGGAAGAGAGGTGCCGTGGCATCAAGATGGGGAATACTGGCCAATGCGTCCACTTGAGACTTGTACAGTTTGGATAGCTCTAGACGAGGTCACAACAAAAAATGGGTGCATGCGCTTTATTCCTGGATCACATGATGCTGGCTTATACAGGCATCACATGTCCGACCGTAAAGACCTAGTTCTCAACCTGGAGCTTGATGACGATCAATTTGATGAGTCAAAAGCAGTCAATGTGGAATTAGCACCAGGGGCAATATCGATGCATCACGTGAAGATAATCCACGGATCACACGCCAATACTTCGGCCAGTCGAAGAGCTGCACTCGTCCTACGCTACATGCCGGCATCGTCACACTATGACCGATCCTTGGTCAACCATGATCGATTCAAGAGCCCATTCAACCTCACCGAGCAACCTTTGATGCTAATGCGCGGTAGTGACGTTTCTGGGAAAAATGATTTAGTTTCTAACCATGATTACTGGAAAGAACGTTACTCTAAAGTCTGAGGAAATCCTTGTCGTTGATCATTGGAATTGATGGGTGTCGAGCAGGCTGGTTTGCAGTTTGGCACGATCACGAAAAGGTCATTCAATCCAAAGTATTTCGATATGCAAGCGACCTAATTACACACTTCAAAACCAATAAACCCATTATCATCGGGATTGATATGCCCGTTGTTTTAAGTGACTCAATCCCAAGGGAGGCAGATCAGCTGGCTAGAAAGTTACTAGGTAAAAAATCTTCGTCCATCTTTACGGCTCCCACACCTGGAATGTTGCGCCAAACAAGCTATGAAGATGCCACGAAATTTTCTAAAGAAAATTACGGGAAGTCTATTTCAATTCAATCTTGGCACTTATTTCCGAAAATTAAAGACCTCAGCAAAATCACAGATTGCAAGCACCTCGATATCCATGAAATTCATCCGGAATTAAGTTTTCGATCGATGAATAATGATGTTGTAATTTTGGAGCGAAAAAAAGATTCAAAAGGATTTGAGATAAGAGAAGCTCTTTTAAAACGCGAATTTTCCACGCTGGATTTTCAGGGAATACGAGATCAATACCTTAAAAAAGACGTGGCGAATGACGACATTTTAGATGCCTTGGCCGTCTTATGGAGCGCGCAAAGAGTGGCCCGCAGAGAAGCTACTTTTTTACCCGCCAATCCAAATAAGCCAAAGATGTCGATCGCCTTTTAACAGGCTTTCACATAAAAATTCGGACACCAAACTCAATATTCCACTTAAAGGAGAACGGAGTACTATCTCCCCATAGTGTCGTTCCGGGTCGAACGTAGTACATTGTTTTACCCTCTACGAAACGACCATACTCCAAATCGAACGTACCAGTGGATTGGTCGTTTCTTTCATGATCCCAAATGAAAGCAGGATCCGACATTAAATAGTATCCGTCAGTGAGGATTTTGACTGTTGTTCCCTTGATCGTTGTATTTCTTGAATCCGAGCTTGAGGATCCACCCAAGGTATCAACATATTGAATAGAAGGGAAAGTAACTATTTTCGCTTCAGGAAATCTCATAAATCCAGTCACCAACGGAGAGATCGTGTATTTATCTCCGCCCAGCGCAGTGTCGGTTGCCGTATCCCACTTGTTTTCCATCCCGAAAAACAGTCGGGTTCCAGCCGAGGTATTTATCGCTAGGTAGGAAATGCGTGTTACTAAATCACCAAGACCATAGTTAGAGCCACCAGACAGCGCAGTATTACGTTTGAATGGCATGGAAACTCTCGCATACCATTGGGAGGCAACTGGTAATTCAACCAGTGCGTCTCCTATTAAGCTGCTTGTATTATTCTCAAGCTTCTTATACTCGGTACGAAGAAAGATTTTCTTTTTAGTTGGATCTAACCCACCCCCCTTTTTAACCTCAGGAACCTCAGAAACCTCAGGAATCTCAGGAATCTCAGGCTCTTGCTGGCCAAAAGATCGTTCCGGAAATATTGTTAAAGTGACAAAAAGGACCAATAAAAGCATCACCAACCGGCCTATCGTAACCGTACCGCGCGACACATCATGCAATGCCACACAATCTTGACTTAGTTTTTGATCAATCACTTTCAAACCCCCAGCTTCTGCGAATAATTTTTATTATGATTTGTTATTCAGCTACTTTATGCCGTATTTTATACCAATTAGTATTTTTATAAATACACACAACTGCGCATAACGCTTATGCCGTGAATTCATAAATGCAGTATCTCAGTCGTCCGGTATACAGAACTTAGTCATCACTTCAGAAATAACCGGTACGGTGAGTCCCTGCAGCATTTCAGTCTTAGCCATATCGCTCTCATAAGCCTGCTCCGTTCCTAGTGAGCCTTCATAGAGTATTTGCTTACGAACGCGATAAAGCGCACGGTCGCAATCTAACTCGATATAGTTTTTTCTTGAAAGAATTCCCATCACAGGAAACTTGAAATCGACCATACTCCAAAAGAAAATATCCCTAGCAATCCTTTTTATCGAGTCCGCGTCGTAGTATTCTGCTTTTTGTGGTTCGCTTGCCCGAATAGCGACCCAATCCTCACTGTAAGCAGGAACTGAGATAACTCCACAGCAAAACACGGCAAGAAGAACAATAGATTTCAGTAATATCATGGATTCCTAGCTACTAAGACAACTGCTCTCAATCAGAAATAATTTAAAAAAACAAGACGTCACGCAGGTCAAAGAGGCAACTACTTAAAATCCCCCTCTGGCAGCACGCATAGAATCGTGTCTCCGTTCGCTACCAACTTCTCCGAACCGTCCTTCACTGCATACAGATCACACCGGGTAAATATTTGTAATCGTCCCGGCTTCACTACTTTACCCCGTGCGATGAACACATCACCCATCGCCGGTCTCAAAAAATTGACAGAAAAATTTGAGGCAAGAAAATTTGCGTCGGTGATCGTTAAGCCAGAGAAACCACAGGCGGTATCAATTAACGTTCCCACAATGCCGGCATGAAGAAACCCCGAGTATTGTCCGAAGTCCTCGCGCCAATTGATACGTATTTCGACTGAGCCAATTTCTGCTTCGGTTACCTCGATACCTAACCAACGATTAAACGAAGATCGTTCATTAATGTCCCTGACTCGTCCTAAAATAGCGCTCATCGCAGCTCCCCCTTAATAAACCACCTATAAATGTACTCACAGACATAATCATCAACAGTAAACCGTTGTGCGCATCCACAACCAATTAAAAACCGCTAGACAATAGTGAGTCGCCGCATTTTAGTTAAAAAGCACTAAAAAATCACGAAAACATTGACAAAAACCCAAGATAGACGCAATAAATTTGTATAAATATATAATAAAAACAGTTATCTACAAATTATTTACCTCACTTGGCCAATTAATCCCCACCTACCCTCTTGACAGGGAAATCAGGACAATGGCATTATTTCGACACGTTCATCCACTTAGGACGGAAGTAGACTACTCAGTCGAAGGAACGCATTATCATCGTTCATCTCGAAAGAGACGGAAGTAGGTAATGGTTACCGAAGGAACGCACCTAACTTTAAAAAGGAGGGTGTTATGAACTTGTGGACACAATACTGTAGACGCCAAGCACG